>Ga0265298_10009214_pt1 | contig 11769 bp, 8 predicted proteins | sample AusTroGonzalo_MG_3_FD_193486 | JGI IMG/M metagenome (GOLD analysis project Ga0265298, IMG submission 193486) | Bovine rumen microbial communities from tropical cattle in Woodstock, Queensland, Australia - Gonzalo_01 | ecosystem: Host-associated > Mammals > Digestive system > Stomach > Rumen ...
ATTCGAGGAACTTCTCATCCTCCATCCTCGCCACATCCTGCGCCCGTATGTAGGTCGACACTTTAAAATTCTTGTACTTTGGTTTTGCAGCCATCATAGGCAATACCATCCATACGGCCACAGCCGTAAATAGGATTCTACTTAGTTTATTCATATATTGGTTATTTTTGTGATTGATATCGATGCAAAAATACGTATTTTATTCGATTATTGGCACTTTTATTAACAATTATTGCAGAAATTGACTATCTTTGTAGGCGAATTTAAAACATAAATTAGAAGCATCTATGAAACAAGTTATCAGTACTCCAAAGGCACCTGCTGCCATCGGCCCTTACAGTCAGGCCATTCGCGTTGGAAACCTTATCTACACCTCTGGTCAGATACCCATCAATCCTGCAACAGGACAGTTTGTTGAGGGCGGTATAAAGGAGCAGACCCGCCAGTCGCTCACCAACGTAAAGGCCATTCTCGAGGAGGCAGGCACCAGCATGGCCAATGTAGTGAAAACGACCGTATTCATGGCCGACATGAACGACTTTGCCGACATGAACGCCGTATATGCAGAGTTCTTCACCGAGCCATTCCCTGCACGCTCTGCAGTAGCAGTAAAGACACTACCTAAAGGCGCTTTAGTAGAGATAGAAGTTGTAGCCGGAATATAAAAAGAACGTGCTGAATAAGGATAGGCTATAGATCAAACGATAGATTAATGTAAATATTGCGGCCCTTTTGGGGGATTTCGTTCCAATCAGCATAAGTGGAATATAGGCGATCGAAAAGATTCTCTATGCCGGTACGTATTGTAAAATTCCCAATACTATACTGAGAAGAGAGATTGAAGACTGTCCATGCTGCGGTGAGTGTTTCGCCATACTTTGCTGCATAATCACTCTGGCGTGCATTACCACGCATCTCTGCCTGAACCAACAACGACTTTTTATGATAGGCCAATCGGGCTGAGTAACTTAGTGGAGAAATGAGCGGCAAGGCATCGCCGGCATCATCACGACCTGTAGCCCACCCCAGAGTACTCTCGGCCTGTATGCTACCAGTGATATTCCACTTGGCAGTGAGCGATGCATTTGCTATGGTGGCATGAGGAATGTTATGATACACCTTTACACCAGCGGCTCCCAGGGTCATTGCACTGAGACGGGGCTCGAAACTGCCGATGATATAATTGGAAAAGAAGAACACATCCGCATCGACATCCAACGAAAACTGACCTGAAGGCTGCCACTTGAAGGCAGCATTAGCCTCTATGGCCGACTCATTGCTTAATCGGGGATTGCCTATATAGTCGTATTTATCGAATGTGTTATTAAGATAGTAACCATAAGCCTCGGTAACCGTTGGAGCGCGACAGCCCCAACCGGCCCCGATGGATAATATTGAACTGGAAAAGGAGAGGCTATAACTGGTAGCTATACGCCCGGTGAGTTGCTGGTAATGGTCATCAATACCAGGGAAGAACACTTTAAGTGCCTCATACCCCTCATGATTGCAAAGATACTGCTGCTGCCATGCAAGTTTGGCCGACAAGCGGAGTGCCTGATTATTCGGAAGCATGATATCGTCTGTTGCAGCCAGGCCTGTATTATATGTATGTACATCTGGCCAAGTTACCATATACATCGGTGCTGCACCTCCGGGATACATCGTCATGTCAGCAAACAGACGATTGAAGTATCCATCGGCATTAAACTGGAATGAATGGCGCTTGTACGAACCCGCCAGCAAACTATAGAAGCCTGCAGTGGTGCTGCGTCCAGGCATATCCATATGTATAACCACATCTGGACGCTTGGTATCGTCCATATCATGTAGAATATGATTAAAGTAGACTTTGGTTTCCCATGAGTCTAACACTCCTTGACTCCATGTGTGGCGATGGGCAATACTAGTGATAAACGTATCGGCACGTTTTACATCCATAGCAAGGGCGGGATAACCCACATCGCCGGCATGGTCAACTATTACCACACCCTCAACGGCATCGTGTTCAGCCAAGCGGACACCAATATTGGCAAAGGCATTGTACTTGTGAAATTGAGAGAATGGGATCTCATAGCCCCCACCCGTCTTGTAATTATCAGCATGACGATAGAACAAACCGCCGTTTATATAGAAACGATGCGAGGAATAAGCAGCATCAGCTCCATATACCTGTAAGTGGCCATTAGCCTCGTAACCAGCCTGCGCACTTAGTGCAAAAGGATCGGCATCAAAGCCAGCCTTGCGCAGACGTAAGTCTAATGCGCCACCTATATTACCCGTGGCCTGTGGATTGCCATTCAGTCCTGCGTTGAGACTGATGCTCTGCAGATTACCGCTTTCCACATAACTGGTCACAGGGTCCATCTTGTCGGTACATGCATAGAATATCTTCATCCCGTCGATGGTAGTCGACAGACGTTCGGTCTGCATATTGTTTACCATCGGTTCCCAGGCATACGAACCACGACGCACGAGCGAAACGCGCGACAACTGCGACAGGTGCTCGTCAATAGAAGCTACCTGCCCCTTAATGGAGCGCTTGCCACCCTGACGGTTCGACACCACTACCACCTCGTCGATTTGACGAGATGGACTAGCGATGGTGTCGCCCTGCAAAGTAGCTAGGGATAGAAGAAACAAACTAATCATTTATCAAAGCGTTACATCCCAGAAAAGTGAACTAAAACCATCCTTAATATTATCTCCACCAGCCACAATGTTACCCTGCAGATCCTTAACAGTGAGGTGGATGCGCCACAAACCGGTCATAGTAAGATTGATGGTGCCACGATAACTGCCGTCGGTACTACGCTTAAGAGCAGAATTGTCAGGCGAAGTATGGTTACCCATATCGGGCATACGGGGATCAATATCAATTACGAACTCGTCGCTGGCCAATTCATAAGGATCGACAGCAACAGGACTCTTTACCGACACATAGGCCTGGACGTCATTACTACCTGTACCAAAACTGGTAGGATTTACCAATGACAGATAGTATGTATTGTCGCCCGACTTGAACGACTTGATCCACTCCTGACCTGCAGGTAGTGCCCCAACATTAATCTCAGCAGCAGCAAGACTGCCCTTATGACCAAGCACATTTGCATCATAGCCGATAGTCCAGTAGCCACTCTCGCTAGTGGGCATAACAAATGATATCCAGCCATGCTTTACAGCGGTAAAACTAGAGTTGAAACTCTTAATGCCACCCGAGATAGGAGTGCTATGCTTCATATTCATCTTAGTCATGAGCATTACAGGACTAATGCCGCTGACAGAGAATTCCTTGATGTAATTGCCGCTAGCAACCTTATTGGCAATGAAATACAAATCGTTATAGCCTGTGTGCAGAGTTCCTGTACTATTGTAGACCGACACCGTGTACTGACCATCAATCACGGTGGTAAGCTCGGGAATAATATTTACCGTTTGCAGGAACTGGTAAATCTGAACAGCCTCTTCGACCGAGCAACACTCCACATCACCATCAAAGGTAATGCCAGGGATCTTTATTTCCTGCTGTCCATCGTCATCATTGCTATTGCACGATGTAGCAGTGAACAGGAATGCTAGAGCTGCAAGTGATAAAAATATCTTTTTCATTCTTCGTCTGTATTTGGTGAAATTCTTTTGTTTACTATAGCTGCTACGCATGAGTCGGACCATACGTTCTCAGCTGTCTCAACCATGTCGATGATAGTGTAGATAGGCAGGATGATGCCAAGAACTGCTACTGGTGCGCCAACACCCGACATGAGCGAGAGAGTTAGGAAATAGCAGCCCATAGGTACACCCGCATTGCCTACTGCCGATACTACCGAGATGATAATCCACGTGAGAATTGTGGTAAGGGTGATGGGCGTGCCACCTTGCTGCATGACAAACAGCGAGGTAACCAGGATGAACGCTGCGCAACCATTCATGTTGATGGTGGTACAGATGGGGAGCACAAATCGGGCTATGTTCTTGCGAACACCCAGTCGGTTCTCGGCCGTCTCCATGGTTACAGGCAGCGTGGCAGCACTGCTCTTGGTGAAGAGCGCCATAAGCACAGCCGGAGTCATGTGGCTCAACACATGTATTGGATTAAGTCCGCGAGCCAACAGGAACAATGGTAGCACCACAAAGAACTGGATAATATTGCCGCCCAGAACTACGAGCACATACTTGCCGATAGAATCGGCAACCACACCTGCAGAAACCTGCGCCGACAGCTGAGCTGCAAAGGCCACGATACCTAGAGGCAATGCCCAGATGAGTCCGCGGATAAGCAGGAATAGCAGTTCCTGAAGTCCCAGCAAGCCCTTAACAACAACCGCTTTGTTTTCTGACTCAGGCAACTTAGACAGTCCAAATCCGATAGCGAAGGCCAACAACAGCAGCGAGAGTACGTTGCCATCGAGAAATGGCTTAACGATGTTGTTGGGGATAATGCTCAGGATGTGATCAACGTATGATGTCTGCGGACCAAGGTCAGATACTTGTGAAGCATCGACCAATGACTCGAGGGGCAGATTGCCTGGAGCAACAATGACATAGAGCACGGCTCCTACAGCAGCTGCAGCAAATGTAGTGAGCAGCGTGTAGGTGAGTGTGTGGCCAAAGATACGACCAGAGCCCTTAGAACCGAACGTAGCGAAAGTGGTGATGACCGCCAGCACTATCGTAGGCACAGCCAGTAACTGGAACAGTCGCGTATAGACTGTAGCCACGAAGTTCATCGAGACATCTAGCCAATCGGCTCCGAGTAATCCTAAAAGGGCACCCACTACGAGTGCCCCTATCCAAATTAACGTCGTTCTCATAATTACTTCTTATGTGTCTGGCGCCATGTGTGAGCGTAGTCGATTACAGCACGGAGTTTCTCCCAATCGGTATCACCAGGCACTGTGCAATCAGCACCCAGGATGAAGTTGGGTGATGCATTCTCGAGCACTTTGTCTACCTCGGCCTTTGCCTCTTCGATGCTACCCTTGGCAATCACACCCAGACGCTCAAGACCACCGAAGATAGGACGACCGAAACGCTTCTGAGCCTCCTCAAGGTTGAGAGTACTACCATCAGCAAACTTCAAAGGTACATTGATGATGCTTGCAGGATAATCGGCAAACTCGTACAGAGCCTCAGCATTCTTATATGGTGTACCATAGTCGCAGATGTGCAGGATATTGATGATACCAATCTCGTTAGCAACCTCAGATACGTGCTTGTCCCAAGGACGAACCTGCTCCTGCCATATCTTTTTAGAGAGCAGTTTACCATCGCCGCCCTGGCTTGATACATAGAAGCCGTCGGCACCTGCCTTACGTGCTGCGCGCAAGTAGTTCTCGATAGAGAGCGAGAGGTTCTTGATGGCCTGACCAAAAGCCTTTGGATCCTCCTCAATGAGCTTCTTCAGGTTCTTGCGATTACCGAATCCAAGTGTCTGACCAGCCAACGAGAGTGGAGAATAAACGGTAGGCAGGATGAAGGCCTCGTTGCCAAACTCACGAGCCAAGTCAGCGATAACGGCTACCTGTGGAGCAAAGAAGTCCTCTCCATAGACAGGCACCTTGGCCCAGTCCTTACCACTCTGGATATCAACGGTAGGAACTACAATCTCGTAGAACACCTTAACAAAGTCCATGTTAGTGGCACGATAGAATGCCTTATGATCCTCAACAGCCTTACGACCGAGTTTGTTCTCGAAGTGGAGGAAAAACGCAGCAGGTACATAGTCGTTAGGACGACTCTGATCGAGAACCTGGAGAATACGCTCGCGGCTGTTAACCTTAGAGGTTGCTACTGACTGGGCAAGTACTGCCTGACTAGAAATTGTGGCCAATGCGATAACGGCCAATGTTGATTTTACAAACTGTTTCATAATGCTTTTATTTTTTAATTTGTTATTACTCTTAATTTTAAACTTTTAATTACTCGAAAGTTGCGTCATAAGGACCATCGCCTGTCTCGCCACTGTACCCCCAGTTCTGTTCGAGGTTGGGGTTCAGAATAATCTGATCCTGTGGCAGAGGAAGATAATAGTTCTTCTTAGAAACATTCTCGGCCTTTGTGGTTTTTGTACCAGAAACAACATCGTTACTTGGTGTGTGAGCCTTGACGTATTTCACCAGGATGTGCCAACGCTTAAGATCGAACCATCGCTGACCTTCGAGTATAAACTCCAGACGGCGTTCCTCACGCAATTTCTCGCGGAATTCCTCCTGAGTAAGTCCACTCAGTTCGAGTGGCGAACCATCTGATGGTGTGTACTGAACATTGTCGTATGGACTCCAGTATGCACGGCGACGAACCTGGTTGATAGCATCATAAGCAGCTACCGTAGGACCATTAAGTTCGTTCTCTGCCTCAGCCTTGATGAGCAGCACTTCAGCGTAGCGGATAACAGTGGTGTTGGTTGACTGACCAGCAGCGTTACCACTCGAAGCAGGATTTGCATAGTTCAACGAGTCTATGTACTTGCGGAATCGTGGAATGTCGAACACAAAGTCGGTTCCTGTATTAGGATTGTAGATACGCTTAGCCCACGAACCATCGCGACGCTGATCCTTAGGATCGGACTCCTCATAGTAGCGGTCGCTTGTTGCCAGGAGAACAGGCTCTGAATTGCTCCAGTTGGTAGCAAATGTGCAGTGGCCAGTAACGTTTCCGTTCACTGTGCGATCGTGCTCTATAGAGAAGATGTGCTCGGCACCATTCTTCTTGTCAACCGACCAGTTATCGATAAACTTATCAAGCAGACGATACTTGCCTGAATCAATAACCTTCTGGGCATAGTCAATAGCTTTCTGGTAATATACACTCTGGTTAGCTTTACCCTTCTCGGTGCTGGTCTGCGCCCACTCAAGATATACTTTTGATAGCAGTGCTGTGGCAGCCAGTGATGACGCCTTGCTATCGCGATTAGAGTAGCCAGCAGGCAGGTTCTCGGCAGCAGTAAAGTCGCTTACAATCTGTTCGAATACCTCGTCGATGGTATTACGTGGAGCGCCCTCACCCTCGCCATCGTGCAGTACGATGGGCACTCCGCCAAAGTAACGCACAAGGTTGAAGTACATCAGACCACGCAGGAAACGAGATTCGTTGATATAATTCTGGCGTGACTGATCGTCGAGCCATGTAGCATCACTCACTTTATCAATCACCACGTTAGCGCGATTGATGGCTGTATAATGCTCTTCCCACGCATATCCCACAAAAAGATTAGTAGGCTGAACCGCAAAGTTAGACAATTCGCGGATGTGGGCAGAGTTGGTTTGTGCACCAGCCTTCACGTAATCGGTCTGCAAGTCGTTGATATAGATACTCTGGTTATTGAACATTCCATAAAAACCGTCTACAGTAAACTCCTGATAGATACCATTAATGGCTGTCTCGATGTCTACCTTACTCTGGTAGAAGTTGTCTCTATCAATAGAACTCAATGAGGTCTGCTCCAAGTCGGCGCAGCTGCTAAACAGCAGGGCTGCAGCAAATATCTTATAATATATCTTTGTGTTCATAACTTTTCAATTCTTAAATTCTAAAATTCTTAAAGTGTCACATTAAATCCAACAAGCACTGTCTTTGCTGTGGGGTATGTACCATTGTCGATACCCTGATAGAGCGCACTGGTCTCATCACTTCCGCTACGATTAGCCTCAGGATCATAACCTCTGTAGCTGGTGAAGGTAAAGAAGTTCTGCAACGATACATAGAGACGCAGACTAGCATCCTTTGTAAGTTTCTTCAGAGGCAGGGTGTAACTAAGCTGGATATTACGAATCTTCAAGTAGCTGGCATCCTCAACAAAACGGTCATCTGTATAAATAGATGTGGCGTTGCTGGCCTTTGCCACAGTGTTGCTAGGATTGGTTGGTGTCCAACGGTCGGCCACAGTAGCCAATGGGTTGTAATAGTAACCGTTACCACGCTCCAAGCGACAAGCCAACTCATTAAACAGCTTATTACCATAACTTCCGCTGGCACTTACAAAGAGATCCCAATTCTTATAAGCGAGTTTGGTGTTGAAACCGTAAGTGAAGTCGGGCTGGATGTTGCCCAATACCACGCGGTCCTGCTCGTTTACCACTCCATCATTGTTGATATCCTCAAACTTTGGATTACCTGGTTCTACAGCAGCGATGGTCTGTGAAGGCAGACTACTCAGATCTTCATTGCTCTGAATGATGCCCTTGAACTTATAGCCGTAGAACGATCCGAGAGGTTCGCCGACTTTTACAATCAGAGGATTGGTATATCCGTGTGATGGGATGAAATATTCTGCATTACCCAGACTTGTAACCTCGTTCTTATTATGAGCGATATTACCGTTAATTGACCAACGCAGACCTTTCTTCTCAATGAGCACACCTCCTACCTCGAGTTCAATACCCTTATTGGTAACAGAACCTACATTGCGCAGAACGGTATCGAAACCTGTAACCTCCTCAACCGGTACGTTCAGCAGCAGGTCGCTAGTCTTCTTGTAATAACCATCGAGTGTGATGGTAAGACGATTGTGGAAGAAACCTGAACTCAGACCTACATTGTATGATGCTGTAGTCTCCCACTTAAGATCGGGGTTCGACTTGTTTGAGATAATGTAACTTGTAGCACGCTCGCCGTTGATAATTACCGTACGTGGTATAATATTGGCAGCAAACTGGTAGTCGCCAATCTCCTGGTTACCTACTACACCTATTGATGCGCGAAGCTGGATGAAATCAACCTTCTTGCTGAGGTGCAACCACTTCTCGCGGTCAATATTCCACGATGCTCCCAGTGATGGGAACCATCCCCAACGGTGATTCTTAGCAAAGCGGCTAGAACCGTCGGCACGCAGAGTAACCGATGCGTTGTAACGAGAATCATAGCTATAGTTTACACGACCAATCCACGACTGGAGGGTTGAGATATAGTGTCCACTCGACGATGGGTTGGTAGTTGCTGCAGCACCCAGATTATCATAGCCTGTGGCATCGTTGCTGAATCCATATGCCGAGGTAGCAATACGACTGCGGTCTGTGCGTTGGGCGGTATATCCTGCCAGAACAGTGAGAGAGTGTACATTCTTGAATACATTGCTGTAAGTAGCAGTGTACTCAGTCTGCCATACATGAGTCTTTATCTGTCCCACTGAGGCATAACCACTATATGGCAGTCCATCAGATGTGTATGAAGGTGCATAGTAGCTCTGACGAGTGTTAGAGAGATCGGCACCCAGGCTGGCCTTCAACTTAAGTTGTGGAATAATGGTCCACTCAGCAAATCCGGTTCCCAACACGCGGGTATTCTCCGTCTCAGTCTGGTAGTTCTCAAGGTCACTGATAGGGTTACCTACCTTACCATTATATATGTCTACGCTGGTTGGTGTAGGATCATAATTATAGCTACCATCTGCATTATATATTGGTGTATAAGGTGTATGCGAGATAGCTCCGTACCATGAGTTAGCGGCAAACATAGAGCTACGGTCCGACTGACCTTTCATCTTATTGTATGCACCACTGGCGTTAACACCTATCAAGAGGTTCTTGAACACGTTGCGCTCGTAATTGATACGGCCAGCATAACGCTTCAAACCTGTGTTGATAATTATACCATCCTGACTCTTGTAGCTGCCACTGATGCTATAGCGTGACACCTCGTCGCCACCAACAGCACTCAGCTGATGCTCCTGCTGGAATCCGGTCTGCAGGGCTGCGCTCTGCCAGTCATAGCTCTCTGTTGGAGCGTCTACACGATAGCCCACCTCACCATTGTCGTACATCTCGTTCCAGAGGTCGGCCCACTGCCAGGCATCCATAAACTTTACCTTCTTGGCTATTGTGCTCCAACCAAATGATGCACTATAACTGATGTTGTTGCGGCCGTGAGAACCCTTCTTGGTGGTGATGATGATTACACCATTTGCACCACGGGTACCATAGATAGCGGTAGCTGACACATCCTTAAGAACCTCAATGCTCTCGATATCCGAAGGGTTGAGGAACGACAAAGGATCAAGTGCGGCATCAGTACCACGGGCACCTGTCTTGTTTGACGACACATCATTATACACAATGAATCCATCAATAACATAGAGAGGCTCGTTACCTCCAGTGATTGAGTTACCACCACGAACGCGGATGATGCTGGCAGCACCAGGCTGGCCACTGGTTGTGGTAACATTAAGTCCTGCTATAGCTCCCTGAAGGGCTCCCTCTACCGAGGTGTTCTGTTGCTTCAACAGATCGTCACTAACACTCGAGATGCTACTTGTGAGTTCCAAGCGCTTCTGGGCTCCATAACCTACTACTACAACTTCTTCGAGTTTGCTAGAGTTGTCGATCAGAGATATCTCAACCGGCTCCTCGAAATCGTAAACATCTACATCGAGGGCACGATAACCTACATATTCTACTCTCAGGGTCAATGGGGCCTCAACCTTTGTCTGCAGACTGAATTTACCATCTATATCGGTAACTACACCCTTACCCTTTTCGCTTTTTACAATTACTGATGCGCCAATCAGGGGTTCGCCAGTGCGAACATCAGTGATATGACCTGAAATCAGATTTTGTGCTGCTGCCCATAGTGGGGCAATAACAAAACCAAGTGCTAATATAAGTCCCTTCTTCATAATTACTAATACCTTTGTGGATGCATGGCTTGGGTGGGGACGGTCTGTAAAAAGACCGCCCAAGCCATATGAACAACCATTTAAATAAAACTACTAACTAACTTACTTATTTTGTGCGGTAAACTCAGTCTTTACCTTATTGATTTGTGCCTGTACAAGTTTGTTATCCAGGTTCAACAATCCATATTCGTGGTTATACTTTGTACCCTGAGCCAGTACCCAGCTAAGGAATTGGTTAACAGCATCATCGGCTATGTTAAAGCTAACACCAATCTTCTCAACAGCAACTTCAGATACCTTTCCGTTCTCAAGGGCTAAAATGAGTTCATCGAGTGTTGCCTTGTCAGAAAAACTGTCTTCAAGACTCTTCTTTACGTCGATACCTATGATGGTGAGATTATCTTTAATGTGACGACTCTTGAGGTCGAAGATGTTTGGGAGAGCGTTGAATGATACACCCAGTGGATCCTTAATAAGCGCGGTGTTAAGGAACAAGTCGTCGCCTGAGATGCGCTTTCCGCGGAAGTTGCTGCTCTCCTCGCCAAAGTTATGAGCGAAAGATGTTGCAACTGATGAGGCATTGCTGCCGCTATAGATAACGAGTTTCTCGAACTGTTTGTTTTTCTTTACGTCCTCATCAAAATCATCATTAAGGAAGTAAAGCTGCTTAAGTTTCTTTGAGTTCAGGTGCTTGCCTTCCAGCACTTTCGCAGCTTCGCTACCACTGGCTGTGATAGGCAGCACGGCGAACTCTCCGAAATAAACAACGTGGCTAAACTCTTCTCTCTCTGTATTTTGATTATCGAATACGATATTCAAAGCGATATTATCCTGATTTTGATTGCCTTTTGCAATCTGGAACTCTACGTCAGGTTGTGTTTTTGCATATTCTGTTATCCACTTCTCTACCAAAGGACGTGCAAAACGGGGTGCCTTAACGTAACGCACACTGCTTGCGTTGGTAGATGTCTCCTCAGCCCAAATATTGCTGATGCTGATACTGAATAATACTACTATTGTTAATGCTATCTTTTTCATCTTGTTTCTTTTTATTTTTGTTTATACCTATTATATATATACCCTCCTTCATCATTGTCATTGCCATCATCATGTCACAACAACAGTACTCGCGCATTCGCATCTGATTCATTGTCTTCATAACT
>Ga0265298_10009215_pt1 | contig 11768 bp, 10 predicted proteins | sample AusTroGonzalo_MG_3_FD_193486 | JGI IMG/M metagenome (GOLD analysis project Ga0265298, IMG submission 193486) | Bovine rumen microbial communities from tropical cattle in Woodstock, Queensland, Australia - Gonzalo_01 | ecosystem: Host-associated > Mammals > Digestive system > Stomach > Rumen ...
CCAGGCGGGCGTCGCCGCCACCGATCCACTCCGTGAGCTTCTTGTCAGGCTCGCTCCCCTTCGGGAAGCCCTGCACCATGAATGCGTCGCCGCCGGCCGTGACCGTGAGGGACGCTGCGAACAACAACGAGACCATGCCCATTTTACCACTCCTTTTTTTGTTGTTTTTGCTTTGACTTGCAGGCCGGCGTGTCCTCACGCCGCCGCGGCGCGGCGGGACACCGCGCCCTACCGGGTTTTGCAGTTGCCTCCGTTGTACTCGGAGAGGAAGAACGCCGTCAGGTAGCGCGTCACTTCGTCGATCGAGTCGAGCGTCGCCCACTCCGTCGCGGCGTGGGAGTCGCCGTGGTTGTGGCCGACGTTGACGACAGGGACGCCGCATGTGACGAAGCACCTGGCGTCCGTCGCGAACGACATCCGCTCAAGCGGCACCGGCCTCTTGAGCTCGGCCTCCATCGCCTTCTTGAGCCGCAGCACGTAGGGGTCGTCCACGGCGCTCTCGCACGGCGGCGAATAGCGCACGACCTCGACTTCGCCCTTCGTCATTTCGCGAATCAGCTCGATGCACTCGTCCTTCGCCTCGGGGCGCACGGAGCGCAGGTTGAAGTTCACCCACACCTCAGACGGGATTCTGTTCAGCGCCGTGCCCTCGGAATGGATTATCGTGGGGGTGAGGACGTCCGACCAGTGGTCGGGACCGTCCGCGAGCGGATGCCGCCGGTACCACTCCTCCTTGATTTTCACGACGGCCGCGGAAAGATCGGTTATGAGGTCTTCGCACTTCCACGGGGCGGACGAATGGCCGCCCCTGCCCTTGACCGTCGAGCGCACCATGAGCTGCCCTTTCGTCGCGTAGCCGATCTTGCCGTACTCGCTGTCCACGACGACGACCATCTTGCGCGGGCGATAGCCCATCTTCTCGACCATCCAAGTCGTCGTGAAGCCGCCAAGCTCCTCGTCCGCGCCGAAGATGCAGCCCACGGAGACGTCCTTGCCCGCCAGCGCGACGAGCGTCTGCGCGACGGCGACCGCGCCGCCCTTGACGTCGCCGACGCCGCGACCGGTGATGCGCCCGTTGTCGTTCTTGTACTCGTACTGCCCCTCGTACGACGCCGGAACGACGTCGAGGTGCGTGGATAGGACGTAGTCCTGCACCTTCCCCGGCTTCGTCGCGGCGAAGAGGAGCTCGCGTCCGTCGCCGTCCGTCTCGATCGTGCAGAAGAGCCCGCGCTTCTCGAGGTACGCCTTCATGGCCTGCATCGCCCGGTTCACCTGGGGATAGTCGATGGATGAGCTTGGTATCTCGATCAGCTCCTTGAGAAACGCCTCGTCAGCGCCGTGCGCCACGCACGCCGCGAGAAGGCAGACCGACATCAGCTTCATCGTACTCATCATTTTTCTGGTTCCTTTGCTTGTTTCGTTTTTGGAAATGTCACTTGAACAGCTCCGAGACGCCCTGCACTATCTCGTCGCAGAACATGAATCCGCCCTGGTGGCCGATCTTGCCGACGTTGACTCCGCCGGAGTATCCGATCGCCTTTTCGCTCCTTTCGGTGGGGACGTATCCGCCGGAGCCGCACTTGCCGATCAGGAATACCTGCTTCGCGGCGCTTCTCGCCTTTATGACCTGCCCATATACGAGATACAGCTCGAACGGGTTGGTGACGAACGCCGCGTCGCCGATGCGGACGATATGCGATTCGACGTCGAAGAACGGCTCGCTGTCCTGGGTCTCGGCGCGCGTCAGGACGGCGCGGCACACGTCCATCGCGGCGTACGGATGGAGCTTGGAGTCGTACGGGTAGCGCCCGAGCGTCTTCTCGTAGTGGTGCACTTCGCGCATGTAGTCGTCCCACGCGGTCGTGCCCGGCCACTTGGCCTCGTACTCCGCCAGCTCGCGCCGGGCTGCCTCGACCTCCTCTGCGGAGACGCGGCGCATGGGGAGCTTCATGCGGCGGACGGAGTGGCGCAAAACAGGCTCGTCGCAGACGGCGGCACGGCCCTCGGCCTCGCCGACGCAGCGGACGAGGCGGTCGGAAAGCGCCTCGACCGACGCCTCGTCCCACCCGTTGAAGCCGTCCATGTCCTTGCCGCGCACGAGGTCGCGGGGGCTCTGGCAGCCTGCCGCGCCCAGCTGGTATATCGTGAAGAAGCGCCCGCCGTGCGCCTTCGCGAGCTTCTCGCGCGCCGCCCCCGCGAAGTCGGACGAAATCAGGTAGTTCTGCTCCATCACCTGCGAAGGACACGCCGCGTTGACGAACACGCCCGTCTTGCGTCCGTCGGCGTCGCACGTGAAGAGCATGTCCACGCCGCTGTCCTCGCCTTCGAGCATTCCGATGAAATCCTCGCGGTGCGTGTCGCCGTACATCTCGCTCGTCCCGTCTCGGTACGCCGCTATCCTGCAATGGCCGATCCTAGCGGAACCGAAGGCGCGGGCGACGCCGCCCGGCTTCGCGTTCCGCCACGCCTCTTCAAACGCATCAAGCGCCCTTTCGAGAATGAAGTCCGCATATTCGTCCGGCGTGAGGTATCCAGGATGCTTCTCGGCCCACGCCTTCGCCTTCGGCGTGTAGCACGGCCTCAAGTACGGCGCCGCGTGGTTGTGCGGACAGCCCACGAAGACGCTCTCCGGGCGGACTTCAGGGATTCTCCCGTGGAGTTGCTCGGCAAGCTTCTTTACAAACGGATCCCAGCCGGAGACCAGGTCGAACGACCCCATGAGGACCTGCTCGTCGCCCTTGCGCATCACGCAGCACGTGAACTTGAGCCTGGAGTGGACGTTGGTCGCGTCGCGGGTGTAGTAGAGGCCCGCGAGGGCGACCTTCTTGCCGTCGAGCGACGGCGTGATGTCGCGTTCCGCCCAGCCGATCTCCAGGTCGGCGGCGACAAGCGACGCGCCCGTCAGGACGCAGACTGCGGACACGAGAACAGATGTTCGAATCTTCACTTTTCCTCCCTGTGAGCGCGTTCGGAGCGCACATTTCCAATTATACCAAATTCCCGCCCGTATTTTCCAGCATCAATTCTGGCGGGAAATCAGGTCCGCGCCGCTCAGTCCGGGAGGAGCTTCCGCTCTTCGAGCAGATCGGCGAGCTGCGCGGCCTTCGAGACGTCGTCGCCCTCGAGCTGCACGTGGTCCACGTGCGACTCGGGCGGGAATATCCGCTTCACCTGCGTCGGCGAGCCGTTCAGTCCGTAGTGCTTCGGATCCGTGTCGTCCAGGTCCTTGAGCCCAAGCCACGTTATCTCGCGGTCGGCCGTCGCCTTCATGAGCCGGTACGAGGGCAGACGCGGCTCGAATATGCCTTTCTCAACCGTCATAAGGCAGGGATACGGGATCCGCTCGGCCAGAGTACAGTCCGGCAGGTCAACCGTGACGGACACCGCGTCGTCGGCGACGGCGTCTATCGATTTGACGTTCACGACGTGCGGGATGCCAAGCCATTCCGCCATCTCCGCGCCGACCTGCGCCGTGTCCCCGTCCGTCGTCTGCTTTCCGCAGACGATCAAATCGTAGGGCCCTGTCTTCTTGACGCCCTGCGCAAGGGTAAAGCTGGTCATTAGGACGTCCGCCCCGCCGAACGCCCTGTCGGAGAGAATGACGCCCCTGTCCACGCCCATCATGAACGCCTCGCGGACGACGCGCTCGCACTGCGGCGGGCCCATCGTCAGCGCGGTCACTTCGGCGGTTACGCCGGTTTCGGCCTTGATCCTGAGCGCGGTCTCCAACGCATAGAGGTCGAAGGGGTTCATCTTCGCGGGAACGCCGTCTCGCTTGAGCGTTCCGGTAGTCTCGTCGATCTCGACCTGGGTGGTGCCTGGCACCTGCTTTATGCAGACAAGTATCTTCATTTCGAATTAACCTCCTTCAGAAACGCCGCGATCGCGTCGCAGACCGCCGGGCGGTAGTTGCCGTAGTCAACGCATTCGAGAACCACTCCGCGCGCGCCTGCGTCCTTCGCGAGGCGCAGCAGGCGGGTCGCGGCCTCCGCCTCGGATATCTTCGCGAGCTTCGCGTATTCGCCGATGCCGCATTTCTCGAAGTTGTACGTGGCGAGCGGGAAGTACACCTCGGCCTTGCCGCGGTTCGCCATGACGTTGCGGTATATCCGCTCCGTCGAGCCGAAGGGATCCTTCGGGTCGTACACGACGCTCATCACATAGACCGCGTCTAACACGCCCTCCTTCGCCAGATGCCGCCACCCGAAGCCGCTGTACCTCGTCCGCAGCGAGGCGTCGTCCTTGTCGTCGATGCCCACGAACCCGCCCACGAACTCCACGCCTGCCGCGCGGCACTTCGCGGAAAACTTCCGCAGATAGCCGTCGAAGCGTTCGCCGACCATGTTCTGCCAGCGCGGGTCCGACGGTTCCGGCGCGGGCTCGCCGCCGTAGAGACGCCGCCATTCGGCAAGGGCCGGCGCGGAATATTCGCGGGCGTACGACCACGCGCCGTTGCGCCAGAAGTCGAGCATGATCTTCTGCGGCTTCATCGCGAGCCTCTCGTCAACCATCTTGAGCTTGTGCTCGACGACCTCCGGGTGCATGATCGAGCAGGCCCCCATCCACGGGTCGCCGCCTCGCGTGCAGCACCAGTACTGCGGATGCGCCAGCGTCCAGTTGGATGAGAGCGGCGAATACCAGTGGTTCTCCTCGATGGTCGTGTGGATTCCGAAGCCGATGCCGCGCCGCCGGCATTCCTCCCGCACGACCGGGAACTCGTCGCCGCGCGGGGACTCCAGCCGGAGGTATCCGTAGATGTCCTCGCTTGGAAGCCGCTTCTTGTCGAACGGCGCCTCGGAGAACTGCCACACCTCGCATTCGCTCGGATAGCGCATCCGACCGCCGCCCTTGTCGCGCCACCAGATGTCGTTCGCGTGCGTGAGCAGCACGTGCTCCAGGGTCTGCACAGTGCCCGTCGCCGTCTCGATGTCGAACTCCTTCGCGAAGTCTAGCGAATCTACGAGCGCGACGACTTGAAAAGAGTTTGGAGTTTGGTGTCGGGAGTCGGGAATTTCGGGCTGCGCTCCAAGACATTGACAGCAAGCCAATGTCAAGGCCAGGCAGAATTTCGGTTTGCAATTTGCGGACAATTGCGCCAATTGCGATTTGCGGACAATCATGCTTTTCATTTGAACAGGTCCTCCCTCCTCCTGAACTTCGGGACGTCGCACGGCCAGCCGGTACCGACCTCGGCCTTAATGACCTTCTCCCCGGCCTTCAGCCCGCGGCCGACGACAAACCGCCGCAGGTTCTTCAGCGACAGGACCTTCGTTCTCGGCACGTTTACCGCCGGGACGGAGCCGTCCACGGAAAGCATGAGGCTCTTAGAGGTCCGGATGCCGGTGAACGTGTATTCGCGCTGGCCCTTGTAGCCGTCCTTCTTGACGTCGAGATACCGCCCGCCGAAGTCGCGCGTGGAGAACCATACCGCGTAGTTGGCGAAGACCTGGAAAGCGTACTCATGCTCGTCGTACTCTCCGATCAGAAGCTGCCGCAGGCCCTCCGTCCCGTCAAGCTTCACCTTGACGCGGACGAAAAACGTCGTGTCGTCTCCGAAGGCGAACTGCGGTCCTGCGGCTTCAAGCGCGGTCTCCTTCGAGACGTCCTCCTTCGACCACAGCACCTTCTCCGGCGCGTCGTCGTCGCGCAGCTCAGGCAGGATTTCGTCCGGCATGTCCGCCGCCGTGAACTCCCGCACGTACACGACGCCGTCGCGGTCGTATGCGATGGACTTCCCGTCCGGCGAGAAGCAGGGGTTCTCGCCCGTCTCGAGGCGCTTCACCTTCCCGGTCGCGACCTCCTCCACCCACACGCCCCAGCCCGGGTCGTCCCTGCGAAAGCCGCTGAAGCAGATGAGCCTGCCGTTCGGATGCCACCGAGGCGAGATCGCCGCGAGTCCGCGCGGCGTGACCGGACACCACTCCTGCCTGTCCCAGCGCCCGACGCGCGTTCCGTAGATCCTCCACATGTCGAAGAAGTTCTCCAAGTGCCCCCAGACGAGCGTCTTGCCGTCGGGCGAGACCGCTGGCTGCACGAAGCCGGAGTTGTTGCCGTTCGGCGAATCCATGAGGATGCGCGGCTCGCCGGCGGCAGCGGACGCGCCCTCGCGCGCCGTCAGGTCGATCTCGGCTATGCGGGTGCTCGCCGCCTTGCTGTAAACCGCGCTCTCGGACGCCACGCCGCGCGTCGTCACGAAGTATATCTTCCCGCCGTCTGGCGAGACGGACGGCGTGTAGTCTCGGCAACGGCCAGTGGTCAGCCGGCTTTTAGCGCCGTTCTCGTACAGCCAGAGCCCGTAGCCGTTTTTCGAGCCGCCGCGCCACGCTTCGTACGCCGTCTCGGTGTCGTGGCCGGCCATGTACACGAGGCCGCCCGAGGGCGTCCATTCGGGATATGCTGCGTTGCCGGGGCCATCCTCGACCCATTCGACCGTCCCGCCACCGACGCCGACGACGCCGAGCTTAAAAACGTCCCCTTCGAGACGCTGGAACGCGATCTTCCCGCCGTCCGGCGAAAACACCGGGTTGAATCCGCGGACGACGCGGCGTTCGCCGCCTGGCGCCGTTCTGCAGCCCGCCGCCATCGACAGGACCGCCAGCGAACACATCGCCACTTTGATAGCCTTCATGCCAACTGTTCCTCCTCAGGACGGAATTATACCAAAACATTCCGTCAATGTACCTTGATTTCTTCAGGCCATGGCTCCCGGATCCCCGACGCCGCGTCCAAATCGCGCGGCTTTCAAGAGTCGCCGACGGCCTTGAGGGCTTCCGCCTCCGAAGTGACGCCCGACTCGACCTTGGCGCGGGCGTCGTCGGCCATCGAAGTGGAAAGGCCCGTCTCCGGCGAATATAGCTCGAAAAGCCCGATGCGTCCGCGGTAGCCCCGCCCGCCGCAAGATCGGCAACCCTTCGAGACCCACCCGCGAGTCCCCTTCTCGCGACATTCCGGGCAAAGCCGCCGGACTAGCCTCTGTGCAACGGCGAGACGGAGCGTCGCCGGAACGAGGCCGCGGTCCAGTCCCATGTCCGTCAAGCGGGCGACGACGGACTTCGCGTCGTTTGCGTGGAGCGTCGAAAGGACCAGATGTCCCGTGAGCGACGCCTTTACGGCGGCGTCCAGCGAATCTGCGTCGCGTATCTCGCCAATCATCACCACGTCCGGGTCGTGGCGGAGTATCGACTTGAGAGCCTTCGAGAAGTTCACCTTGTCGGCGGAATCGACCTCGGCCTGCGACACGCCGGGAATCTCGTACTCTATCGGGTCCTCCACGGTGATGATGTTCAGCGGCCCGCCCTTCAGCAGTTCCTGTATCGCGGCGTAGAGCGTGGTGGTCTTCCCGCTGCCCGTGGGGCCCGTGAGCAGGACGAGGCCGTGCGGACGCCTCAGTATTCCGTCGAAGACCGCCCTGTCCGCCGGCGACATACCCAGCTCGTCGATTCCGAGCCGGCGACCGCCCGTCTCCAGAAGCCGCAGGGTGACGCGCTCGCCGTACCTGACCGGCAGCGTCGCCATCCGCACGTCGAGCGGCGGCGAGGCGAGGGCCGGCGCGCCGGCCATGCGCCACGAGAAGCCGCCGTCCTGCGGGGCGCGGCGCTCTGCGATGTCGAGGGAGGCCATGACCTTGAGCCGGCTGACGACGGCAGGCTGCATCGCGGATGGAATGCGCAGCACCTCCTCGAGGACGCCGTCGATCCTGAACATGACGCGAGTCGAGCCCGCCTCGGGGTTGAAATGTACGTCCGACGCGCCCAGGAGCATCCCGGCCCTGAGAATGCGGTCCACGAGCTGGACGCCGTCCGTCAGCGTCGCCGCGCGCTCAAGCAGCTCGTTCGCGTTCAGCACAGGCGCAGCCTTCCCTTGAGAGTGTCCGGGTTCTTGGAAAGCGCATACGCCGTCCGCTCGTCAACAAGCCCGGCGGAAAGCAGTTCGGCGAGCGACTGGTCGAGGGTTCTCATGCCCTGCGGCGCGCCGGTCTCGATGATCGAGTATATCTGCGCGGAGCGCCCCGTCGCGATGACGTTCGCGCATGCGGGCGTGTTCACCAGAAGTTCGCAGACAGGGCGGCGCAAGCCGTCAGGCGACGTCACGAGATGCTGCGCGAAGACGCCGCGCAGGACGAGCGCGAGCTGGTGGCGGGCGCTGTTCTGCTCCTCCGGGGGGAAGACCGATATCAGCCGCTCCAGCGCCCCCGCGCAGTCGCCGGCGTGGAGCGTCGTGAACACGAGATGCCCCGTCTCGGCGGCGCGGAGGGCGGCGCGGACGGTCGCGAGGTCGCGCGTCTCCCCGACGAGTATCACGTCTGGGTCCTGGCGCATCGCCTCCACGATCGCGTCGTCGAAGCTCCTGACGTCGCGCCCAACCTGGCGCTGGCTGACCATGCACATGCCCGGGACGTGGACGAACTCCACTGGATCCTCGATCGTCACGATGTGCCCCGCCCGGCTGCGGTTTATCGTGTCGAGCATCGTGGCGAGCGTAGTGGACTTCCCGCTGCCGGTCGGTCCGGTGACGATGACAAGTCCGTCCGTCTCGTTGCAGAAGTCGGCGAGACGAAGCGGCAGCCCCAGCTCCTCGAAACTGCGGAACTCCGAGTCGAGACGCCTCACGGCAATTGCGTGGCGGTCGCTCTCGCGGTACACGTTGAAGCGGTACCGCGCCCCGGACGGTCCCTCGAACGCGCCGTCGAGGGAGCCCTCGCGCATCAGCGCCATGCGGACGCTCTCCGTCCCGTCGGGGCATCCCGCAGGAAGCGTGAACAGCCCGAGCTCCATCGCGAGCGCGTCCACCGTCTTCATGTCGAACGGACGGAACGAGCCCTTTTCCACAAGCGCGCCCCGGATGCGGAACCGCGGCGCAATGCCTGCGGAGACGTGCAGATCGCTCGCCCCGAACTCCTCGCACAGGGACAACAGGGACTCCAGCATTGCACTCATGCTCACAGCCATACCTCCAATGTCCATTTTCCACGCCCGGACTCGCGCATCGCCGCAGTCTCGGGAACGACGGCCATCTCACGTTCGGCGACGGCCTCAAGCGCCTTTACGACGGCAGGGTACTTACCCTCCAGCACATACGCCCTCAGCACCGGGCGCTGACAGGCACCGCTCGCCGCCAGCGCCTCGTCGCCGCCGCGCACGGCGTCGCCGCCGGAAGCACCGAGAGAATCCGGGGCGCCGCTGGACAGCACCGCGACATCGAACTCGGCCAACACGCCGAGAAAGGCCGTCTCGCGCTCAGACACGCTCGCCGCCGGGTTTCCCTTCACCTTCGTCTGCGGCATGGGAATCCCCTTCTCCGCCGCGAGTTCCGCCCTTGCGGACGCGAGAGCGCGACTGGCGCGGGCTTTCTCCACAGGGAAGTCCTCCTCCGCCACAAGCGCGGAGAGCCGGCTTTTCAAGGCGGACTCCCGCTTCGCGGCGGATTCGCGCCATCCGTACCAATAGAGGGCGAGAGCAGCCACCGGGACGACCACGGCGAGGAAGAGCTTGTCTTTCATGCGGATTTCAGTCATGCCGGGCCTCGCATTCGAATTCCGCCGTCATTCCCGGGGACTTGACCTCCATCGCGCCCGGGACCAGCCGCCATCCTAGAGAGCCGAGACGCGACGCAAGCGCAACCGAGGCGTCAGACGCATCGGACGCGGACGCGGCAATGCAGCGCATCTTGATTTCGTCCGCACTGCACCGGAACGTCCGCAGCACCGCCTTGTCGCCGCACGACTCAGCCATCGCGCGCATCGCTGACGCGACTACGGCGCGGCGGGTCGCCACGCCGTCCTGCGCCTTCGCGGCGGCGGCGCGGCGGGCGCGGACGGCCTGAGCCTCGGCTCTGGCGGACGCCGCAGGCCGCATGAGTGCGTCGATTTGCGCCTGCAAGTCGCCGCGCCGGGCGAGCTCCCCTTCGAGAGCGCGGAGTCTGGAAGAAAGCAAGAAGAAATCCGCCGCAGCCGCGCACAGCGCGAGAATCCCCGCCGCCAAAAGCCACTTAAGGGCGCGGGCCGCGCCGCCCACGCCGCTACGACGGCCTTTGCGGGAGACGACGACATCATAGACGCGCACGGACGAATCCGGCTCCGCGACAGGCTCGAAGACGACGTCCGCCTCCTGCACGGGGATGCCTGAGAACGGCTCGACCTCGTAGGCCAGTGCCCGCGCAAGCTCGTCGGGAGCGAGCCCCGCCACCTGGACGGCGGCCATGCGAACCCTCTGCCTGAAGGCGTCGCCCGGGGCTTTTCCCTTTTTTGCCGGTTTTCCGAACATCTCTCGCAGTATAACGGCGCCGACACCGCATAGGTTCAAGGGAAGAATGGTGCTCGGGGCGGGACTCGAACCCGCAAGGAGTTACCCACATGCACCTCAAGCATGCGTGTCTGCCAATTTCACCACCCGAGCCAAAACGGGGCATATTTTACCATTTCCATCCACAGATGGCAAGGGGGTATTTTGCGAAAAGTGTGGGAATCCAAAAAAGGAAGATGCTTGGCTCGGTGAGGGGAAGTCAAAGCCATGGTCAACGTCCTAGCGCCTTTCGTTCGGCGTGAGTGATTACGCCCTCTTTGACCTGCTTGTCAAGATAGCTCCTGAGCGCGGACGCCGACTTCGTGCAGAAGTCGTCGCTCTCATCCTTCGTGCAAAGCCCCTTCTCCGCGCGCTTGCGCGACCGCGACATCGCCTTCTCCGCCCCGGTGATTGCCCTCTTCACGGCAACCGGCACGCGCGGCTGGCCAAAATCGGCGGCGATTCGCCGCTGCTCCGATTCGGGGAAGATCGAGAGCGGGTAGGTGTTTACTGTTGAAAGGTTGAAAGGTTGAGAAGTTGAAAGGTTATTAGTCGTTAGTTGACTGTCATGAATGGCAGTTCGCTCGGCAAGGGTAACCTGCGTAGCAGTGAGCTTGACCGGAAATCCAGCAATCACGTTCCCGGCGTGGTTCGTGTATCCGGCAATGATCAATGCTGCGAGAATCAACATTTCAATTCATCCTCCTGTCCGCCGCAGACAAGGACGGCGATGGCCGTGATGTCGTCGGACTGCGCCGCACCGACCGTGAAGTCGTCCAGATTCCGCTTCATGTTCTCGACAAAGTCAGCTGGCGCATCCTTTGCATGAGCGGACGCGAAAGCCAGGAGTCTCTTTTCGCCGTACTGCTCGTGGTCGGGCCGTTCGGCCTCCGTTACACCGTCCGTGTAGACCAGTAGCATCGTGCCCGGCTCAAACGTCATCTCCTGCATCGTATACGCATGCTCGTCCATGAATCCGGTGACGACGTTCCGCTCGGCGGCGAGGAACTCCGCGCCGCTGCCCGGTCGGACGACAAGGGGCGGCGTGTGCCCCGCGTTGCAGTACTCCAACCGCCCGGAGGACAGATTAAGACGGCCTACGAAAAGAGTCAAGAACATGCACGCGTCGTTGTCTTTGCAGAGGAGCGCGTTTATACGGGAGACGATCTCGTCAGGCGGCAGCCCCATGTCCGTCGCCATCTTGAACCCCGCTCTCGCCAGAAATGCGAAGAGCGCCGCCGGAATGCCCTTGCCCGACGCATCGCCCACCGCGAAGTACAGCAGACCGTTCTTCTCTTGAAAGTCGTAGAAGTCACCCCCGACCTCCAGCGCGGGCCTGAGAACGGTTCCGAGATACGGCGGCACCTTACGTCTCAGCACGCTCGACTGAATCTTCCGCGCGATGTCCAGCTCGCTGCCAAGCCTCTCGCTGACCGCCGTTGCACGCTGCAACCTCGTCGAGAAAGACCACGAGACGAAGAAGATAAG
>Ga0265298_10009216_pt1 | contig 11767 bp, 11 predicted proteins | sample AusTroGonzalo_MG_3_FD_193486 | JGI IMG/M metagenome (GOLD analysis project Ga0265298, IMG submission 193486) | Bovine rumen microbial communities from tropical cattle in Woodstock, Queensland, Australia - Gonzalo_01 | ecosystem: Host-associated > Mammals > Digestive system > Stomach > Rumen ...
TGCTAGGAACCTTGTAAATCATTCTATCGACGTCTTCTCTGCTCAGAACGACTATCCAATTCAAGAATTAAACGGTTTGTTTCTTATACCCAACATACTTATAAAAAGCATGTCGCTTCTTGTACTACTTCTGTCTATGTAAATCTTTCAAAGAACTCTTTTCTTACTCCCCTCGTTTGGAAAGCGGGTGCAAAGGTACACACTTTTTCCGAACTACCAAAACTTTTTCGGGAAAATTTTCATCTTTCATGCAAAAATCGATTCACTCTTGACGAATATCAAGAGGCAAAATAGCCTACACCTTATTATATATATAAGAGAGAAGTTAGAGGTGAGAGGTGAGAGGTGAGAAGGAAGAAGTGAGAGGTAAGGGGCTGGCAGAGGAAGCGGAAGACGTTAATTTCTGATAAAACGAGCGATATTGGCGGAAAAGTTCGTACCTTCGCAGCGGAATTAATTAATCAGGCATTAATAAACAATGAGGAATATGAAAAAGATTATGATTGGACTGGTCGCAGGAGTCTGTGTGCTAATGACCAGTTGCGGAAACATGGGTCAAGTGTTAAGTGCCATGACCAATGGTACGGGAGTCGTGAATGCCATCACAAGCGTCATCGGATTAGACAAGGTTAGCGCTCAGACTCTGATTGGAACCTGGCAATACAGGAATCCAGGATGCGCCTTCACCAGCGAGAATCTTCTGGCCAAGGCAGGCGGTGAGGTGGCAGCCGTACAGATTGAGGAGAAACTCTTGCCCTACTATCAGCAAGTGGGCATCAGCGCCAACAACACGATGATCACCTTCAACCAAGACGGCACGTTCAGTTCAAGAATCTGCGGCACGCCCTTCAGCGGCAGATACACCTTCGACGAAGCCACGCAGAAGATCACCCTCAAGGGTCTGCTCCTGACTGTGAACTGCTATACGAAACGAGAGATGAACGGTATTTCCATCCTCTTTGAGGGCAAGAAACTGCTCTCGCTCCTGCAGACGCTGGCAGCCTTTAGCGGTAACCAGAATCTGGAGACCGTGAGCGAAATCAGCAAGAATTACGATGGTGTACGCGTTGGTTTTGATATGAATAGATAGTTTTTCTGCAAAAATATACAGAAACATTTGGTCGGATGCAAAATATTACCTAATTTTGCATCCGATTTCTGAATAAATATACCAACATGAAAGTAAAGAACAACCGCCTCGAAGCGCTGCGTCTTATCATTTCAAGCCAGCAGTTAGGCAGTCAGGACGAGCTGTTGAGCGCCCTGCAGAAAGAGGGATTCAAGCTGACACAAGCCACATTAAGCCGTGACTTGAAGCAGTTGAAGGTGGCCAAGGCAGCCACCATGGGAGGCAATTACATCTACGTGCTTCCCAACGACACGATGTACAAACGGGTGTCGACTCCCAGCAATATCCGCGAGATGATGCAGGTGCCAGGCTTTGTGAGCATCAACTTCTCAGGCAACATGGGTGTCATCAAGACGCGTCCCGGCTATGCCAGTAGCATCGCGTGGAACATCGACAACAGCGACATCCCCCAGATCATCGGCACGATTGCTGGAGACGACACGATCTTCATCGTCATCAAGGAGGGCATCAGGCACCAGGAAGTAGTGGAGGCCCTGAGCGACGTCGTGCCGAATATGAGGTAGATTTTAGTTTACGGTTTACAGTTTATAGTTTACTTATAGTTTACGGTTTATAGTTTATAGACGAATGGAACAAGAAATAGAGATAGAAGTGTTGGTGGCTGGACCTGAGCACGAGAAGTACGTCGATACCATTCTCGACACGATTGCCGAGGCAGCCAAGGTGCGTGGCACGGGTATTGCCAAGCGTACTCACGAATACCTGACCAAGAAGATGCTGGAGGCCAAGGCCGTGATAGCCCTGACGAAAGACGGCCGTTTTGCGGGCTTCAGCTATATCGAGACCTGGGAGAACCAACAGTATGTGACCACCTCAGGACTCATCGTTCACCCTGACTTCAGAGGGCATCACGTAGCCAAGCGCATCAAGGACATGACCTTCACCCTGGCCCGTACCCGTTGGCCACACGCCAAGATCTTCTCCCTGACGAGCGGTGCTGCTGTGATGGCGATGAACACCGCCTTAGGTTACCAGCCCGTAACCTTCGCCGACCTCACTGAGGACGAGGCCTTCTGGAAGGGTTGCGAGGGTTGTTGCAATGTAGACGTGCTGCATCGTACTGGCCGTAAATACTGTATCTGTACGGCGATGCTCTACGATCCTACGGAGCACCTGCCCGCCAAGATTCCCGATGAGGTGATCGAGCGCATCAACAGAATCGACGGGAAGGAGAGTTTTTAGTTTATAGTTTAGAGTTTATAGTTTATAGAAATATGGCAAACAAGAAAGTTGTAGTAGCCTTTTCTGGTGGGCTTGACACCAGTTACACCGTGATGAAGCTGACCCAGGATGGTTGGGATGTGTATGCTGCCTGCGCCAATACGGGCGGTTTCAGCGAGGAACAGTTGAAGACCAACGAGGAGAACGCCTATAAGCTGGGCGCCGTGAAATATGTCACCCTCGACGTGACCCACGAATATTACGAGAAGTCGCTGAAGTACATGATCTTCGGCAATGTGCTGCGTAACAACTGCTACCCCATCTCCGTGTCGAGTGAGCGCATCTTCCAGGCCATCGCCATCGCCCGCTACGCCAAGGAGATCGGTGCCGATGCCATTGCCCACGGAAGCACAGGAGCTGGCAACGACCAGATTCGTTTCGACATGACCTTCCTCGTGATGGCTCCTGGTGTGGAGATCATCACCCTGACCCGTGACAAGAAGTTGACACGTAAGGAAGAGGTGGACTATCTGAACGAGCACGGATTCTTCGCAGACTTCACCAAGCTGAAGTACTCTTATAACGTTGGCATCTGGGGCACCAGCATCTGTGGCGGCGAGCTGCTCGACCCCACGCAGGGACTGCCTGAGGATGCCTATCTGAAGCACGTGACGGCTCCAGAAAAGGAAACACTGCTGAAGATTCAGTTCGAGAAGGGCGAGATCGTTGGCGTGAATGGTGAGAAGTTCGACGACCGCGTGAAGGCCATCCAGAAGATCGAGGAGATTGGCGCCTCTTACGCCATCGGCCGCGATGCCAACGTGGGCGACACCATCATCGGCATCAAGGGTCGTGTAGGCTTTGAAGCCGCTGCGCCGAAGCTGATCATCGAGGCTCACCGCCTGTTGGAGAAGTCTACGCTTTCGAAATGGCAGCAGTACTGGAAGGACCAGGTGGCCAACTGGTACGGCATGTTCCTCCACGAGAGCCAGTATCTGGAGCCCGTGATGCCCGATATCGAGGCCATGCTCACCTCCAGCCAGCGCAACGTCACTGGCACAGCCATCCTGAAACTCCGTCCCTACAGCTTTGAGACCGTGGGCATCGACTCTGTCAACGACCTCACGAAGAGCAAGTTAGGTGAGTACGGCGAGACGCAGACAGGCTGGACTGCCGACGAGGCCAAGGGCTTCATTAAAGTCTCCAGCACGCCTCTGAGAGTTTATTATGGCATCCACAAAGACGAGAAAAGATAAGACAAAGTATTATAAGACATAGTATTATTAAAGACATAGTAACATATTAACAATTTTAGAATAGAGTAATAGTTTTTCTGCTATGAATATGTTAATCTGTTACTATGTCTTAAAAAATTACTCTGTATGATTAATGTAGGTATATTAGGCGCGGCGGGATATACGAGCGGAGAGCTGATTCGCCTGCTGCTGAACCACCCCGAGGCAAAGATTGTGTTTGCCAATTCGGAGAGTAACGCAGGCAATCTGGTGAGCGATGTTCACGAGGGTCTCATTGGCGAGACAGACCTCAGGTTCACAGATCAGATGCCCTTCGAGGATGTTGACGTGGTATTCTTCTGCTTTGGGCACGGCAAGAGCGAGGCGTTCCTCAAGGAGCACACGATTCCCGCTCATGTGAAGATCATCGACCTGGCCCAGGACTTCCGAATCAAAGGCGATCACGACTACGTCTATGGACTGCCTGAGATCAACAAGGAGGACATCCAGAAGGCGCAGCATGTGGCTAATCCCGGCTGTTTTGCTACTTGTATTCAGGTGGCTTTGTTGCCTGCCGCCTACCTGAATCTGCTGAAGGAAGATGTGGCCGTGAATGCCATCACGGGTTCTACGGGAGCTGGTCAGAAGCCTGGCGCTACGACTCACTTCTCGTGGCGCAACAATAACCTGAGCATCTACAAGCCTTTCCAGCATCAGCACATCGCTGAGATCCGTCAGAGCCTGAAGCAGGTGCAGGGCTATCTCGACGCAGATATCGACTTCATCCCCTATCGTGGCGACTTCGCCAGAGGCATCTTCTGTACGGCGGTCATCAAGACCCCAGCCCCTGTGGAGGATGTCATCGAGGCCTACAAGGACTTCTATCGCGATGCCGCCTTTACCCACTACAGCGACAAGCCCATCGACCTGAAGCAGGTGGTAAACACCAACAAGGCTCTCGTCCATGTGGAGAAATACGGCCAAAAGCTGCTCGTCACCTCCGCCATCGACAACCTCCTGAAGGGCGCCGTAGGCCAGGCTGTGCAGAACATGAACCTCATGTTTGGCATCGACGAAACTGCAGGCCTCCGTCTCAAGGCTTCAGCCTTCTGATCATCCCGTTGCCATCAAAGAATCAACAATCAGACTATGCCACGTAAGACTGACGGAATCGAATTCGAGTTGCATCCAAGCCCCAAGAAAGACGAGGATGGCAAGTCGCTGCTGTATGCCCGCTTGTCGTCGAAGAAGAAGCTGACCTTCAAGCAACTCGAGCATTACAGCATGGAGCACAACCACGCGTCGAAGGGCGAGTTGGAGGCCTGCTTCACGAAATTCATCAAGTCGGCAAGTCTTTGGTTCTATGAGGGTTACCGTGTAGAGACGCCCATCGGCTCATTTGCTCCCAAGTTGAAGCTGATGGGTGAGCATACGGATCCCAAGACAGTGACGGGGCGCGACATCAGGTTCGACGGTGTGGACTTCATTCCCTCAAAGGAATTCATCAAAGAGGTGTGCCAGAACAAGCTGGGCTTCCGCCGCCGAGAGGAAGCTGTGGGCAACAGTCAGATGCACGACCCTCAGGCGATGGAGGAGGCCCTTCGGAAGAGTCTGTGGGAAGGCTTTACTACCGTCAGCAAATTCAAGTTCTACAGCCAGCTGAAACGCGACTCTGCGCAGAGATACCTCGACAGCCTGACTGTGGGCGACCATCCCCGTCTGCGCAGGTCGAAGAGCGGCAAGTCCTACATCTACTTCCCCATTCAGGAAGGAAAGACCGTTTAAAAATGCGTGTCGCCCTCGGGCTCGGCATATATCGAGCCTAAGGTCTTTATATGCCGGCCCTGAGGTCGGCATATACGGGGCGGCAGGTCGGTACGAGAGAGTGCCCTTGTGACTCCCAGAGAATGGCGGGTAAAGTCCCAGTCCGCAGGCTTGTTTCTCCCTATCCCCAGCGTACTTTCTCTCAGACACCATGTTTTTTTTGAAGAAAAAGTGCTATCTGGCATTGTTTTTTCAAATATTATTCGTATCTTTGTCCCCAAAATGCAATCAATTAGAATAATTAATCACTAAAGTCGACGATTTATGAAGAAATTACTATTAGCCGTGGTGGGCATATTGTTTGCAGCCACAAGTTTCGCACAAAACGCATTGGTGGCTTCACTGAGCCACGAAGGAACCGTTACGTATTACTATGGTGCTAATGCCCTAAAGCAAGCTGTTAATGCAGCACAAAGTGGTGACATTATCAATCTCTCAGGTGGCACCTTTAATGCCATAGACATCAGCAAAGGCATCACCATTCGTGGTGCGGGTATTGATAGTGCTATTCCTACCGATATCAATGGCAATATAACTATCAATATTCCAGACGAAGACGACCTTCCCCTCATGGCTGAGGGCATTAGATTTTTAGGATACATGTATATGCAACGTAAAGCCTCTGCCCCTTATTGCTATTTCGTGAGATGCAAGTTCAAGGAATTTAGAACTTATCCTGATGCGGCAACTATTACAAACCTCGCTTTTTTAAATTGTAAATTCACAGACAGTTTCAATACCCATGGCACAAGTTCTGCATATTTACAGAATAGTTACATAAACGGGATGGCTACTTATAATTCATCTTCAGTTACTGCTACAAACTGCATTATTAAAGCTGCTGAAAATTCTTATAATGGAATCATGGTTATTGTGAATTCTATTTTAACAAATTGCATCTTCTATAACGGTGAACGAGCATTGCCGTCAAATAACCAAGCATTCAATTGCATCAATGTAACTGAAACTACTTATGATAATGATATTTTTAGATACTTGTCACAACGACCAGGTTGTCCAACCGATACCAAAGTTTTTACAGATGTGTTCAAGACCTTCACTGGTACATATTCAGATTCAGAGACCTTCGAGCTGAAAGATGCTGCGAAGACAACGTATTTAGGTACAGACGAAAGGCAGATAGGCATGTATGGTGGTTCGCAGCCTTACAGTTCTGTGCCATCCTATCCGCTGATAACCACGATGACCGTTGGTGAGCAGACTGATGCCGATGGCCAGTTGAGTGTAACAATTGGGACAAACAAGTAATCCACGATGCTATCGTATCCTAGAATTTTGGACTTATGCGTAAACTTCTCATATTTTTATTGCTCTTCGGGCTGAACCTAGCGATAAGAGGACAATCGTGGCCGGATCTTTCTGGGATTCCTGAGTCCACAAACACTGCCTCGCTACGCTATTGGTTTAACGACGATGCTACCATCCAGACCACTACCACACTTAGCGGTGCCACCACTATTGATGCTTCGGCCTTGGTGGAGGGAGTCCATGTCGTTCATTATCAGGTGGTAGATAATCTAGGCAAAGTAGGCATCCCTGCATCGAAGCTGTTCATCAGAATCAGCGGAGCATTGACAGCCTCAAAGCTGCGCTACTGGTTTGACGACGATGTCGCCACCATCACAACCACTACCTCTATTCCAAGCGGTGTGACCACCATCGACGCTTCAGCCTTGGCGGACGGCATCCATATCGTGCACTATCAAGTGATTGACAATCAGGACGTGGCAGGCATCCCTGCATCGAAACTGTTCATCAGAATCAGCGGAGCATTGACAGCCTCAAAGCTGCGCTACTGGTTTGACGACGATGTCACCACCGTCACAACTACTACCTCTATTCCAAGCGGTGCTACCACCATCGACGCTTCAGCCTTGGCGGACGGCATTCATACTGTACACTATCAGATTGTGGACAACAACGGTACTGTGAGCATTCCCGTTTCCAAGATGTTTATGAAGCTTGGCGCTCAAACGGTGACTGCCACAGATATCCTGTACTGGTTTGACGAGAACGATGCTAACATCAAGGAGTCTAAAATCGACCTTGAGAATCTGACAACAACCGTCGATGCCAGTAGTCTGACGCTGGGCGAGCATGTACTGAATTATCAGTTGAAGTTGTCTGACGGCACTTTATCACCAGTAGCTACCGCCACTTTCCAGACCACTCAATCTCGCATAGGCGATGCCAATAATGACGGGGATGTCAACGTTGCCGACATCGTAGTGATTCAGATCTTCATGGGCGACAACACCAAGCCCATCCACTTCCCCAACGCCGACGTCAATGAAGACAAAGTTATAGACACCAAGGATGTTAATGCCGTCAAGAACATCATTATTCCTCCTGCGGAATAACGAAAACATCTAAGACCAGGCTTTATCTGCAAGAATATGTCAATTGCATGCACTTTGCGGCATGCAATTGACATTTTTATGCAAAAAGGCGAAAGATTATGGTGGTTTGTCGGATATTTGCTGTAATTTTGCAGCCGATTATATATAAGGTATAGAAAATGAAACTATTCGACGTATATCCGCTCTTCGAGGTAAACATCGTGAAGGGCAAAGGTTGTAAGGTGTGGGACGACAAGGGGCAGGAGTACCTGGACCTCTATGGTGGGCATGCCGTGATCTCCATTGGTCACGCCCATCCGCACTATATCGAAAAGGTGACGGAGCAACTCAACAAGATAGGGTTCTACTCCAACTCGGTGATCAATAAGCTGCAGGTGGAGCTGGCAGAGCGCTTAGGCAGAATCAGTGGTTACGATGACTACCAACTGTTCCTGATTAACTCGGGTGCCGAGGCGAACGAGAATGCCCTGAAACTGGCTTCGTTTACGAATGGCAGGACGAGGGTGCTCTCTTGTGAAAAGGCCTTCCACGGACGTACCTCGCTGGCTGTAGAGGTAACGAACAATCCGAAAATCATCGCTCCCATCAACGACAACGGCCACGTGACCTATCTGCCGATGAACGACCTGCCCGCTTGGGAGGCTGAGTTGGCGAAAGGCGATGTCTGTGCCGTGATCCTCGAGTGCATCCAGGGTGTGGGTGGCATCAAGCTGGCCACGAAGGAGTTTGCCCAGGGACTGGCTGCTGCCTGCAAGAAATACGGCACCATCCTCATCTGTGACGAAATCCAGTGTGGCTACGGACGAAGTGGCAAGTTCTTCGCCCATCAATGGCTCGACATCCGTCCGGATATCATCACTGTGGCCAAGGGTATTGCTAACGGCTTCCCGATGGGCGGCGTGCTGATAAGTCCCGAGTTCAAGCCTGTCTATGGCCAGTTGGGTACGACTTTCGGAGGTAATCATCTGGCTTGTGCTGCAGCGCTGGCCGTGCTCGATGTGTTCGAAGAGGAGAATCTTGTGGAAAATGCAAATGCCGTAGGTACATACCTGATTGAGCAATTGAAGGAGCTCCAAAAGACTCAAAAACATATCGTTGACGTACGGGGGCGTGGTCTGATGATCGGTATCGACCTTGACATTCCCCATAAGGATGTACGCCAGCCGCTGATCTATCAGGAGCACTGCTTTACAGGCTGTGCAGGAACCAACATTCTGCGATTACTGCCGCCGCTCTGTCTGACGAAGGCTGAAGCTGACGATTTCATTGAAAGACTGAAGAGATGTTTGTAACATTGAAGATTGAAGATTATGAGCAAAATATCGATTATAGGAGCAGGCGCAATGGGTGGCGCCACTGTAGAAGGCCTCATCAAGGGCCAGCAGTTTATGAATGAGGACATCACCGTAAGTGACCCCTCACAGGCCGTCGTGGAGAAGTTCTCCAAGATGGGTGTCAGCGTGACGAGAGACAATAAGTTGGCAGCAGATACGGCCGACATCGTCTGCGTCGTAGTGAAGCCGTGGCTGGTGGAACGGGTGCTGAAGGATATTAAGCCGGAACTCGATCCTAAGAAGCAGATACTGATCGTGATAGCAGCAGGAGTAAAGTCGGAGAGCATTAAGGAGTGGTTGGGAGAGCAGTGCCCACCGCTGTTCTTGGTGATTCCGAATATTGCGATAGCTGAGATGGCATCGATGACTTTCATCGTCCCGTGTGGTACTGTGACACAGCAACATACAGAACAGGTGAAGGCAATCTTCGACGAAATGGGCAACACGCTGATTACAGATGAGCAGCATCTGGCAGCAGGCACAACACTGGCCTCCTGTGGCATCGCCTACGCTATGCGGTATATCCGTGCAGCAGCAGAGGGCGGCGTGGAGCTGGGCTTCAAGGCCGACGATGCGAAGGCCATCGTGATGCAGACGATGAAGGGAGCCGTGGAACTGCTTGAGGCAAGCGGTCTGCACCCAGAGGCTGCCATCGACCTCGTGACGACGCCTGGCGGTGTAACCATCAAGGGACTCAACGAGATGGAACATGCAGGCTTTACCTCCGCCGTCATCCGAGGACTGAAAGCTGGGGCGAAATAAAAATTGATAGTTTATAGTTTAAAGTTTATAGTTTATAGATGAATACCTGGCAAGCCCGTAAATCTCTGGAGACTATAGAACTAATCAACTATAAACTATAAACTTTAAACTATAAACAAAAAAAGATATAGTATAATGGACGAACAACTGAAACAGATTGGCGAGCGGCTGCGCGGACTGCGCGACGTGCTCGACATCCCCGTGAGTGAGATGGCAGAGACCATCGGCATCAGTGCCGAGAAGTATGAGAAGATAGAGGCAGGCGAGTTGGATATCACCATCTCGAATCTGATGAAGATTGCCCATAAGTACGGTGTATCGACGGAGGAGCTCATCTTTGCTGAGGCTCCACACATGAAGTCATACTTTGTGACGCGCAAAGGACAGGGCATGTCTATTGAGCGCACAAAGGCTTACAAATACCAGAGTCTTGTGGGTGGCTTCGTGAACCACAAGGCCGATGTGTTCATCGTCACCGTAGAGCCGAAGCCTGGGGCACGGACCATCTATAAGAACACACACCCGGGACAGGAGTTCAACCTCGTGCTTGAAGGAAAGATGGAGCTCTACATCGGTGGTAAGACCATCATCCTGGAAGAAGGTGACTCCATCTATTTCGACTCCACGAAGCCACACGGCATGCTTGCCGTAGGAGACAAACCCGTGAAGTTCCTCGCCTTTACAGTCGAGTAAACAGTAAACAAAATAATATGATAGAGAGATTTTTAAAGCAGACGACCTTCACGAGTGTGGAGGATTACAATAAACATCTGGAGTTTATCATCCCAGAAGAATTCAATTTCGCCTACGACGTGATGGACGCCTGGGCAACAGAGGCTCCTGAGAAACTCGCCATCTTATGGACCAACGACCAGGGTGACGAGATCCGCACAACTTACGGAGAGTTGAAAGAACAGACCGATCAGGCCGCCTCGTATCTGATGTCGTTAGGCATCGGCAAGAACGACCCTGTGATGCTGATCCTGAAGCGCCGCTACGAGTGGTGGGTAGTGATGCTCGCCCTGCATAAGATCGGTGCGATTGTTATCCCCGCCACCCACATGCTGACGAAGAAGGATATCGTGTACCGTAATACCCGTGCCTCTGTGAAGGCCATCATCTGCGTAGATGACCCATACGTCACCGGACAGATCCAGTTAGCGATGGCCGACAGTCCCACCGTTGACACGCTGATAACTGTCACCGACCACGGAAAGCCCATCCCCGAAGGATTCCACGACTGGCAGAGCGAATGGAAACAGGCACCGAAGTTCGTCAGGCCCAAGCACGTGAACGACAATTCCGACACCATGCTAATGTACTTCACCTCAGGCACCAGCGGTGAGCCGAAGATGGTGGCCCACGACTACCTCTACGCCATGGGGCACCTGTCAACGGGTGTATTCTGGCACAACCTTCATGAGGGATCCCTCCACCTGACCGTCGCCGATACGGGCTGGGGTAAGGCCGTGTGGGGTAAGTTCTACGGCCAGTGGTTCGCTGGCGCAACGGTCTTTGTGTTCGACCATGAGAAGTTCAATGCAGACACCCTGTTGCGACAGATTGAGAAATATCATGTGACGAGCTTCTGTGCTCCTCCTACCATCTACCGCTTCATGATCCGGGAGGACCTCAGCAAATACGACCTCAGCTCGCTCGAATACTGTACGACAGCCGGCGAAGCCCTGAACCCTGCCGTCTTCGACAAGTTCTATGAGAAGACGGGCATTAAGATGATGGAAGGCTTCGGACAGACGGAGACCACCATGACCCTCGGCACCTTCCCTTGGATGGAGCCAAAGCCCGGAAGCATGGGCATGCCTAACGCCCAGTACAACATCGATCTGCTGCGTGCCGACGGTACCAGCTGCGAGGATGGTGAAAAGGGTGAGATTGTGGTGCGTGTGGGTGACCGCAAGC
>Ga0265298_10009217_pt1 | contig 11766 bp, 8 predicted proteins | sample AusTroGonzalo_MG_3_FD_193486 | JGI IMG/M metagenome (GOLD analysis project Ga0265298, IMG submission 193486) | Bovine rumen microbial communities from tropical cattle in Woodstock, Queensland, Australia - Gonzalo_01 | ecosystem: Host-associated > Mammals > Digestive system > Stomach > Rumen ...
CTCATATCGATGCTGGTGCTAAGAAGGTTGTTATCTCTGCTCCTGCAGGCAACGATCTTCCTACAATCGTTTACAGCGTAAACGAGAAGACTCTCACAAAGGATGACAAGATCATCTCAGCTGCATCATGCACAACAAACTGCCTCGCTCCTATGGCTAAGGCACTCAACGACTATGCTCCTATCCAGAGCGGTATCATGAGCACAATCCACGCTTACACAGGCGATCAGATGATCCTTGACGGTCCTCACAGAAAGGGCGACTTCAGAAGAGCAAGAGCTGGTGCTGCAAACATCGTTCCTAACAGCACAGGTGCTGCTAAGGCAATCGGTCTTGTTATCCCTGAGCTCAACGGCAAGCTCATCGGTAGCGCACAGAGAGTTCCTGTTCCTACAGGTTCCACAACAATCCTTACAGCTGTTGTTAAGGGCGCAAATGTAACTGTTGACGGAATCAACGCTGCTATGAAGGCTGCTGCTTCCGAGTCATTCGGCTACAACGAGGATCAGATCGTTTCTTCTGACGTTATCGGTATGAGATTCGGTTCACTCTTCGATGCTACACAGACAATGGTAAGCAAGATCTCTGACGATCTCTATGAAGTACAGGTAGTTTCATGGTACGACAACGAGAATTCTTACACATCACAGATGGTAAGAACTATCAAGTATTTTGCAGAGCTCGGCTAATAGCTGATATATATGCATTATCAAGGGCGTTCATATGAACGCCCTTTTTATTTTCAGTCACGATTGACATTTCCACGCTCAGACAGTATAATTATAGTAAATCATAATTTATGTTTGTAGGGGCGGATATTATCTGCTCGAAATGTAGGAGACGGCGCAGCCAACAGCTGCACGTACCCTCTGTCCTACGGACATCTCCCTGCACAGCAGGGAGTCACTCAACGTCCTGTTAAGGGACGCCCTCACTTGCAGGGCGTCCCTCTTCCGAAAACAATTCACAGGATTGTTTTCGGAATTCACCCTTGCGGAGCGCCTTCGTATTGTTTCGCTGTTCTCTGAAAGCTGTGAACAGCGACCAGAGGCGCTGCCTCTGGACTCCGCCAAAGGAACACATTCCCTTTGGAATCCCGTTCATGATTATGGCATAATTATTGTGCTGTAAGCGATGTACAATTAACAGCATAATTTAATGTGAGCGAGTTTACGAGCGCCAACGTGGCAAGCGCCGCCGCTCGCTCAGCGGCAAATTTTGATTTATATACGGGGGATTTTATATGCTGAACAAATGGAACAAAGCTGCCGCGGATATGAAAAAACTCGCGGACAGCTACAACTCTGAAAAAACTCTTCCACCTGTGCCTATACACAAGGAAATCCTTATCCGCGCGTTAAAGCTCCTGGGAGAACACTCTCCTGAAGCAGAAAAGCTCATACGCCCGTACCTCGGGATAATATTTCCCTATACCTACCGCGCTGACGACAAGGGTGACCGGGAAAACGGCGCAGGCAGGCATTATTACTGCAGCTGCAGCACAGGGGGGATACGTAAAAAGCCTGTCAGCGGCTATCTCAGGAACGGCAAGGACCTCTTCGCAAAAAGCGCACGCACCATGTTTGAGGAAGACTACACTATGGCACTGACCATGTACCGCAGCGGCTTTCCAAAGCAGGGAGCGGTATATCTCGCCCGCGCAGTCCATATGCTGTCGGATATGTGCTGCCTGCCCCACGCCGCAAAAATGACGTACTTCTCCTCAAAACGGAATGTCCACATACAGTATGAGGAACTTGCCCGTGCCATGTACCCCGAATTCATACCGGAGCAGCATATAAACTACGGTCAGCTCCGGCGTTTTGCTTACCGCGGCAGCTTTTCCTCCGTTCTCAACAGAAATGCGGAGCTTATATGCAGGGAAGTGCCGCAGATTATCACTTCTCCCGAAAAAGAGATAAAACACCGTCTGTACGATACCGAAGCCGCAGTTGCGGCACTGCTCTACCGCTTCTACCGTGATACGCTCGTTACGCCCCTGCGCGGACACTATATATCAGACGGTATGACCTGCCGTCCGTTTCCGGACCTTCCTGCCCTTAAAGTCAGAGTGACAGAGCGCGGGATAACCTTTGAGCTTGACGGTGTGCCTGTAAATACCAGATTCGGCAGTATTTTCAGAGCCGCTCACCGAAGGAACGGACTTTTCTCGCTCTCTCCCGTCGGCAGCTCAGAAGGTCTCGTACTATCAAAGGGCAGACAGGGACTTGTCAGCTTCGATCCCCGGGATCCGGAGCAGCTTTTCAGTATTATATAAAAAAATTCCCGCGACTGCCACAGTCACGGGAATTTTTCGTCACGGAATTATTACTAAAATGGCATAATTGTTTTAATTGGAAGAATTCTTTGCGTATATCGCAAGAGCCTGTGAAGCGTCAACAGCATTTACTTCGCCGTCGCCGTTTATGTCGCCCTTATGGCGGCATACGACCTGCTCTGAAGTAGTGATGTCAGAGCCTGTGCTTACAACTGAATAATACGAAAGAATGTTACTTGCGTCGATAGCGTCGATATAACCGTCGCCGTTGACGTCGCCCTTCTCTATGCTCTCACTTACGATCGCAGTATAGCACTGGGGCTCAAAATCCTGGATCTTGCAGTCAGTAAAGCTGATAACGTACTGAAGGAACAGTGCTCCGTCGACTGTATTGATCCTGCCGTCCTTGTTGAAATCGCCGTACTGAGCTATACGCTCGCTTATCTGATCGGTTATGCCAAGATTAATGACATCTGTTACCTTTTCCATGGAATGGATAAGATAGTACCTGAACAGAAAAGCAACATCAAGAGCGTCTATGTAACCGTCATCGTTGAAATCGTAGCGTTCATAAGAAGCGTCCGTAATAGGAGCGTTCTTTTCAGCCGCGACAGAAGCGGCCGGCATCATGCACAGCAACAATGCCGCTGATAATAAAGCAGATATAACCTTTCTCATAATCATTCCTCCTAAGATCTTCTCTAATATACATCTCTAAAAAAGCGTTACCCAATTCCTCTGTAATCTTATAATAACCCATTTCACATTACAAATTCTACTATATTTTATGAACGAAATAATAAAATTTTGAGCAAGCTGTACAAGAAGAATGATATTAAACTATCGGTATAGTGCTTTTTCGCATTTTTTGGTTATTGAAAAAATATATTCTCAGGACAAAAAAACTGTTGACTATTTTGCGATTATAGTTTATTATATTATTGTATGACTTTTGACATATCATAAGTTCAGCTTATCCCGCTCCCCCAAAAGGAAATCAGGGATATCAGGGAGTTGTTTCCTATCGATAAGCATATTCTGAAACGCAATATCCTGTGTACTGTCACAGGCGGCATCCTGACGGCTGCTGCCGCGGCAGCAGCGCTGGTCTTCTCGGAGGCAAAAGTAAACAAGGCTCAATATCCGGTCTTCGGAGTTGATGTCTCAAACTATCAGGGCGATATCAACTGGGAGGAGCTTGAAGCTCAGAATGTCTCCTTCGCTTTCATAAAAGCCACCGAGGGAAGCGGTCACACTGACGAGTCTGTACGCCGCAATCTCGACCGTGCAGCCTCAACAGGGATAAAAGTGTCGGCATACCACTTTTTCAGCTTTGACAGCGCAGGCGAAACTCAGGCTGACAATTTCATTGCTGCTGTAGGCAGGGACGAGATAGATATGCCGCCGGTGGTCGATATCGAGTATTACGGCGACAAGCGCAGGAACAAGCCTTCACGTGAGGAAACCGAAAAGATACTCCGTCCCCTGCTGGAAAGACTTGAGGAATTCTACGGCGTAAAGCCTGTGATATATACCACTCTCCCCGTCTACTACAGGTACGTGCATGACAGCTTCGGCGAATATCCGCTCTGGATAAGGAGCGTGACCGTCGAGCCCGACCTTATAGACTGGAAGTTCTGGCAGTACAGCGACAAGGGTATCCTCAGAGGCTATGACGGCGACGAGGAACATATCGACCTGAATGTATACAACGGCTCGGCTGAGGACTTTGAAAAAGAGTTCAGGAAGCCGTAAAAAACCAGATACATCAGCATTTTCAGAAAGAAAGGCATTAAATTGAGACCATTTTTATTAAAAGCACCCGTAAAGGATTATATATGGGGCGGAACAAAGCTCCGTGAACTATTCGGCAAGGAAAGCGACACAGAACGTCTCGCCGAAAGCTGGGAGCTCAGCTGCCACCCTGACGGCGAATCCGTCATTGCAAGCGGAGACTCAGAAGGAATGAAGCTAAGCGAATTCGTCGCTCAGCACCCCGAAGCAGTTGGCAGCAGCTTCAGAAAGGACAGCAGCTTCCCGGTACTGGTGAAGCTCATAGACGCAAGGGACGACCTTTCAGTACAGGTACACCCCAACGATGAATACGCCCATAAGTACGAAAACGACAACGGCAAGACCGAGATGTGGTATATCATATCGGCAGAACCCGGCGCAGAGCTGGTATACGGCTTCAAAGAAGAGCTCACAAAGGAAGAATTCCGCCGCGCCGTGGAGGAAAATACCCTCATGGACAAGGTAAACCGCGTCCCCGTAAAGCAGGGCGACGTTTTCTTTATAGAACCGGGAACTCTCCACGCTATCGGCAAGGGAATAATCATAGCCGAGATACAGCAGAGCTCCAACGTCACATACCGTGTCTACGACTACGGCAGACTGGGCGCTGACGGAAAGCCGAGACAGCTCCATGTGGAGAAAGCCCTTGAGGTAACGAACACAAAGCCTGCCGACCACCGCAGACCTGTCTACGGACTTGAGCTTGACGGGATAGTCACTCAGCTCCTTGCTGACTGCGACTACTTTATAGTAAACCGACACAGGATAATCAAGGAAGCTGAGTTCGCGGCAGACATCAGTTCCTTCGCTCATATCCTTATGATAGGCGGAAGCGGCGGGGAACTCGTCGCAGACAATTACAAACTGCCGCTCAGAATGGGCACAAGCGTTTTTGTTCCGGCAGGAACAGGCGCATACGCTATAAAAGGAAATTGTGATGTGATAATCACAACTATTCCATAAGGAGGATATAAAAATGAAATATTACGTAGGAATCGACCTGGGCGGTACAAATATCGTTGCAGGCGTAGTTGATGAGGAATACAGGATCATCGCCAAAGCAAGCACAAAGACCAATTGTCCCCGACCCGAAAAAGAGATCGCGGACGATATGGCAAGAATGGCTGTTGAAGCTGTTAAGAACGCAGACCTTACGATGGATCAGATCGAGTGGATAGGCGTAGGTACTCCCGGTATCGCAAACAGCGAAAAGGGCATTATCGAGTATTCCAACAATCTCGGCTTCAAAAACACTCCTATGGTGAAGTACATACAAGAGACCATCGACAAGCCGGTATTCATTGAGAACGACGCAAACGCAGCCGCATACGGCGAGTTCGTAGCAGGAGCTGCAAAGGGAGCAAGAAACGCTGTATGCATTACTCTCGGAACAGGCGTAGGCGGCGGCATAATAATCGACGGAAAGATATACTCCGGCTCCAACTTCGCAGGCGCCGAGATAGGACATACAGTTATCGAGGTAGACGGAGCACAGTGCTCCTGCGGAAGAAAGGGCTGCTTTGAGGCTTACTCCTCAGCAACAGGACTTATCCGCATGACAAGGGAGGCTATCGCAGAGCACCCCGACTCTGTAATGGCAAAGTCCGAGAAGGAAAAGGGCAAGGTAACTGCACGCACCTCCTTTGACTGCATGAGAGCCGGCGACAAGTACGCAAAGGCTGTAGTTGACAAGTACATCAAGTACCTCGCAGCAGGTATCACCAACACTATCAACATCTTCCAGCCCGATATACTCTGTATCGGCGGCGGCGTATGCAACGAGGGTGATCCCCTGCTCCTGCCTATGAAGGAACTGGTCGCAAAGGAAGTATATACCCGCAATTCCGAGAAGAACTGCGAGATCGTCATTGCCAAGCTCGGCAACGACGCAGGCATTATCGGAGCTGCCTTCCTCGGCAAGGCTAAGTAAGCCGTTAGCTTATGTAGGGGCGGATATCATCCGCCCGCTGAATACAATATTAAAAGCCGCAGTATTTTATGTGCTGCGGCTTTTTGTTGACACATCATTTTTTTTGATGTATAATTTTAGTAACATATTCCGGCAGGAGCTGAAAAAAGGAGGGCGGTAAAAATGCAGGAGCTTAACGAAAACAACGAGTTCAGCAGCGCTGCGCCCGGGACTGCGGACAACAGTGAAGTTACATCTTTTTCCGAACAGCAGAACAGGCATAAGGAAGCAGAAGCAAGAGTAGACGAAATATTCGCAAACGCAAGGGCTCAGAGAAAACCGGTCCGCAAAAAAAGGAGCCTTCCGTCCTGCGAAGATGACTTTCATGCTCCGCTGCCGTCAAAAAATGATCCCTCTTATAATAAAGAAGAAAGCTCCAACTACACCGGCACTCAGGAAACAGCTGCCCCCGATAAATACCTCTCCTCAGATGAATATCTTATGTCTTCTGAATTCATAAATCAGAAATTAAGCTATGACGAAGCGCAGAAAAAGGTCGATGCGATATTCGCCAGCGCAAGATCCCAGAGAAAGCCGCGCAAAACAAGCGGCGACAGTATACTCTCACGAGAAATACTTCCTTATTCCAAAACAGATGAAAAGCAATACGGCTCAGCGGCAGACGGGATATTTGCCGGTGCGGGACAACTGAAAAAAGCTAAGGACAGTTCTTTGTCCGACGGCACTAAGGACAGCTCCAATGAAGCGATGGAAAAAGCCGCGGAGATATTCGCCATTGCAGGCGCTCAGGAAAAATCCTCCAAGAAAAACGGCTTGTCATCGTTAGTCAAGGAACTCGTTATACTGGAATTCATTTCACTTATCATATTCATTTTCAGTCTTGCGAACGACCTGCCTGGAGGATTGTCCCTCTTTGCCGTGTTCATGCCGGTCATTGCCGGGATAGGCTACAGAATGTTCTTCAGGCAGCTCTCATTGCAGGAGGCTGTGTCAAAATGCAGACCGCATATAGTTTTATCCTGTCTGTTCTTTCTGTGTGCCCTGCTCTCAGTCTGAATACTGATCTGCGCAGACATTTTGTCAGCAAAAAGCCCGAAAGCGTTACATCAACAGCTTCCGGGCTTTTGTGATCTGAAATTGTTATCCGGCAGGATCATCATAACATGCCTGCCACTGCTTATTTTGCCATATTACGGTACTGGTTCGGCGTTACTCCCACTGTTGCAAGGAACTGTCTGAGGAAATACTTGCTGTCCACATAGCCGCACTGCTCCGCGATCTCAGCCATGCTCAGGGTCGTTACCATGAGGCAGTAGGTCGCTTTTGCCATACGTGCGTTTATGCAGTCCTTATGTATGCTGACGCCGAAGCACTTCTTGTATACCTCACGCAGGTGTCCTGCACTGTAGGGATACAGCTTCTGGAGCTTTTCCGACTCAAAGCTGTCCTGAGGATTGCTGTAGATATAGCTTCTTATACTAAGCATATCCTCATAGTGAGGACGCATACGCATTTCCATCTGGTCGCACTGTCTCTGTGCAAGCAGCTCAGAACAGATACCTATCATCTTCGTATATGATTTTTCCGTACATTTTACAGCCGCAAGCACGAATGAATCCAGTCCGTACTGCTCTATATATACTTTATGCTGAAGTATTATGGAATTGAGCCTGCTTTCGAGCAGCTCTTCCTCAGCGTCACCCTGTATTATGCAGGCAAAGGTATTATCGTTGACTCTTCCGCAGACGTCGCTGCTTCCGCAGAACTGCTTCACAGCCTCCGCAGCGTCCATTATAGCCGGTATCTTGCCGTTCAGTTCATAGAATCCGGCATTGGAGATACCTATCCTCAGCATGACGAGCGTACTGTCATTCTTGGATATATCTATAGTATGATAAGCCTTTCTCATGCCGGTCTCATTGTACATACCCGTAAGGGTATCGCGCAGGTCTGAAAGGTTCTGGCACTGAGTAAGGTACTGGATATCATTCTTCATTCTCAGGAACTCAAGTCCGTTGGATACGGATTTAAGCCAGTTCCTGTAAATATCGTCATAGGTATCCGGGTCGTGATACTTCAGCACAAGATAACCGAAAAGCCTGTCATTGAAGAAGAGCGGATTGAAATAGTATACCGCCGGCTCATAATTTCTTGCAAGAAGGGCAGAAAAGTTGTATTTCTGCATATCGAACGGGGTATTATCGTCCCACTTAACCATGCTCTGGCACGAGAGAATATCGCTCAGTTCAGCGTCCGTATCGTACCAGTTCTTGTAAAGGCAGAGATAGAAGCTCTGGATCCCCCTTACCTGCCAGTGAAAAGTTCCGCATATTTCCGTGAACTCGTTCAGAGTACGGCACTCCGTAAGCTTCTGGTCGAGAGGATTGAAAAGGTTCCAGTTATCGTAATCCTTTTTTGCTCTGGCGCTTTTAAGCTCCTCAGTATAAAGTATGCGGTCAACTCCGCAGGTACAGCTCGTACCGCAGATGATCTCACCCTGAGGCGGCGCAAACAGGAACTCTCTCTCCTTTATGCTGCTGTAGACCATATTTGCCGCGTCCTCGCCTATAGTTTCACGGTTTCTCTTATAAGTAGTAAGAAGCGGCGTATGCATGAATCTGTCGCCTACATATTCATAGCCCACCACTGTGACGTCCTCGGGGACTTTTATACCGAGCTCATCGAACTTATCTATAAGTCCGTATGCCATATAGTCATTTGCGCAGACTATTGCCTGCGGAAGCTTCAGCTCCCCGCTGTGATAGCGCTCCGCCAGCTCCTCGCCCGAGTTCATCCAGTAATTTCCGTAGTGTACACGTTTCTCATCGTACTCTATTCCGTGTTTTTCAAGTGACTTCCTGTATCCGCTGACGCGGAGATTTGAAGCCTCGATAAAATCGTAACCCGTGATAATGTCGATATCCCTGAATCCGTGCTTTTCCACAAGATGGTCCGTAAGGTCCATAATATCGTTCTCGTCGCTGGTATTTATGAACATACAATGCGGGAAATTGAGTTCGGCTACATGAGTTCCCACAATAACAGTAGGTATATTCTTCTTTGAAAGCAGATCAGCGATCAGCTTTTTAAGTTCCTCGCTCACGAACGATTCAGATATAACGATAAGACCGTCAAGCTCATCGGAGAGTATGAGGTCATATATCCTGTTTTCGCAGAAAAGCTCCTTTTCTCTGACATTAGGGTTATAGTTGTTGGAAAAAACAATGGTATCCACTCCAACGCACTGAGCGAACCTTGCAATCCCCTTTATGATCTGACGCTGCTCGATACTGTTCGCCTCTGCAGTAACAACGCCGAGGATCATTCGTTTTTTTCTTACCAAAATACCCACTCCTCGGTATATTTATCTATATTTTTGGTCAGATAGCTTTAATAACTTACAATAATTATACATTATTTATTAAGAATTGTCAATGAAGTTTTCTGCATTTTTTCCACCATAAGGGTATTTTTGTGGGTTGAAAGAAAAATCATTGTTATATTAAACAATCGATAATGTCGCTTTTTGTATAAAACGACTGTTTTGTACACCCCATGCAACAAACCGCCCCATTGCGGACACATATGTTATGAATTCGAATTCAAAGGAGGGATCCGCATGAATGACCTGTCAAACGATGTCAGACTTGCAGGTAAAGGCGATACCGAAGCATTTGCCCGGCTGTACGGCACCGTATACGAGGATCTTTATCATATCGCCCTGAACAGCCTGCGAAGTACCCACGACGCAGCTGACGCAGTAAGCGATACGATACTTGACGCATTTCGGTACATAAAAAAGCTTCGCAGCCCGGAAAAATTCCGGAGCTGGATAATGACGATACTCGCGGCAAAGATAAAACGAAAGCAGCGCACATATTTTGAACCTTCGGAGGAGCTGAACGAGAATACTCCGCTCTCTGACAGCTTCAGCTACGAATCCGTAGAGCTACGTGAAGCTATGGAGAAGCTGGACGAGGAATCACGTCTGCTGCTGTCGATGTCCGTGCTCGGAGGGTACACCAGCGATGAGATATCATCACTGTGCGGTATAAATTCCGCAACAGTGCGTTCAAAGCTTTCAAGGATAAAGCATAAGCTGCGGCTTGAGCTCACCCCCGAGATATGATCCATGAAAGGAGAATGTTTATGACAAACGATGAAAAGCTCAGAGAGCAGTTGAAGTCCGCTCCTGTTCCCGAAAAGTTAAGACCTGAGAATATAAAGATAATGCTCGATAATGAAATAGCAAAGAAAAAGAGAAGTCGTATCTCAATGGCAGGCCGTATCGCAGCAGCAGCTGCAGCCTGCACAGTAATAGGAGGCACCGCGGTCTATACACTTAACAACAGAGGAACAGACATAAAAACTGCAATACCCGTGAAAAAGGACGATGTGACCACTACAGCTCCCGTGACCGACAAGCCCGAAAGCAAGGCGCTTGCAAGCTACATGAGCGGTGCTTCCGACTATGAGCAGATCTACACCCTGTTCAACAAGGCTGCCAAAAGAGCCCAAAAGGAGCAGAAGAAATACTACTATACCAACGATATAATGGAGGAAGCAGAGGAGGTACCGGCAACAGCTGTCGCCGGAGCTTTCGACGAAGCTGATACGAGCATCGGCGGAGACGTAAAAGGCATAAACGGCTACGGCGATGAACTGCATGAAACTCCTGTGATAACCGATGATACAACAGAACCCGATACGGAAGCTGTACCGGTCTCTCCCGAGGATACCACTGAAGCTCCCAATGAGCCGGTAAAGGAAGAAGATCCGGAGCACTCCGAGACCTACTATCAGGAACAGGACGTTCTTGAAGCGGATATCGTAAAGACAGACGGAAAGCATATCTACTACCTCGCCAACGACAAGGACGAGGATTACAGGACCGCTCCCGTTCTGCGCACAGCAGACGTCAAGGACGGAAAATTCACAGGCAGCTCCGTACTTGATATCAGCGATTCCGCAGGTATACAGAGCGGCGACTATAATATCAGCGCTGTTGATATGTATGTATACAATGATATGATAGCTATCATATGCAGCAGCGATCTCTACTGCAGCATAGACTTTGACGAAAACAGGCAGATAGTCCCGAACACCTTCGTAGCCTTCTATACCACAGGTGATGAGCCTCAGCTGATAGATGTATACAAACAGGACGGCTGTTACAGCGACGTAAGGATATCTCCTGACGGATATATGCTCCTCACCTCAACATACAACACCACTGTTTTCGACAATATCAAGGGCAGCGACGATACAAGGCGATATATCCCCTACTGCGGATTTGCCGAAAGCTATGATATCATAGCTCCGGAGGATATACTCCTTCCCGCCGGCGGCTTCGGAAGCACTGACAGGCTCTCGTATACAGTCATCGGCAGTATCGACCTGAATGCTCAGGGAGCTCCGGCAGAAAAGGATATCAAGACCCTCGCCGGCTATACCGGAAGCATATACTGCTCGGCTGATAACCTGTACACAGCTGCATGGAGCGAAGATAACTGCACTGATATCACCCGTATCTCCATAAAGGACGGAGATATCGTCCCTATGGCAGGCACTACTATAAAGGGTGAAGTCAAGGATCAGTTCTCGATGAGCGAGTATGACGGTTACTTCCGCGTTGCCGCTACATATACAGAAGTAAAAAAGACCTTCCACAGCTATGACAATGATGTCAGCAATTTCATAAAGGAATTCTGGGACTATCTCACGGACGACGAAAGAGAAGGCTATTATACCTACGAGAATATCA
>Ga0265298_10009218_pt1 | contig 11766 bp, 5 predicted proteins | sample AusTroGonzalo_MG_3_FD_193486 | JGI IMG/M metagenome (GOLD analysis project Ga0265298, IMG submission 193486) | Bovine rumen microbial communities from tropical cattle in Woodstock, Queensland, Australia - Gonzalo_01 | ecosystem: Host-associated > Mammals > Digestive system > Stomach > Rumen ...
ACCGTGACCGACAGTGCCGTACGCCGTTTGCTGTTTGAGGCAGGTGACGACATCAACGACCTGATGCTGCTCTGCAACGCCGACATCACATCGCGTAATCAGGACAAGGTCAAGCGCTATCATGACAACTACGAACTGGTGGTCCGTAAGATGGTCGAACTGGAGGAACGTGACCGCATCCGCAATTTCCAGCCGCCCGTGATGGGTGACGAGATCATGGCGATGTTCGGTCTGGAGCCCTGTTCGCTGGTCGGCGAACTGAAGATGGCGGTCAAGGACGCCATACTTGACGGAGTGATCCCCAACGACCACGATGCCGCTGTCACCTTTATCCGTCAGCTTGCCAAAGAGAAAGGTCTGCCGGGTGCGTGATGACAGAACAGCCTGTAAAACGCATTATTTTTGACAAAAATGTCACTGTTCTGAGCCCGAAAGGGCTCTTTTTGTCGAAAAAACGTATTTTTCTCTTCACAAAATTTCACAAAAGTGATAATTTGCTTGCATTATTACAAATTAATTTGTAACTTTGCTTGCTTTTTGTGTGCGCATGTAGTGCGCGCATGCAAAAGGACGTATCGATAATACAAAAAACAAAATACGACGATGAAAACCTTAAACTTATTTGCAAATCAGACTGTGGAACGTGTGCAGGAAAAATGGATTCACGGAAGAGTAAACCCTAGGATTAGTCCGATGGGATTCCGATATGTGTCTGATTTGTGTGTTGTTCTGACCATGCTGTTTGTGTTCGGTGTCAGGGGAATGGAAGCAGGAACCAGAACTGTATACTGTGAAATGACGCAAACTTGGTGGACGGTAGACGGAGCCGCTGTGGCTGCCCACTATTGGGGCGGCAATAATGGAACATCGTGGCCTGGAAGGCGTATGACATCACTTGGAGACGGGAAGTGGTCTATTGATATAGACGACTCAAATACCAACATTATTTTTGTGCGTGTGAATGGTTCCGGTGCCATTGCAGATTGGGGAGCAAAAACGTCAGATTTAGGGCTGGGTGATTATAATTACTATACCATCACTTCCAATTCTGCTGTTTGGGGAGATCCGGGGTGTACTGGAGAGTGGAGCAAATATGCACCTTCACCTGCAATAAGTGGAGATTTCAATAGTTGGAAGCCGGACTCGCACCCGTTTAGTGATGGTTCCGTCAGTCTGACGTTGGAAGCAAATTCAACGTATGAATTTAAAGTGGTTGACGGTACTACATGGTACGGCCGTAATTCTTCATTTATAGGCCAAACGGGTTACCATACCATGAGTACAGCCGAGAACAACTGCCACCTGTTGACAGCTGGAGCAGGTACCTATACCTTCACTTGGGATAATGCCAACAAAAGGCTTACCGTGACGTATCCTTCAGTCACCCATCCGACAGACGACTATATTTATTTCAAGAATGATGCTGGCTGGAGTGATGTGTATGTTCATCTGTGGAATGATGAAACATCCGCAGATGGCTATCCCGGTCCGCCGGCAGAAACGATGGACTTCGACGGCACAACCTATTATTTTGCCGCCATTGGAACGATGACCAAGGCTATCTTTGGAAATAATAACGATTCGCAGAAAACGGATGACATCGAGGACATTGCGTCTAATATGGGGAAGTGGTATGACCGTTCATCCTCCAGCTGGAAGGACTTTACTGCGACCTTGACGCTTGACCACCAATCGCCGACAAACACTCCGGCGCCGAATAGCATAACGGTTATGTGTAATTCGGGTACGAATATTAACACCAATATTTTTTCTGCTACTCCAGAGAAAAAAGGATATACATTCGGCGGATACTACACAAGTGCCGGAGGTGAGGGAACTCAGATAATCAATGAAAGCGGAAAAATTCCTTCGGATTTGAGCGGTTACACTGCCTCAGGGCTCTGGATAAAGAAAGGCTCATCCGTATCTACTACCCTCTACGCCAAGTGGACAGGGAGGACCTATAATATCGTTTACAAAGAATGCGACAATAGTACGCTGATCACAGGCTTGTCACCGACTACCTACACTTGCGGTGTGGGTGTGGCTGAATTGCCGACACCCACCAAGAGTGGTTACACGTTTGATGGGTGGTATTCGAAATATTGCGTATATGATGATAACAATGGCGCGGGTTACGGCTGGACAAGTGGCTGTAGAAAGACAAGCATCTCTACTACCACGTATGGTGATTATATATTCCTTGCCAAATGGCATCAGACGGTTACGCTGGATATGCAGGGCGTTTGCGGCGCTCTGACGCCAACCGTAGATTATCTGGGTACAGAGCTTACCGGCTATAGCACAGGTTCTGTCACATTACGCGACGGAACGTTACTGGGCTATTATACCGCTGCCGGCGGCGGCACCAAAGTGCTGAATGCAGACGGCTCGTTTGCCGCATCGGCAGTAACGGACTATATCACCGATGGCAAGTGGACGAAGGCCGGAGCAACTACCTTGTATGCGCATTGGGCTGCTGCCATTGAATTGCCGGACACCCTGCGGAAAAGCAATTATGTCGCGTATGGCGGAGGCTTGACCTTTGATTCTGACTACTTCAATTTTGGAACAGGAACAGGTAGTCATCTGGATGGCTATGCGGAATGGCAAGCAGATATCGAGAAATGCGTATATAATGTGACTATAGTGGGTAATTATCCAAATGGTCACAATTGGGGAATCTATCTTGTTGACGGTTCCGGCACAACCGTGTCAACGTGTTCATATGGTGATTATTGGAGTACCGGGGATCGTACAGAAACTAAACAATGGGATCTTTCTGGCATCTCCACGGCAGGGATTTACACAATCAAAGTGATGAACACCATGGCAAATGGCAGTCCGAAATTGCTATACGTAGCAATGGATCCTATTACCGTGACGTATGATGCCAACGGAGGAACATGTGCTACGGCGAGTGCCTACTATGCAGGTTCTGCACTTACTCTGCCGACCGCAACGAAGGATGGATATGTGTTTGAAGGTTGGTACAGCAGTGGTACGAAGATAGGAAATGCCGGTGGCTCCTATGTGCCTACAGCCAGCATCACACTTACCGCGAAATGGGGACAGATTGTCAATCTGCCGAACACGCTCACCAAAACAAATGTGGGTGACTACAGCAGCGACATGACGTGGTACGGTGACGATGACGAATATTTTGATTACGGTCCGACAAGTGCAGCGAACCTTGACCGCTGGGCAAAATGGGAAGTAAATGTCGTGCCTTGTGAATATACCATTTCGATGGTTGGTGGTTTCCCTGATGTCGGTTCGAACGCCATTCAATGGGGATTGATTTTGTTCGATGGAGCAGATACGGTCGCAGTCTATAATTCCATTAGAAAAGATGGATACCCGACATGGACTTATGATGCAAAATGGGATTTGACGAAAGATAAGGCAGGTAATGACTTGGCTTCTGGAACTTATACTTTGGAGGTGAAAAATATTATAAAATGGGGGCAGCCCAAGCTCAAAAGTCTGACATTGTCTCTTGAAGAGTTCTCTGTGGCCTACGCAGCAGGTGACTATGGAAGCGGTTCGCTGGCAGGAGGTACCAAGACACGTTGTGAAGACTTTACACTTAGCAGCAGTGATAATGCCTTTACGCGTGCCGGCTATGCCTATGACGGCTGGTCAACCAATGCTGACGGTTCGACCAAGGATTACAATCTCGGCGGCACATATTCGACCGATGCGGCAGTTACGCTCTATCCACACTGGACATGTGTGACGCCTTCTGCTCCTACGGACTTTACGGCAGGCTCGATACTTGACGTAGGAGTGACCTTCTCCATGACTGACGACGATGATGCTGCGTCGTACGATATCTACTATAGCACTTCGTCCACTGCACCGACTTCGGGCACAACACCAACCGCCACGTCGGATTCCAAGACAAAGGCTGTGACAGGACTGACAGCCGAAACGACCTATTATGCATGGGTGCGTTCGGTTTGTGACGGGTCACACAAGAGTGCTTGGGTGGCACTCAATCCCAATGGCGCCACACATACGTTCACGACAGTCGCAACCGTTTATGCCGTAACGATAGGTGAAGTGACTACCAACCAGCACGACGGTTCAACAGTAGGCGGTGAGATTTCCGCCTCAAGCTCCTATGCTGCGGAGGACGCAGAAGTAACGCTGACCGCCATTCCCACAAGCGGCTATACGTTCATCTCGTGGAAAATAGAAAAGACTTCAGATGCGACGGATATAACCGCCAGTGTTCTTGACGGCAACACACTGACCATGCCGGCCTATGGCGTTACCGTTAAAGCCACGTTTGCGAAAGTATATTCAATTACGTACAAAGAGACGGATAAAACAACAACTATTGGCGGTCTGGTTCCGACATCCTATATCTACGGCGTGGGAGTAGCCGAACTGCCGACACCAAGCAAGAGCGGATACGCGTTCGACAGCTGGTATTCAGCATGGTGTGTGGATAATGAACATAGCGGCGAGTTCTATGACGGCTGCAGGAAAACCAGTATTTCGTCTACCTCTTACGGTAGTATCACCTATTATGCCACATGGATAGCGAATACCCATGATATCACCTACACTGCTCCGGCAAACGGCAGTTATACCATACAAGTGGGTGGTGCCGCTGCTGTGAGCGAGAGCACAACAGGTGACTATGCACAGACGATTACTCTTGCTGCTACGCCGGCAAATGTATGCTATGCATTCAACGGCTGGACGGTAACGGGGGCTACGCCGGCTGATGCATCGGCTGCTACAACAACGTTCTCGATGCCGGATAACGATGTGACGGTAGCTGCATCGTTCGCACAAGTGAACTTGGCGTTGGGTAAGACTCCTATTGCCGGATACACTCCGGGGGATGCTAACGAGGTTCCATCTAAAATGACGGATGGCAACACCGGAACTGCCTGGACAACGTATAATGATCAAGAAGCATCAGTTGAGTGGTTCTATGTGGACTTGGGAGCTGTTTACCAGTTGAACCAAATAGAGCTGGTTTGGGGAGAAGTTTACTCGACAGACTATATCCTGCAAGTGCGTCATGCAGCACCTGCCAATAGTTCAGAATCCGCTGATGACAGCAAGTGGTACACTATTGCTGAAGTGACGGATGCCGCAGCCAGTGCGACCAAGAGCACAGCAGTAAATGTCAGTGCCCGTTACGTCCGTTTCCATTCGTTGACAAAAAGCGGAACTTTCCTCCGTCTGTACGAATTCCGCGTATTTGGTACAGGAACAACCTCATCGGACAACACTGCTCCGGTTATCAATACAGCCGCCTTTAACAGTTTGTCGGGCGACAAGAAGACCGTGAAGATTGATGTAACGGTAACGGAAGCTGTAACAGCTGCGGCTAATATATACTGGACCGTGGTGGATAAGAATTCTGCCGTACATGAGGCTACGTATTCAGCCGGTGTGCTCTCGGTAACCAATATGCCGACCGGAAAGAATCAAAGTGTAACCATCTACGCAATGGATGAAGCTGCCAATATATCTGTCGGCAAAGTGGTGACGATTGGCGATTATGTCAACCCGGACGAGAACCTGGCGTTGAACAAAACCCGTTATGCTTGTATCAACTATAATGTTGATGAAGGCATGGCGAAAGCCAATGACGGTCGTGAAAGCACCTATATGACCACCTATACGTATGGCACGAAAACGAATGAATGGTGGTTTGTGGATTTGGGTGAGTTCTACGACATAAGCAAGATTGAGGTTGTTTGGATGAGCGGTTACCATTCAACAAGTTATTCCATCCAGTACCGCCAGAATGCACCTGCCAATAATTCCGGTGCCACATCGGGTGAGTGGGATGAAATAACCAACTTCAAAAACAAGTCCGGTAATCAATCCATTACAATCAGCGATGTGCAAGCACGTTATATCTGTCTGCGTTCGGCAGCCCGTTATGAAGGTGGTCAGTTACGTCTTGCTGAGGTGCGCGTATATGGTACCGATTATGGCACACCGGATGATGATGCACCAAGTTGGACGGATGCCCGTTGCGCTGTCACCAGCGCCGAGGAATCTACGATTATGATGACTCTGGAGGCAACGGATGACAACCCCGCAAACGTGTACAACTACTACATCAACATAGATAATGGCAGCACGAGCAAGGATTATGAGCGCTCGACCACCGCTTTGAGCAATTCCATTACGATTACCGATGCGGAGTTTATCAAGGCTTGTCATACTTATACCGTAACGGCCAAATGCTATGACCATGTAGGCAATGAGGCAACCAAAGTGTTCTCGGATGTTGTTCCGTCACTTTCTTCCGAAACGAATATCTTCTCCGGCGCATCTGCTACTGTAGATGCCGGTACAGCTTCTGTTGCAATTGATGGAAATACCGGAACACGTTGGACTACGGGAGATTCAAATAAAGATGTTTCGCATTGGATACTCGTAGATATAGGTGAAGTACGCAATGTCAGCACACTCAAGATCGCTTGGGAGACTGCCTGCCCTAAAGACTACTATATTGAAGGTTCTGTGGACGGTACGAATTATTATCCGTTAATGCACGAGACGGATGTTCCGTCACCGGCAGGAGGTTCATTCAGCGGCTATACTGAATATGCATTTGAAGATGCAGTAGGAGTCCGCTATATGAAAGTACGTTCTGTTGAGAATAATACCGGGTGGGGATTGTCCATCTTTGAAATGCAGGCGTACGGAGCATGCTATGAGGAATCAAACAAACCGATTACCACCTTCGCGCGTGTTGCATCGCAAGAGGTAAATGGTGAAGATGACGGTATGAATGTAACGTTTGAAGTAGGTGCGTATGATTATGCGACAACATATGCCAATATGCGTTATAAAATAGCTTATACACCTGAAGGAGGCGCTACAACCGTTCTGGATAACCAGACGGCTACTTCCGGACAGTTAACCATCAACGATTTGGCGTTTAGCACCAATTATACCGTTGTTATCACAGCAAGAGATGCAGCAGACGGAAATTTGGCAGACAACAGTATTGAATTGAATTTCAGCACACAGGACAACAAGCCAACGCTCTACTTCCGGAATTCGATGAACTGGCAAGACGGAGGTTTGAGCCAAGACTATCGCTTCTCATATGTGAGTCCAGGCAGTGATGTGGTATATTTCACAGTAACGCCCAACACGAATGACCTGCAATACCGTCTGTTTGACGATACGGATAATGATGGCGAAATTGACAATCCTGGTGATACATGGAGTACTGCCGGTAATCAACATCTCCACAATTGTAACGGACAGAGCGTTACTTTCTATGCAACAGATCAAGATCATTTCGTTTCAACGGCTGATTTGGTTTATGTTGTAGGCTCATCTGTTAAAGCGAACGAGGCTAACGCTTTACAGATGATCCAATCCGGCACGACGTATTATTGGGAAGGACCTGTTACTGCGGGCAATAAATTTAAGATTATTGTAAAAGCCCAAGAAAGTGACAATATTGCAACGTCTGCCTTTACGAACCATTCACGAGTTCGTATTATGGCGGATTCAGCGACCTTTACCAATAGTTCAAGTTGGGGATATGCGAAGTTGACCTTCGATATGACCACTTGGGAATACGAGTGGACGGCTGCGGACACGTTTATCTTTGACAACAACGCAGGCAGCGGTGACGGCAAGTGGAGTACAGCCTCCAACTGGCTCAACAATGCTGTTCCTGCTATTGACAAGGATGTCATCCTTCAGGCTCCGGTAGAGGTGGATATAACCACTGCCCAAGCCAAGAGCATTGTGATAGATCAATACAGCGGCAGCACAGGACAACTGATAATAGCCGCAGGCAAGGAACTGGTGGTAGCCGGTACAGTCCAGAAGAAAAATGCCGGCGGTACGCTTGTCGCTACCGAGGTGAATGATATATTCATCGGCTCGTCGTCAGCAGGCAACGGTGCACTTGTCATCGGCAGCCACGACGGCACGAACAAGGCGAGGGTACTGCTATACACCAAGACAAACGGCGTAAAAGACCAGAATACCTCCGTGGCGCAGTACTTGGGCACACCGTTCAATAACGAGACGAATATCCTGCACAACTGGTACAACTCGTGGATATACGGTATCACATACAACGGAAGCAATAGCATCGATTGGGTGCGCATCAATGAAGGCGAAGGTATGACTCCGTTCCGGGGCTACTGTGTGTACTCCGCTGACGGTGCAGGACATATCTATGACATGGAAGGCACACTCAACGCCACAAGCAACGTGACTTGCTCCGGTCTGAACTGGCAGAGCGGCGTAGGATCTGCCAATGTGAACAACGAGAACCTGCTTGCCAACTCATGGACGGCACCCATCAGAATAAATGCATTTGTAGCCGGCGACTTCGTGAAGACGGATGCGACCGTATATATCTTTAACGCCACAAGCAACAGTGCGTACGTGGATGTCGCAGGTAACTATACGGCCTATACTCCCGGAACAGCCGGAGAGAACGATGTTATTCCGTCGATGCAGTCGTTCTCGGTATTTACGAATGCGTCGGGTGGCTCGTCGGTGACTCTTGACTATGAGCGGCTGGTATATAATCCGGCCGTGGCAGGCACAGCACCTATCACTCCGAACTATGCGCCGAACCGGAAGATGAGTGCAGAAGCGACAGACAAGATGCACCTGTATGTCAGCGGCACAAGCGGATATAGTGACGTGTTGTATCTGTTGGAAAACGAGGACTTCCAGACAGGCTTTGAGAACGGCTGGGACGGTCGCAAGTTGTTCGGCGAGGGTGCTGCTCCGCAACTCTATGCACTGACGCCTGACGGAATGATGACCATCAACTGCGTGCCGACATGGGAAGGTGCGGTGCTCGGCTTCCGCAAGGGAACAGAGGATAACGCATATGCGTTCACGTTCGATTACGAGGGCGAGGGAACATGGTATCTGAACGACCTGAAGGAGGAGGCGTCCACTCTCATCAGCAGTGAGAACACATATACGTTCACCACCGCTGCCAATGACAGCGAACTGCGCTTCGTAATCAGTGCAACGCCACTGCTGAATACTCCTACCGGCGTGAATAATGCGGCTGTCGGTAATGAGGTGTACAAGATCATTCATAATGACCACGTATATATTATCCGTCAGGGACGCATATTTGACGTAACAGGCGTGATGGTACGATAGGCTGACAGTTGATAGTTTAATGTTTTGAGAGAAATGGTTATGAAATCAATAGCGAATAAACTGTTAGTATTGGTCATGGCGGCAGCGATTGCGCTGCCTGCCATGGCGCAGACGATTGATGCCCAGAAGCCGAATACGGAGTTCCGCTCTACCAGTACAATGCCTGCATCCGGCAGTGCATATTCTTCAACGCCGATGTTCAATGCCAACGGAACAGCCGAAATGGGGGATGACGCAGGAGACGGAAGCGCTCACCCCGGCAATCCGAGGCGTGTAGGTCCTCCCACACCGGAAGGTCCTCCTACACCTGTGGGCGATGCGGCTGTACCGCTGATCCTGTTTGCGCTTGCTTATGCCGCCTGTGTAGTTGTGCGCAGGCGCGTATGTACACGCAGTTACGCGCGATAAATAGGAATAAATGCAACCAACATTGCACAAATAGGCATATTTTGTACGAAAAATAGCAATTTTTGATGCAATTATTTGCATATATCCGAAAAAAACACTATCTTTGCACCCGCTTTTCGTCGGAAGTAGCCCGGCTGCGATTCCAACGAAGGCCGTGAGAGTTCACGCAGCAAGGGATTCCGAAGAAAATTCGGTTCCCAAAATTCGAGAAGTAGCGCAGTTGGTAGCGCACCACGTTCGGGACGTGGGGGTCGGGCGTTCGAGTCGCCTCTTCTCGACAGACGGAGGGTGTGTCAAGATTAAGTTGGCACACCCTCCGTATTTCAAGCAGAATGATTGAGACCCAATGACAAGAGAAAAGCAGATTGTACGTATCACGTTGTGGGGAAGCGTGGTGAACATAGCACTGACTGTACTGAAGTTTGTGGCAGGCATAGTAGGTGCATCGGCCGCGATGATTGCCGACGCCGTTCACTCGCTCAGTGACCTGCTGACGGATTTTGTGGTGCTGCTGTTCGTGCACATCAGCAGCCGTCCGGCGGACAACGATCATCCGTACGGCCACGGCAAGTACGAGACACTCGCCACGACAATAGTGGCGATAGCCCTGCTGGCGGCAGGTGGCGTACTGCTGGGTGAAGGTGTGGAGAAGATACTCTCCGCCTTGCGTGGCGAACAGCTCCTCATGCCCGGACGCATCGCTCTATGGGCAGCGCTTATCAGTATAGCCGCCAAGGAACTGATCTACCAGCTAACTGTCCGTGTCAGCCGTCGTGTAGGCTCGTCGGCGCTGGAGGCCAACGCCTGGCACCACCGCACCGATGCGCTGAGTTCTGTGGCCACCGCTCTGGGTATAGGCGGCGCACTCCTGTTCGGTGGCAAGTGGGCGATACTTGACCCGATAGCCGCTGTGCTGGTGAGCATATTCATCCTTGTGGCCGCAGGCAAACTGCTGTATGAAGCCGTGCAGGACCTGATAGAGAAACGTCTGCCGGAGGATGTGGAGCAGCAGATACGCGAGATAGCCGCTGCTGACCATGAGATGTGCGAACTGCATCACCTGCGTACGCGCCGGATAGGATCGGTATATTCGATAGATATGCACTTGCGTATGCGCGGAAGTACATCGCTCTACGAAGCCCACCGGCACAGTATGGATCTGGAGCAGCGCCTGCGTGAGCGGTTCGGCGAACAGACAATGGTGTCAATACATATGGAACCCATGAAGGTTAACGGCGTTTATCAGCCGGACTGAAATATCTGTAAAAGAATGATAGAGGTAAAAGACATATGCAAGTCCTTCGGCAGCCTGCAAGTGCTGCGAGGTGTGTCGCTCACCATCGAGAAAGGTGAGATAGTCGCCATCATCGGCAAGTCCGGCGCAGGCAAGACGACCCTGCTGCAGATCATCGGCACGCTGGACAAGCCGGACAGCGGCAGCATACGGATTGACGGGAAGGATGTGCTGCACCTGAAGGATGATGCGTTAGCGGAGTTCCGCAACAGGCATATAGGTTTTATCTTCCAGTTCCACCAGTTGCTGCCGGAGTTCACGGCGCTGGAGAATGTGATGATGCCTGCACTTATCCATCGGGACAACGAGCGCGACGCACGCTTGCGTGCCGAGAAACTGCTGACCGACCTCGGTCTGGCAGAGCGGATGTCGCACAAGCCCAATGAACTATCCGGCGGCGAAAAGCAGCGCGTGGCTGCTGCACGGGCGATGATGATGAATCCCGATGTCATCCTGGCGGACGAACCGTCCGGCAGTCTTGATGAAGCGAACAAACATGAACTGCATGCTCTGCTGCAAGACATGCGCAACCGCTTCGGGCAAACCGTCGTTATCGTCACCCATGACAAGGAACTGGCAGCTATCTCCGACCGGATAATCGAACTGAAAGACGGAAAAGTGGCGTAGGGCTAAATGTATGTGGTTGAAAGGTTATAGTCAAATAGTATGGCTTGCAGTGGTGGTTTTACTGGCGGCAGGCTGTCAGCGCAAACGGCAGTATTATCCGCGCACGATGCCGGAACAGCAGGTGGAGATAATCCGCTTCGACTCGTCGCTGCTGGCTGTTCAGACGGATGAAGATGTGCGGGGGCTATATGCCGCCTATCCGGATTTTATGCCGGCGTATGCCGAGCAGGCCCTCGGGGTCAGCGCTATGGATACCGATTACCTCGCAGAAGCTCTGCCTTTGTATGTCCATG
>Ga0265298_10009219_pt1 | contig 11765 bp, 10 predicted proteins | sample AusTroGonzalo_MG_3_FD_193486 | JGI IMG/M metagenome (GOLD analysis project Ga0265298, IMG submission 193486) | Bovine rumen microbial communities from tropical cattle in Woodstock, Queensland, Australia - Gonzalo_01 | ecosystem: Host-associated > Mammals > Digestive system > Stomach > Rumen ...
GAAGTCACATAGTCTGTTGCCATGAAGATAGCACCCAACAGTAGTCCACCGCTCAGAATCACCGTTGTGGGGTCTGCATAGATGGGGTCTATGAGGTGCATCACGGCACTGAATACGAATACGGTAACGATGATGCTCACAGGGATATGCCAAGTAATAATCTTACGCCACAGCATATACACCAAACCAACAATCAGTGCCAATCCGCAAATCTCGCCGATGGTACCGGCACCGCCACCTAAAGAGTAATCGCCAAGGAAAAGGCTGAACGCATCAGGCAGGTTGTTCAGTATACTGGCATCATGGTTCTGAATAGCCTGCTTCATTACCGACAATGGTGTGGCACCAGTAGCAGCATCCGTGTATTCCAGCAGATGACCGGGCTTAGGCCATGTTGTCATCTGTGCGGGGAAAGCCACCAGCAATACGCAACGGCCTACCAAAGCGGGGTTGAAGATATTGTTTCCCAGTCCGCCAAAGGTCATCTTGCCTACTCCTATTGCGAAGAGGGCACCTATGATGATAATCCAGGTAGGAAGGTTTGAGGGTAGGTTCATACCCAGAAGAAGACCCGTTAGGGCTGCCGAACCGTCAAGGATTGTACACTCCTTACGGCCAAGGATATACTTGTTGATAGCCCATTCGAACAGCACGCAAGCCAGAACACTGGTCAGGCAGACGATGGCAGAGCCGATACCGAAATACACGAACGAAGCCAGCAGGGCAGGTATCAGCGCTATGATAACCCCGTACATGTTACGTTCTACGGAATCGGTTCCGTGGGCATGTGGTGATAATGATACAATTAACTTACTCATATTTGAGGTTTGAGATTTGAGGTTTGAGATTTACTTCTTTGCTGCGCGACTGCGGATGATTCCCATCACCGTTTGCTTTCCCTGACGGATATTATCCAGCAGCGGACGGTGGGCGGGACAGGTAAACTGACAGGAGCCGCACTCTATGCAACTGACAATGTCTTCCTTCTCGGCACGCTCCCAGTTCTTGAATTCCGAAAGCTTTGCCAACAGGTAAGGCTCCAGTCCCATGGGACAAACACCTACGCACTTGGCGCAGCGGATACAGGGTTGAGGCTCCTTTCTGCGGGCATCATCGCCTGAAAGAATCGTTACGGAGTTGGTACCCTTGCAGATGGGCACCTCTGTTGAGGTCAGTGCCTTACCCATCATAGGACCACCCGCCAACAGCTTGTTATCGCCCTCGGGCATACCGCCACAGAGGTCTATCAAATCCTGCATGGGCGTACCCATTCTTACCAGATAGTTGCCTGGATTCTGAAGACGCTTACCCGTTACGGTAGTGTAACGTTCAAAGAGAGGCTTGCGTTTTATAACTGCCTGATAGACAGCGAATGCAGTACCAACGTTTTGAACGATTGCTCCAACGTTCACGGGGATGGCAGGAGGGGCGGGAACCTGACGATTGATAACGGCATCAACCAGTTGTTTCTCACCACCCTGAGGGTAACGCTGAGCCAAGGGCACCACCTCTACGCTGTATTCGCTTTGCCCGAACACTTCAGCGCATTTCGTTGTGAGAAGTTCAATGGCCTTTGGCTTATTCGTCTCAATACCGATATAGCCTTTGGTTACCTTGGCACCCTTCATCAGCAGTTCCAGACCCACGAGAATCTCGTCGGCATGTTCCATCATCAGTCGGTAGTCGGCGGTGATATACGGCTCACACTCCACGGCATTGATGATCACGCATTCTGCCTTTGCCGTTGGGGGAGGGGTCAGTTTAATAAAGGTGGGGAAACAGGCACCACCCATACCTACAACACCAGCTGCCTTGATACGCTTCACGATTTCCTCTGGTGTCAACTCAGGATGATCTTTCACCTGTTCCAGTTTGTCGCTGCGATCAATTGTCTCTTCCCATTCATCACCCTCTACATCAATCATGATGGCGGGTTTACGATAACCAGTGGCGTCAATGGCAGTGTCAATCTTTGCTACCGTACCACTGACAGATGAAAAGATGGGAGCCGACACGAATCCGCCTGCATCGGCAATCATAGTACCCACCTTCACCTTGTCGCCTTTCTGAACCACGGGAGTGGCAGGTGCACCGATATGCTGTGAAAGCGGGAAAATAGCCTGCTTCGGCAGTGGCGCCACCTGTGTGGGCACCTCGTGTGTCAGCTTGTTCTCCTCGGGGTGAATACCACCTATGCTAAATGTCTTGATTTTCATGCTTGAGCCTCCTTTTCTTCTTTTGCTGGTTCTACGGGTTTCGGTGCAGGGAAGTTCACGGTGTGAATGGCTTTCTTAGGACAAACGTCAACACACTTTCTGCACAGACGACACTTGTTGAAGTCGATGTAAGCCACGTTGTTTCCTACGGTGATAGCACCGAAAGGACAGGTCTTTTCGCACTTGCCGCATCCTATGCAGGCAGCCTTACAAGCCTTCATGGCTACGGCACCTTTGTCCTTGTTGACGCACGATACGAACACACGGCGACCCTTTGGTCCCTTCTTTCTTAGTTCGATGATGCCTCGCGGACAAGCCTTTGTGCAGGCACCGCAAGCCGTACATTTCTCCTCGTCAACCTCTGGCAATCCCGTCTCGGGGTTCATGTGGATGGCGTCAAACTGACACGCAGCTACGCAATCGCCACATCCCAGACAGCCGAAACCGCAAGCCGTTTCACCAGCACCGCAACTATTCATGGCAGCACAGGTGCGAAGACCGGCATACTCAGCAATCTTCGGACGGAGAGCGCAACTTCCGTTACATCTTACAACAGCAACCTTGGGCTCACCGTTGGCAATAGCCATTCCCAGCAGGTCGGCCACCTTGCCCATCACGTCGGCACCACCCACGGGGCAGTTCAGTCCTTCTATACTACCCTTGTCAGCTCCTTTTACCAGTGCGTCAGCCATACCGCCGCATCCAGCAAAGCCGCATCCACCGCAATTAGCGCCAGGCAATAGCTCATTGACTTGCGCAATGCGTGGGTCTTCGAACACAGCAAATTTCTTGGAACAGACAAACAGCACGATGGCTGCTATGAGTCCGATGCTTCCAAGAACAATGACTGCAATCAAGATGAAATTCATAATTCCGTTTATCTATTTGTTTTAATTAGTTTGTTGTTTGCAAATCATGCTTACCCCTCTTCTATAGTGAACTGGATGCTGTCGGCAATGCGTTCCCGAAGCATCCATAATACCAGATAGTAAGGTGCAAGAGACAGGATGGCTGCTAATGCGGCAATGCCTTCATCGCAGCCAGTTGCAAGGAGTATGCCCATCACGGCTAAGAGTAGTACCAGTGGGAGTCCGAACCCCAGAAGTAATGCTTTCCCTACCGAATGAGTTGATGTGCCCACCACAACAGCGTCACCGATTTTCAATCCTTGTTGTTTGTAGTGAAAGATGTCCACAATCTTTTCCTTCGATTCTGATGCAGTACAGTGAGCTGCCGCCTTGCAAGTGCTACATGCAGAATGTTTAACTATCTTGACGCGAATATGTTCGCCTTCAATTGATTCTACTATGCCATCGTGGCGAATAGACTTCTCCATTTGCGTGCAAAGTTACGAATTATTTGCGAATTACAAATTATGAATATCTATTTATTTTAGAAAAAATCGCACATTCGCTTGCAAATACCAATCTTTTTTGATACTTTTGCAGAGTAATTTGAGATAAAGCATATGAATTTTACAGAACAGACACAACAACAACTTGAGCGTGCATTACGTAAACTGGCCGAAAAATTTCCTGTTAGTCAGGAGGCCGCAATGCTTACTGATATCCATATCCGTGTTAGTCAGGATACGGGTGAAGTGACCATCCTGGATGACGATGACCGTGAGTTGACTCGCTGTGTCGTTGAGGAATGGATAGATAATAAGGATGATGATTTCTATCAGAACATCACGTCAGTCATCCGTCAGTGCCTATCCGCTAATTCTCAGTTGTCCGACAACTTGTCAATCCTCAAGCCTTATGCCTTTGTGCTGGAGGACGATGACCATGATGCTGTTGCCGAACTCTATGTCGTTGATGGTGACACGGTGATTGTGGATCCTGAACTGATGGCAGGGTTAGACAAGGATTTGGATGATTTTCTGGAAAACTTGCTGAAATCCTAAGAGTGGATGACGGATACGGCCATAGAATCTTCGTCGCCAAGTAATTGGCTGTCTCGCCTGCATCAATGGCGTGAGGAGCATATCAGCGAACGTATGTTCGTGCTGATACTGGCTTTCTTTGTCGGCTTCTTTTCCGCTGTGGCAGCATTCGTCCTTCACTGGCTCATTAATCAGATTGTATCATTGCTCACCAGCTCGTTTGATGCTTCTTCTTCAAACTGGCTGTACTTGGTATATCCTGTAGTAGGTATTTACATCACCTCGCTCTTTGTGCGTTATGTGGTCAAGGATAACATCTCGCACGGTATCACCCGTATTCTTTATGCTATCAGTCAGAACCGTTCGCGCCTGAAGCCTCATAACACGTGGTCCAGTGTGATTTCCTCAGCTATCACCATCGGCTTTGGTGGTAGTGTGGGAGCCGAGGCACCTATTGTGCTCACGGGTTCGGCTATAGGCAGTAACCTTGGAAAACTGTTCAAGATGGACAGTAAGACCCTGATGCTACTTATTGGCTGTGGTGCTGCTGGTGCTATTGCGGGCATCTTCAAAGCCCCTATAGCAGGCTTAGTGTTTACTATCGAGGTGTTGATGATTGACCTGACGATGGCATCGTTGATGCCTATTCTGGTGAGTTGTGTCACAGCGACCTGTTTTACTTATATATTCAGTGGTGATGCCGCTTTGTTTACTTTCCATCTAGATAACCCTTGGTCGGTTGAGCGTGTGCCTGCCTGCATCGGCTTGGGTGTGTTCTGTGGTTTGGTGAGCCTTTATTTCATCCGTACAATGGGCTTCTGCGAGGATATCTTTGCACGTTTCAAGGATAAACCATACGTAAAACTTGCCATTGGCGGCGTGATGTTGAGCCTTTTGATTTACCTGTTCCCCTCGCTTTATGGTGAAGGTTACGGTCCTATCAATCTGTTGCTCAACGGTGCTTCTGATCATGATTGGGAGCGAATACTGGATAATTCACTTTTTTCTGGTCAGGTGGAGATGTTGATACCTTATATCGCATTAGTACTCCTGACGAAAGTATTTGCTACGTCAGCTACCAATGGTGGCGGTGGCTGTGGTGGTACGTTTGCTCCCTCGTTGTTTATTGGATGTTTCAGTGGTTTCCTTTTCTCCCGCCTTTGGAATATCAATGAGGTGGGCGTGTATGTGCCTGAGAAGAACTTCGCTCTGATGGGAATGGCTGGCGTGATGTCTGGTGTGATGCATGCTCCGCTGACGGGAATCTTCCTTATTGCGGAACTGACGGGTGGCTATAACCTGTTTCTCCCGTTGATGATAGTGTCTATCTGCTCTTATCTGACGATTATCCTGTTCGAGCCTCATAGCATCTATAGTTCCCGTTTGGCTAAGCAGGGTAAGCTTATTACGCACCATACTGATCATGCAGTGTTGACGCTGATGCAGTTGGATAGTGTTATTGATCGCGACACCCTGTCTGTAGGTCCCGATACGGAACTAGCCGATATCGTCAGGAAAATCAGTCGTTCGCGTAAGAGTGTGATTCCTGTGCTCGATGCTGCAGGTTCTTTATTGGGTGAAATTGACATTGCTAAAATCAGGAACATTGTGTTCCGCACTGAGTTATACCATCATTTTACTGCTAGTCAATTGATGCAGGAACCTCCTGCAACTCTGAGCGATCAGTCGTCAATGGCTTTAGTTATGAAAACATTCGACCAAACGCATGCCAACTGGTTGCCTGTGCTCGACAAGGATAATCACTTGAAAGGTTACCTTTCCCGTGAACGCATCTATACGCAGTATCGTAAGATGGTGGCAGATATGTCGGAAGATTAAATAATAAACAAAAACCATAATAACCAGTAATTAGAAACAAGTATGAGGTACACAGAATTAGGACGTACAGGGATGAAGATTTCCCACCTTAGTTTCGGCGCTTCTTCTTTAGGTAGCGTGTTTCGTGAGACGAATGAGAGCGAGAGCTTTAAAGCCGTAGAAACTGCCATTGAAGGAGGTATCAATTTTATAGATGTTAGTCCATATTATGGACACTATAAGGCCGAGACCGTGTTGGGTAAAGCCCTGCGTAATATACCCCGCGAAAAATATTTCCTGAGCACAAAGGTTGGCCGATATGGTAGGGATGGCGTGAATACATGGGACTATTCTGCCAAGCGCGTTACGGATAGTGTCTATGAAAGTATGGAGCGTCTGGGTATAGACTTCATCGACCTCATCAACGTTCATGATATTGAGTTTCAGGCTGCCCGTCCAGGTGGACTTCAGTTGGTTGTCGATGAGACCCTGCCTGCGTTGGTAGAGCTCAAAAAGAAAGGTGTTGTTGGTCACGTTGGTATTACTGACTTGCAGTTGGAGAACCTAAAGTGGGTTATCGAACATAGTGAGGCTGGTACTGTAGAGAGTATCCTGAATTTCTGCCACTACACTCTTAATGACGATGCCATCGTTGATTATCTGGATTTCTTTGAGCAGCATGGTATTGGTATTGTGAATGCTTCGCCCCTGTCCATGGGATTGCTGTCACAGCGTGGCGTGCCTGCCTGGCATCCAGCTCCCAAGGCTTTGGTAGGGGTTTGTCAGAAGGCCGCTCAGTATTGCAATGAGAAGAACTATCCCATTGAGAAACTGGCTGTACAGTTCTCTGTAAGTAATCCCCGTATCGCTTCAACGCTGTTCTCATCGGCTAATCCTGAGAACGTAAAGAGGAATATCCAATGGGCTAACGAAGAGCCTGATTGGGACTTGGTACGTGAGGTGAAGGAGATTATTGGTAATCAGCAACGTGTCACATGGGCAAACTCATAATAGACGCTCACAGTCATCTGTGGTTGAAACAGGATACCACCGTTGATGGGAAGCGTATCCTGTCGTTAAAAAACGGCCGAAGCATCTTCATGGACGAGGAGGTACAGATGTTGCCTCCGTTTATGATTGACGGACGAAACACTGCAGAGGTGTTTCTCTCGAACATGAACTATGCGCAGGTGGGAGCCGCTGTTGTGGTACAGGAGGTGATAGATGGATGCCAGAACGCCTATCTGACGAAGGTGCAACAGCAATACCCCGATCGTTTCTTCTGTATGGGTATGGCCTGGAATACGGACGAGGCACAGGCTGTCATCGACGCTGGTTTGAAGGGTATCGCTTTCCCAGGTCATCGTATCCACGAGTCATTGCTCACGTTGATGCCTGTCTTTAAGCTCATGGAACGTAAAAAGATGGTGCTGTCAATGTGTTTGGCTGATGATGAAGAGCAGATAGGGCAGATGGCAGAAGTTATTCAGGAATGTCCTAACCTCAAGGTGGCTATTGGTCATTTCGGAATGCCCAACACAGCATCGTTCCGCAGTCAGGTGCTTTTAGCCCGTCAGGGACAGAACGTGATGGTGGAGTCGGGTGGTATTACGTGGCTCTATAACTCAGAATTCTATCCATTCCCCACGGCTATTCGTCGTATTCGCGAGGCTGCCGACTTAGTAGGTATGGACCGTTTGATGTGGGGCTCTGATTATCCTCGCACCATCACAGCTATTACCTATCGTATGTCGTATGATTTTGTAGAGAAGTGTTCCGAGCTCACAGATACAGAGAAGCAACTCTTCCTTGGGACTAATGCTAAGGCGTTCTATGGGTTCTCAGACCTACCGGAACTACCTTATATAAAGAATATGTCAGAATAGATTTAAAGAAATAGAAACAATGAAAGCAATTCAAATTACGCATTCGCAAGAATTAAACATTGTAGATCTGCCAAAACCAGAGATGCCTGGCGAGGGTGAGGTGATGCTTCGCCTTTCGTATGTAGGCTTCTGTGGTTCAGACATCAATACCTTTATGGGACGTAACTCTATGGCGCTGAATCCTGTTATTCCTGGTCATGAGGTGGGAGCTGTGATTGAGGCTGTTGGCGCTAATGTACCTGAGGAACTGAAACCTGGTATGGTGGTTACGTGTAACCCTTATACTAACTGTGGCAAGTGTGCCTCATGTCGTAATCAGCGTGTCAATGCCTGTCAGCATAACGAGACACTTGGAGTACAGCGTAACGGTGCCATGAAGGAATATATCGTTTTGCCTTGGGAGAAGATTATCCCTGCAGGTTCGCTCACACCGAAGGTGACGGCCTTGGTAGAGCCAATGAGTGTTGGCTTTCATGCTGTGAGTCGTGCGCAGGTAACTGATATCGACGTGGTGATGGTTATTGGTTGTGGTATGGTAGGTATGGGTGCCATCGTACGTTCTGTGATGCGTGGTGCTACCGTTATTGCTGCTGATATCGATGATGAGAAGTTGGCTTTGGCCAAGAAGATGGGCGCTACCTATACAATTAATACAAAGACAGAGGATGCTCATCAGCGCTTATCGGAGATGACAAACGGTTTTGGTCCTGATGTTGTAATCGAGGCTGTAGGTAGTGTGCCTACCTATCAGATGGCTATCAATGAAGTTGCGTTTACTGGTCGTGTGGCTTGCATTGGCTATGCTAAGTCGGAGGTATCGTTCCAGACAAAATACTTTGTACAGAAGGAGTTGGATATCCGTGGTTCTCGTAACGCCCAGCCTTCTGACTTCCGTGCTGTTATTCGTTACTTGGAGCGTGGCACCTGTCCTGTGGATGACTTGATTACAAAGGTTATCAAGCCTGAGGAGGCACTTGAAACGATGCGTTGGTGGAGTGAGAATCCTGGTAAGGTGTTTAGAATCCTTGTGGAATTCTAATCAACAACGCGTATTAAAACAGTTGGAAATCTTGAATGTGTTGAATCTCTGGCGTCTGGCAACCTAACTCGCCTACGACGGTGATGACATCAAAACGCCAAGGATTGTTTATTTGACGGTATTTGATGTAGTGGTTGATGGCAAGACGTAGATTCTTCAGTTTATGATAATTGACAGCAGATTCTGGCTCGGCAAACATACGGTTTTGTCGAGCCTTTACTTCTATAAATACTGTACAGTTGTTATCCTGTGCGATGATGTCTATATCGCGATGATTTGAATGCCAGTCGCGCTCAAGGATAATATAGCCTTTTTCGCGTAGGTAGGCTACTGCGATTTCTTCTCCGCGGATTCCCAATTGGATATGCTTTGGCTCTTTTGTATTTAGATTCTTCAGAGAGGTAGTCTTCTCAAGGAGTTCTTTGCATCTTGATAATTGACTGGTCATCAGCTCGTCAGGTGTCTCGACGTGTTTCAATAGACGTTCTAAAGCCAAAAGAATTTTCTTAGCTTCATCAGTTCGTCCTGCTTGGATGCGAAGCTTCTGAATGTCGGTTGCTGTCCAGAACATTACAGAAGAAGCGTGTGTTCCTTTGTCGATGGCGTAGAGCTTACGAGCTTCCTCGTAAGCCTCTTCTAACTTTCCTGCCTTTCTAAGTGAAAAAATTTCCTGTGCTGTCATTATCAAGATGCGTAGAAAAAGAAAGTCCGAAGCGCGCGGACTGTTAGTCCGTCCGCTTCGGACGATGAGTCCGTACACTTCGGACTATGTTTATTCTTTGATGTTAGGTTCTTCAAGTCCAAGCCCCTTCTTCTTGTCAACCACTTTCAGAAGCAGTCCAAGAATCAATGCTGCTACACCAAGTGAGGCCAGCATGATAAGAGGCCAGGTGTAGTCGTATTGTGTGGGATCTGTAACATCAGGATTGGTCTTGTCGAGTACCTTACCGATTAGCAAGGGGAACAGCCACAAGCCGATGTTCTGAATCCAGAAAATCAGCGCATAGGCAGAACCGATGATCTTTGCATCTACAAGCTTGGGAACGCTAGGCCACAATGATGCAGGCACTAATGAGAATGATGAACCCAAAACTAGGATGGTAGCATAGGCCACGATAACACCTCCAACGGTACTGCCATTGAACATGGGCAGGATGAAAGCGAAGGTAAGGTGGCAGGCAATCAGCAGTAATGATCCCAAAACAAGCATAGAAGCAGCCTTACCCTTATGGTCAACATAACTACCCAGAATAGGTGTAATTAGCACAGCCAGCAAGGGGAATACCGCGAAGATAGACTCTGCAGACTGGCGCATATAACCCATATAGCAATAGGTTATGAGTGACAGAATAGAGAGAGCCAAGAGAATATATTTGTTGTTGGCCTTTTTCTGGAAGTTGCTGGCAAATCCGAAGCCTGCTACCAAAAGCATGATAACATACTGTACGATTGTGACGTCAGGCTGTGCCCAGAAAGAATCTGCTGCGGGTGCTTCAAGGGTGAGGTTACATTGTAACATGTTGACAGCATACTTCTGGAAGGGGAAGATGGCGCTGTAGTAGAGTACGCAGAGCAGAGCGACGAGCCAGAAACCGCTTGAGGTGAGAATCTGTCCGAGGTCTGAAATCTTGAATGGATCATCCTTCTCTTCGGCTTCACCAGTCTGAGCATCCAGTTTCTTATCCATCACGAAATATACAATTGTCATGATGAGGGCGATACACAGCAGGACAACGCCAAAAGCGACTGAACGGCTTACACTGATGCTTCCACCCAGACGAGCAAAGAAGGGGGAGAAAATCATACAGGTAGCAACTCCCAAACGAGCTAAAGCCATCTCAGAGCCCATTGCCAAAGCCATTTCGCGACCTTTGAACCACTTCACGATACCACGACTAACAGTGATACCTGCCATCTCACAGCCACAACCGAAAATCATGAAGCCGCAAGCAGCAAATTTTGCTGAGGCTGGCATACCCTCGTAGAAAGGTGAAACACCTAATTCATCGAATACAGGAATATAATTCAGGTTATTGGTGAACCATGTTTCCAATCCTGTACCAATGAAGGCATCTGTTACTGCATACCATTTGATGACAGCACCTACCAGCATGACAACGGCAGAGAGGACAGCGGTGAAACGTACGCCCATCTTGTCGAGGATGATACCTGCGAAAATCAGGAAGAAAGCAAAGACGTTGAGGAATACCTCAGAGCCTTGCATTGTTCCGAATGCACTAGAGTCCCATCCGCGCTCAGAGAGCATCAGGTCCTTGATAGGTGAGAGAATGTCCATGAAGATGTAGCTGCAGAACATGGCGAGAGCCAGAAGCAGCAAGGCGGTCCAGCGCATGGCGGCACTGTCGCGCAGTGTTTTTTGAATTGTTTGTGTCATTTGTTTATTTTAAGGTATTTTGATAATTTCATTCTTGAAGTGCTTTTCTATATCCTGAAATTCTTTCTCGAAAACTTTGTCCATCTCCTGTTTCATGAAATGGTCTTCCAGATTAGTCAGATAGGCGATGTCCTGAATGGTGCGGGTACCAGTGACCAGCAGACCGCCGATGTCCAGTTTGCCCCATTGCTCAGTACCTGCCGTGAAGGCAAGGTTGCTGCTGGATGCCAAGAGATTTGACAGGAGCAGAATCTTACGGGTGCGGGCATCATAGAACTCACGGGGCCCGTCCTTCTCGGGGTTATACATCAGACCGTGAAGTAGTCCTACGGCCATATTCACCATCAGGGGGAAGGCGGCCTGCTTGCCTATCAGCGTGAGGTCGCTCATGGATGCCAACTGCTGAGCCTGCATCTGGAACACAGCACTCTCCATGCCTGGTTGCAGGGCATCGGTGACGGGTGTCAGGAGGTCAACGGGCTCGCCCTGTGCCGCTTTTTGCTGTGCATACTGCGTATAGACG
>Ga0265298_10009221_pt1 | contig 11764 bp, 9 predicted proteins | sample AusTroGonzalo_MG_3_FD_193486 | JGI IMG/M metagenome (GOLD analysis project Ga0265298, IMG submission 193486) | Bovine rumen microbial communities from tropical cattle in Woodstock, Queensland, Australia - Gonzalo_01 | ecosystem: Host-associated > Mammals > Digestive system > Stomach > Rumen ...
ATTCTGAGAGTCGTTCTACACTTCCCTCAGAAAACGGTTAATTGAGCAGATACTTCTCCCAGAAGGCGTTGTTGGCGGCCTGGAAATGGGCACCTTGATAGCCGCGGTAGCCGTGCATGCCGTCGGGGTAGATCATGAAGTCGAAGGCAGCGCCCTGCTTCTGCAGCTGATCAATGAGCTGAAGCGTATTCTGGAAATGAACGTTGTCGTCGCCGGTGCCGTGGGTAAGTTTGAGCATTACGCTGCCATCGGCCTTGCCTTCCAATGCGGGATAATTCTGCATGCGGTCCACTACGCGCGTTTTGGCATAACCCTCGGGGTTGTCCTGGGGCGTACTCATGAAGCGCTCGGTATAGTGGGTGTCGTATAGCATCCAGTCGTAAACGCCACCTCCGGCGATGCCGTAATGGAAGTATTCGGAGGCCGTTCCCACCAGCAGGGCCGTCATGGTGCCGCCGAAGCTGAAGCCTTCCACGCCAATCTTATCGGCCTTTACATAGGGCAGGCTCTGCAGCCACTTGGCCCATTCGACAAAGTCACTTACCTCAAGGATACTCAGCTGCTTATAAATGGCATCCAGGCCTTCGCGACCGTTGTGGCCGGCGGCGCGGCAGTCGGCGATGAGTTCGATGATGCCGCGCTGGGAATACCAGCTGTAGCGGGCCGGATGAGACCAGCGGTCATATACCTGCGGGCTGTCGGGTCCTCCGTAAATATCTACGTGAACAGGATACTTCTTGGAGGGGTCAAAACCTTCCGGATAGTAAATGACGCCCGGCAGTTCCAGACCGTCCACGGTAATGGATACCAGCTCACCGGTAAGGCCTTCGTAAGTGCCCTGGCTCGCAATGAGTTCGGACTTGCCTTTGAGGTCGTGCAGGCGAATCTCCCAGGGAGTCTTGAGGTTGGAAGCCCGGGTGATGAAATGCTTGCCGTCGGGGGCAAAGGAAGCGTCCATGACATATAAGGAAGGATCCGTCAGGGCCGATATAACTCCCTTAGGCGAAACCTTATACAGGCATTTGCGCACGTGGGAATCCCGTTCGGCCAGGAAATAGACGGTGCCGTCCTTCTCTGCGCGGAGGAGCTCGATGCGCCAGTTGGGGCCGCTGGTGAGGCGCTTGAGCTGGCCGTCGTAGCTCAGGAAATAGATTTGCTGCCAGCCGGTCTCGAAGCTGCGGACCATGTACAGGCCCTTGTCGCTGAAGAGCATGCCTTCAATCCAGTCCAGCCACGTGGGTACTTCCTCGTGGTAGATGGCCTTCTTGCTGCCATCGGCCGGGGAAACGGCGTACAAGTCCAGGGTATTCTGGATGCGGGGCTCACGGCTTACGAAGAACTGCTTGCTGTCGGCCCCCCAGAAAGGCGTGCCGAAGTACTGGTCTTCCTTTTCGTTAAAATCGGCCCAGACAATTTCACCGCCGGTGGCTTTGACAAAGCCGATCCTCACCTCCGGGTTCTTCTCGCCGCATTTGGGGTAATGGGTGCGGCGGAGTACGCCGTCCTGGCCCTTGGGCGAATAGATGGGGAACATGGGAACCTCGGTGTCGTCAAAGCGGTAGAAAGCCAGCGTCTCGCTGTCCGGACTCCACCAGAAAGCGCGGTAACGGGAAGGCCGGCCGAAGATTTCCTCATAGTAAACCCAGCTGGCGTAACCATTCATGATGGTCTCGGTTCCGTCCGTGGTGAGGCGGGTTTCCTGGCCGCTGGCAATATCCACTACCCAGAGGTCATTGTTCCTGGTAAACGCCAGCTTGGAAGAGTCCGGCGAGAACGTGAGATTCACGGCGCCCTGCGGCTTCAGAGGGAAGTCTGCGTACTTTTCGGGGGCCTGGAAACCATCTGTGCGGATGAGCTTTTTGCCCAGCGTGAGCTTGAAGCAATCCTTGTCTGTGTACGTACCGTTGTAGGTAAATGCCACTTCCTTGTTGTTGAGCCACTTATGGTCTAGGGGAATGGGCTGCAGCCTCTGCTGTGAAAGGGCGGGTACCGCCACCAGCAGTCCCAGCGCCAGGAATAGATACTTTGCTTTCATGGTATAAAGGTACAAAGTTTTTTAATAAATCAATCCGCCCGTTTGCGGTAAAGCACAGAATAGGGCGCAGAAGGCCGAAAGTGTGCTTTAGGCAGGGGTACGGAGCGGGGGTAAAGCACAGAATAGGGCGCAGAAGGCCGAAAGTGTGCTTTAGGCAGGGGTACGGAGCGGGGGTAAAGCACAGAAAGCACAGAATAGGGCACAGGATGGCGAAAGTGTGCTTTAGCACGGACCTAAATCCGAAAAGTTAAAACAAAGTATCGGGGAAATTGACCAGGTAGACCTGGCGGACCGCACGGGTGAGAGCGGTGTATAGCCATTTGAGGTCGTCCGGGACCAGGAAATCCTGCCAGAAGGGGTTGTCCACGAACACACACTCCCACTGGCCGCCCTGGGCCTTGTGGCAGGTGATGGCATGGGCATATTTAAGCTGCAGGGCGCTGTAGAAGGGGTCGGAGCGCACGGCATCGTAGCGCTTTTTCTTGGTGGTCAGATGGGCATAATCGGCCGATACACCCTCCCACAGGGCCTGCGACTGCTCGCGGCTCAGGGCCGGGGACTCGGAATCCAGCGTATCCAGCAGCACCTTGGTCTCGATCTCCTGGTTCCCGTAGTCCGGGAAGGACAGGGTGGCATCGGCAAAATGGAGCCCGTAACGCTCCTCGTAATGGCGGATGCGCACCAGTTGGGCCAGGTCGCCGTTGGCAATGTAATCCGTTCCCTCTATGTCTTCGCGGTAATTGTTCTTCACCACCATCAGGCGGTCCCCACGGCAGAGTTTCTCCTCGCGATACAGCACCTGGGCACGGATGCCGGCATTGTACCGAACCGCCCGCTTGTTGGAGCGGCAAAGCACTGCCACCTCGTCCGTCCCGTACTTGTCATAGGCATCGGACAGCGTCTCCAGCAGCTCTCCCCCGTTCAAACGTTTGATATCCGGGAAGCCCTCCAGATTAAGTCCCAGATCACTCAGGCCGATGGGCTCGTCCATCGAATCCAGCATAGTGCGTAAATGCGTGGCGTTCACCAGAATACCAGAGCCTTCCGCCTGCCGGACCACCGTAGTGAGCGTAGCGAAGGACACCCCTCCGAAAACCGTCATGTAGTCCATCGACAGCGCCGGCGATTCCTCCAACCCAACGGGAGGGAGCTGCGCGGCGTCGCCCACCAGGATGAGCTTGCAGTCCACTCCGGCGCGCACGAACGTCACCAGATCGGCCAGTAAATTGCCGGTTCCGAAAGCCCCGCCGCCTTCGCCGGAAGAGATGCCGATCAGCGACACCTCGTCCACGATGAACAGCGCGCCGCGGGCCTTGTTGGGCGCCAGCGAAAACTGGCCCAGGCCATCGGCCCCGAAGGATTTTTGCCGATAAATATGCTTGTGGATGGTACTGGCCGGACGGCCGCAATACCCCGCCAGCACTTTGGCCGAGCGGCCCGTAGGCGCCAGCAGCACACAGGGGATCTTGAGCGAGGAAAGGCCGCCCACCACCGCCGCCAGGGCCGATGTCTTACCGGTTCCGGCGTATCCGTTCACCACCAGGATGTCCTCATCGGCCGTAATGAACGAAGAAACCTGCCGCAACAGTTTGTCCTGGCAGGGAGTGGTTTCATAGGCAAAACAGCCCAGGAAAGTCTTGTACAGAAAGCCCGCGCGGTCCACTAGTACTTGTGGTTAAAGACGCCCGAAATAACGGCGAACACGGGATAGATTTCCACGCGGCCCAGGAACATGTCGAAGGAGAAGATGAACTTGAGGATGCCCGGCTCCGCGTTGTAGTTGCCCATGGAGCCGATGTCTCCAAGGGCCGGACCCACATTGCTGAGAGAAGCCACCGAGCCCAGGATGGCGTGGTTGTTAGGGTCTCCAACCAGCATGCAAACCACGGCCGAAAGGCCCACCAGCAGGAAGTACAGGGCAATGTAAAGCACCTGCGGATAGATTTCTTCGTCGTGCAGGATGCGGCGGCCCAAACGCACCTCAAAGATGGTGGACGGGTACAGCGTCTTATGGATCTGCATGCGGATGGCCTTGAACAGCACCAGGGCACGGTCCGTCTTGAGACCGCCGCTGGTTGAACCTGCGCAGCCGCAGATAAGCGACACCAGCACCAGCATGAAGCAGGCCAGCATGGGCCACTGGGCGTTGTCCGCTATGGCCAGGCCGGAAGTGGAGGCATAGCTCACTACCTGGAAAGTACCGTCCAGGAAGGCCTTGCCCCAGGAAATGTCCGTTCCGTCAAACTTGAGGGAGAGGGCGGTAATCACCGAAATGGCCGCCAGGGAAATGGCGTAGAACCTCAGGATAGGGTTGTTCAGGGGTCTCAGGGTGCGGCCCACCAGCACCATGAAAATGATGCCAAAATGGATGGAACCCAGAAACATGAACACTATGGTGAGGATGGAGATGACCGGCGAGTTGAAGGCGGCTATGCTCAGGTTGCGGGTAGAGAAACCGCCCGTAGCGCACACGCTGAAGGCGTGGCAGATGGCATCAAACCAGTTCATGCCGGCCAGCATATAGCTGATGAAAGCCAAGCCTCCCAGTCCCAGGAACACCGAGGCAAAGATATACACCGACTTGTTGGCCCGGCTGCGGTAGTCGTCCCTCGAAAGCGAGGAAAGCTCCATATTGGTCAGACGCAGACGGATGGGCGAAGTATTGGGAATGATGAGCAGCAGGAACACCACGACTCCCAAACCGCCGATAAAGTGCGTGGAGGCGCGCCAGAAAATGAGGCTGCGCGGCAGGGCTTCCACATCTTCCAGGATGGTGGCACCCGTTGTGGTGAAACCGGACACGCTCTCGAACCAGGCGTTGATCACCGTGAACGGACCGCCCCACAGCGCATAAGGAAGGGCTCCGAAAATGAAGGACAGCAGCCACGACAGGAAGATGATCATGAAGCCGTCTTTCAGCGAAATCTGGGCGTTCTTGCGGGTAAAGATAAAGGGGAAGATACCTACGATGAAGGTAATGGTAAAGCTGATCAGAAGGGGCGCCAGGGCACTGTCTCCCCCATCCACGAGGGAAACCAACACCGACAGCAACATGAACAGGGCACTCACCAGGAGAGCCACGCCCACATTGCGCGATATGACCTTCAGGTTCATTCCGCTTTTTCTTTCATTTCCGCAATCCTCTTTCTGAGGGATCGGTTTTCTTCGGCCAGGTCCGTGATAACCTGGTTCAGATCGGCCAGCTGGTCGTTTCCGTCAAAAGTATACGTGTAGCGGCGTCTGTAGCCCAGATATTCCCGCAGGGAGTCCAGCATCTTGTACAAAGGGTCCACATAGTAGGCCAGGATGAAGAACATGAGCAGGAATAGCAGGATAATACCTACAGCCAGGGCCACGGCGCTGGGGATGATGCTGCGGTAGAAACCGCGGTCGAAGTTTTCGGAGTTGCGGCGAAGATCCGAGTGGATGGTTTCACTCAGGCGGTCCATGTAACCTCTCATTCGGCCGAACAGCGGCTGCAGGCGGTTGAAATACCAGTCCCGCGTATTGATGAAGCTGCTCTCCAGCACTTCCTGCAATTCCAGGGAGGCCAGCATATAGGCCGAATACGCATAGAGCACGGAATCGGCCAAGGGGGCGGTGGTGCTGCCCACCGACTGGCGCAGGGAATCGCAGTGCGCCAGGAAACCGTCGCGGTCAAAATCCGGAAGTACGGAAATATTGTCGTCGCCAATGACGGCAAGAAGCTGCAAATTATACTGGTCCACGGCATCCACCAGGCGCTGGGCCTTGCGTAAGTCGTTGATGTCGTCGGCTATCATGCCCGACACGTAATTGGACATGTGCCGATACTCAAGCACCGAAATGACGCTGGACATCAGGAGCACCACGGCGATGGCCAGAATGGAGAGAATCATCTTCATTCTCAGGGAGAGACGGAACTCCCGCAACCAGTTTTTAAACTTCACAAACATAAATACAAAGTTACAAAATTTTCCCGAAAGCAGTATTTGAAATAATTTTATTGAAATTGCTTGCTTATCAAATAAATTTTCATAACTTTGTGCACGTGCTAAAAAACTTAAGGTATGAGAGAAACCTTCCTCGAAAAAAAAGATAATAAAAACTCTCTGCTCAAGAAAACGATTCTATATCTGTGCATTGAGCATGGGGAGCATAGTATCGCTTCCATTTCGGAAGCCATCGGGGCCTCCGTCCCCACCGCCACCAAACTCATCGGGGAGCTAATGAGCGAAGGTTTTATGGTAGACCTGGGCAAGTCCGGCACCTCCGGCGGCCGCAGGCCTTCCATCTATGGATTGAACCCCGAGGCCGGCTATTTCGTAGGTGTGGCCATCCGCAACAAGCACGCCAGCATAGCGGTGACAGACTTCAAGGGAGGCCTCATCCATTTCAAAGACGACATTCCGTTCGTGATGGAAGCCAACGAAGCCACCATCCATCTGATGGCTTCCACCATCCGCGAATACCTGGATAAGCAGGACGTAGACTGGAACAAGATCATGGGCCTGGGCCTCAGTCTCCCCGGCCGCGTGAACCCCATCACCGGCTACAGCAATACCTTCTCGTTTGACGAGCATCGGCCCATCTCCCAAATCCTGGAAGAAGACCTCAATGTGCACGTGGTGCTGGAGAACGACTCCCGCGCCATGACGTACGGCGAGTACCTGGGCGGCGGCCTCAAGGAGAAAAACATGCTGTTCGTGAACGTGAGCTGGGGTCTGGGCATGGGTATGATCCTGGAAGGCAAGCTCTATTACGGCACCTCCGGCTACAGCGGCGAGTTCGGCCACTTCCCTCTTCTGGACAACGGTCAGATTTGCCGGTGCGGCAAAATCGGCTGCCTGGAGACCGGCGTCTCCGGATCGGCCCTCACACGCCTGATTGGAGAAAACCTCGCTGCCGGACGCGCATCCCTGCTGGCGGCCAAATATAAGGCAGAAGGCAAGGTGAACCTGAACGACATCCTGGCGGCCGTCAAGAACGAAGACACGCTGGCCATCGAGCAGGTGGAAGAACTGGGCACCAACCTGGGTAAGGGTCTGGCAGGCCTCATCAACATCTTCAACCCGCAGCTCGTGGTCATTGGCGGAAAGGTAGCCGTTGCCGCAGGCGACTTCCTCATGCTGCCCATCCGCACGGCCATCAAGCGGCACGTGCTCAACATCGCCCATCAAGACACTACTATCAAGCTTACACAGCTCAAGCAAAAAGCGGCCCCCATGGGAGCAGCGCTCCTGGTACGCGGCCGTATGTTAGGAATCCTCTAAATATCTATGCCTCAAATTTCTAATCTTGGCTCTCGGATGCCCTCATCCCCCATCCGAAAGCTCGCACCCCTTGCGGTCGCGGCAAAAAAAGAGGGAGTCAAAGTCTATCATCTGAACATCGGCCAGCCCGACCTGCCCACCCCCCAGAAAGGCCTCGAAGCCCTCAAGGCAGTCGACCGCAAAACCTTGGAATACAGCCCCTCAGAAGGCTATCCCTGGCTCCGCGAAAAGCTGGTCAACTACTATAAGAAGTACGGAATTGAAGTAGGGGCCGATGAGATCATCGTCACCTGCGGCGGCTCGGAGGCCATCCTCCTGGGCTTTCTCACCTGCCTGGATCCCGACGACGAGGTCATCATGGTGGAACCCGGCTACGCCAACTACATTTCCTTCGCCAAGACGGCCCATCTGAAAGTAAAGACCGTCACCAGCCGCATCGAGGACGGCTTCAAGCTCCCTCCCGTGGAAGCCTTTGAAGAAGCCATCACTCCCCGCACCAAGGCCATCCTGCTCTGCAATCCTTCCAACCCCACCGGTTACGTCTATACCCCCGAGGAACTCCAGAAGATCAAGGAAATCGTGGTCAAGCATGACCTCTTCCTCTTCTCCGACGAAGTCTACCGCGAGTTTGTCTACAACGGAAAACCCTACATGAGCGCCATGCAGCTGGGTATTCCGGAGAATGTGATCATGATTGACTCCGTGAGTAAGCGCTACTCCGAGTGCGGCATCCGCGTGGGCATGCTGGTCACCCACAACAAACTGGTCCACGACACCGTGATGAAGTTCTGCCAGGCCCGCCTGAGCCCGCCGCTGCTGGGACAGATAGTGGCCGATGCCTCCATCGAAGGCACGGAAGAATACTCCAAGGAATGCTTCGACGAATACAAGGCCCGCCGCGATTTCTTCATCAAGGGACTGAACGAGATTCCGGGAGTGTACTCCCCCATGCCGGAAGGCGCCTTCTACACCGTAGCCAGCCTGCCCGTGGACGATGCCGAGGATTTCTGCCGCTGGCTCCTCACAGATTTCCGCCTGAACGGCGAAACCGTGATGATGGCCCCCGCCGCCGGTTTCTACAGCACCCCCGGCCTGGGCAAGAACCAGGTCCGCATGGCCTACGTCCTCAAAGAAGAAGACCTGGCCAAGGCCCTGAAAGTACTAAGAGCCGCCCTGGAGGCTTACAAGAAATAAGAGAAGGAGACCGGTTGGTCTCCTTCTTTTTCGTCATGCCCGACCTGATCGGGTATCTTTTTAAGTATAAAGGCCTCCATTGATAGAGATCACCTCTCCCGTCACATAGGACGCCTCCTTCGAAGCCAGGAAGCCCACAACCGCAGCAACCTCTTCGGGATTGCCGAAACGGGCGGCGGGGATATCCTTCTTGAGGGCAGCCTCGTCCAGGCCTTCCACCATGTCGGTCTTGATAAAACCGGGCGCCACGGCGTTCACGGTCACATTCTTGCGGGCCACCTCCTGCGCCAGGGCCTTGGTGGCGGCAATGAGACCGCCCTTGGCCGCGGAGTAATTGGTCTGGCCCGGCAGGCCCTTGATGCCGCTCAGGGAAGCCACGTTCACAATACGGCCGTACTTGTGCACCAGCATGGGCTGCAGCACGGCGCGGGTGGTGTAGTACCAGGAATTCAGGTTGGTGTCGATGACCTTGCGCCACTCCTCCGGCTCCAGCCAGATGAGGAGGTTGTCCTTGCGGATACCGGCATTGTTCACCAATACCTCTATATAATCCTCCGGATGGGCTTTCTGCCACTGGTCCAGGGCCTGTTTCACGGCCTCGGGGTTCCCCACGTCAAACTTGAGGAGTTCTCCCTCACCCTCAATGGCCTGAAGGCATTCAGCCGCCGCGGCGTCGTTGGACACGTAATTGATAAGGACATAGTAGCCCTTCTTATGCAGTTCTTCACAAATGGCGCGGCCGATACCCCGGCTGCCGCCAGTCACGAGTGCAATTTTCATTTCACAATAGCGTTAAAGGTGTTCAAAGCGCTGATGCAGGTGCCCAAGACACCGTGCAGGCCAATATTCTGGCCCGTCAGATAGAGCCAGGGAATGGGCGTCACTGGAGGAAGATAATCGGCCGATGTACGCTTGATAATGCCGAAGGCCGTTCCTCCGGGCGTTCCCGTATAGCGTTCCCAGGTTTCGGGAGTGCTAACCCAGAATTTCTCAATGGCATATTGGAGGTCCGGCAGACGCGTGGCGGCAATCTCCTGCAGTTCCTCGGTCGTAATGGGGGCAAAGCCCATCAGGTCCAGGCTCTTGGCAAAGCCGTCCTCATCCTTCTCCCCGAAATGGATCATCACCTTGTCCTGGATAAAGATATCATGGTCTACCCAGGGCATCATCCCCTCCCTCAGTTTGCAGTTCATGGTCACGGCACCGGGCCCGTCCTCCAGCTTGTTTAGCCGCTTGAGGTAAGAACCGCGCACATGGTCCTTCACCAGGGAGAAGGTCACGCGGGGATGGATGGCCGATATAATGGCATCGGCCCGGAAAGTACTGCCGTCGGAGCAGAGGACTTCCCTGTCCTCGATGCTCACCACCTTTTTGCCCAGGCGGATGTCCTGCGTCTTCACCAGGGCGTCCACCAAGGTTTTCCCACCGCCTTTGAGGCGCCAGGTGCTGCCCTCGTAAGGCTTCACCACATGCTCCATCTCGAAAGGCGTACCGGCCGATATGCGCATGAAAGGACCGCCGTCAATACATTCATCTTCACCGGCTTTGATCCAGGGAAGGTAATTGAGGCCGAAAGGCTCCATGATCTTGCGGAGCGGGCCGCCAGGCTCCATTCCACCCACGGAATGGAAACCCGTATCGAAGCGGATTCCGTCTCTCACAAAGGTCTGCAGGGCTCCGCCCGGCTGCATGCCCTGTTCCAGGATGGTCACGTCCATCCTGCTGCGGTTCAATAACTTACCGCAGAACAGGCCGCCCAGACCGGCGCCGATGATGAGATAATGTTTAGGCATTCCTGACAATTAGCGTGGAATTGGTGCCGCCAAAGCCGAAGGAGTTGGACAGGAAGGTGTCGAAGTGAGCTTCCATGGTTTGGGCGGGGATCCACAGGTGACAGCTGTCCTCGTCCGGATTCTCGAAGTTGATGTTGCCGGCGATGAAGTCGTTCTTCATCATGAGGATGGAATAGATAACCTCCGAAGCACCTGCCATCCACATCTCGTGGCCGGTCTGGCTCTTGGTGGAGGTAATGGGAACCGTCTTCTCACCCAGCACGCGCAGCAGGGCCTTGGCCTCGTTGGCGTCTCCCACATGCGTGGAAGTGGCGTGGGCGTTCACGTAGCCAATCTCCTTCAGGCTCACACCCGCCCGCTGGATGGCCATTTCCAGAGACCTGGCGGGACCGTCAACATTGGGCGAAGAGATATGGTCGCCATTGGCCGAGAAACCGTAACCCAGGACCTCGGCAATGATGGGAGCGCCACGCTTGACGGCATGGTCGTAGTCTTCCAGAATAACGGTAGCTGCACCGCCGCCCGGCACCAGGCCGTCACGGTCCCGGTCAAAGGGACGGGAAGCCGCAGTAGGCGCATCTTCGCGGGTAGAGAAGGCCGATATGCCATCGAACGAGCCGGTGGCCTCGGGGTTCACCTCCTGCGCACCGCCGCAAACCACCATCTCCTGCAGGCCATTCTGGATAAGGAGGGCACCCAGGCCGATGGCGTGGGAACCGCTGGCGCAAGCGCCGGAAACCGTGAGGTTAATGCCCTTGAGGTGGAAAATCACCCCCAGGTTCATGGTCACGGTGGAGTTCATGCTCTGGAAAATGGCACCACTGCCGCAGAGCATGGTATCGTTCTTTTCTCGGATTTTGGCAATGGCATCATACACAGCCTTGGCGGTGCTGTCGTTGCCGTACAGCAAACCCACCTCATGGTTGTCCAGGTAATCCTGGTCAATCCCGGCCTGGTTCAGCGCATCGCGAGTAGCGCAGTATGCATACAGCGCCGGCTCCGGCATATACACACGCTGAGCACGAGGCAATTCCTTCTTAAGGTCCGGCAGCGGCACATAAGAAGTAAGCCCGCTGCGGAAACCCATTTCTTTCCGGACAGGATCCAGTACAATCCCGCTCTTTCCACTATACAACGAATCCCTGACCTCGTCCAGGGTCACCCCCAGACAAGACCAAATCCCCATTCCGGTAATAACAACTCTTTTCATATCAAATAAGTATAGGAATACAAATATAGTAAAAATACCTTAAAACACCCCCTCCCCCGAGGGGAGGGGCTTGGGGAAGGGGTAACGTCGAAGGCGCAGCTTGCTGCGGTTCTTCGAAACAAAAAGCCCTGGAGGTCGTTTGACCTTCAGGGCTTTCGAAGAACCGCAGCTACCTACTCTCCCACCTGGTGGGGCAGTACCATCGGCGATGGTGAGCTTAACTTCTCTGTTCGGAATGGGAAGAGGTGGTTCCTCACCGCTATAACCACGGCAATATATT
>Ga0265298_10009222_pt1 | contig 11764 bp, 11 predicted proteins | sample AusTroGonzalo_MG_3_FD_193486 | JGI IMG/M metagenome (GOLD analysis project Ga0265298, IMG submission 193486) | Bovine rumen microbial communities from tropical cattle in Woodstock, Queensland, Australia - Gonzalo_01 | ecosystem: Host-associated > Mammals > Digestive system > Stomach > Rumen ...
CAGGACGGCCTCCACATCTTCGAGGACTACTTCTACCCCGAGATCATCGATCCCGCCACAGGCGAGGTCCTCCCCGACGGGCAGGAAGGCGAACTCGTCCTCACCACGCTGGCGAAACGCGCCATGCCCATGATCCGCTACCGCACCCGCGACATCACCCACATCGAAACCTCGAAATGCGCCTGCGGACGCACCATCCGCCGCATCGCCAAGATCGGCCGCCGCAGCGACGACATGTTCATCATCCGCGGCGTGAACGTCTTCCCGACGCAGATCGAAACCGCGATCATGAGCGTGGAATCGGTCATGCCCGTGTACCAGATCATCCTGACCCGCGAACACGGCCTGGACAACATCGAGGTCGACATCGAGGTCAACGAGGCCATCTTCCACGACCGCGTGTCCGCCATCGAGGACATCCGCCACACCATCAGCCACGCCATCGAACGCATCCTCGGCATCCGCGTCTTCGTCAAGATGTGCGCTCCGAACTCCATCCCCAGGAGCGAAGGAAAGGCAAAACGCGTGATCGACCGCCGCAACCTCAACTAACCGGATAGGAGACGTCAGAATGAAACTCAAGCAGATTTCCCTCTTCGTGGAAAACAAGCCCGGCACTGTCAACTCCGCGCTCAAGCTTCTGGCCGACAACGGGATCAACATCTCGACGCTCTCGCTCAGCGACAGCAAGTTCTTCGGCGTGCTGCGCCTCCTGATCCGCGACTGGGAAAAGGCACGCGAACTCCTCGAAGCTCACAACTTCGCCGTCAAGATCACCGACGTCGTCGCGATCGAAGTCGACCACGCCGCAGGCAGCCTCAGCAAAGTGCTGGAGATCCTCGACAGGCATCAGGTCAACATCGAATACCTGTACGCCTTCGCCGCCGGACTCCACGGCAAGGCCGCCATCATCTTCCGGTTCGCCGATCCCGACGATGCCATTGAAAAAATCAAGAGCGAACTGAAGCTCGTCGAACCGCTCGATCTCTTCCGCGAGATCCCGAATTGATGGAGTTTTCCATTCCGGTTTCGCGCCTTGCGTTCGGGGGTGACGGCGTAGGCCGGCTCCCGGACGGCAAGGTCTGTTTCGTACCGGGCGCCCTGCCCGGGGAAACGGTCCGTGCCGGGATCGTCCGCGAAACGAAGTCTTTTGCGCGCGCAAAGCTTCTGGAGGTCCTGGAAGCGTCGCACGCACGCAGGGAACAGGATTGTCCGCTCGCAGGGACCTGTCCCGGTTGCGTGTACCGCCACGCATCGTACGAATGCGAACTGGAGTGGAAGAACCGCCAATTCACCGATTTCCTCTCGCGCGGCAATCCCGCCGCGGGAGACATCCGTTTCCTGCCGCCTCTGCCCGCGCCCTCCCGCAACGGTTATCGCAACAAACTGATGTTCCTCTGCGAAAACGGCGCATTCTGCTACCGCGGTTTCGACAACCGCACGGCGGTCCCTGTTCAGGACTGCCTGCTCGGGCATCCCGCCATCCGCAAACTTCTCGCAGACGCGGAACCATCCGCCGACGGGCAAAAGCGCACGTTCCGCTGGACGCTCCACGACGGCGCGCTGGATTCCGGTTCGGACACCTGGCGCCGGATCACGCACCTGACGGAGCAGCTCGGCGCGTTCGGGGATTTCCGCGTGCCGAAAGCCTCCTTTTTCCAGGTCAACATCGCCATGGCATCCGCGCTGGCGGAACGCGTCCTGGCACTGCTGAAGGAAACCGGAACGGAACAGCTTCTCGAACTTTACTGCGGTTCCGGCGTCTTCTCCATCCTGTCGGCGGAGACGATTCCGGGGCTGACCGCCCGGGCAGTCGAATTGGACAAGGCGGCAATCGAAGCCGCTGAATTCAACGCGGCCCGGCATGGGGTTTCCAAACGCTGCGCGTTTCTTGCGGCGGACGCGGGCGAAGCGTTCCGTACGCTGGCGTCTTCCTGCGACCCGTCGAAATGCTGCGTCCTCGTGGATCCGCCGAGAACGGGTCTCCCGGCCTCTCTGGCGCACGGGATCGGGCAATTCGGCCCGGAGGCCGTCCTGTATGTCTCCTGCGCTCCTGACACGCTGCGGCGCGACGCCGACATCCTGGCGGAATACGGCCTTCGCATCCGGACCGCAGGCATGGTCGACATGTTCCCCGCCACCGGCCATTTCGAGTCGGCGTCGGTATTCCGGAGGTGCGCATGAACACGGAAGACCGGGCCGGACACAGACAGCGCCTGCGGGAGAAGTTCGAGAAATTCGAACAGGATGCGTTCCTGGACTACGAAATGCTGGAACTGATCCTGACATACGCCATCCCGCGCCGCGACGTGAAGCCGATTGCCAAGGAGCTTCTGAACCGGTTCCATACGTTCCCCGGCGTCATGGACGCCCGCCCGGAGGACCTGGCGCAGGTGCCCGGCCTCGGCCAGAACTCCATCACCCTGCTGAAACTGATCCGAAGCGCGAACGTGCGGTATCTGGCGCGGACGCTGGAGTCGCTGCCGCTTCTGGATTCGCCGCAGCTTTTCGCGGACTACGCCCGCATGAAGCTCGGCGACAAAAGCAATGAAGTCACCCTCGTCTTTTATTTGAACACGCAGAATCGCCTGATCCGCTGCGACACCCTCGGCACCGGCTCGGTGGACGCCATCAGCATCTTCCCGTCCGAAATCGCGCGGAACGCCCTGCTGTGCGGCGCGCAATCGGTCGTCATCTGCCACAACCATCCGGGCGGGGGCTGCCAGCCTTCCCGCGAGGACGACTCCGTCACATTCAGCATCCGCAACGCGCTCGCCCCGCTTGAGATCATCCTGCTGGACCATGTGATCGTGTCGCGATTCGGATTCTACAGCTACCGCGTGCATGAGCACGAACGCGGCCGAGGCTGTCTTCTGACAAAGCTGAATGAAGGAGAATGAACCATGATCTTCGGAATCGGAACGGACATCGCCGACTGCGCCCGCGTAGGATCCATCTACGCGAAACACGGTCATCATTTCGTCAAAAACATCCTCACGCCCGCCGAACTCGAACGCATGGCGGAGCTCAAGGATCCGAAGGAATTCATCGCGGGCCGCTGGGCCGCCAAGGAGGCGTTCTCCAAGGCGCTCGGCACCGGAATGTGCGCGGAATGCGCATTCGTGGAGATCGAGGTGCTGTCCGATGAACGCGGCAAACCGGTCGTCAGGCTGTATGCCGCGACCGCCGAAACCGCAAAACGCCTCGGCATCACCCGCATCCATGTCTCCATCAGCCATGAACGCGAACTGGCGACGGCCTTCGTCGTGCTCGAAACGGACGGCGCAGCCGCCTCGCCGGAACAGGGGGCGCAGCCATGACGATCTCCGCCGAACAATGGCGCGAAGGGCTGCTCGTGCGGTCGCCGAACTGGCTCGGCGACCTTGTGATGACGTTCCCCGCGCTCATGCTCCTGAAACGCCTCCTTCCCGAATTCTGCGCCCTCACCGTGATCTGTCCCGCCGGACTTGCGCCCGTGCTCGACGCGCTGAGCGAGACGGTGGACGAGATCGTCCCCGTGGCAAATCCGCATGCGTTCCCGACGCGCAAGGAGATCTTTCCGCTCCACCACCGGCATTTCGGCGCGGGCATCCTCTTCAACAATTCGCTCCGGGACGCCATCGTGATGCGGCAACTGGGCGTGAAACCGCTGTTCGGAGCGGCGGCACGCGGCCGCTCCATCCTGCTCCGCGATCCGCTCCATTTCCCGAAACGCGTCTCCGGCCGGCTCAATCCGCCGCACCAGGCAAAACGCTGCCTCGAAATCGCAAAGCGCCTCGGCATTGACGACTGGGACGGCGTGTCCATGCCAGCCGTCCGCCCGGATTTCGACGACAGGCGGTTCGAGCTGGCATTCGAACATCCCTTCCCGGAGAAACAGCCTGTCCTCGCAGTCGCCCCGGGTGCGGCGTTCGGCGACGCAAAACGCTGGGATGCCGACGCATTCCATGCCGTGGCGGACCACTGGCAGCGGCAACGCGACGGATTCGTGATCCTGCTCGGATCGAAAAAGGAGGCGCCCATCTGCGAATCGTGCGCCGAAGGACTGGCGCCCGAACTGACGCTGAACCTCGCCGGAAAGACCTCCCTCCATGCCCTCATGTTCATCCTGAAGCATGCCTCGTACTGCATCGCCAACGACAGCGGCATCATGCATCTGGCCGCCGCCATCGGCACGCCGGGCACGGCGGTCTTCGGATCCACCGACATGGCCGCCACCGGACCGCTCTCCCCGAAATGGAACGTCCTCTACCGCAAGGAACCCTGCTCTCCGTGTTTCAAGCACGTCTGCCCGCTCGGCACACGCGCCTGCATGAACGCCATCAGGATCGACGATGTCCTGAAGACCCTCCCGAATCCCTGAAGTACGGAAACTCAACTGTTTCCGCGCAGGATCAGCCCTTTCGCCCAGGAGAAAAGCATTTCGGAGGCACGGGCAAAATCGACGGCGGAATCGGCTTTCAAGGCAATATATGCCTGCACGATTTCCTTATCTGAAGCATCCGCATATTGCAGCAGCTCATCCAGACGCTCGCAATATTTCCCGGTATGCCGGCAAGTCGTTGCCCGGATTACGAAAGCTGCCGTCTTGCACAGCCCGCGGAGGATTCCTTCGTCCTTTTCGTAGAGCATGTTATGGATACATGCATGGTAGATGCCGCAGGCTCCGGCCCTGATCGCCCGGTCGATGTCGCAGGGCTTGACAATGGCGAGGACTTTGTCCAGACTGCCGACAAGCGGCTTCGTATCGCGGCAGAACTGGAACAGCTCGGACGGCTCCCAGTGCAGCAGTTCTTCCTTTCCGGACAGGAAACCGCAGACCTGCTCCCGATGATCGAGTGAATCCAGCATGGCATCATACGATGCGATGTCATCCGTGTTCAGCGCGTCCAGGACCACGACCAGGTCGATGTCGCTGGATTCCGTCGCCTCGCCCCGGGCATAGCTGCCCTGAAGCCCTGCAAACCACACACGTTCCCCGAATGTCTCCCGCAGACCCCGCGAAAAACGCGCCAGCCAAGGTTCGAGTTCGATCATAGGAAACACCGGAAAACCCGGAGGATCACTCCTCGGATTCGGCCTGTTCCGCGGCCTGTTCCTCGACTTCGGGCTGAAGCGTCTCGACCATCTGCTCCAGCACCTCCAGGAAGATCTGCTGTTTCTTCTCGTCGATGTTCCGGAAGAAATGGTCCATGTAGTCGGTGAAGTAGTTATCGTGGCGGCGTTTCAGCGCGATGCCCTGTTTGGTCAGGGAGATATGGATCGCGCGGCGGTCTTCGCTGGACTGTTCGCGCTGCACGATGCCGTCTTCCACGAGGGAGTCGATCGTCTGGGAGACCGCGCCGGGGGTCAGGCCGAAGACTTCGGCGATGTCCTTCAGCATCGGCGGCTGGTCCATGTTGGCGAAAAGATAGCTGATGACGCGGATCTTGCCGAGCGTGATCTTCTTGTTGTTGAGCGTGTTGCCGGGTGCGCCGAGGACACGGAGCAGGTCGGTGATCTGGAAGAGAAGTTCCCAGGACATCTGGGGTGTGCGGCGGGCGGAAGCGGGGGTGGCCGGCATATCGTTTATTCTCCTTACCGTTGAGGTATTGGATTGTTTTAGCACTGAAAATATGTTAATAATATACTATACAACATAAAAAGAAAAAAGCAAGCCGAAAAGACGGAAAGATGCTCTTTTATATAGATATACGGCTGAAAAGCCGCGGACGGAAGCCGATGGTCAGTCGCGTCCAAGAGAATTTTCGCCGCCGGCGAACTGGTCCAGATCGTAATCGACAGCCGCGGAGGATTTCCAGCCGCGCTGGCGCGCCGCTTCATACAGCAGGATGGTCGCGGCGGTCGCGACATTCAGGGAATCCATCAGACCGAGCATCGGGATCACGACCTTCTGGTCGGCGGAATCCATCCAGTACGGGGTCAGGCCGAACTGCTCGGCGCCGACCACGATCGCCACGCCGTGCGCCATGTCCGCGTCCGTGAAATTCTGTTTGGTATGCGGCGTGGCGGCAAGCGTGCGGATGCCGAAGGAGCGGAGCCAGGCAAGGCATTCCTCGGAAGTGGCTTCGGCGAGCGGGACGGAGAAGATCGCGCCGGTACTGGCGCGGATGACGTTCGGATTGTAGAAGTCGGTCTGCTTGTTGCAGACGATCATGGCGGTGGCGCCGACGGCGTCCGCGCTGCGGAGCATGGAGCCAAGGTTGCCGGGTTTCTCGATGGTCTCCGCCACAAGGTAAAGGCCGTTTTTCACTTTCGGGATATCGGCGAGCGTCTTGCGTTTGACCTCGATGACGGCGATGAGCCCCTCCGGACGGTCGCGGTAGGCGAGCTTGCGGAGGATATCCTCGGTGCAGCGGTAAAGCGACGCGCCGTGCGCGGCGAGGGAATCCAGCAGCGCCTCCTCGTTTTCGCCGAGGAAGAGTTCGGGACAGTAGAAGACCTCATGGAACTTCAGGCCGATGGCGTCTGCGCGGAAGAGTTCGCGATACCCCTCCAGGATCGTGACGCTTCGGGCGTCGCGCTCCCGGCGTTCCCGCAGGGATGCCGCGTACTTGACCTTCGGATTTTTCAGACTGGTGAGAAGCTCGTCGTGTCGCATGACGGATGCAGGATGGAATGGTCAGGCGATCTTGCCCATGAGGAGCCTCCTGATGCCCGCGAGCTTCACGCAGATGCAGAAGAGCTCGATAGCGGTCTTCAGCTCGTCAAGCGGCGGATAGGAGGGAGCGATGCGGATGTTGCGGTCAAGCGGGTCATGATGAAGCGGGAATGCCGCGCCCGGCCCGGTCATTTTGACGCCTGCGTTTTTCGCGAGCTCAATGACGTCTTTCGCACAGCCGGGGATAGTGTCGAGGGAGATGAAATATCCTCCCTTCGGGCGCATCCAGGATGCAAGTCCGGTTTTCCCGAGCTCGCGGTCAAGCGTATCAAGCACGAGGTCGAATTTCGGGCGGAGTTCGCGGGCGAGGACGCGCATGTGCTCGCGGACGCCCTCGGCGCTCTTCAGATAACGCACCGTGCGGAGCTGGTTGAGCTTGTCCGGGCCGATGGTCTGGATGCTCATATGGTGCTTGAGCTCGGCAAAGTTGCCGGGGCCGGTGGCAAGGAGAGCCACACCGGCGCCGGGGAACGTGATCTTCGAGGTCGAGAAGAAATAGTAGACGCGTTCCGGGTTGCCCGCCGCCTCGGCGCTCGCAAAGATGTCCTTCAGACGACACTCCTCGTAAATGTGGTGCACGCCATAGGCGTTGTCCCAGAAGATGCGGAAATCGGGAGCCGCCGTATGCATGGATGCCAGACGGTCGACGGTCTCGTCGGAGTAGCAGACACCCTGCGGATTGGAGTACAGCGGGACGCACCAGATGCCTTTGATGGAGGCGTCGGATCCGGCGAGCTGCTCCACCATGTCCATGTGGGGGCCGGTTGGGGTCATCGGGACGGGGATCATTTCGATGCCGAGGTCCTCGCAGATAGCGAAGTGGCGGTCATAGCCGGGGCACGGGCAGAGGAATTTCACAACGGGGAGACGACCCCACGGCGTTTGGCCATGCGTGCCGAAGACCCAGTGCCGGACGATCGTGTCGTACATCATGTTCAGGCTGGAGTTGCCGCCGATCATGAGCCGGTCCTGCGGAATGCCGAGAAGCTCGGAGAAGAGCTTGCGGGCCTCGTGGATGCCTTCCAGACAACCGTAGTTGCGCGCGTCGATGCCCCCCTCGACCATGTAGCCGTCGAGCCGGTCCAGGATACCGTTGGTCAGGTCAAGCTGGCTGCCGGAAGGTTTTCCCCGGGACATGTCAAGCTTGAGACTGCGGGCCTGATAGCCGGCATACTGGCGTTCAAGGTCGGCCTGGATCTCTCTCAGGCGTTCCACGGACTGTTTGGAATAGTTATCCATCTCTGGCACAGGATCCTATGCTGGTTCGATCGTATTTAGACAAAACCTATTAATATATAACGCATTTCATAAAATTTCAAATCATTTGACGGAAAAAACGCGTTTTTTCATGCGCAAACGAGGGAAAAAGCCGTTCATTCGGGGCCGCGCGCAGAGGCTAGATGGAGACCGCGGAATACGGATGAAAAAGGAATTGCCGGAGGAATGCCTGATGCCGGAGGAATGCCTGATGCCGGAGGAATGCCTGATGCCGGAGGAATGCCTGATGCCGGAGGAACGTCGTCGGGTCAGTACAGGGAATCCTGCCAGTGGGACGCCAGTTCCGGGTTGCTGCGCCGGAGTTTTTCGAACACGCTGTTTTCGATCTGGCGGATGCGTTCGCGGGTCAGCTTGAACTCCTCGGCGATCTGGCGGATGGTCATCGGTTCATATCCGTCAAGCCCGAACCGCATCTGAATGAATTTCCTGTCGCGCTCGGGAAGGTTGTCGACGGCCTTATGCACGACGTCGCGGAGGAACTGGAACGACAGATGCAGTTCCGGATTGAAATCGTCGTTGTCGGTCGGCGTGCCGAAACGGTCCTCCTGGGTAAGATCGGAATCTTCGGAGAGCGAAGCCGAACGGATCGGAGCCTGAAGCGAAATCTGCTGGCGCGCCATCTGCCGGATGGCATGAATGCGGGCCTTCGGCATTTCGAGTTCGGCTGCGAGGTCGTCCACCGTAGGCTCGACCCCGTTCCTCCTGACAAAAGCCTGTTCGGCACGATTGATGCGCGATATGGTCGCCAGCATGTGCTGCGGGATGCGGATGACGCGGGTCTGCCTGGCCAGGGCACGCATGATCTCGTGCCGGATCCACCAGGTGGCATAGGTGGAGAATTTGTGTCCGAGATTGCTGTCGAATCGGTCGAGCGCCTTTACCAGGCCGATGTTGCCTTCCTGCACGACGTCGATCAGCTGCTGCGACTGGTTGCAGGACTGTTTGGCGATGCTGATCACAAGGCGGAGGTGCGAATAAAGGATCCGTTGGCGAAGCTGCTCCATCTGCTCGAAAGCCGCCTTCATGGTCCGGAAAATGGAAAGGCAGACCGCCCGGTCGGGAAGAAGGCGGGTGCGAAAAAGCACGTCCATGGCGGGCGATTCCGGCGTGGTGCACCAGGCGGACGTCACATGATACCACTCCATGATCTTCAGCGTGGAAACCGGATACCGCATGAGGAGTTCCCGGGAACGTTCCCACATGGCTTCGCGGGCGGCCGGCTTCTTGAACTGCGATCCGGCATAAAACGCGGTCAGCTCCGTGCGGAACGCAGCAATCTCCGCCCTCCATTTCAGGAGCGCGGGCAAAGCGGACGGAAGATTCCCCCGAACAGACTCCGGCAGTCTGGATTCGACAAACAACGAAGTCACATCGTCGGGCGTTCTGCAGAGATCCACCACGCGCTCGTGTTCCTCCAGCACAAATACGAACTGCGCCAGACATGCGCGGATCGTCTGCAGCCGGGCGTCGATCTCCTTCCAGACAGATTCCGCCTCGGCGGGCGTCAGCGGCGTGCAGCCCGGGTCGTACAACTGGTGAAAGATGGCGTCTTCACTGGTTTCGAATCCGGGCGCGGGAGCCTTCTGCTCGGGGGAATCCGGGGGCGGTGTCTTCGCCGCTTTTGTCCGGGGCTGTATGCTTCTGGGCATGGTATCGTGCGGGTGTTTTCCGAGGAAATATGTTCAAAACGCGGTGTTTCGTCGCGCTTTTTGACATAATGTAATACCCGCACGGCGGAAAGTCAAGGGGAAATGACGAAAAAAGATAGCGGACGAAAAAACGGGACGGACACCGGACGGAGGGCAAACGGTGTTTGGAATAAAGTCCGGTTCGAGCGGGGACGGACAGCTCCCGCCGCACATGCACGGCAGGTGGCAGGTTCAGGAACGGGCCACGTAGCGGCGTTCCATGCGGCCGCCGAACGAGCAGAGGATGTCGTAGACGTGCGTGCCCTTGAGCTTCGCCCATTCCTCGGCGGAGACGGTCTCGCCCATGTCGGAACCGATGAGCGTGACGATCTCGCCCTGGTCGGGGAGTTCGCCGCCGAGCGGCGCCAGGGAGACCATCATGTAGTCCATGCAGACGCGTCCGAGCACGGGGCAGCGGCGTCCGCGGATGAGGATTTCCGCGTTGTTGGAGAGCTGGAGCGGGAGGCCGTCGGCATAGCCCGCGGAAATGAGCGCGATGTCGGTGTCCTCCGGGAGCGTATAAGTGCATTCGTAGCCGACGTTGTGGCCCTTCGGGAGGCGGCGTACGGCGATCACGTGCGAATAGCAGGAAACGACCGGCTCGAGGCAGGAGGCGAGTTTCGGATCGGGGGAGAATCCGTACAGCGAGATGCCGGCGCGGGCGCAGTTGTAGGGGGTGCGGACAGATTCGTGCAGACAGCCGATGGCGTCGCTGTTCGCGAAATGCACGTTCGGGATCATGATGTGGCGTTCGGCGACCGCGTCCAGGACATAGCGGAAGAGCCGAAGCTGTTCGCGCGTCATGGGGTGGTCGATCCTGTAGCCGACCGGGAAATGCGAGAAGATGTCTGTGCAGCGGATGTTGGGGAGCGCGGCGATCTTCGCGATGGCGTCCGGCGCCTCCTCGGGGAGAAGCCCCAGGCGGCCCATGCCGGTGTCGAGCTTGATCATCACGTCAAGCGTGCGGCGCTGGCGGACGGCCTCCTCGCTGAGCATCTGCGCGACTTCGAGCGACGGGATGCTCGGGACCATGCCGAAATGCACGACGTCCGCGACCTCGGTGTTCAACAGCGCGCCGAGGAGGCGGACATTTTTTCCGTAGGAGATGATCTTGAGGGCTTCCGCCGGAGTCGCCACGCAGAAGGTCGGGGCATAGTCGCACAGCGACCTGGCGACCTCGACCGCGCCCAGGTTGTAGGCATCTGCCTTGATGACCGGGAAGAGCGCGGCGGGTGAAATCGACCGTGCGAGCGTACGGTAGTTGCGCTGGAGTGCGCCGAGGTCGATTTCAAGCCAGATTCTGTCGGGCATGAGCGGAGTCCCCCTCGTCAGCTCACTTGTGGTATTCCTGAAGGGATTTGGGTTCCTTGTCGGCGTTCGCGCGGACAGCCTCGATGCCGATCGCGGTGGCGTTGGCCGCGGCGATGGTCGTCATGTACGGGATGCGGTTCTGGATGGCACTGCGGCGGATATAGCTGTCGTCGACTTTGCCTTCCCGTCCGATCGGCGTATTGATGATGAGCTGGATCTTGTTGTTCTTGATCATGTCGAGGATGTCGGGGCGCCCTTCGCCGAGCTTGCAGACCACGGAGTTCTGGATGCCGTTCTCCTTGAGGAAGGCGGCGGTGCCTTCGGTGGCGAGGATGTTGAATCCGAGCTTCTGGATCTTCTGCGCGATCGGGAGGAGGTACTTGCGGTAGTGGCGGCTGACGGAGATCAGCACGGTACCCTCGGTCGGCAGGCTGCATCCGGAGGCGGCTTCGGCCTTGAAGAACGCGGTGCCGAAGTTGTCGGCGATGCCCATGACTTCGCCGGTGGCGCGCATTTCCGGGCCGAGGATCGGGTCGACTTCCGGGAACATATTGAACGGGAGGACGGCCTCCTTGACGGCGACGAACGGAGTCTGGCCGGTCTTCGGGAGCTTGAACTGGGCGATCTTCTTGCCGAGCATGAGTTCGGTGGCGACGCGTGCCAGCGGGACACCGGTGACCTTGGAGATGATGGGCACGGTGCGGGAGGCGCGCGGATTGGCCTCGATGATGTACACCTCGTCCTCGCAGATGGCGTACTGGACGTTCATGATGCCGTCGACCTTGAAGTCCTTTGCGATCTTCGCCGTGTATTCCTCGATGGTCTT
>Ga0265298_10009223_pt1 | contig 11764 bp, 10 predicted proteins | sample AusTroGonzalo_MG_3_FD_193486 | JGI IMG/M metagenome (GOLD analysis project Ga0265298, IMG submission 193486) | Bovine rumen microbial communities from tropical cattle in Woodstock, Queensland, Australia - Gonzalo_01 | ecosystem: Host-associated > Mammals > Digestive system > Stomach > Rumen ...
CTTTTTATGTTCGTTCTTTATGACGCTTGTTTTTTCGTCTCTTTCTCGTTTGTGAACGAAAGCCCATTTTCCCTCCACTCGCTCAACGCCCCATGTATTTTGTTCAATCTTCAACCCCGCCTTCTTCCGCGGCTGGTGGACGACAACGCGCTGTTCGGCAAGTGCATCCCGTATCGCCGAACGAAGATACAACGGCAATTCCACAAGTTGCGGTTCACTGTGCGCTGAGAAGCGGAAAATGCCTGTCGAGCCAAGCATTTCCTTCTCGTCATTCCTAACGCGCCGCTTGCACATAGTTGCCCAGAAAGCGCCGTTGCGAGGAATAAATGTCGCGGCAAGTCCAAGAGTTATTGCGTCAACAGCATGGTGCATATGCGTTATTCCGCGAATCTCCTGTTTAAGCCTAAGCCGCCCCGTCTCGTCCTTTACGCGTTCATCTACCTCGGCAAGGATTCCCATGACATTCCACTGATTGCGCAGCATGGCCGTGACACGTCCTGGAATCGCGACGATTTCAGGCATTCTCCCGCATCCCGCAAAATATCCACGTATTGCCTTAATGGCCAATGTCGTGATATAGGAAGTGCGCGTAAGCATACCTTCCGTCATGCCAGCGTCATCCGATTTCATGCGCAGCAGATTCTGCTTGCGACGCTTCTGGCGTTTGCGATCGTCATCATGCCCAAAGATTTTCAAGCCATCCACAAATTTCCTATACAGCGATTCGCTGAGGATAACATGATTTTCCTTTCCTGGAACTCTCATCCCTGCGCAGTCCCGTATGAACTGCAACCCCGTACGAGCACCTTTCATTTCGTTGACTTCGCGATAAGTCAGCACAAGCGAATCAAGAGAATCCGTCGCCCGCTCGCTGCGCGGCAGAATATGATCTTTATCTACACACCCCGGCTCGCCGTCACCCTTTGAGACGATGGCTTGTTTGTCATATTTCGTGCCTGTATATGGGCATGTCCATCCCATGTCCTCTGCAATCCGAAACTTTCTGATAATCCCCGGTGAAACTAAACGTTCGTCTATGCCGAGATGTTCAGCTGCTTTCTTTGCTGCAAGCAAGTGCTGCCGCGTCCTGTCCCGCATGTCAGACTCAATCTGCTTGTTCGTCATGCCTGACAGGTCTTTCAGGTCACGCGCCATCTCAATTGTTATCTGAGCAACTTGTGCGGGATTGTTCTCGGCGTAGTCATGTACGATGTCCTTCAGCAACCGAAGCAATATTTTAACGCGGTGGCGAATCAAATGATTGTTCGTTTCCGCATCAATGTCCTGTTCCTTGACGACATCTTCATTGGTGCAGTCACGATATAGAACCCCGCCTTTTTCTCGCGGATCTTTTCCACTATAAACGGCCTTCACCGCTTCGGCCATTACATCTTTTGCAAACGGTGCACGCCCTTTCGGTAACTCCGCACTTATATTATCGCGCAAAAGCTCATCTCGGCTCTTTTTCTTTCCCTTGCCTTTTTGTGACTTGGGGTCTGCGAGCGCCAAGATGGAGTTCCGTGTCGCATCATCGTCAACGGACGCGGCAATCTTTGCAATCGTAAGCCGCTTTCCGCGAAAGAGTGTGTTTGCGAGCTTGCGAAACGGCTTGTCGTCCAGCATCCCGCGCAAACCGCGTTTTACCAAAGCATATACGCCAGGGAACCTGACAAGCGACGCGTCTGCCTCTGGTGTCGTCAAGAGGGCATCGACGTTGCCTACCAATTCTCCCGTAACGTCCTTCAGGAGTTTTTTGAACTCGCCTTTTGAAAATCCACCAACCCTTGCAACCTCTTTGTTGAGTCGTGCTATTTCATCCGGGGACAATCCGCGTCCGTCGTCGCCTACTCGGACATTGGCAAGCATCATTGCCCACCGAAACGCAAGAAACTCCGCCGACGACTTTAACGGAAGCTTCTTGCCGCTTACTGGACAATTTCCGATAATGCGATTGTCAAAGCGCGGCGCAAGCTGTCCAAACAGCACGCCTCCCCAATACCGATTCTGAATGCGAAACGGCAGCCCCGGCTGGAAGCGAAGAAAATTCCTGTCTGTCAACGGGTCAGCAACAAGTGTATGGATGAAATCATCCGTCAATCCTTGCAATTTCCCTTTGTGTGCTTCCAAGATACGCGTGACCTCATTGACAACAACTCTTCTATCAAACGACACTTTGTTGCCTTTGAAATACTCGCACGACGAGATCTTGTCGCCCTGTGGATCAACGCCAAGAAAGCGACACATCGTCTCGGCCATTGTTGAAGTTCCGAACCTCGCCATCATATCATGCGAAGCGACATTCTTCTTTATGTCATCGGCGTCGCCTTCTTGCCGATTCTTCGCTGACGCAAGAATGTTGCCATCATAACCTCTGTTGTGCGCATACCATCTTAGAACAGACCACAACTCTGGCCACGAGAGAAGTTTGCCACACGATAACGCCTCCGCAGCCAGTTTCCACGGCGCAGCCGTGAGATTTTTGGAAAGCTCCGCCTCTGTCATGACGCCAAGAGCAAGAATCATTAATTTCATCCGCGCGATTCGCTGACGGGTTGCGCGAATATGCCGACGTTGGCGGCGGAACGCCCTACGAGAATTCGCAAGGCAGTCATCGGCAGGGAACAGCACAACGCCTGTTCCCGGTATTGCTAGAAACCTCTCATTCCCTGGGAAAGTGCGCGTCACGCACCATCCTATGGAATCATGCCCTACATCTAGGTGGATGCCGAGTTCACTTTTTTCAATCTTCCCTCTTGTCATGCCAGACTCCTTTATGATAAAATTCAAATCGAACTATGACAAAGTTAGATAACGCAGACCGCGTCACTAACCGCCATGCTGGTTACACCGTGTTTAAAAGCGTTGTTTAAGGGGTGCGACTTCACGGTTGCGCCCCTTCCTTTTATTTTAGGCACTTGAATCGCATATGCGAAGCTGACTGCCCACAGTCTAGCAGTCTCCAGAAGTAGGAACATTTTCACATTGTCTATGCGTTTCACTATGCGTCTATTATACCATTTTCACGACAATCTCGCTCACACACGTCAAAACAGCCTCCCAATGGCATATGGGTGGTTATACCACGGGAGCCTTTTCAGTGATTGTCAAAAATGCGGCCAGCGGAGACGCTCAACGAAGCTCCTTCAGGAGGGAAAACATTGGCGGTATGCGCTCCGGGCGGTGCTCGATCCATACTGACGCAACGCGAGGGTGCGCGCGCAGCCATGCAGCGACACGGCGCGCGAAACGACTCGCTGCGGCGGACGACATGCTGCAGCATGGCTCGTCGAGAAGAAGCAGCCGGACGCCCGGACGCAGCGCGCAGTCAAGCTGGCGTTCCGGGGAGAGCCCCTCGTAGGCCTCGCGCATCGACGAAACGCTCCCTATCGCGGCGCGCGCCTCGTGCAGCATGGCGCCTTCCTCGCCCCGACGCTTCCCGAACAGGCGGACGTCGCATGCGTAGGCGAACGGCGAGTCTCCCGTCATCAGCGCAAGAAGCGTCGTCTTGCCGCTTCCGTTGGCGCCTCCCAAAACCCACCGCTCCCCTTCGCGAATCGTCCATGAAAAGTCACGGAACAGCCGGCGGCGCCCGAACGCCATGTCGATGCCGGACATCTCGACGACAGGAGCGGCGCGCGAAGGCCGACTGCAGCCCTCCGCCGAAGCGCAGCCGCGCTTGCGCAAATCTCGCTTCCCGGCGTGCGGCGCATGCGCATCCGCGTCCGCAATGCGCAATGACACGCCAAGCGGACGCAGCGCGCGCGCAGCATCACGGATCCGACGCCATCCGGAGTCCAGCCCTCCGCATCCGCCGTCAATCACGACGGTGCCTTGCTCCCGCAGGAGGGCCTTCGCCAGCACGACGCGGCGCAGCTCGCCGTTGGATAGCGACACGAGCGGACTCCGCCACAGCCTGGCAATGTCCAGCATGACGTCCAGCACCTCCCGCCGCGCCTTGTACGACGCACGCTCGCGGGAGTGGTTCGCGCCAACCTCGAACGGATTTATCTCGAAGACGGAGCGAAAGGAGAGGAAGTCGCCGACGCTGTCTCCCTCCGATGAATAATAGCGCTCCTGAAGCCAGCCGCCTCCGACCGCCGCAACCTGCCGTTCGTCTAGCGAAACCCTAGTCATAAAGTCCGAAGCCCAGGCAGCTTCCCTTGTCTCAGCCCATCTGGCATACGTCGACTGGCACGGTAAGGCCGGGGAGGGCCTTGTCCAGGTCGGCGCTCTTGATCGCGACGAGTATCCCCCTGTGCCCGGCGTTGATGTAGATTTCGTCCAGCTCGTATATCGTCTTCTGCACATATACCGTCATGCGCCTTTTCGTGCCGAACGGCGAAGTCCCGCCCACATGGTAGCCGGAATGCCTGTCGGCCGTCGCAGGCTCGCACATCGAGACCGTCTTGCACCCCCGCGCCCTCGCCAGGTTCTTCGTCGAAACCTCGCAGTCGCCATGCATCAGGCAGACGAACGGCTTCTTCGCCTCGTCCTCCAGGATGAGGGTCTTGATCGTCGCATGGTGATCCAGTCCAAGCCCCGACGCCGCCTGGACCGTGCCGCCATGCTCGGTATAGTCGTAGCACCGCACCTCGTATGCGACTTTTGCGGCGTCCAGCGCCCGCAGCGCATTTGTCTTGGGTATGGTCGTCGGTTTCATGGCCTCCTCCTTGCTGGCTTAATATCCATAAGCACCACCTCCGGATGGTTGAAGAAGCGCGGCAGGGGCGTGGATTCGCGCGCGAGCCCGCGCGAAACGACCATCGTAGTGCCTTCCTTGAGCGCGTACGCGCCTCCCGCCATGCGCGGAAAAAGGAACCGCTCGTGGCAGTCAGGGCCGCCGGCCGACGGACCGCAGACGCCCAGGCCGAGGAACGGAACGCCCCACTGCCCTCCGTGGAGATGTCCTGACACGACGAGATCGAAATCGTACTTCATGTACACACCGGAATACTCTGGACGATGGGAAAGGAGTATCTTGAGGCGCGACGAATCATTGACTTCGGCGGCGACGGATGCGAGTTGCAAAAGCCATGCGTCGTCCGCCATGTACGTGGGATCGTCAATGCCGCAGAAGTCCATCTCCTTGCCGCGCAGGCTGACCGTCCTGTCCTCGCCGACAAGCACCGTCACGCCGATATCGACAAGGATCTCCTTCATCTCTGGGACGCGCTCGCTCCAGTGCTCATGGTTGCCGAAGGCGTAGAAGCAGGGAATATCTCGCGCAATCGCGGCGAGGAACGCCTTGGCGTTGTCGTCCGGCAGGCGATCGTCGAAGATGTCCCCAGCGAACAGAACGGCGTCCGGGCTTTGTGCCTTGATCGCCTCCACAAGCGCGCGTCCCTCCGTCCCATATCGGCAAGAATGAAGATCCGTCACCAAGGCGAGACGAAGTCCCCCTGCGGGAACCTTTCCGGCGTCAACTGCAACGTCATAACGCGTCACGCACGGCATTTCATACCACACGCCGAAAGCCGAGACGATCGACCATAGGATGACGAACGTCTTTCGCGCGCGTTCGCCAAATCGCCCGAACAGACGCCAGAGCGAAGTCCGTCTGGAGATGGCGACGATGAACACGACATGCGCAACATAGAAAGGCAGGATTGCAGCCAGCCCCCAAAGAGAACCAAAGCCCGGCAAGAAACCCGTCGTGCAGCCGACCGCAAGCAGATACGGTCCGAACAAAAGCATGAGCGCGGACGCAGACATTGCAGGAGCCACGACATCATACCGCCATACCGGGGGAGGCGCCAACACAAATGTCGCTGCCAGCGAAACGAGATAGCCGATTCCGACTATGGCGAGAAGCGGCAGATGCCTGGATTCCTTCATTCCGGCGATACGTATTCCACTATGCTGTGATCCCAAAGCTTCCTCCTTCGCCAAGATGTTCCAGAAGCGCCGAGCAGCCTTCAAGGATGTCGGCATATGTCTGGTCGAAATTGCCGGTGTACCAGGGATCGGCGATATCCCGTTCGGAACCGGCGAACGAGAGCATCTTCCGGATCTTCCCGACATCCTCCGGGAACACGAGACGGCGCAGGTCGGCGATGTTGTAGCCGTCCATGCCGATGAGAAGATCGTACTCCCTCGCCTTCGCGGCGTTCAGCAGCCAAGCGCGGCGCGGCGTGAACGGGATGCCCTCGGACTGAAGCTTCCTGCGGGTGCCGTAGTGGATGTCGTTGCCGATCTCGTCGGTGTGGAGCGCGGCGGACTCGACCTCTATGTCGTCGCGTCCTGCCCTTCTGACGAGTTCCCTCATCACAAACTCCGCCATCGGCGACCGGCAGATGTTCCCGTGGCACAGAAACAGTATCTTCGTCACGCTTTTTCTCCTTTCTGCCATGCAGATGCGGACAGCCCTCGCAGGCAATTTATCTTCATGCTTACATTATACCAAAGTCCACCGCTTTTCGCCGAACACGCGAGCGACGAGACAACCTCTTCCTGATCCTGGGTCAATGTCATGGCTTTAGTCACGCCTTTCCCTGCTTGACTTCGTGGGTGATCTTGAGCAGGGCGAGATTCAGCTCTATCGTCGTCTTCCGCGATTGTGTGGACAGATTGTCGCCGATAAGGCCTGCAAGCTTCCGCCCCGCCCGCGTGAGCAGGTTCGCCTGCTCAGGCGAACCTGCCTTCTCCGTCTGTATCGCCTCCATGTCGCGAACCATCGATCGCACCTGCGCGTAGGTATTCACTATAGCGAGCGTAGCCCGTGTTGCAACCTCGCCCTTCAGTATCGTCGCAAGCATATAAAGCCAGCGTTCAGTCAGCGCATATGGTGCACGGCGCATTCCCATCTTAATGACAGACATTTCCCGGGACGACAAATTGGAGGTCAAAATTTTTGACTTCCAATTCATGAACTCCTGATCATTCAGTTGAAAAACAAATCCTTCCGGGAACTTCCCTGGATTGTTTCGTATCGCTTGGTTGATCTCCTTCGTCTGCACCCCATACAGCGCGGCGACATCGCGGTCGAGCAGCACCTGCTGATTGCGTATCGTGAGCATGCGGGATTGAACGGCGGCGATGTCTATCGCATTGAGTTCGCTTGACCTTTTCATTGTCCTATTCCTTTTCCTTTCGGCGTTGTGCCGGCGCATTGCGCGGCCGAACGCCGGCCGCAAGATACAATCCGCGCGCTCGGAAATTTCATGCTTCGATGAAGTTGCTCTTCATCGAATGAAATATGCCGCGCGGCGAGCGAGAGCGCCGACGCGGTCGAACCCGATCAGGTGTCCGAGCCGCTCGGACGCCGCGCCCCACTTGCGGTAGAACAGGTTGAACAGGAGATACGGCATCAGCTGGCTTCGCGCGCGCGGCAGACGCCGCCAGATGTTGCCGAGGGTGTACACCTCACGGTATACGCGCAGATAGCCGTCGTAGAGTTCCTCCGGCGTCATGTTCTTCGGGCGGATCACGACATGCGCCGTGTCGTAGTGCGAGAGGTCGTCGTCGATTATTCGCCCCTCCCTGCGCATCCTGTCGTAGAAAGGCGTGCCCGGATATGGCGTCGCGATGTGGGAAGTGACGGTCTCGATTCTGTTGGCGACCACCCATTCTACAGTCCGGTCGAATGTCGATGGATCGTCCGCGTCCAGTCCGAACACGAAACTCGCGTTGACCATGATTCCCCTCGAATGCAGGGCCTCTGCGAGGGCCTCGAACCGAGACACCTTGTTCTGCCCCTTCCCAACGCCGGAAAGCGACTCGGGGTTGACGCTCTCGAAGCCGATGAAAAGGCTCTGGCACCCCGTCTCCGCCATCAAATCGAGAAGATCCAGCATATCCAGGATGTTCGCCGACACCGCAGCGCTCCATTTAAGGCGCATCGGACGGAGCTCGGCGAGTAGTTCGCGCGTGAACGCGGGGCTGCCGATGAAATTGTCGTCGATGAACATTATGTGGCGCGTCGCCTTCGAACGCACCTCGGACGCGACCGACTCAACCGTGCGGTGGACATATCCGCCGCCGTGCCGCCGGACCGCCGCGTTGTAGCAGAAGTCGCACGCGAAAGGACATCCCCTGCTCGCCGCGATGACGTTGTCGTACAGGCATCCACGCGTATCCACCGACCGGAAGGTCGGCGCGAGGAGCCGCTCCCCGGGAAACGACATCGGCGTCTCGTACCGCCGGCGAAGCCTTCCCGCGGCGGCATCCGCCAGCACGTCGCGCCAGTGGCCCTCGGCTGGTCCAATGCAGATCGCCTCGAACATATCCGATGCAAGGTCGGGATTGGACGTAACTCCGATTCCGCCAACCACGACTGGAACGCCGAGCCGTCGGTATTCGCCGTCCAGAACGCGGGCCCGATCAAGGACATCGATACTCGCGGATATTCCAACGAGATCGAACCCTGCCGACGGAATGTCGGGGGCGGAGTTCTCGTTTACGACGACGACTTCATGTCCGCAGTCCTCGACTATGCGAGCTATCGTAAGAAGTCCGAGATGCGGAGCCATCCTCGCCTTTAACGAGGTGTCCATCGGCCTCGTCGCCGCAAGCGGCTGTATCAGCTTCACACGCATGTCAATACAGCGAACCCTCCGCCCGCGGCAGATGCGCCGCGCAGTCAGCCTTCTGCAAAGCGGCGAGAGGCGGACGTCCAGTCGAGATGCTTTTCGACGACGGCCTTTGCATACGCCGCACGCTGGTTCTGCCAGTCGAGGTAGTAAGCGTGCTCCCAGACGTCGACGACGAGAAGCGGCTTGACGCCGGCGAGACCGAAAGGCGTGTCGGCGTTCGCCGTCGATTCGACGGAGAGCTTTCCGTCCTTCGCGACAAGCCATGCCCAGCCGCTTCCGAAGCGCTTCACTGCGGCGTCCGCAAGCGCGGCCCTGCACGCGTCCAGGGATCCGAACGCCGCGTCGATCGCCGCCTTGAGCGCAGGTGCCGGTTCGCCGCCCTTTCCTTCCGGCGCGAGCGAGTTCCAGTAGAAGTCATGGTTCCACGTCTGCGCCGCGTTGTTGAATATCGAGGCGTCTCCGGCCGTGCGCGAAGCGACTACGATCTCGCCGAGCGAAAGTCCTTCGTACTTCGTACCGGCGACCAGTCCCTTAAGCGTGTTGACATAGCCTGAGTGATGCTTGCCGTAGTGGAACGAAACCGTCCTGGACGAAATCGTCGGCTCCAGGGCGTCGTCGGCATAGGGCAGTGGCGAGAGCGTAATCTCGTTCATTCTTCGTGTTCCTTTCGGTAGTGCGCTGCCGAACGCGGACAGGGCCGCACACGCCGCCCCTCCGCAAAACAGCCGTCTTGTCGTAGTTTTCATGCTTTACATTATACCAAATCCGCGGCAGATTCGCTGCGGATTGCCGCCGTTTGCTGCCATTTCGCATTAAGGCAATGGAAGTGTCGGCTGATTTGACAAGACCTCCACTCGTCCTGTCGGCGTCAGGTAATATGTGTCGGGGCGAGGAATTGGGATGTCGTCACGGCACGAACGCCGACGGCGGCACTACGGCAATCGCGGAATTGTCGTAGTGGTTCGGATTGCGTGTGAAAAGCTGGCTGCATTTCGCCCTGAGCGCGCACTTTAGCTGTATGTCGTCTTCAAAGTCCCTGTCATGGAAGTCTACGGCCAGCCGGAGGATGTCCGCATCCACAGGTACGACCTTGAATATCTGCATGAGTATCTTGACGGCGATCATTGCCGTCGTATCGCTCTTGAGGCGTCGCATCACGTAATGGACGTTGTTGAGCGAAATCGCCGCGATGCATGCCTCCACCTTGCCGAGTTCGGCGTTCGCCCATATCTTCAGCGCGTCGTAGTAGAAGCCCTCGCGCTCGAGAAGCACGTCTAAAAGGACGTTTGTGTCGACGAAGATGCGCTTCTTCATGACTCAGCGTACTTTCCCGCGAGTTCGGCGGAAAGCTCGTCGCGGTAGTCCCAGTCTACGGGAACGCTTCCCTTGGCCAAGCCCAGTGCCTTCTTGGTAAGCGGTGGGAGGTCATTGCAATCGGCATCCTTCTGCTGCTCCATGATGCACACGAATGACACGAACAACTTGGAAATGCTGGTGTTGCGCGCTTCCGCCAGCCTGCGGGCGCGTTCCACCACGCTTTCATCCATGCTCAATGCGAGTCTTGTCGCCGCCATCACCCCTCCTTATACGCATCGTTTTCGGAAATATTATACACCTATGCATGCACGGAAGTCAATAGCGCCCAATCGCCGTGTTCACACTCCACATGCGAGGGGGGAAAGTCCGGCGCGGACGAACATGTACCGGCGTTCGCCGTCCGGGCGCAGCACGATCGCAGCGGAGTCGAGGAACCGCGGCCAATTGTCAGGGTTGAAGTCGGTCTTGACGCCGCGCGCGTGAAGGAACGCCGCCACGTAGACGTCGTGCGTCGCGAAGACGCCGAGCTGCGCCGAGAACACCGAGAGCGCATGCTCCTCGAAGGCGTCGGTCGCCGGCGCGAGCGGATTGAACCCGCGCTGCTCGCCGGACTGCATGTACTCGGCCATCCGCCGGAAAAATGACCCGTCGCGGAAAAGCCGCCAGACCTCGAGCGCGGAAGCGACATACGCGGACCCGTTGCCTACGAGCGCGTCGCGGACGACTTCAGCGCCAGCGAGCCCCATGCCCTCGGCGACGAGCTCGGCCGTCATGACCGTCCTGAGGAGCGGGCTCGCCCTGAACTCGACGCTCGGCGTCGCGCCCGCGAGCATCCGCCCGAACTCGACGCAGAGCCGCCGCCCGTTCTCCGTCAGCGGCAGCGACTCGCCGAACGTCTTGTCCTCATAGCCGATCTTCGGCCGCTCCGAATGGCGAAGCAGCAAGAGGACACGGCTCCCGCGCCCCAGCTCGGCGACGACATCCGCTACCGAAGCCTCTCCAGGAACTGCAATTGACTTGATACTTTCCATAATCAGAAAATTTTTACCAAAAAATTCGTGCACAACACCTCTATAAATCCTGTAAATCCTGTCTAAAAAAATTACTTCAATTGATTTTTAACCTTCTCAAACGCTGCGCGCATTTCGGACTCGCGCCCCCATGCCTTGCGAAGCCGCTCAGGGTCGATGATGCGGCAGTGTCCGGTCACCTTGTTCTTCTCAAGCTTCCAGCCGCCAGACGAATCAAGGACGTCCCACCAGACCATCGAGTCCATGACATGCCCCTCGACGCCGGGGAAGCCCTGCGGAACCATGACCTTGCCGGATGGCTCCTCGCCCCCGAGTATGCGGCGCGCGTAGTCGAGGTAGAACTTCTCGTGGTGGTTGGCGATGTCCTTGAGCGTCTGGCTCTTCGCCCATATTCCATCGATATTCGCCTCGCGCGTGATGTTTGTCGGCGTCACGCACTCGACGACGTTCGTGCATGGGGTCGGCGTGCCGTTCGCGCCGAACGCTTTAGCCCCTTCTCCGCCGACGGTCGCGTAGACATAGCGGAGGACGTTGTCCTTCGGATTGCAGACGGCGAGGACCGGCAATTCCGACGCGAGGCCCATCTTCGCGAGGTCGGGGTCGTCGGACGGGATCGCCGCGCCCATCAGGATTGCCTGCCGCACCTTGAGTCCGTTCTCGGCAAGCCGCGCGAGGACACGCGCTGTGATGCGTCCGCCGAGCGAATGGCCGACGAGCGTCAGGTTTGTCCGCGCCTCGGGCGGCATCATCGCGATCTCGAACGCGAAACGCCACGACTCCTTGTCCGCCGAGTCGACCGAAAGCGGCCACACGAGATTGTCGCCGTCCCAGCTCTTGAACTCGACGCTCGCCTCGGGGAATGCGTTCGAGACGCATTCGAGGATC
>Ga0265298_10009224_pt1 | contig 11762 bp, 8 predicted proteins | sample AusTroGonzalo_MG_3_FD_193486 | JGI IMG/M metagenome (GOLD analysis project Ga0265298, IMG submission 193486) | Bovine rumen microbial communities from tropical cattle in Woodstock, Queensland, Australia - Gonzalo_01 | ecosystem: Host-associated > Mammals > Digestive system > Stomach > Rumen ...
GCAGGCCCACGATGGTGGCGCACGCGAACGGCGGCACGCCGGCCACCTTGTCGAGGCCTTGGATGTCGGGGACGATCGCGCCGAGGCGCACGCCGCATCCGAACACGGAGCTGGCGAGCTGGACGACGTTGCCGAGCGCGGCGCCGCCGCCAGTGAGGATCACTCCGCCGTTAAGCTTGTGGAGCAGGTTCGCGTCGTCTATCTTCGAGCGGATGACGGTGAAGAGCTCCTGCATCCTGGCGTTGACCACGGTGTTTAGGGCGCGCCGCGAGATGGAGGCCGCCTTGAATCCCGGCATGGACGACGGGACCGCTACGCGCATTCCGCTGTCCTCCGCCATGACGATGGCGGACGCGGCCGTGGTCTTGATCTGCTCTGCCTGCGCGGTGGATATGGAGAAGGCGGTGTGGATGTCGTTAGTGACGTGGTCGCCGCCGACGCCGAGGACGCCGGCGTACGCGAGGCGTCCGTCCGTCCATGCGGTGAAGGTGGTCGAGCCGCCGCCGAGGTCGATGACGAGCGCGCCGTCGCGCTTGTCCTGCGGAGAGAGGACCGCGTTCGCGGCGCACGTGCCGGAGAAGCATGCCTCCGTGATTTCGAGCTTCGCTGCGTTCGCTGCGGTGCGGGCGTCGTTGATGCGCTGCGTGGCACCGTGTATGCACAGGGAGCGGAGCTTAAGCAGGTTGCCGTTCATGCCCTTGGGGGAAGGGATGTCGCCGAGCTCGTCGAGGCCGTAGGATATCGGATGCAGCTCTAGCTGCGTGCGCTCCGGAGGGAGGTTCGTCTCCTCCGCGCGCGCGTTGATCTCTGCGATGTCGTCGTCGTGCACGAACCCGCGCTCGAGCTGCCACTGCGTGTTCATCAGGGTGGTGCGCACCTGCGGCCCTGAGATCGCGAGGCATGCGTGGCCGATCGCGTAGCCGAACTGCTCCTCGAGCTTCTTCAGGACTGATTCGATGGAGTAGCGCGCCTGGGTCATCTCTATTATCTGGCTCTTGCGCACACCCGAAGAAGGAATGCTTCCTAAGGCAGCCACCTCCAGGCGTCCGTCGTCACGGCCCTCGCCTATGGCGATAACCGTGCGCGACGTGCCGATCTCGAGGCCCGCTACCGGGGCTGATAGACTCACGGACGATTCTCCTTTCCTATTGCGCGGCCGAGCGGGCCGGATCCTTTGCGAATACGCGTCCGGGCGAGCCGTAGTCGGTGGCGTGCCAGAGCGTGGGTTGGGTTATGACTCGCGTGGCGATCGCCTTCGAGAGTCGCGTCAGCTGGTTGGTGAGGCTGGTGCGCGAGGCGCGTGTGTCCTCGCACATGCGGTCCCATGCGATCCTTGCGCGAGAGTAGTCGCCGAGCGTGACGAGCAGGTAGTCGGCATGCGTGGTGTCCACCTCCAGCACGGAAAGGTCGGCCAGCTCTGGCAATGCGGCCTCCTCCACGAGGCGCACTGCGGCGGCTGCCATGCCGGTGAGGCGCTTTCCCGAAGGCGTTGCGGTGGCCTCGCGTATTACGGGCAGCGCTGACACGTTGCTGGAGAAGGGGAACACGACGCCATCGAGGTCCGCCACGCGTCCGGAGTCGGCGCGCCCCTTTAGCGTGGTGATGCGCACTGCGGGCTCGCGCTCGACGACGGTGATCGTCACCCTGTTCGGCAGACGGCGCTCGATCTTGAGGTCGGCGATGTTCGGGATTCGCCCGAGCAGCTTGGCACGCAGCTCCGCAAACGGGATGGTCGCCAGGTTCGCGCCGTTTGTCAGACCGAAGTAGAGCGTGATGATGTCGGGATGGACCATGCGGCGCTGCTCGTCCTTCCTGTTGTCGATCACCACGTCCAGCTCGCGGTCCGTGACGACGCACTGCTCGCGCCATGTCTTGCGGAGGGAGGTGACGCCGAAGGCGATTCCCGTCAGAGCCGCCGCCAGCAGAACGAGCAGCGTCACGATGGCCACCACCACGCGCACGCGGCGCGCGTCGTCACGCGTGCGCCTAATCATGCGACGCGCCCTCCAGGACGCGGTCGCACAGCGCCGCGAAGTCGAGGCCGACGCGCGCGGCGGCCTTTGGGACGAGCGAGTGGCTGGTCATGCCGGGCGAGGTGTTGAGCTCGAGCACGTACATCTTCCCTTCGGGAGTGACGCGGAAGTCGACGCGCGTGACGCCGCGGCAGCCGCATGCGTCGAACGCGGCGAGGGCGATGCGCTGCATCTCTGGCAGGTAGGCCTCGTCCGGGAACGGATAGCGCGTCTCCTCCGAATTGTACTTCTCCTCGTAGCCGTACCAGCCGTTCGGCGCGCAGATCTCTATGACGGGCAGCGCCTCGTGGCCGATCACGCCGACAGTCATCTCGCGGCCTGGAACGAACGCCTCTACGATAGCCTCGCCATCGCCGCCGAACTTCTCGCGGTCGATGCGCCGCGCGTCGGCGACTGCGGCGGCAAGGTCCTCCGCGCGCTTGACGAGATAGACTCCCACGGACGAGCCGTCGCGAGGCGCCTTCACCACGCACGGGAAATCCTTCACAACCGCGGCTTCTCCCGCGACGTGCCACGCGGCCGTGGGGATGCCTGCGGCGTCTAGCGTGCGCTTCGTTGCGATCTTGTCCATCGCGAGGCGGCTTGCCGCCGCGCCTGGGCCCGTGTACGGGATGCCGCGCGCGTCGAGCGCGGCCTGCACTCCGCCGTTCTCTCCCCAGCCTCCGTGAAGGGTGATGTAGCAGGCGTCGATGCCTGCGGGAAGCGCGCCGAGGTCGTCGCTGTCGAGGACTACCGGGACGACCTCGTACTTGCCGAGCGACGCCAGCGATTCGGCCACGTTCTTGCCCGAGACGAGCGATACTTCGCGCTCGTTGGACGTGCCGCCCATGAGGACGGCTACTTTCCTGAAATTTGCCATGTGCGCATTATATCACACCGCCGCCCTCGCCGCCACAGTCCGATTGTGTTATAATTGCGCCATGGAAGAGAGGCTTCAGAACATACTCTCGCACCGCGGCGTCGCGAGCAGGCGCGGCGCGGCGGCGATGATCGAGGAAGGGCGCGTGTCGGTGAACGGCGCGGTGGTGCGCGAGCCGGGCGCGCGGTTCGATCCGACCACCGCGGAGATCGCGGTGGACGGCAGGCCTGTCGGCGCGGCGGCGGAAAGGACGCGCACGATCATGATGTACAAGCCGGCCGGCGTGCTCTCCACCGTGAGCGATCCCTTCGGCGGCAAGACCGTCCTCGATCTCGTGCGCGGACAGGTCTCCGAGCGTCTCGTGCCCGTGGGGCGGCTCGACAAGGACAGCGAGGGCCTGCTTCTCCTCTCCAACGACGGCGACCTAACCTACCGCCTCACCCATCCGCGCTTCGAGCACGAGAAGACGTACATCGTTCGCGCGGCCGGACGCTGGAGCGAGGACAAGTTAGAGACGCTCCGATCCGCCGTGACGATGCCCGACGGCTACCGCATCCGGCCCGTGCCGGTGGAGGTGGTGCGGATCGGGCGCGACAACGTGCACGTCCTGTGCTTCAAGCTACGCGAAGGGCGCAAGCGGCAGATACGCTACATGTGCAGCGCGGCGCACCTTGTGGTGCTGTCGCTCAAGCGCGTGGCGATCTCCGGCTTGCGCCTGCCGGAGGACCTGCAGCCCGGTGCCTGGCGCGACCTCACGGCCGCCGAGCGGCAATCTCTACTGGATTCCTGGCAATGAACATCTTCATGATCATAAAGGTGTCCGTCCGCGCGATCTGGCGGAACAAGACGCGCTCCTCGCTGACGATGCTCGGCATTATCTTCGGCATCGCCGCGGTGATCGTGGTGCTCGCGATCGGAAAGGGCGCCTCTGCCAACATGGTGGCGCAGATCGGCAAGATGGGCGACAACGTGGTGATGATCTTTAGCGAGCAACGCCACGCGGCGGCTGGAGTGCACGGCGGCGCTGGCGAAGGGCAGAGCCTCACGGCGTCGGACGGGCGGGCCATCCGCAGCGAGCTTGCGCACCTCGTGAAGGCGGAGTCGCCGGAAGTCCGTACACAGATGCAGGTGGTGTGCGGTGACAAGAACTGGAACACGACGATCTACGGCTGCTCCACCGAGTTCCTCGTAATCCGCAACTGGGATATCGATACTGGCGACTTCTTCAACGAGCAGGAGGAGCGCCAGTGCGCGCGCGTGTGCGTGCTCGGCAAGACCGTCGCCTCGAACCTCTTCCCGAACGACGATCCCGTCGGCCGCACGCTCCGCATCGGCAACATGCCGTTCAAGGTGAAGGGCGTGCTGCAGATGAAGGGCGTGGGCGGCATGGGCCAGGACCAGGACGATGCCGTGCTTGCGCCGTACACGACGGTGAGGCGCGTGTTGCAGGCGTCGACGTTCCCGGACAACGTGCGGCAGCTGAAGCTCTCGCTCTGGTCGATGGACCAGATCGAAGAGGCGAAGAGCGAGATAGGCGCGCTCCTGCGCCAGCGCCACCGGCTGAGCGAGACAGCAGACGACGATTTCCGCATCATCGACATGGCGGAGATCACCTCCACGATGAGCGGCGTCTCCAACACGATGACTATCCTCCTCGCGGCGGTGGCGGCGATCTCGCTCCTCGTGGGCGGCATCGGCATCATGAACATCATGCTCGTCTCCGTGACGGAGCGCATCCGCGAGATCGGGCTGAGGATGGCGATCGGCGCCACGCCGGTGAACATCCTCAGCCAGTTCATACTGGAGGCTGTGCTGCTCTCGACGGTCGGCGGCGGCATTGGCGTGGCGATAGGCGTTACGGGCGCGCAGGCGCTCGGCGAGATGCTTGGATGGCCGATCCTCGTCGAGACCGGCTCGACGGTGTCGGCGTTCCTGTTCTCGGCGATCGTCGGGATGTTCTTCGGCTTCTATCCCGCATGGCGCGCGAGCCGTCTAAACCCTATAGACTGCCTGCGCTACGAATAGCGCTGTCACGGGAGGCAGGAGAGGACTTCTGGCAGCAGCTGCTTCTTGCGGGAGAGTACGCCGGGGAGATCGAAGAGTCCATGCGCGCCGATGCGCCACGGGAGGGCGCGACGTACCGTCTCCGCTCCGCGGAACAGCAGCTCCGAATGGCCGCGCAGCGGGTCGGTGACCAGGAGTGCGATGAAGTCAAGCCCCTCGGCGGTCCTCACGCGGTCCAGCTCCGCGCCGAGCGCGTCGAGCTGCCGGTGGAAGATGTGGAAGTTGGCCTCCTCAAGCTGCGCGAGCGAGAACTTGTAGCCGCTTTCCGTGTACGACTTGCGGTCGGAATCCACGGCCTGCGCCGGCGAGAGGGACGTCAGCGCCGAGCCGACGGACATCATGCCGTCCATAAGCTCCTTCGCCGTCGTGCCAGAGAGGCGCTCCAGCCAGGCGGCAATCGTGCGGTCCGCTTCCGTGGTGGTGGGGGAGAGGAAAAGGAGCGTGTCGGAGACAAGCCCCGCGAGGAGCACGCCGGCGATCTGCTTCGAGGGACGCAGGCCTGCGCCGCGGAACATCCGCGATACGATGGTGCACGTGGAGCCGACGACGTCCGCCGTGTAGCGGATCGGCTCGGTGGTGGGGGCGAAGGATACGCGGTGATGGTCCACCACCTCTATGACGGGAATCTCGTCCACGCCGGGGATGCCCTGCGCCGTCTCGTTGTGGTCCACGAGGATCATGCGGAAGGGCGGCGTCTCGGCGAAGGCGCGCTTCAGGATCGTGCCGAGGAGGTGCCCGTGCCCATCCACCACCGGGAAGTGGTTGTGCGCGTTGCGGATGGCCATCGCCTTGACGTCGTGCACACGGTCGTCCGACTGGAGGATGGGAATGTCGCGCTGGAGCGGGGCGTTGCCCGTCGGCATCGAGAGGTCGTCCTTGGCGATGAAGAGGGTGAGCAGCTTGGCGGGCGAGAGCATGCCGAGGAACGTGCCGTCTGCCGCCGCAACGGGAAGGGAGGATTCGCCTGACGCCTCGAGCGCGCGAAGGGCGTCGATGAGCGGACGGTCGGCCGGGAGGGTCGGCACGTCCGGCGATATTATGTCGCGCACGCGCACGTACACGTCGGCGCGAGAGACGGGCGGCTGGAGTCCGAAGCGGTCGAACACCCATCGTGCGCGCGGCGGCAAGCGACCGGGGCAGAGCGCCTCGACGTTGTTCCAGCCGGTTCGCCGCCGCAGGTCAGCCAGGGCGTAGGCGCTCATGATCGTGTCGCAGTCCGGGTTGCGGTGCCCGCAAACGTAGATTTTCCTGAAGTCCATGACGCAATTATAGCAAAACGTCGGCCTTGTTGGCAAAAGGGTACGAAATAATGATTTTGTAAAAGTTTATTCTTTTTACCCTCGCAATCTGGGGGGAGATTTGCTATACTGTCTCCATCCAAACCAAAGGAGTAAAATCAAATGGCAGGAAAACTTGAAGATCGCGTGAAGGAAATCATCGTCGACCAGCTGGGCGTCAATGCAGAGCAGGTCACAATGGAGGCGTCATTCATCGATGATCTCGGCGCGGATTCACTTGATTCCGTCGAGCTGATCATGGCTTTCGAAGAGGAATTCGGTGCCGCCATCCCTGAGGAGGCCGCCGAGAAGCTGACGACGGTCGGCAAGGTCATCGAGTATCTCAAGAGCAAGGGGTACGGCGACGACGATGCTGCCGCTCCTGCGCAGTAAGCTGCCGTAAAACAGAAAGAATAGAAAGGATAGGTGCTGACGCGCCTGTCCTTTCTTGGCATTGTCTTTTGGAATTGCCGCTAGCCTACTTTTCTTTAAGCGCTCTACGCGCTAGAATAGGGTCGGCTGGCGTCCGGAGGCAGGGGCGAGTCCTAGACGCTTCCACGCAAGCGCGGTGGCCATGCGTCCTTTGGGGGTACGCTCAAGATAGCCTTCCATTATGAGGAACGGCTCGTACGCCTCCTCGATGGTGTCGGGCACCTCGCCGACGGATACGGCGATGGTGGAGAGCCCCACGGGGCCGCCGCCGAACTTAGCGCAGATGGTCTCGAGTATCTTGATGTCCATCTCGTCAAGCCCGTTGGGATCGATCTCAAGGAGAGTGAGCGAATCGACCGCCACCTGGCGCGTGATGAGGTTGTCAGCCTTCACCTGCGCGTAATCGCGCACGCGCCTGAGCAGGTTGTTGGCGATTCGCGGCGTCCCTCGTGCGCGCGCGGCAATTTCCTTGGCTCCGTCCGGCTCGATGTCCACGCCGAGCTTCGCGGCGGAGCGGGTGACGATCGCGGCAAGCTCGCCCGGCTCGTAGTAGCTGAGGCGGTTGACGAGACCGAAGCGCGCGCGGAGCGGCGCCGAGATGAGACCGATGCGCGTGGTGGCGCCGACCAGCGTGAAACGGGGAAGCTCGAGCCTAACGCTGCGGGCGTTCGGTCCCTGGTCGATCATGATGTCGATCGCGAAATCCTCCATGGCGGAATATAGGAACTCCTCCACGGGCTTGGACATGCGGTGTATCTCGTCGATGAACACGATGTCGCCCGGCTCGATCGAGCTCAGCAGTCCGGCCAGGTCGCCTGGCTTCGTCAGGACAGGCCCCGATGTCGTCTTCACGTGGACGCCCATCGCGTCGCCGAGGATGAAGGAAAGGGTGGTCTTGCCGAGTCCGGGTGGGCCGGAGAAGAGAACATGGTCGAGCGTCTCGTTCCGCTCCTTTGCGGCCTTGACGGCGAGCTCGAGCCTGTCGCGAATCTTCTGCTGGCCGATGAATTCGGCAAACTGGCCGGGACGCAACCGGTTGTCGAAGTTGACGTTGCGCTGGTTAAGTGTCTCGGATGTGCGGCTGATAGGCATAGGTCGGCGGATAGTCTAGTTTTTTCGCATGCCGGTGTCAAGGGCGCATATGCGGAAAAAGGAGTGCTATCGGTAAACCTCCGAATGTGCTATGATAACGCGCTAAGGGATGATAGTCATGAAAGAGTCTAGATTTGTCGCTTTTGTAGTCGCATGCGGCTTGTGGGTTGGTGCGTTGGCGGGGCCGGTGGTCGTGAAGACGGTAAACCACACGTGGGAAGTGGTGGTGGCGGACGACGTGATGGATCCGCCGGCGGTCGGTGACGCCGCGCCCGCGATCCAGGCGAGGCTTGATGCGCTCGGGGCCTCCGGCGGCGGCACGTTATTTCTCAAGGCCGGCACTTACCGATTGGTCTCGCCAATCATGATGCCGATCAACACGTGCCTCAAGGGCGACTATGCACCGTCCGCTCCGAGGAAGTCCACGGTCCTTGCCATCGTTGGCGGGCGCGGCGACGAGGACGGCGAACCAGCCTTCCGCATGGGCACGTCTAGCGCGTTGCAGGGGCTCTTCTTCCACTATCCCGAGCAGTCGCTCGACAGCCCCATACCGTACCCGTGGACCGTGCGCGCCAAGACGAAGCCGCGTCGTGCGCCTGACCACCAGACCATCCGCGACTGCACGTTCGTGAACGCCTGGCAGGCGATCGCCATCGGACCGGAACCGAACGAGCTACACACGTTTCGAGACGTGCGGATCTGCGCGCTCAAGACGGGCTTTGCTGTTGATTCCACCACCGACATCGGACGCATTATCGACGTCGAGGTAAGTCCGCGCGTGTGGGCGCGGAGCGGACTGCCCGGATCGCCCGACGAGCGCCGCCTGCGCGAATGGCTGCTCGCGCACGACACTCTAGGGGCATGGTACGGCCGTAGCGACTGGGAGTACATCTGGAGGCTCAAGGTGGATGGCTATCGCACGGGTTGTCGGTTCACGCAGGGGAAGCGCGGGACATCCAACGCAGTGATGGACGAAAGCGCGTTCGTCGGTTGCGATACGGGACTCGAGGTCGACCGTGTGAACGGCGTAGGCCTCGCGGTGTACGACACGCGCTTCGACTGCATCGGCACGAGCGCGCACATGACGACGAACTTCGCGACGGTGGTCCAGTTCCTCGCGTGCGACTTCGGCGGCAAGCCGCCGGTCAACGACGGAAAGCAGCTCTCCAACATCATTGTCAAGGAAGGGAAGGGCGAGCCAGTGCGCCACGTGCCGATGGTTTGGCCGCGTCTCTCGTCCGACAGGCTCGTGACCGCGACGGACTTCGGCCTCTCGACGAACGCTGACAACAACGCGGCGGCGCTCCAGCGTGCGCTGGACGCGGCGAAGGGCGGCGGCACGGTGTACGTGCCGTCGGGCATGTATTCGTTCAAGGGGCCGGTGACGGTGCCGACGGGTGTTGAGCTGCGCGGCTCGTCGGCGGCACCGCACCACACAGCGGCTGGCGGCAGCGTGCTGCTCGTAAGGTACGGCAGGGGAGACGAGGATGGCATACCGTTCATCTCGCTCGCGACGGGGGCGGGTCTGCGAGGCGTGCTCGTGTGGTATCCAGAGAACCCGATCCTTGATCCCGAACCGTATCCGTGGGCTGTGCAGTCGCTCGGCGAGGACACGTGGCTGGTGGACGTGTGCATTGCGAACGCCTGGCGCGGCGTGGACTTCGCGTCGCATCCGTCAGGCGGGCACCGTATCGCGTACCTCTCTGGCGTTGCGTGGCAGAAGATGCTGTCAATCGCGAATTCCTCGCGCAGGGGCTGGGTGGAGGAGACGCTCTTCAATCCGCACTATTCCCAACGGTTGGCGTTCGGTCTTCCGCACGTCATGGGGAAGCCCCCGGCGGAATGTCCGTCGGGCGGAGTCAACATTCCAGTCCAGAGCTGGAACATGCGCCGCCGACTAGAGGCGCACGCGTTCAAGGACTGTGCTGACGAGCGGATACGCGGCACGTTCGTCTTCGCGGCGAAGGACGGAATGTCGTTCCGCGGAAGGAACAGCGCGAAGATCGTCATGCACGGGGCGGACACGATAGCGTGCGGCGTGGAGTTGGAGCAGTCGGAAGGCGGGCGTGTGGACGCTACGCTCGTGCAGGTGACGCCGTACGAGACGGCGTCGGGGAAGGAAAGTTCCGGCTTTCACTTCGCACCTGGAGACAGGGGAACGGCCGTGTTCCGTGCGAGCCAGCTTTGGGTTCTGAAGCCGTCGGTCATCGCAGAGGGAGGTGGGCTTGGCGTCTTTGAGATGGCGAATTCCCTGTCGGGTCCGATCTACGCGCGCAAGGGACGCCTGGAGCTTGAGGATTTCCGGTTCTCGTCGAGCCTTGAGGAGTGCGTTTTGAAGGAGCAGGCGGTAAAGGTGCGCGTGGAGCGTACGGGAGAGTTTCCGATGCCGGATTCGCTCTGCCCGAATGTGCCGCCCGTGGACGTGAACATCGACTGCGAGACGACGCGTCCGCTGGAGAACAAGGTCGCGCGCTGGGGTGGTGTGCGTGGCCATGGCGACTGGTGCTGCCGTGTGGACGGTAGCGAACTGCTGTTCCGCGCCGAGCTGAAGGATCCGGCATACGCTTTCGTGTACGCCGACATCTGGGAGGGGCGTTCGCCGGTCTGGCCGAAGACGCGCCTCAAGTACCGGATGAAGCCGACGGACGATAACTCCAGCCGTACGGTGTCGCTAGACCTGGCGTTCGACGACGGCACGCAGGCGCGGATACTGCGCGGGCTGCCTGTGGGGAAGTCGCTGCCGCCGGGCGAATGGACCGACGTGTCGATCCCCCTGCGCTGCTACACTGGCAAGACGATCGTGCGCATCATGGTGCGCGCCGACCGCCGCTTCGCGCCTGGCACTTACGAGGCCCGCCTCGACGACATCCGCATCGTCACCGCACGGTAGTCAATCCAACCCGATCACAACAGCGGGTTTTTGTGGTATAATCTGCGCATCTCAAAGTGGCTGGGCAGTGTCCCCATGGAGAACGAAGATGAAGAAAGAAATTGAAAGCTACTGCCGCGACTACATGCGTTTCCTCGCGGCTGCGAAGACGGAGCGGCGCGCGTACGCCGAGGCGGTGCGCCTGCTCGAGGCGAAGGGATTCAAGCGGCTGGAGGAAATGAAGACGCTGAAGCCTGGCGACCGCATATGGCGCGGCTACCACGGCAAGACGCTGTTCGCGGCCGTGGTCGGCAAGGAGCCCGTGACGTCGGGCATACGCGTGGTGGGCGGCCACACGGACGCTCCGCGCCTCGACCTCAAGCCGAAGCCGCTCTACGAGAAGGGCGGCCTTGCCTACTTCGACACGCACATCTACGGCGGCATCAAGAAGTACCAGTGGCTAGTGCTGCCTCTAGCGCTCTACGGGACGGTGGTGAAGAAGAACGGCAAGAAGGTGGACATCGCGATCGGCGACGCGACCGGCGACCCCGTGTTCATGATCAGCGACGTGCTGCCGCATTTCGGCAAGGAGCAGCTCGAGAAGAAGGCGAAGGATCTAGTGGCGGCGGAGGACATGGACGTCGTCGCCGGAATAGGGTCCGTCGCGAAGATCCTCAAGAAGAAGTACGGCGTGGAGAAGGACGACCTGCTCAGCGCCGAGCTGGAAATTGTGCCGGCGGGCGCGCCGCGCGAGGTCGGCCTAGACCGCGCGCTGATCGCCGCCTACGGACACGACGATCGCGTGTGCGCGTACGCGGGCCTGCACGCGCTCATGAACCTCTCCAATGGACAGGCCCTGTCCAAGACCGGCGCCGTGGTGCTGTGTGACAAGGAGGAGATCGGCAGCGTGGGCGCGTCGGGCATGGAGTCCTCGTTCTTCGAGAACACTGTGGCGGAGCTGATCGACCTGCAATCCAAGGGCGCGCGCGACATCGACGTGCGCCGCGCCCTGGAGCGTTCGCAGATGCTGAGCGCGGACGTGTGCGCCGCTTCAGACCCGCACTTCCCCGACGCCGACTCCATCGGCAACGAGGCGAAGCTTGACGGCGGTCCCTGCGCCATCAAGTACACTGGTG
>Ga0265298_10009225_pt1 | contig 11761 bp, 3 predicted proteins | sample AusTroGonzalo_MG_3_FD_193486 | JGI IMG/M metagenome (GOLD analysis project Ga0265298, IMG submission 193486) | Bovine rumen microbial communities from tropical cattle in Woodstock, Queensland, Australia - Gonzalo_01 | ecosystem: Host-associated > Mammals > Digestive system > Stomach > Rumen ...
AACGTGCGTTGCACCTTATTATATATAAGAGACACATTGTTCCTACTATCGAAACACACTGTTTCCTTTATGGAAACACTCTGTTTCGATTATGGAAACAAACTGTTTCCACTATAGAAACAAAGTGTTTCCACTATAGAAACAAAACGGAAACAAAATTTAGACCAAAACAATATGACTAAGAACCAACCGAAACTTATCTTGAAGGGACACGATGAGATCTACCTCATCGACCTTGACCAGGTGCTCTACTTTCTGGCCGACGACCATTATGCCCATGTTTATTATGCCAACGGCTACCACTGCATGGTGCCCTATGGCCTTTCAAAGATTGAGAATTGCTTACAAGAAATGGAGGCCGACACCTCGTTCTTGATGCGCCTTAGCCGCAAATACATTATCAATGTCAACCATCTGCAGCGTGTGAGCACTGTGAAGGAGCTGATTGTTCTTCTTGACAATGCCGGTAATGCCGTGACATTACACGTGTCGAAAGCCGCTTTAAGAGAGAATATGGAATTGTTCTCTAGACACTAATTCCACGAAAAAAAACATATATTTCACGAATAACGCATACTTTTTTATTACACGTAACACTTTTTATCGTATCTTTGCCTTTGTTAGCATGTGAATGCTATACGTAATCTAATGACGACTAATACCGTATTTCTGACCAAAAACACTGGGTAGAATACTATTAATTAACATAATTTATTACTATTTATTAACTACAAATTATTAAGCTTATGAAAGCGCAATTTATTTACTCAGTCGCTGCGTTGGCAACATTCCCAATCGTAGTGAATGCACAGATTGAAGCCGTGAATATCGGCAAGATTACTGCGTTGAAGGACGGTACCACTTGGACAAAGGAGACAAGTGACCTTGCTAAGGGTAAGTACACGTTCAAGAGTACTGTTGTATCTACTGGTACAGCAGGTAAGAAAGCAAACGTTTATATCTTGAATGGCGTGACTGTTTTGGCATCTGGCGAATTCGAAGTAGGAAAGTTGATTTCTCTTGATTTCGATTTGGATTTGGTTGGTGATGCTAAAACAAAGGTAACGGTTAAGGTGGTAAGCGAAGCTGCTGCTGCCGATTTCGTTGTTGATGAGTCTCTCATCCAACTGAACTATGATTTCACTAAGGTTGCCCAGTTGTTGAAGATTGAATACAACAAGGTAACCAATGCTTTGGCTGCAGCTAACTATGAGGAAAAGGCTCAAGATGCTCAAGGTTATAGTGCATTGTATGATCGCATCGTAGCAATTGCTGGTGCCAATTATGCATTCTATGCAGCCGACACTGAGGGTTTGCAGGCTATCTATGCTGGTGATCAGACCAATGTTGCTGTTTTGAAACTCTACCAGGAGATTGGACAGGCTCTTACTGTTGTCCTTGCAAAGGAGAAGAAGTATCAGCTGGATCTGCTTGATGGCGATGACGGCTTGGGCGGTTTGCTCGTGCGTTATAATGCATTGGCAGCAAGTGGTGATGTGATTTCTTATCAGACAAAGGCTCTGAATGATGCCAAGAAAGCTGCTGAGGATGCACGCGATGCTTATAATACTGATGCTACTGCAGAGAACCTGACAGCAGCCAAGAAAGCTCTGGGCGCCTATGGTGAAGCACTTGCATTTGAAGAGGGCGTTAAGAAAGCCAATGAGGAGGCTCACAACGACCTTCTGAAGACTCTGAGCGCTGTATATGGTGGCACAAATAGCTATTATGATGCAACCGTTACACAGATTAAAACCCTGTATACCGCACGTTATGCAGACCTGAAGAAGGATTTGTTACCTGCTCTGAATGCTATTGTTACAGGTGAAGACTATGCTTCTGTAACCAAGGCTATTAAGGATTCATACGAGGCTAAGACCGCTAAGTCTAAGAAGTCAGAGCTTGAAATCAAGATTTATGAGTTTAAGCAGAAGCTGACACAGAAGGTATCTGACTTTAATACTGTGAAGGAACAGCTGGCAGCTGTTTACGAGACCTATGATGCAGAGAAAGAGGCTGCTGATAAGTTGGTGAAGGACGCAAAAGACTTCCTGGTAACTTATAAGACTGCTGTTGATAATGCCGTAAAGGATCTCTTGGACTTCATTGAGGCTAACGATGAGTTTACAACTGTTGCAAACCTGACAGATGCAAAAATCACGGCTTATGGTGAGGCTATTACTGCTGCTAAGGCTGAATATACAAAGCAGGCTGGCATCTATGCTGACTATCTGGCACTGAAGGATGAAGTGAAAGCTCAGACCACTTCGCTGGATGGTGTTAAGGACGACATCGATAAGGATGCTAAGGATACCAAGAAGTTGAGCGAGGAGAAATTCAAGCCAACAACTCTTTGGAATACCACAATTACTGGTATCGGTGACAAGATTAAAGCACTTGATGGAGCTGTTGATAACAACAAGACCGATGCTACAGCTTTCAAGGCTAAGGATGAGTATAAGAAGACCTTGCAGGGTATCAAGGATGCCATTAAGACCCTGAAGGAAAATGCCCTTCAAGCAACGGCACTCTTTGCTGGCTACTATGATGAGTATACCACAGCCGATGAGCTCCAGAAGGCTTTGATGAATCCTGCCGTGGAGCCGACGGACGACCTCACCAAGCTGAATGTTTGGACTAACCAGGTTACCATCGACGACGCAGTTAAGGCTCGTACACCTTACAAGAACTTCATTGATAATACCGAAGGTAGCATCACAAAGGCTATTGCTACTTTGAAAACTAAGCTGAATGTGATGGATGATAGTAATACAGGTCCTTTGAAGGGATTTGAGGGTACTATCCTGGATTATCTGAAGACAGATGCTGTTAAGAATGCAGCAGGTGCTGTTACCACAGGTACTGCTACTATGGAAGCTATCAAGGCCAACTATAAGGCTGATGAGCAGAAGTTTGCTCAGCAGATGGATATTGAGGAGTGCAACGGTATTCGTACCAATATTAATAATAAGGCTCTTGTATTCGAAGCTGCTATTGATGTACTCGAAAAGAACATCAAGGATGGTGTATATGGTGTTGTTAAGGGCAAGAAGTTGCAGGATGAGCTCGACGCTATCACCAAGAAGATTGATGATGCCAAGGCTGTTGCTGCTAAGGAAGACGCCACAAAGGACGATCTGACTAAGGCTTACAACTCTATCAAGGACTTGATGGATACCGATATCAAGACTGCTCAGGATAATGCTAAAGACTATGCCGATGCATTCAAGGAATACCTGGACAACTATAATGAACTGGTAGGTACCCAGGACGATACTTCGGATAAGAACACCAAGTTTGGTCTGGATAAGAGAGTTGCTGAGCAGAAGACTATCATTGATGGATACACGAATTTGGTTGATGCTCAGAAGACTACCTTCAAGAACAATGTCGATGCCGTTAGCGTAGAGAAGACTGAGGGCGACAAGAAGGTTACATACACCATTGCTAACATCGTGTCTATCATCGAAAAGGCTAAGAACGATGAGGTATTGACTGATGCAGAGGTTACGAAGTATCAGAATATCATCAAAGATCTGAAGGATGCTACCATGGGTCCAAGAGTTCAGGCTAGTTACATGAACGATTTGGAGGGTAATCTGAAATCTATCAACTTCACTAAGGCTATGGAAGATGTGCTGAAGGCCGATCCTAACGATGAGGGCTTCTTCTATCTGTTGCTTACTGGTGAGACGACTAAGGGTCAGTACAAATTCGACTTCAATGCTCTGAAGAAGAAGATTGAGGAAGATACCAATATTACTACTGACGAGAAGAATTCTTATAACGGTGAGATTATTGCCCTGAAGGCTCTGGTTGACGATGCTGCTACTAAAGCAAAGGATAACCTGGATTATTTCAAGGATGCCAAGAAGCATTACAGTAACGTACCAGCTGCTGGCTCTTCTGATATTAAGGGTGCCCTGCAGCGTTATGACGAGGCTTGGGAGAAGTTGCTGAAGTGCCCATCTTCAAAGCTTGAAGAGCAGAAGACCGTTATCACTGGTATGAAGGCTGCTTTGGATCAACTCCGTACAGATGCTGAGACCAACTATAACACTGGTAAGGCTTCGGCTAATGATGCTAAGAATATTGATGACCAGATTAAGGCCATCGAGAATAAGGTTGAGGAGTACACCAACGAGGCAAACTACAATGCTCAGGTTGCTGCCGACAACAAGGCCGTTTACGATCGTATCCTCGCTGCTCGCGAAGCTGTTGATGCTGTTTATGCAACGTCTGCAACCGTTATCAACACCTATAAGAACTTCCAGAGCACTGAGCTGAAGGCTGCTGCCGACCAGGCTAAGACTGAACTTCAGGCTCTGCTGACTTACCTTGAGGGTTATGATGCTAAGGTTGGTAAGATTAAGACGGATGCTAAGGCTGAATACGACGCAACTGTTTCTCCTGACTTCTTCGATAAGGCTGAGACATATAAGGCTGAGTATGAAAAGATCCAGAAGGAGATTGAGGATTTGACCAAGGCTCTTACTGATAAGATTAATGAGCTCGCAGGTGCTAAGGTTGCAGCTAGCGTGAAGAATTATACCGATGCAATCGATGCTTCTAAGGCTAAGGTGGCTAAGTTCTCTGTAGACGATAAGGATCTGACAACTGCTGTTCTTAACAACTTGTTCAAGAATATTGATAAGCTGTTGAAGGATATCAACGACGTGAAGGAGGATGGCACCAAGATTAATCTGCTTGACGCTGCTCTGGTGGCTGCCGCTAAGGAGAATACAGGTATCTATGCTTTGATTCCTCCTGTAGAGCAGGATCAGGCTCAGGCTGCTCTGCAGGCAATTATCGCTCTGAATACTAACAGCGGCTTGCTGAAAGATACAGATAAGGGTACATTCGAAGGCATCGTAGATAAGGCTACCTCAACTGCAGCTGCCGATCGCAAGGCTTGTGTTGACAACTTCGCAAGTTACAAGAAGACGTTGAACGACCTGAAGGCTAAGGCTGACCAGATTGCTAAGGACAACAAGGCTATTTCTGATGCTCAAACAGCAATTAATAGCGCAAACTTTGCTCTCTACCTCTTGAATGATAAGTACCAGAAGTATGCTGCTGGCTATCAGGTGAAGGAGACTGTTGAGCAGATTGCTGCAGATCTTGCGGCTTACGACGCAGAAAAGGTGACGGCTACTAATGCTGCCGACTGGGAGAAAGCTGCCAAGGCTATCTCTGAAAGAATCGAGGCTGTTTACGTAGCTCTCTATGACTTTGAGGTTCCTGTTATCGAGGGTCTCATCGGTCAGGCTAGGGAAGAACTTCTGACCTACGAAAAGGATGATAAGGCTACTATTGCAGAGGGTATCACTATTCAGGAGAATAAGCTGAAGGATGCCAAGGCTGAGGTTGAGAAGTATCTGAAGGATCCTACGAAGGGTAAGTCAAAGAAGGCTACTCTGTTGGAAGACCTGAAGACCATTGAGAGCGCTTTGAATGGTTTCATCAACACCATTTTGAAGGCTAACGGTGGTGAGGACACCAACCTGAATGCTGTTATCGTGGCTAACCTCGAAGCAGAAGTTAAGGTACAGGAGGATATCCTGGATGCAGCTCCTGCTAATTATAGCACTGCTATCCAGACCGCTCTGACGGATGAGTATAAAGCTATCAAGGCTGATATTACTACCTTGAGGACTTACATTACCACTCATAAGGATGAGATGTCTGCTTACCAGGCAAATGCTGAGGCTATGCTGAAGGATATTAAGGATGCTATCGTAGCATTGAAGGCTAAGGCTGATGACCTGAAGGCTAAGGAAGATGCTGAGGCTGCTGAACAGGCACTGATTGCTCTTGCCCAGACGTGGAAGACTGCAGAAGGTCTGCTTACCACAGCCGATGGTAAGATTGTCTTCATGAAGTCTCAACTCGAGGCTTACGGCAATGGAAGCAAGTATGCTAACAAGGTATCTAAGCTCGACGAGCAGTATGGTGATGCCTATGCTATCTTGACAACTGCCAAGGCCGAAGCTGAAGGTAAGGAGAAGACTGCTGACAAGCAGAAGGTGGCTGATAAGGCTGTGACCGATATCACTGCTGCTCTTGTTGGTTTGGAAGGCAACTGTGACGATGTTGTAGCTCTGTCTAAGGCTGCTTACATTGACGCATTCATTGCCGATCTGACGGCTCAGATTATTGAGGATAGTTGGTCTAACAGTGATAACTACACCAAGACCGACAAGCAGACGCTCACAACGATGAGAGATAATCTGATTCAGTCTGTAGCTCTCCTGAAGGGTAAAGCCGAGGGTAAGAATCAGGCAGGAGACCAGAAGGTTGGTAACGCTGTTATTAAGGGTGTTATCACCACTCTGAACGAGGGTGCTACCCAGTTCGGTAAGGATTTGAATGCTCTGGTACAGGCTGTGAAGGATCTGTCACTGGCAGAGGACGTGAAGGGTCATATCACTGGTGGTGATGAGATTGGTGCCGACGACGTTCAGGCTCTGATTAACATCATTATCAATGGCCAGGAAGGCGAGCAGGATCTTGAGATCTGTGATATCAACGGTGACGGCCGCATCACAGTGACCGATATCATCTGGCTGCAGTTCTTCGATATCTTCCACGAGTGGCCTAACATGGCTGCTGCTGCACGTGGCGGTTACGAGATGAGCGACGCCGTGAAGATGGAGGTTGTTTCTACTCGTGGCAACATCACTCGCCTGGCTATCAACCTGAGCAACAACGACAGCTATCGCGCATTCCAGATTGGCATGCAGCTGCCTGCAGGCGCTAAGGTGGTAGGACAGAGCCTGGGTGACCGCGTAGAGAACGCTTACCTGATGCACTCACAGGCTACAGAGGGTAACGTACGCTTCATGACCATTGCATTCAACAGCGAATTCGCTGGCAATGAGGGCGCCGTGCTCTATGTAGACGTTGAGAACCTGAATGGCGATGTAGCCCTGACTGAGGCTTACTTCACCAACGTTGAACTGAATGAGGCCGACCTGCTGAGCAGTGGTCAGACAACCAGCATCCGCGAGAGCATCACCAACGCTCTGGAGAGTGCAGGTCAGAAGATCTACAACATGGGTGGCCGCGTGATGAATGGCCTGAAGAAGGGCATCAACATCATTCGTCGCAACGATGGTTCTAACGAAAAGGTTATCGTGAAGTAGCGTGTAATCTCTCATAAAACAGGTGTGGGGTGGCAGTGGCCATCCGGCCATTGCCCCCATCCTTAAACATTTAAGTCTAACTCTAAAATCTTTGAGATATGATTCTTAACAACATATTCAATAAGGTGCGTATCAGCAAGTTGGCATTGCTCCTGGTGTGCTTTATAGCCCAATCGGCTATTGCCCTTGCCGACAACAAACTGTATGTTGCCGACGTGACGATTGCACCTGATAATAATGGTCCTGTAGAGGTGGCTGTATGCCTGGATAATGATGTTTCGGGCGTGACATCTCTGTCAATGAACATTGAGCTTCCTGCCGGATTGAAGTTCGTTGAATCGAGTTACATGGGCAAGAAGATTATTGCTGCCACGGCAACAAGTCGTGCCAACGGTGCTTCTATCATTGGTGATCCTACTACAGGTAGAACTTCAGTGGTGTGCCTGAACGGTATTAACGCTGGCACAGGTGCCATCTTTACATTTAAAGTGATGCCCAATGCCAACCTTGGCTCTTTGGGAACCATCAAACTGACGAATGCTGAGATGAGAGCCGGTTCTGATGTCTACAGCGCTGCCAACAACACCCTGATTGTTGAGAACGGTAAGGTGGTGAAGCCCAGCACCATGTCGGTTGCTTTCAGCGAGACAGAATTTGCTATGGATGCTGCTGAAACCCACAGTGTGACTGTTAGCCTGAACAAGAACGTGCTGACTACTGTCAACGGTTTCCAGGCCGACGTAACACTGCCCACTGGATGGACTGCTACCATCACTAACGGTATTCTTGTTAATAGTGGTACAGGTACTCGTATTCTGAGCACCACTGCTATCACTGACCAGGAAGGCGCTCTGTTCACCATCAACCTGAAGGCTCCTGCTGAGTTTGGCGAAGGTCCTGCAACGGTGAAACTGGAGAACATCTATGTAACTGTTGGTCTTGTTGAGGAGGTTCTTAATCCTATCGAACTGACCATCAATCCTAATGATTTGACGGCTGATGTTGAAGCTGCTAATGCCAAGTTGGCTGATTTGAAGGCTGCTGCCACTGCTCTGGCTGTTTCGGCTGAGGCTAAGGCTTACGAGGCTGAGAATGTGAAGACTGCTGTGGCTGCTGCTGAGCAGGCTATCGCTGCTGTTGCTCCTGCTATCGAAGCTGTTGAGGCTAAGATTGCTGAGGGTAAGCTCTCTACTGAGAATAAGGAAGCTCTGGCTGCTTTGATTGCTGCTGCTGAGAAGGCTATCGCTGATGCTCAGACTGCTATCGCTGCTGCTGAGAAGGCTTACGCTGATCAGAAGGCTCTTGACGATGCCGCTGAGGCTGGTGCCAAGGCTTCTGCCGAGGCCTCTGTTACTGCTCTGAAGGTGGCCATGGAAGAGGTGGTTATCCTGGAGGGTGCTAAGAACTACGACGCTGAGAACGTGAAGGCTGCTGTGGCTGCTGCCGAGAAGGCTATCGCTGACGCTAATGCTGCTATCAAGGCTATCGAGGATCTGATTGCCGAGGGTAAGCTGGCTACCGAAAATAAGGTGGCTGTGGCTCAGGCTATCCTGGCTGCTCAGCAGGCTGTTGACGCTGCCGCTGATGCTGTTGAGATTGCTAACGAGACTTACCTGCAGCAGAGAACCGACGAGGAGGCTGCTGCTGACGCTGCTAAGGCTAAGTTGGCTGAGTTGAAGGCTGCTGCCGCTGCTCTGGTTATCTCTGAGGCTGCTAAGGCTTACGAGGCTGAGAATGTGCAGAAGGCTGTTGCTGACGCTGAGGCATTCATCGAGGTTGCTAACGCTGCTGTTGCTGCTGTTGAGGCTAAGATTGCTGAGGGTCACCTGGCTGACTCTAACAAGCAGGCTCTGGCTGATTCTATCGCTGCTGCTGAGGAGGCTATCGCCGATGCACAGACTGCTATCCAACTGGCCGAGGAGGCTTATGTAATGCAGAAGGCTAAGGACGAGGCTGCTGCTCTGGCTGCTGCTAAGGAGGCCCTGCAGAATGCTCTTACCGCTGCTAAGGCTGTGAGCGTTGAGGGTATGACTGAGGAGAGCGTGAAGGCTCTGAACGACGCTATCGCTGCTGCCGAGGCTGCTCTGGCTGCTGAGGACGCTACTGTTGAGACTCTGAACGCCGCTAAGGCTGCCCTTGAGGCTGCTGTGAAGGGCTTGGTTCTGGCTCCTGTATTCGCCGATGGCACTTACTACATCTATAATCCTGCTTCTGGCAAGTATATGGGTGCTGGCTCAAGCTGGGGTACTCACGCTGTGATCAACACTGAGGGTCTGGATTATATCCTGACTTACACCGATGGTAAGTATACAATCGACTCACAGGTTTCTAATGGTGGCAACAGTCACTTCCTGAATGGTGAGTGGAACGACGGTGGAGCTATGGGTTGGATCTTCGCTAAGGCTGCTGACGGTGAGTTCACGATCAGTAATGGTAGTGCATTCCTGACTGCTCAGGAGAATGGTGAGGTTCTGCTGAAGGACGATGCTACTGCCGAGGCTGCCCACTGGGTACTGAAGACCAAGGCTGAGCGCGTGGCCGAGCTGGCTGCTGCAACAAAGGATGCTCCTGTGAATGCTTCGTTCCTGATTGCTGCTAACAACTTTGGACGTAACGACTTGCGTAACAAGACTGCATGGACTGGTGACGATTACTCTGTAGGTGGTGACAATACCAACATGAACGCTGAGAAGTGGGGTGGTAACTCACAGACCTTCGATATCAAGCAGACCGTAGAATTGCCTAACGGCGTCTATAAGGTGACTTGGAACGGTTACTATCGTTACAACAACACTACTGAGAACACCAATGAAGTAGCTGCTGCTGCTCATGCTGAAGGTACTGAGGTGATCAACTCATTCGTTTACTTGAACGATAAGGACTATGCTCTGACAAGTATTGCTGACGAGGCTGCTGTTGCCACATTCGGTAAGATGCCATTCTCTCAGGGTGATGCAAGTGCTGCCTTTGGACAGGGCCTCTATGAGCAGAGTGCTGAGGTTACTATCGAGGATGGTCAGCTGATTATCGGTATCAAGAAGATTAATCATCCAGGTACTGACTGGACTGTATGGGATAACTTCCGCCTGTCATACCTTGGCGAGGCTGATGGTCCTGATGATCCTGTTATCGCTGCTCCTGACGGCTGGACTAACCTGGTGGTTAATGGTAACCTGGCTGGTGAGCTGAATGCTAACTACTTCTCGAAGGAGTCTCCTTCAACTGAGGTTAAGACTGCTGCTATCGTAGCTGGCGCTGGTAAGGGTAGAAGTCACGGTATCGTGGTTAAGTCTACTGACGAAGCTTCTGGTGCTGATGCATGGAACACCCAGTTCTGGATCAAGTTCAATGAGCCTCTGACTGCTAATTCTAAGTTGCACGTTGAGTTCGACTATGCTGCAAGTAAGGCCGCTAAGGGTTCTACTCAGGCTCATGCCGCACCTGGCGATTACCAGCACTGGGCAGCTATCGGTGACGTGAACTTCACTACCGAATGGCAGCACTTCTCAGCTGATATCACAGTTTCTTCTGAGATGGCTTACGGTCAGAATGGTCAGGGTCCTGGTATGATTAGTATTGCCTTCAACCTCGCTGAGGAGAAGAGCGCTACTGAGTACTACTTCGATAACTTCGGTGTTTGGGCTCAGATTGCAGAGCTGCCGAAGGAATGGAAGAACATCATGGTGAACGGTAATATGGAAGGCGAGAGCATGGAGTGCTTCTACGTAACAGAACCTGGCGTTGGTGGTCCGTTCGTGGCTGTTGCAACCGAGGGTATTGGTAAGAATGGTAGTAAGGCCGTGAAGGTACAGTCTGCCGACGATCCTGCTAACAACTGGGATACGCAGTTCTTCATCCGCATGCCTTATCAGATTCCTGCTGGAACTCAGTTCAAGATCTCGTTCGACTACAAGGCTGACGTTGCTGGTGGCTTCGAGACTCAGGCTCACAACAATCCTGGTCAGTACATCCACTGGGCATGCTGTGGCAGTGGTAACTTCACCACAGAATGGCAGACCTACGAGGCTGAGGGCGCTATCCCTGCCGAGTGTAACGGTGAGATGAATAATGAGGGTACATACCTGAAGATCTTCCAGACCATCGCATTCAACCTGGCTTTGAATAAGGTGGCTACTCAGTTCATCTTCGATAATGTGAAGTTTGAGATTCCTAAGGACGTGGCTGATACGCTGACTCCAAATCCTGATGAGAACGCACAGCCTTATCCTACTGGCATCCAGAACGTGAAGAATGAAATGAATGTTGAGGGTATCTATAACCTCAATGGTCAGAAGATGATGAAGACTCAGAAGGGTCTGTACATCATGAATGGAAAGAAAGTCGTTATTAAGTAGTAATAAGTTACCTTAACGCGATGCGCCCCCTGTTGTCTTTGTGACAACGGGGGGCTTTATTATTAGATGATAGATGAAAGATTAAAAATGGATATAAAAAAAAGTCCGCTGCAACTCTCTCGAGCAACAGCGGGACAAGCCTATGTTTAACTAAAAATCCTTTTTCTAAAAGAAATTTTCAGTCCACAAGGACTAAAAATTTGAAAGTTTAAATGGGAGCTTCACAGCGACCACCTGTTATCCTACAGTTGAAAACTTTCT
>Ga0265298_10009226_pt1 | contig 11760 bp, 6 predicted proteins | sample AusTroGonzalo_MG_3_FD_193486 | JGI IMG/M metagenome (GOLD analysis project Ga0265298, IMG submission 193486) | Bovine rumen microbial communities from tropical cattle in Woodstock, Queensland, Australia - Gonzalo_01 | ecosystem: Host-associated > Mammals > Digestive system > Stomach > Rumen ...
CGGCAGTCTCGGCGGCATCCCGCAGGTGGTGACTGCGCCCGTAGTTAATGATTTTCAGCAGTTTATGCAGATGTATTCACGTGACCCGCAGTCGGTGAAGACGTCCGCATTTGCCAAATCGTATTATGCCTATTTGTTGAACTTAAAATGATGATTGATATGAAGCCGATATACATTTTGTTGACATTGATGCTCCTTGCCGCCGCCTGTGCGGAAAGTCCCAAGGATGTAAGCACAATTGACGACTATCCGCCAATATATCCTGATTATCTTGGTGTTACGATTCCGGCGGGCATTGCCCCGATGAATTTTAACGTCAAGGATGCCGACATTGTGGATGTCAATGTAAAAGGCAGTGTATCAGGCAATTTGCACGTCAATGATAGTTATGCGCGGTTTCCGATGGACGCCTGGCACCGCCTCACCGCAGACAACAAGGGCGGCAAATTGACCTTTGAAGTCAAGGCAAAAATTGGCGGCAAATGGTACGGCTACAAGGATTTTGAAATGTTGGTAAGTGATTATCCCTTAGATGAATACGGCGTCACTTACCGCAGGGTGTCGCCCGGATACGAAGTTTTTGGCAAGATGGGGCTGTATCAGAGGGAGATTGCAACATTTGACGAATCGCCGATAATGGAAAATACGTTGATTCCCGGCAATTGCGTCAATTGTCATACCGCCAACGCTTGTAATCCAGATAGTTACACATTCCACGTCCGTGGCGCAAACGGTGCGACGCTCGTACATTCTGACGGCAAGACCCAAATCCTGAAATCAAAAAATGAAGCCCTCGGCGGCTCGATGGTCTATCCGTATTGGCATCCGTCGGGCAAGTATTGTGCTTATTCCACCAATGACACGCACCAATCGTTTCACGTTGTGAAAGAGGAACTTATCGAGGTTTTTGACTTGAAGTCGGATGTCTTCATCTATTGCCCCGCCACCAACGAATTGATTTTGGACACCTGTCTGATGACCAAGGAAAATTTTGAAACTTATCCGGCGTTTTCCCCGGACGGCAAGTCGTTGTATTTCTGCAAGTCGAAGGCATACGACATCCCCGAAAATTACAAAAAAGTGCAGTATAACCTTTGCAAAATCGCCTTTGAGGACGGACATTTTTCGGGCAAAATTGACACGCTGTTTGACGCCGTCGCCATCAACAAAAATTGCACTTTTGCAAAGCCCTCGTATGACGGCAAGTACATAATGTTCACGATGTCGGATTATGGATGTTTTCCGATTTGGCATCACGAGGCGGATTTATGGCTGCTCGATTTGCAGACTGGCAATGCGCGTCCGCTCGACGAAATCAACAGCCCCGACACCGAATCGTCGCACAATTGGAGCACCGGCTCGCATTGGTTTGCCTTCGTTTCGCGGCGTGAAAATGGTCTGTATTCGCAATTGTTTTTCTCCTGCATCGACGACAGCGGCAAGGCAAGCAAACCTTTCCTCTTGCCGCAGGAAAACCCATTGGAGTATTACTCAAACACAACTTACTCGTTCAACATCCCTGATTTCACGACGAAAAAAGTGGAGATTGACAGGCACGCGGTAGGCAAGGGGCTGATGGCGGAAGAAAGGGTGACGACGAAGGTGAAATCCAATTAATTATTTTGTTGCCGTGGGTTTACACCCACGGCTTTTTTGTGACACTCCTTCGGGGTTTGTCTTCCGAAAACTATATGAAATCAAGTCCTGAAAGGACGAAATATAATAGACGGGGGTGTCAACCCCCGGTACAATTAATGCGGTACAATCGATGCGGTACAATTAATCAAACCCCTCGCTTTCCTTTTTCAACAACATTTCCACGTCTTTGGTGGAAAACGGCACTGCGCCCTTGCTCAATTCGGGAATGTTGAACGATTTGAGACAATTGTCGTAAAAATCGGGATATTTTTGCGGCAGGGCGAATGGCTTGGTGGTGTTGCCGTCATTGTCGATGTGGAAAAAGTAAGGTTTGCCGTACAATCCGTCGTCGCGCTTACTCGCAAAAACCACCCACTTGGAATTTGACGAAAATGTGTGGTAAGTGTCACTGTTGTTGGAATTTACGTTTATGAGCGAATCCGTCGTCCCGGTCTGCAAATTTATCATCCTCAATTCTGTTTCCCTGTGCCAAATCGGGAAAGTTCCGTAGTTGGATTCTGTGTAAATCAAATATCTGCCGTCGGGCGAAACTGTTGGCAGACAGACGGATACGGGTTTGTCGCCGTTGATGGCCTCGACTATCGTGTCAGTGTGCGAGCCGATGACGCCGTTGTCAAAATCGATGCTTATCAGGTCGTAATGCACGTTTCGGATGTTGTTGATGTTGTCTTTGAGGATTGGGGCGGAGCAATAGAAAATCTTTTTGCCGTCGCTCGAAAAATATGGAAAAGTCTCCGCCCTCAGAGTGTCGCAGAGCAGGGGGCTCGATATGATTTTATTGTTCTCCAAATCAGCGACGTAAACATCTGATTTTGTGTCAAATACTTCCATCCTGTTTCGTGGGTCGGCGTGCAGTCCGGGGATGATGACATTGGTGGAAAATACAAAATATCTGCCGTCCATCGAAAAATGCCCATAGACCGAGCCAGACGCCATTCCAGATTTTTTGATGTTGAGTTTGCGCAATGCGCCGCCCCTATTGAGGATTGCCCCGCCGTTGGCGCCCCGGACGTAAAACATTGACGTGCCAGGGTCATTGTTGGCAAACGTGTGGCAGTTCATGCAGGAATTGTTGGTGATATTGTGGTTGCAAATATCCCTCGTGTCAAAATTTTCGATGCAGCGTTGCTCAATCTTAATCCTCGAAAATACCTCATAATCAGGCTCTATCAACCTGTAAGTCAGGTACGGGTCTATGGAATCTTTTTCTACGTGAATATTGAAATCGTTGTATTGATAAAAAATACCGTCCTTTTTTTCTTCAAAGACAGTGATTTTTATGTAGTTCCCAACTGCGGCGGACACCAATTTTTTCCAGTCGTCAATGTCGAAACAAACTTGGTTGTCGCAGCTTGATGCTGTGATTTTCAAGTCGTTGAATGATGCGCAGACGTATGTAGAAAGGCAACTGTCGCGCACCAAAAAGTTCAGCGGCGCGATGTTTGGCGGTATGCTCACGCCAATATAATCCGGGAAGATTGAGGGCAGGGCGTCGATGTCCTTGATGTTGGTCGGCTGCTTGTGACAGGCTGTCAACACAATGAAAATCAGTAGGATGTATATGTGTGTGATGTGTTTCATTTTGAGAGGGCTTCGATGTAAATTTTTTTCAATCGTGGACGGTCGTTTTGAACGCAATATTTGTAATAATCCGCTTTGAACGTCTGCAACTGCCCCAAAATCAGGTCGGTGCAGAGCAAATAATCAAGCGCGGCGATGTTGTCGGGGTTGCTGTCAAGGAGTTCGGTGAGGATTTCACGGCAATTGTCGTTGAGCCTGATGAGTGGTGTGCGGTTTATGAATTTTCTCTTTTCTGCAATTTCCTTTGCCACGTCGCTGTCCATCGAGTACGGATTGTGCTTTGTAGCCCAGGATTTGTAGAGGAGAGTTTTTTCAAGGATTCTTACATATTTCAATGCAATTGCCGTGTCGCCGGTCACGAGGTTGATTTCGCACAGACGCTTGAGCATCTTGATGTTACGGTTTTCGGGCGAGAATACCGACGCCATTATCGCCGCCCTCTCCGCCATCGCCATATCGCCAATCAGATAATAAAAATCGTTCATCAGGTTGATGGCTTCCGTGGGCGAATTTTCGTCGATGTGGAGCAGAGTCCCGAGCTCCGGGATGGCTTGTTCTTGGATTTTGTCGGGCAGCAATCCTTTTTGCGCCTGCACCATGTTGTAATAAATCCCTGACTGCGCTGTCATCGTGTCCTGCTGCAATGCGAGCTGCTCCACCTTGTCAAAATGCTTGAAATAGTATTCGGTGGCTATTGCGTATGAAAATTCTGTATAACTGTCGGGCATTGCAGGGGCGTAAAATCCTGGATATGTGAGGTTGCGCGTGTACGTGGTCTGAAAAATCCTGTGCCCAAAAATCGGAATTACAAAGGCGACGGCGGGAACAATCAACAAATCAGCCAAACTCCTCTTCCTCAACATCATAAGCGCGTAAAAACCCGCGAAGACAATCTGCGCGAATCCCGCCAGATAATACAAAACCACACAAACAACCGCCGCCGTCCGCCAACTACCCCTCTTAAACAAGGGAAAATAAACGTTGCAAGCCAATATCCCGACAAGCACCGCCAATACAAAATCAATCTTGAAACTATTGTTGAACACGACAAAAATCAAGAATACTTCCGACAAAACCGTTGCAGCAAAACTTGCCGTGCCGCCAATCATCTTTTTAAGACATCTGTAACATCCAACGGCGACAGCAAGGATTGCGGCGGAAGTGATTGCAGGCCCCGCATAAAGATAGTAGAAAAATTGCGTCAAAAAATCGCCCAACAGACACGTCAGCCAAGCGTTGTGACGGAAATACTCGGCGACAGACTGCCTTGAAAAAATCAAAACACAGTTTTGCTCTTGTATGAAAAAATGATATTTGTAGCAAAAGTGGAATATCATTAACGATACAAGCGACAATACGCCAAAAACAGCGTAATGCAATAATTGTTTGCCATTTTCCTGTGTCATTTTCTATAATGCGGTCTGCGGTACAAAAATACGCAAATATTTCCACACTTCCAGCATTTTTCAGGATTTTAATTGCAGAGCCACACAGTAGCGCCCACGCCTTCCAAAATTCCACTGTAAGCCACCGGGCCATAGACGGCGCGTTTTGTGCGGTCAACTATTGTAGCCGTGCCGCCAGTACCGCGAGAGGAGGGACAGTAGTTGGTGTCCCAGGCGAAAGGAACGAGGCCGTTGGCGGGAGCCCACTTGTTGACAGCCTTATAAAACGCCTTTATGCTCGCGTCGTGCCTTGCCTGATTGCCCGACGTGCGCCAGTTGGCGGCGTATTCGCCAATGATTACGGGGACGCCATTGTCGGCGAAGCGAGATTTGAGACTGGCAAACAGATTTTTTAGCGACGTCTCGGAGTTCCATGTGTCGGTGTAGCCGTCACCCGAATTGATGGTAAAATTATAAGGGTCATAATAATGAACCTCCACCATGAGGCGGTCGGCGATGACGTCGTTGGGCATCGTAAGGTAGTCGATTGTTGACTGTGCGTTGGTAGATGGACCCTGCACTGCAAGAACCCTCTTTGCATTGTTGCCGCCGGTGGCGCGTACTGCATCCACAAAAGCCTGGTTGTACTTTTCCAAAATTGGGGTGAGTTCCTTATGCTTGTCGTGAAACAGATTCCACTCTTGGAACGGCTCGTTCAATCCCGCAAAAATCAAATGATGGTCATAATCCTTGAACTCCGTGGCAATCTGCGTCCAGAGGTTTTTGAGGATTTCCGTTTTGCCATTGACGTACTCCTCGTCGCCAAGCACCGACACATACGACTTGTCGGACGACGAGAATCCCAACACCTCGATCCAGCCGCCGTCCCAGTGGTCGTTGAGTTCCACATAAAGCCCGGCGTTGACACAATAATCCACCACCTCCTTGACACGCGCCATCCAGTCGGCGTTGATGAGGTAATTATTGGTTTTGTCACAATGGATGTACCACGAGCAAGGAATGCGTATTGCACGGAATCCCAACGATTTGACGTAATCGATTAGTTCCTGCGAAGTCTTGGTGGACTGCCAGGAAGTTTCTGCGCCGAGACCGCTGCCAGTGGCTTCCATCGTGTTGCCGAGGTTCCAGGCGGGATACATCTGCGCCGCAATTTCGATGGCTTTGCTATCGAGCGACAATGCGGCTACGTCACCAGCAGCCTGTGTCACCTTCACGGTGTCGGAGGAAGACGAATACTTGTAAATGACAAGGCCCGTGCGCTCCATGCCGGAATTGTTGGTGGCTGCGGAATAGCCGTCGGAAGTCTTGGAAATCCACAAGGCGTCGATTACCTCAGATACGCCGTCCACTACGTCCACACCAGTGCTGAAAACGGATTCGCCGCTGCCAACGCTTATATTCTGCGCCGACGAAAAAGCCTGCGTAACAGTGATTTTTGCCGAATTGCTGCCACTAAGCACCGTAATCTCGCCCGTCCTATCTGCGTCGCCCTCATACAACTTGGCAGTGACGGAATATGAGCCGTCGGAATTTTTAACAATCGAAATCCACTGCACCGTGGGCATCACAAGCACGTCCTGCGACGATTGAACTGTGATAATCTGCGTGCCGCCAACCTTTGGGAAGCTGAGCGACGTCGCCGACACCGAAAAATCTGTCTCCTGGCTTACAGACTCGGGTTCGCCGTCCTTGTTGTCATCGTCGTCGTTACAAGAGACAAACGACGTCATTGTAAACGCCGCCAGCACAAGCGGCACAAATAATATTGCAAAATTGTTTTTCATAATCAGGCAGTTTTTAAGTTATTGTTTGCAAAAATATAAAAATTCCCCCGCATACCGGATGAATATGCGGAGGAAAGTTAACCTACAATAATATAATTACTAACACTTAATCTTTTACAAAGTGGATGGCAGCGGTCTCGGTCTTGTCGCCATTGGTGGCGCCGATCCAAAGTCCGCCCTTGACAAATTCGTCGTTGGCGCCGTCGCCGTCTTCACAACCTTCGGGTACAACCACGTACAACTTGTTGCCAGAAAGTGTTACCGATGCACAGGAAAGTGTTACGTCGGTGCTGAATGTAATGTAGCCGCCGTCGTATGTGTATGTACCAGTGAATGTTGAGGGGGTGAACGCGCCGTCAGCGTATGCGTTCAAAGCGTCAGTCACGGTGAAAGTGCCGTCGGCGTTGAGTGTCAACACGGTGGAGGTGTAGTTGGCGATTGTTGCGTTCATCTTGGCGGTGGCTTCCTCCTCGTCGGGGTTGCCGAATGCCCACCAGCCCTTCACGGTCTCGCAAGCGGTGCCGAAATCAGCCCATGCGTTGAAGGTCTTGTTATTTGCCCAATTGATCCAGCCAAATGGCGATGCAGAGGGGGCAATTTTCCATGTGCCCTGGATGTCGGATGCAGCTACGGTGCTTGCAAGCACGTTGTCAACAGTATAGGATGGAATTTCGTAGGTGTAGGCATTGGCGGCGTCAAGTTCGTCGCAAACATAGGTGTAGAACAGGAGGCAGTTGTCGCCCTCGGTGGAAGTCTCGGTCTTGCCGCCATCCACAGAACGACCAAATACAGCGTGAAGCACGTTGGTGGTCTCGTCGGTCATGAGTTTGAAATTGAGGTACTGGTTCTCAAAAATCGACGTCCAGCCACCGTAAATCTTGTTGAGGGGCATGCGGACAAAACCGTTGCTGCCGATAGCCTTCTTCTCGAGCTTGATTTCGAGATAGGAGTTGGAGAGTACGGTCTTTGCGTTGTTGGCGATTTGCTCGGCTGCGCCAGCCGCGCCATACTGCTCGTCCACCTTATTGTAGGTGAATGTGGTGTAGTAGGTGCCAGCATCGAGGAGACCAGCCGTGTATGCACCTGCATTGGACTTCATGCCATAGACGTAGGTGGTGTCGTAAGCGGTCTTGACGGTGAACTTGACAACGTTGTTGACAGGGTCGAAGGCGATGGTGGCGTCCTCGGCACAGTCGTTGATGTTGTTGGCTGCATCGTTCTGCCAGGAGCCCTTGAACGAGCCTGCGGAAGCCCACCAGTCGTCGCCGAAGAAGCCAACGCCGCCATTGTAGCCAGCCTTGGTGTATTCTACGCCGATCTCAGCCAGGAATGCATCAAGCCTCCACGAGCGGGTGAACTTGTAGCCGTTGGCGTCGGCCGAGGCAGCCTCGTAAGCAGCCTTGCCGCCTGTGAGGGCCTTGAATACGCCTTCGTCAAGGAACGAGAGATCGGTGGCTGTAATGGCTACCGAAAATTCGTCGGAAGCCGTGTTGACACCGTTCTCATAGATGTTGAAGGTCATCTTGTAGTCGCCGGCGATGGGAATTGACACTGTAGCCTTGCCGTCTTTCACAGCATACTGTACACCGTCATAGAGGACGTACATATTGCCGTAGGTGAGTGCTGTGGATACCGTGACGTTGGTGCCGTCAACAGCCACCGTGAAGTCGGTGCCTTCCACGGGCTTATTGACCGTGGTGGTCTGCGAGGAGCCGCCGTTGTTGGGGTCGTTGCTGTCGTCGTCGTCATCACCGCAGGAGGTGAAGGTTGTCGTGAATGTTGCGCCACAAATCATTGCAGCTGCCAACCAATAATTAAACTTTCTCATATTTTAGAAATTGGATTAATTGGATATAACTTAAAAAAAGAATAAAAAAATGCTAATTGTCTGCCCAGCCGTCGTTTTGGCTCACCGCGCCGTTGGCGAGCGTTATCTGGTTGGTGGGTATCGGGAACAGTCCCTTGTGCTTGACGAGGTTAGACGTCTGGTACTGCACCGTGGACTTTACAGTGGCTCCATTGTAAACCTCCTCGCTCTTGAATTGGCTGACAGCGTATGCAAAATTACCCTTCAAGCCATCGTAGCGCAGCATGTCCCAATAGCGTATGCCCTCGAAACAGAGTTCCCAGGCGCGCTCCTGAAATACGTTGTCCTTGCTGTAAGACGAGTAAAAGTTGGCTACGCCTGTGGCGTTTTCATGCACCTTGTTCATGCCATCGGTGGTTTCGTTGAGTTCGCTCTGCATCAGCAATACGTCGGCAAAACGTATCTGCACATAATCCTGTGCATTGCCAATCTGGAAGTCACAGTCGGGGTTGGCAGCCACCACGGCGTATGCAGTCGGGTCGGTGATGTCGGAGAGCACAAGGTATTTCTTGATGTGGTAGCCGGTATATTCCTGGACGTCGCTGCCAACGGTGGAATTGGTGATGTCGTCCCCGAGTTCTGCCTTGCAGTCGATGATGTAGGCGTCCTTCCTCGTGTCGCCGTCCTTGAACGACTCCACAAAATATTTGGACACCGTGCAAATGCCCCAGCCTTTCTGATAGCCGTAGGTCTTGTTGGCTTTGTTGGCCTTGTCGAGGTTGCGGATTGATATGTCGTCTATCCAGTTGCAACTCTCGGTGTTGCCATTGTAATTGCCGAGATGCGAATGACGGATGGCGAAAATGAAGTCGGGGTTGGTCTCGCCGGCGTAGGCGTAGGCGGACGAGGCGTCGTATGCCAGCTTCCAGTCAGACGACTCCTTGGAATTTTTGTACTGCGACGCACCGGGCCAGAGTGTGTAGGGGTTTTGGAGCGAATATTTGCCCGAATTGACCACATCGTCAACGGCAGTCTTGGCGTCCTGCTTGGAACAACCCGCAGGCTCTTCGCCGTAATATCCTGAATAATAGAGGTAAGCGCGGGCGAGCAACGCTTTGGCAGCCCACTTGTTGGCGTGTCCGTAGCGGGCGGAGGAGGCGTCGTCGCTGCCATTTTCGGCGGCATATTTCAGGTCGTCGAATACTAAGGCATAGATGTCCTGATAAGACGCATTGCCTACAATCTCGCTCGTAGGCTGGTCGAGGAGCGGACACGTGCCAAAAATCCTCACAAGATAGAAGTAACAGAACGCACGGAGAAACCTCGCCTCCGACAGCACCGTGGTCTTGTCCGCATCTGACGCCCAGCCAGAGATTTGGTTGATTTTGGAGATGAGCGTATTGATGCGGTTGAGAGCCTTGTAGGTGTATTTCCAATCGTTTTCAAAGAGGTTCTGATTGTAAGACCAGTTGTCGTTGAACTGGTTGAGGTCGGGATAGCCGGAGCCGTCGTTGGTGCCGGAGCCGCCGAGACATTCGTCGGACGACATTTCGGGCGCGAGGAAGAGTCCCATGCAGTTGGCTGACATCAATTGAAGCCCGTCATAACAGCCTGTCAACGCCTCCTGAGCCTCATCGGGCGTGGTATAGTACGACACATCGGTCTTCTGTGTGAGCGGCGACGTTCCAAGGAAATCTTCGGCGCAGCCCGTGCCCGACACCGCCGCCACGGCAAGTGCCAGGAATGATAGGATAATATGATTTTTCATAATAAGTAAATCCTCCTTAGGTGATTAAAGTTTCAAACTTACGCCAAACATATATGTGCGCGGGCGCGGATAGAATCCGAGGTCGATGCCCGACGAAAACTTGTCGGTGACACCGCCATCGATGCCATAGCCAATCTCCGGGTCGAGTCCGTCGTATCCGGTGATAGTGTAGAGGTTCTGAACAGAGAAATAAACCCTTATCTGCGAGAATCCAGGCACCTTCCACTGCTTGCAGAAGTCGTAGCCGAGGGTGATATTGCTGATTCTGAGGAAGTCGCCCTTCTGCACGAACAGGTCGGAAAACTGGTAGTTTTCCTGGGCGTTTTCGGTGACGCGGGGAAGCGAATTGGACGTGCCCTCGCCATGCCAGCGTCCGAGTATAGCGGTGGAATAGTTGGCGTTCTTGTTGGTGAGGTTGCGAAGCGACTGCACGATTTTGTTGCCCGCCACGCCATTGGCGGAAACCATGAAGTCGAAGCCCTTGTAGTCGCACGAAAGGGTTACACCGAATGTGTATTTGGGATTCGGACTGCCGAGATCCACCTTGTCGTCGTCGTCGATTTTGCCGTCGTGGTTCTGGTCCACATACTTGACGTCGCCCGGAGCCACCTTCGACTGCCTTACGCCGTTGCCGTCGGCGATCCACTGGTTGATTTCAGCCTGATTTTGAAACACGCCCGCTGTCTCATAACCCCAGAAATAGCCCACAGCGTGTCCAGTCTCACAGCGGTAGAATTCGGTGGAATTGTCGTACAATTGGTTGGTAGAGCCATGGATGATGCCATCCTCTGTTGGGATTTCGGTGACCTCGTTCTTATTGTAGGAGCCGTTGAGCGAGATGTTGTAATTAAAATCTTTGCCAATCTTGTTTTGGTAGAGGATGCCGAGTTCAATGCCAGTGTTTTCGCAGTTGCCGCCGTTGATGTATGGAGCATCGGCACCGGCGGTACCTACCACAGGGGCGATGATGAGCCAGTCTTTGGTTGTTTTTTTGTACCAATCGAAATTGATGGTCAAGGTGTTTTTCAAGAACCTTGCGTCAAAACCGAAATCCAATTGCTCGGATGTCTCCCATTTGAGGTCCATATTGGCGAGACGCTGCGGATAAGAGCCGTTTTGTGACGTGCCGCTGTCGCCCTGCACCGCCGACGCACCGTCGCCGAAGGGGTATGTGGCGTTGGTGAAGGCTACCGTGGCGAGATACTGGAAGTCGGTGATGGCCTGATTGCCCACCTGACCCCAACTTGCGCGGATTTTCAGCATGTCGAAGATGTGCTGATTCTGCATGAAACCCTCTTCCGAAACCACCCAGCCCGCGCTCACCGACGGGAAATATCCCCATCGGTTGTCTTCGGTGAACTTGGACGAACCGTCGGCGCGGAATGTGGCGTTGAGCATGTACTTTTCGTTGAGATTCCACTGCAAACGTCCAAAATAAGAGAGCATCCTCGTCTGTGACGGATTGCCGTTCATGCGCATGGTGCCACTTGTATTGTCGGAGGTGGCGTTGTTGATCCAAGCATGCTCAAAGTCGGTGTAAGCTACGTTGGTATTGTAGGCGAATAGATAGGTGTAGTCATAACGCTGCATCCACGTGCCAATCATCGCGTCAAATCTATTGCCGCCCATAGTCCATCCGTAAGACAAAGTGTTGTCCCAGGAGAGGGCGGTGCTGTTTTGCTGGTTTTGGCTCACCTTGGTGACATCTGAATAAGTGTAGTCGGAGAGTTTATATACAGGTGTGAAATTCCTGTA
>Ga0265298_10009229_pt1 | contig 11759 bp, 11 predicted proteins | sample AusTroGonzalo_MG_3_FD_193486 | JGI IMG/M metagenome (GOLD analysis project Ga0265298, IMG submission 193486) | Bovine rumen microbial communities from tropical cattle in Woodstock, Queensland, Australia - Gonzalo_01 | ecosystem: Host-associated > Mammals > Digestive system > Stomach > Rumen ...
CGATTGTCGTCAATTCACAAGCTAACCTACAAGCCTGAACTTTGCGGCGGTAATCCTTATCAAAAAGGTACATTCTATGATGTATTAATCAACGGAAACAAGCCATGTTAACAGCCATCATCTGTACATATAACCGCGCGAAGTATATCGGGGTGCTATTGGAGAGCATAGCAGCGAACGATTTGTCCAAGAGCGAGTACGAGGTACTATTGGTGGACAATAATTGCACGGATAACACCCGCGCAATCTGTGAGGCGTTCACGAAGGCTCATCAGGGTGTAAACTTCCGTTATGTGACAGAGCCGGAGCAAGGACTATCAGCGGCACGCAACAAAGGTATCAAGGAGGCGAAAGGGGATGTGATTGTGTATATTGATGACGATGCCTTGGTGGATGTGCATTATTTGCGTGACTATGCAGAGTGGTTTGCTGCGCACCCTGAGACAATGGCATGCGGCGGACCGATAGAGCCTCTATATGAGGCAGAAGAACCCGCATGGATGACGCCTTACACGAAAGCATTGCTTACTGCTTGGATGGACTATGGTGATAAGGTGCGTGAGTATCCGAAGGGACGCTATCCCGGGGGAGGCAATGCCGCCTATAGGAAAGAAGTCTTTGACAAAGTCGGTCTATTCAATACGGCACTTGGCCGTAAGGGCGGTAATCTGATGGGGTCGGAAGAAAAAGATATCTTCGATAAGATGCATGCGTCAGGGATGCAGGTTCTTTATCTGCCCGGTCCGGTGTTGCATCATTGCATCCCGCAGGCCAAGTTGGAGAAAGACTATTTCGACCGTCTGACATTGCAAATAGGTATCAGTGAGCGGCAACGAACTTTGGCTGTCAGCAAAAGAAAATTCTTCAAACGGCTGCTTTCTGAAGCAGTCAAATGGTGCGGAACGCTTGTTCTGCTATGTGGCTATACAATCAGTTTCCACCCCGCAAAAGGATGGAAACTGGTACAATTCCGCTATAATGTAACGAGAGGTTTACTTGGTTTTGTTCGGTAAACAGCTTTTCCAAACAGGCCATGAAATGCCGCCGAGTGCAATCAGTATCAATAAGATAGCGCATGCGTAGCACCATTTGTCGGCATTGAGGACAGCCGGTCTGAACTCCATCTGAATAGTATGCTGTCCGGCTGGAATGACCGCAGCGCGAAGTACATAGTTGGCGCGGCCTAAACCGATTTCTTTCCCATCTACAGATATATGCCAGCCTTCGGGATAATAGATCTCGGAGAATACTGCCACGCGGTCATTGGCACAGTTGGCGGAGTAGGTGAGTTTGTCCGGTGCATAGCGGGTGAGTATTATCTCATCGTTCTCATCCGGTTTCGGCTCACAGCTTAACACACTGCGGAAGGTTTCGTCGGAAACGGCTGTTGTACGTAAATCCAATGTGTTCAGTGCGGCGCTCTCATCGTCCGGTGTGGACGCGAATTGTACATCGTTCACAAACCATGCGTTGCCCATTGCATCCGGATTAGGGAGCACGCCGCGCTGCGTGACGATATACTTGGTGTTCAGCATATTGATCACATTCCAATTCATCTTCGATAAATGCTCGTCAATCAAATCCTGATAGCGACGCAGTTTGACAGCCGAATAACCGCCGACAGATTTCAGACGATAACTCGTGCGTGCATCGTTGAACGTGTTGGTGTTCAAGTTCAGCACACGGTAGTCGAGACTCTTGTCTTGCATAATCTGTTCCTCCCACGGCTGCATTTTGAAGTACGCTTCGCTGTCTTTCTGCTTTATAAAGTTGTCATTATTGAAGAAACGTTTGTTGACAGGAATCATGTCCGCCAATACCAATACCGCCATCATACCGTAGAAAACAGCGGATGTCATCGGCTTGACATCTTTCTGTTGCTGCCATGCAAACCAATATGTAAGTCCGAATCCCATCACAACGAACAATAGACTGCGCCAAGCGTCCGCTTTGAGCATCGCTGTGCGCTGGTCAAGAATAGCATCATACAACCACTGCGGTACTTGTCCTTTCCATTGCGCATCGTAACTGCTGGTCATGTCAAAACTGCCGGCAAAAAGGGCGGCAATAAGGCACACGCTCGCGGTGACACCTCCGGCAATGAATAGACTGCTTCGTAGTTTCGGCCATTCCACTTTGCCATCAACAATTCGTTGCAAGCCTAAGAAACCCAGCAAAGGCATGGTGATTTCCGCCACAACGAGGATAGACTCTACGGCGCGGAACTTATTGTACATCGGGAAATAATGGTAGAACAATTCCGTGAGCCACATCATGTTTCTGCCCCACGCGAGGAAAACAGACATCAGTGTGGCAAAGAGCAACGCCCATTTGTACGGTCCAGGAACAATGAGCAATCCCAGCAGGAAGAGGAAACAGACAATCGCCCCTATATAGACAGCCCCGCTGGTAAAGGCTTTTTCGCCATGATAGGTAGGCGCATGCGAGCAGAAATTCTCTGCGTCGCGTTTGGGCACACCTTGTTTGCGCATGGCTTGGCTTAACTGTGAGTCTTTGCCCAAATCGTATCCGCTGGCACCGCCTTCCCAGTTCGGGATAAGAAGCGTCATCGTTTCGTCAATGCCGTAACTCCAGGCCGTCGCATAGTCCAAATCCAGACCTTCCGCAGGCTTGTTTTGTGCTTGTTTGGTCAGTTCGCTATGTCCGCCGCGCATCGTCTCTTTGAGATATGACTGGTTCATTTTGTACCAACTATACTTTGCCCCAAAGACCAAAAGCACACATACCAGGAGGACACTAATGGAAATACCCAAATCTTTCCATCGTTTCTCTTGAGCATGAATAACAAGCTCTGCGCAGCCGAGTACACCCAGCAGCAAGCCGATATAATATGTCATTTGCGGATGAAGCGTGATAGCGATGAAACTATACACCAAAACCAGTGGTGCACCTAACCAATATCTGCGCCGCATAGTGGCATAAAAACCACCGATGACAGGCGCTAACAGACCTAATGCAGCCGCTTTGGTCATATGTCCGGCAGGGATGATTAAAAAGAAATAGGTACTCATTCCCAATGCCAGGGAGCCTACAATGCTCAACCATGGGTTGACGCCGAAACATATCAGCATTAAAAAGAATCCGCAGAAGTATGCAAAAATCAGTCCTATGGCATTATAGTTTTCCGTCAGGCCTAAACGTGAAGCGTTTTCCAGATGTTTTCTAAACTCTCCGGAAGGCATGTTTCCCGTTATCTGGTACGTGGGCATGCCGGAAAACATAGAGTTTGTCCACCAAGTGGTCTCTCCTGTCTGTTGTTTGTATTCCAACGCTTCATTGGCAGCTCCTTTCCAGTTGCTCACATCGCCGGCTTGCAGCACTTTGCCTTCCAGCAGCGGACTGCAATAAACAGCGGCTAAGCCGATAAACACTACGAATGCCACCAGATAGGGCACAATTTTCTTCCAGTCTATTTTCATTGTTTGATCATTTTGCGGATTTCACATAGTTCTTCTCGCACTCGGAGAAGGATATCCAGAGCAGCCTGACGTTCGTCAGAGTGCTTGCCGTTCTGGCGCAGTTCTGCACGAATAGCCTCAATGCGTGTGATTTTCAATTCGTCACGGATGTACTTGATGCGCTTGATGAGTTCCTGGTCTTCGCGGGTGTAATACCGGTTGCCGTGACCGTCTTTTCGCGGATTCAAATCCTCGAACACTTTCTCCCAATACCGCAAGGTAGTAGCCGGAATACCCGTCTCTTTCTCCGTCTCGCGCATCGAGTAATATATCTTCTCCTCTGCCATTACTTGCATATTTTCAGTTTCTTGCCGGCACGGATATTATCACTTGTCAGGCCGTTCCATTGCTTGAGTTGCTTGACTGTGCAATGGAACTTCTTGGCTATTCCGCCCAGCGTGTCGCCGTTCTTGATAGTATAATACGTCACGCCGTTGATGCGGTAAGCGCCGGTAATGGAAGTCACTTTCGCCAAATCAATCTCTGCGCGGCGGTTATTGATCAGACTGTCGGCTTTGTAGGCCAAAATGCTGTTCTCGCGGTCGATGAAGATGCCTGTTTTCTCAGCCGGCAAAACCAGTGCATACGGTGTGCCTCCGGGCAATATGTCTCTGGAATACTGCGGGTTGAGACGCCGCAATTCCTCAATCGGAATGTCCAGGCTCTTGCTCACCTGATGTAGGTGCATCCGTTGGGTGGTGCGAATAGTGTCCGTCAGCATCGTATTCTCAATAGGAGCTTTGCATATACCGTGTTCCTCACCGTAGTTCATCGCATAATTGGCGGCAATGAAAATAGGCACGTAGTTGCGTGTCTCTTTTGGCAGGTACGGATAGATGGACCAGAAATCACGCTTGCCACCTGCACGGCGGATGGCCTTGTTGACGTTCCCACTGCCGCAGTTATACGCTGCAATGACCAGATTCCAGTCAAAATAGATGTTGTACAGGCTGGTCAGGAATCGGCACGCCGCCTCGGTCGATTTGATGGGGTCCATCCGCTCGTCCACAAGCGAATTCACTTCCAGTCCGTATAACTTGGCCGTGCCGGGCATGAACTGCCACAACCCCGCCGCGCCGGCATGTGAGCGTGCCATCGGATTGAGAGCCGATTCGATAACCGGCAGGTATTTCAACTCGTAGGGCAGGTTGTAACGCGCTAAATATTCTTCAAAAACAGGGAAGTAATACTCGCCCATTCGCATCAGGCGAGCCACCTGCTTCGGACTGCGCTTGATGTACCTAATTATAAACGCGCGCACGCGCTCGTTATACGGCAATTCGATGACGCACGGCAGAGCCTGTAGCCGCGCTTTATAGACAGAGTCGGGTAGGGAGAGGGTGTCGGGCAACGCAATACATTCCGTTGTGTCCAGCCATGCTAATGACCACTCCAGTGTGCGCCATTCGATGTCTGTAAGCTCTTTCTCGTTCCAAGGGGCGTTATACGGCACCGCTTCCACAAGCGTGTCCGCTGCCAATACCATGGTGTCCAACATTTCCAGACTGTCCAGCCTGCCCAGGCTGTCCGATTCTTGTGCCTGAAGGGAAACGGTTACACCCAGTGTCAATAGTATGAATAACAGTTTTTTCAAAATTGTATGGCTAATTTCAGTTCAGCACTTCGTTGGTGCTGTAAATCATAATAAATCTGCGGTTCTACGTTGAGCGACAAGTCCGGAGAGATGTCGTAATCGAACAGCTGTGCATCAACGTATGCGTCAATCAGACTGAGTGCATAGACCAGCACGGTTGCCAGAATGGCATAGTCGCGGTACCGCCGGAAGACACTCTGCTGGTTCTTGAGAGTGTTCATCCAAGTGCTTGCACCGCCCACACGGCTCAAATCGTAGCCTTCCGGCAGCACGGCGATATAACTCTTGCTCGCATCTTCGGTCACTGTTCCTGCCTGATAGTCATTATACAGGTCTAAGTAGGCGGTTTTATAACCGGTGTAGCGGTTATTGGTCCAGCCGATAGCGTACCCGCAGCCCATGAACGCACCATATACAATCGGCAGTTTCCAGTATGAGCGGTTGTATATCTGTCCTGCGCCGGGTACAATCACACCCAGCCACACCGCTTTCACAGCATCCGGCTTTTTCGACAGGTCAATATAGTATTTATACTCCGTCGAGTCCGTTGACGTGGTGTCCGGTTTGTAGTATATGCCGTCCTGCGCGTGCGTCGCGAAGGGCAGTGCCAGCAATAATATGGCAAGCCAGTGTCTCAACTTAGTCTCTTTACGATTTGTTCCAGTTCGTTCTCATCGGCAAAGGAAATGCTCACCTTGCCGTTTTGTATTTTTATTTTCAAACCTGTCTTTTGGCTCAGTTCTTTCTCCAAACGGGCGTACGGATGGCTGTTGTCCGCTTTCGGCTTTTTGCTGTCCGCCTTGTCCTCTTGTGCCAGTGCTTCCACTTTGCGTACGGACAGCCCCTCGCGCAAAATGCGCTGGTAGAGTGACAGCTGCCGTTCCGCCGACGGTGTGGCAAGGATAGCGCGGGCGTGTCCCATGTCAATCTTCTTCTCCTTGATACCCACTTGTATCTCTGCCGGCAGTTTGAGCAGGCGGAGATAGTTCGCCACGGTTGTTCGTTTCTTACCCACACGCTCGGACATCCGTTCCTGCGTCAGGTTGTAGTCATCCATCAAACGCTGGTAAGCCAGGGCTATCTCTATCGCATCGAGGTCTTCACGCTGGATGTTCTCAATGAGCGCCCATTCCATTACCTGCTCGTCGCGCGCAGTACGTATATAGGCCGGAATACGTTCCAGACCAGCCATCTTACTGGCACGGAAACGGCGCTCACCGGCAATAATCATGTATGTCCCGTCTCCGTTGTCACGAAGCGTGATGGGTGATATGACTCCGTGCTCTCGGATGGAGTCCGCCAACTCCTGCAGCGCTTCCTCGTCGAAAGTGCTTCGCGGCTGGTCGGGATTCGCCACTATCGAGTTCAGTTCAATCTCCGAAATCGAACTGCCGCCGTTCGTATCTACATGCGAGGTGTCAATCAGTGCGTCCAGGCCTCGCCCTAATCCGGTTAGTTTCTTCATAAATCTGCCTTTAAGCTTTATTGCGTGCAATAAGTTCTTTTGCCAATGACGTATAATTCTTCGCGCCTTTGGAGGACGGGTCGTATTCTAACACCGGCACGCCGTGCGAGGGTGCTTCGCTCAGACGTACGTTGCGGGAAATGACGGTATTGAACACAAGATCCCCGAAATGCCGTTTCACCTCTTCGTACACCTGGTTGCTCAGCCTCAAGCGGTTGTCAAACATGGTTAGGAGGAAACCCTCAATCTTCAGATGCGGATTGAGTTTCGACTTGATGATTTTAATCGTGTTCAGCAACTTGGCGATGCCTTCCAGCGCAAAGAACTCGCATTGAACGGGGATAATCACACTGTCACTGGCGGTTAGCGCATTGACAGTAATGAGACCCAGCGAAGGACTGCAGTCAATGAGGATGTAGTCGTATTCATTGCGTACCTGCGCCAGAATATTCTTCAACAGTTGCTCGCGGTGCTCTATATTCAGCATCTCAATCTCCGCTCCGACGAGGTCAATGTGGCTCGGGATAAGGTACAGGTTCTGTGTGTGCGTTGCCACGACCGCTGTGTGCGGGTCTATTCCGTTGACAAGGCATTCGTATATCGTATTGTCCAATTCGCGGATCTCCACACCCAAGCCGGACGAAGTGTTCGCCTGCGGGTCTGCGTCAATCAGCAGCACACGCTTGCCTTCTTTGGCAAGGGCGGCGGCTAAATTGATAGAGGTGGTAGTCTTTCCTACGCCTCCTTTCTGATTGGCCAGGGAAATAATTTTACTCATATCTGTTTTACTATTCTTTCTGCTTCTATTTCGCGACAAGCGTAGTTGGCGTAACGGCAATGATTCGCGCCATGACAACTGCATGGACGGCAACGAAGGTCATGACGCTGGATGATATCATCCGGGTTCTGCTTCCAGCCTGCAAAACCGATCATCGGATGGGTGGCGCACCATACGCTGATGGCTCGCAGTCCCACCAGACTGGACAGGTGCTGGTTCGCACTGTCCATACAAATCATGACGTCCAACATACGCATTAACTCCAATTCTTCCGCCAGATGCGGTCTGCCTGCCACACTCGTTGTGCGTGGGAAGACACTGGACCACTGACGGAGCATCTCGCTCTCTATCCGTCCGGCACCGAAAAGGAACACATGCGTGTTCTCGTCCGCCGAAAGGATTTCAATAATGTCTTTGGTTATCCGGTAGGGCAGCATATTGGATTTGGACTTGGCGAAAGGCGCCAGACCAATCCATCGGCCTGTTTTTACGCCGAAGGTCTTCTGTACCTGTTTGACGGCTGCGGGATCAACCGGCAGCGCTGTGAACGTGTCATCCGTCTCCAGACCTGCCCGGCGGAAAGCATCCCTGTAGCGGTCAAAAACGCTCGGCAACTGTTTTTTGCCGATACCCCAGACCGTTATCAGGTGCTTTCGGATGCGTCCGTACCGTACACGGGTGACTGGCTTGCCTCTCAACAGCATCAATGCATCCAGCACGCGCGTACGTCGCACATTCTGCAGGTCAATCACTGCGTCCACCTTTTTGCACAGAACACGCCATAAGTCCACCACGCCGTTCCAATCCAGATGATTGTCCACTTCGTGGAACTCCACGTTCGGGAAAGAGGCGAAGAGTGCCCCCAGATCCTTCTTGCTGGCGATGATGAACCGGTCATCCGGATAGCGCCGGCTGAGCGAGGCCACAACGGGAACCGTCATAGCCACATTACTCAAACTTGACAACCGGATGATCAAATAAGTCATAATTCTCTGCGTGTACTTTTATCCTTATTATGTCCTACCTTTGTCCTGGGTAATACCTGTTACCGCAGTTCGGTGATTTTGCTGAAATCCTGGTCTCCGTAGTCCAAGTTCTCTCCGCCCATTCCCCAGATGAAAGTGTAGTTGTGCGTGGCAGCGGCGGAATGGATGGACCATTCCGGTGACAGTACAGCCTGATTGCCCTTCATCCAGATATGACGTGTTTCGTCTACTTCACCCATGAAATGACATACCGCCTGCTCTTCCGGTACCTCAAAATAGAAGTACGCCTCCATACGACGGCTGTGTACGTGTGCCGGCATGGTGTTCCATACGCTGCCTGTGTTCAGTTCCGTCATGCCCATCTGTAACTGGCAGGTTGGTAGCACCTGGTTCACCAGCATCTTGTTGATATCGCGTTCGTTGCTCGTCTCCAGGCTACCCATATGTGCTACAACGGCGTCCGATTTTGTCACTTTCTTGTCCGGGTAGGTGCAGTGAGCGGTGGTGGAGTTGAAGTAGAACAGTGCCGGCCGATTGGCGTCAAGGCTCTCGAACTTCACTTCGCGGTCTCCGCGACCGAGATACAACGCCTCTTTGTAATCCAGTTCAAAGACCTTGTCTCCGGCGATAACGCGTCCCTTGCCGCCTACATTGAATATTCCCATCTCGCGACGGGTGAGGAAGAACGGCGCCTTCAGCGGGTCAATCGCCTCAAGGAGCAGTGTTTCTCCTGCCGGCATAGCACCACCGACAATCATGCGGTCGTACATGGAATAGACCATGTTCACTTCGTTTTTCACAAACACGTTCTTGATCAGGAAATCCTTGCGCAGACGGGTTGTGTCATAACTCTTGGCGTCCACCGGATTCGATGCGTAACGCACTTCATAATTTGTTTTCATATTTCTTCTTTTTCTTTTTGAAATTCCATAAATAGGCGAGGTTGATGCTCAAATCCATCGGGCTGGCCATACTGTAATGGTCGGTCACGTTCGTACCGTATATGCCGCCGAATGAGTAGTCGAACCGGATCTCCAGTTCGTAAACTCCCGCGTGCTTCGTTTTGACGTACAGTCCTGTGCCGGCTGCCAGACCCCAATCAAACGGGTGGTCAATCGTTTTCGCCTCGTCTAAAATACAATACCCGATTTGCGGACCTAAATTGAAGAACCAGCGGCAGTACCGCCCTCCGAAATTCAGGTTCATCAGTATTGGTAGTTCGATGTAATGCAAGTTATACGGAATGTCGTTTTGCTTCCATCCGCGGTGCATGTAGTTCAGTTCCATCTGGAAATGGCAGAATCTGTGTCCGGCGTAGCGGAAGACGAGTCCGCCGTTTCCGCCCAGCACGCACGCTTTGGTGATAGGTGTCATTCCTGACTGCGCCGGGTTGAAGATCACGGTCCCTGCACACACACCGCCGTGCGCACCGAGATAAAACTCAGGTATGTTTAACCGTGGTTGCGCTTGCCCTGCCATCAGGAATACGGATAACAAGCAAAGAACTCCTATGACCCTTTTACCATTCACTATTTGCCGTTCAATTCTCACTTTTCAATCACTTTCACGCATGCGTTCTGGTAACCGCCGTCCTCTATTTGTTCCCATCGGATGACGGATTGCAAGCCGTTCGTTTCCTGCTCACCTCTCAACCGGCCTACCAGCGCCTTCATCAGGTCGTAGCCTAACAAGTCATAGCGCGGAGCATCCGACACATGGTTCGTGATATAGTATTTCTCCCACAAATTGTCATACGCCTCTCTGTCCGTCTCGGCGGTAAACATGGACGTATATACTTGCGGCAGGTCAATATTTTCTTTCTGCCAGCTGTATTGGCTCACAATGCGCAGCTTGTATCCTTGTTCCTGCAGCTTGCTCAGGTGCGGCAGTACAATGCGTACATGCTGATAACGGTCGGAGTGCAGAATAATGAGGTTCTCTTTGGCAGTGTCCAGCGCATAGACAGCAGAGTCGATGAGCAGGTTACGAAGCGGCAGGCTTTTGGATGCTATCTTGTGTGCGCTCATCTGTTTGCGCAGTGTCCGTACGGAGTTGACCATATCGGCATCGCGCACTTCAACCGTCACGCAATGCAGCAAACTGTCGTGTTGAACCATCCAGTTGCACAGACTGTCCGCCGCCTGCCGGTCGGTGGAGTTGAACTGTAACAATTGCGGATGATGTTTCAAATCGGTATTATCGCTGAACGGCAGTAACAGAGGTACCTGATGTACATCGCACCATGCCGCCATCCGCTCAATCTGTATCGGATAAACGAGACCTATCATGCCGCGCACGTTGTCCAGTTCGGTGCTGTCACACAGGCTGTTCACACGACGCTCGCTCCGTTCGCAGTCATACACCCGCAAACGGAAACGCACACTGTCGCCGGATGTGCTGTCATTCTGTATGTCGTACAACGCCAGCAATGCCCCTTGGTAAAACTCCAGCATACGCTCCGCACTACCGCTTCGCTTGGTCTGCTGACTCTCAAACGGCAGCAACAGTGCCAACTCGACTACCGAACTATCCCGCGGCAGCACCGGAGTGACCACCGGCGGCACAATGCTGTCCGGCACCACCGCTGTGTCCGTTGAGGCAATAGTCTCTAGGTGCTCCGTCACCACAATGTCTTTGGGTTTGGGCACAATAGTCTCTTGTTGCTCAGGTAACTTTGTGTCTTTTTGCTCCGGCACAACGGTTTCCTCCCTGACCGCTGACTGCTCAGTCTTTTTGACTACAGGACGTCCGGTCGGGATAAGCAGTGTCTCGCCGAAATGCAGACCGCGCTCACGTAACTGCGGGTTCAGACGGATAATCTCTGACTGCGGTACATGGAAATTGACGCCGATACGGTACAAACCGATACTGCGTTCCACTTCGTATTTATATACCTCTTCGCCGTCAATCGTGTCCAGCGGGTAGGGTAGAATGCTGTCCTGTGCCTGTACCGGAACAAGGAGCAGGGACAGAAGAGCAAGGACTGTTATACGAATCCCTTTATTTAACAAACCTTCAATCTTCAACATTATTTAGTATATTTTCTTTTTCGTATTGTATAAACGATTCCGCCTGTCAGCGCAAGCAGAGCTATCGGACTGACGGTGCTCACTATTTGCACGTTCAGCCGTTCGTTATGGGCGCGTTTATCGTTCAGCAGGCGTAGTGCCACACTTTTCTCCCGCAGGGCAATCAGTCCTTCGCTGTCCGTCAACCATAGGATGGTGTTGGCTATGAAATCGCGGTTACTGAACTGCATACCGCTGTACCGGTCGTACCCCATGGGGAGGACCTGTCCTTTCTGTAACTCGTTCATCAGTACGCTGCCGCTACCGATAACAACCTGGCGGGTGGGTGTGCTGTTCTTGCGGATGGGTTCGTCCGTCTGCACGCCTACCGGTACCATGCGGTGGGCATAGGCGCTGCTGAACACCCCCTCCAGAGAGACGGCTACGGG
>Ga0265298_10009232_pt1 | contig 11758 bp, 10 predicted proteins | sample AusTroGonzalo_MG_3_FD_193486 | JGI IMG/M metagenome (GOLD analysis project Ga0265298, IMG submission 193486) | Bovine rumen microbial communities from tropical cattle in Woodstock, Queensland, Australia - Gonzalo_01 | ecosystem: Host-associated > Mammals > Digestive system > Stomach > Rumen ...
GCCCATCACCTCTGCCAGGCATTGCTGCATTTCGGGGATGCGTGCCTTCATCTTGGGACGCTCTGCACAAACGGTGGCATCGATGTTGCCCACCTTATACCCTTTGGTGGCGATTAGTTCCACGGTCTTGCGCAGCAGGATTTTGCTGTCGATGCCTCGGAATGCCTCGCTGTTGTCCGGGAAGTGATACCCGATGTCGCGCATGTTGGCAGCACCCAGCAGGGCGTCGCAGATGGCATGGATGAGCACGTCGGCATCGCTGTGTCCCAGCAGCCCAAGCGGGTGCTCGAAGCGTATGCCGCCCAGCCACAGTTCGCGTCCTTCGACAAGCTGATGGACGTCGTAGCCAAAACCAACCCTTATTCGATTTACCATTTAATCATTTACCATTTACTATTTCGATATACCATTTAGCCAATTGCCTGACACGTACCATCAAAATAAAATGGTAATTGGTAAATGGCTAAATGGTAAATGGCTTTATCTTCTTCTTCTCATCTTCCCGAAGAGGTCGCGCATACCGTCCAGGTCGAAACCGAGCGAGAAGCGCATGGTCTGGTCCAGAGGGTTGGTCTGTGCGGTGGAGAAGACGTACGAGGCATCGACGGTGAAGACGCTCATGTGGAAGCCTGCACCCACGGTGAAATACTTACGATTACCTTTGTTCTCGGCCTCGTGGTGATAGCCGGCACGGAGCATGAAGCGGTCATTGTAGGTGTATTCGGCACCGATGCTCCACTGAATCTCCTCCAGCTCCTCCTTGAAGCCGCCGGGGGCATCGCCAAAGCTCTTGAAGATGCCGGCAATGGAGGAAATGCCATAGTAGCCCTCATCGTTCACACGGGCCTCGAAGTCCTCAAGTGGCTCCAGGCCGTCCGTGCTTGCCCAGTCTGGATTGTCCGGGTCGTATTTGCGCATCGGGGGCGTGGGCACAAGCAGCTTGTTCAAATCGACACCGAAGCTGAACTTGTTGTATTCGTTGAAGGGGATGGTCAGGTTGAAGCCGAGACGAAGGTTCGTCGGGATGAACTCGGACTGGTCGCTGCCGCCATACGAGAGCTTCGAGCCAATGTTGCTGATGTTGAAACCCCAGCCGAAGCTGCACTCGCGGTTGCCTGCCATGAAGTAGCCCAGGCGATAGAGTGCGATGTCGGCGGCGAATGCCTTGGCGGCACTGCTCTCGGCCGTGTAGTCATACTTGATGTCGGAAAGGATGAAGCGCAGGTTGACAGCCATGGAGAGTGTCTGGCTGAGCATACGGCTGTAGCCTGCATCGATGGACATCTCGTAGGGCTTGATGGTCATGTCCTCCATGTCTGCTATAAACACTTCGCCAAGGCTGAAATAGCGCAGGGAGGCATGTACGGCACTATAGTCGCCGATGCGGTAGAAGCCGGTCAGGTTGGCAAGGTTGATGTCGTTGACCAGTTTGCGCAACCAGGGCGTGTAGCTGATGCTGACGCCGGCGCGGGCCACATTGAAGGGGTACTTGGCGGGGTTCCAGTACTGCGAATTGATGTCTGCTTCGGTGGCAACACCCATGTCGCCCATACCGCCGCCTCTGGCATCGGGAGCGATGGACATAAAGGTCGCGGCTGTGTTCACAGGGTTGAACATGTTCTGCTTGTCCTGCGACAGGACACCCTCTGCGCTGCATACGGCAGCGACGAGCAGCAGGATGCGGATAATACGGTTTGCTTTCATTTTCTTTTCTGTCTGCACTCTATAATAACTGCGCAGGGGGCTTATTTATTGTTCCGCACGATGAGTTTTTCTGTCTTTGATGTCCATTTGCTCTCTCCGCAACGTGCTTGGCAGCGATAGAGGTAGATGCCAGAGCCCACTTTTGCGCCTCCGCCACTGTTGAGATCCCAGGTGACGGTGAAGATGCCGTTCTCGTCGCTGCTGGTCTCCTCGTGCATCCAGATGCGGCGGCCAGAGAAGTCGAAGACCTCGATGATGAAGTCGCACTCGCTGCCCGGCAGGTCGTAGCTGACGATGAAGTTGGTGCTGGTGGTGGCAGGGTTCTCGCTGGCGATGAGACGCAGGATGTTGGTTGCCACTTCGTTATCGACCACGAAGTCGAGGCTGATTTGGTTGGTGTTGTTCAGCACGTCCCAGGCGCGGAAGGTGAGGCTGTGCGGGCCGTTCTCCAGCATCGGGATGTTGTAGGCGACGGTGCCTCGGGTGAAGTCGCCGAACTCGTGCACATAGTAGTCGTTGATGTTGTACGTGAGGTCGCTCCTCCCGTCCACACAGATAGAGAGGTCGTGGCCGATGCCGTTGCCGCTGGAACTGATGCCGCTGTCGTCGGTGAGCTTTGCCACGAAGAGCGGCGTGGCGTTGACGCGGTCGCCGTTCTGGAAGCTCTCGTCGTGGAGGTAGGCGAAGATAATCGGGCCTTCGGGGTCGAAGTCGGTGTTGTCCACCATGCCGCCAATGGGAATGTCGCGGTTGTAGCCGTTGGCCTCGATGCCGGTGGTGCCGTCTATCGCATAGAAGACGAAGAGGCCGTCCTCGTTCGAGAAATTGATGTCGATGGGGACAACGAACTCCTCGCTGAAGTAGCCGGCACGCACGCTGTCCTGCGAGTCAAAGAGCATGGCTGTGCGGTCTGTGTAGGTGAAGGATGTGGTGGCTCCCGCGTTGTTGAGGCAGGTGATGGTTTCCGCGTTGTCGAAGAGGCGGGTGTGCACGACACCGTTGAAGCCCGTCATAACGGAGCCGTCCGCCTGCTCCACGTGCCCGTAGAGCTTGACGCGCTGGCCTGCCTTCAGGGGAATGGGGGTGCCATCGACGGCCGTCTCGTTTATCTTGTCCAGCACGACATTCTGCGGTGGGTTGCCCATGATGAGGGCCGGGTCGCCGAGCAGGGCATACTGCAGCTTGTTCTCTAAATAGCCGGCCTCGCGCCCGTCGCTGATGATGTTGTTCTTGGCAAGGCGGATGGCATCGCCGATGCGGTTGCGGCGATAGTTGGCATCGGTGGCAAAGAGGTACTGCGTGAAGTAGCGGTTCATGCTGTAGTTCTGGTTGGCGAACACGGTGCGTGCGGTACCATAGAAAGCCAGAGCGCCGCCGTTCGCGTTGAGCACGGCAGCCTCGCCGATGTTGCTGCTATACGAGTCGAATGGCATGACGTCGCAGGCGCATGTGACCCAGAGCGGCAGCTTCGTGGCTTTGTTCGTCTGGAAGTCCTCGAGCCGCAGCACATACTCGTGGCTGAAAGCATGTGGACCGGCATGGCCTGTGTAGTTCATCATAAGTGCACCGTCGCGCATCTGCTTCTTGATGAGCTTTTCGACCTCCGGATAGGTGTTGCTGTTCGTTGAGCTGACACGGGTGTAGGCATCCCACATGACCTTGTGCACCTCGATGCCCGGATACCTGGAGATGATGTTCTCTGCCACGTTGTTGGCATACCTCATGTGCTCGTTCTCGTCGCCGTCGTCGCCCAGGATATAGACAAGGTTCTTCCACGGGCCGGCGTTCTCCTTGTTCATGTATGCGAGGCACTTGTTCACCATGACTTTGGCTGCAGCGACCTGCACGACGGGGAAACGTCCGACGCCGATGTCGCTCTTCTCGCGGAGGGGATTGCTGCCCTCGCCGTCGTCGAGCAGACCGAAGTAGTCTTCCATGACGTAGCTTTTTGTGTCGCTGAAGCTGTTCTCGCTCTCGTAGCAGAGCAGGTAGTCGTCGGGATTGCTTTTGCTCCAGGCACTGGAAAACATGCGGTTGTCCCACGCACAGTCGCCGAAGAGCAGGAGGTAGCGCGGGGCGTCGTTGTCGGTGGCTGCCTTGTCGTAGAGCATCTTCATGAAGAGGCGGTAGGCGGTGGGGTCTGGCGTGCCGCTGGAAAACTCGTTGTATATCTGGTTGGCACGGACAACGCCCACGCGCAGTCCGTCGTACTGCTGGTGCGCATTGGCCAGCCGCTGTGCCTCGCCAGCCAGTTTGCCGCTGCTCGGCACGATGATGACCATGTCGAGGCTGGCGAGGCTGTGGAGGTTCTGGTTGGCGACCTCGCCTTCGACCGTGGGTTCCGGGAAGGAGGCTCCTGTGGAGAATGCCACGAAGTGCTGCGAGGCATCGTCAACACGGACGGTGTAGGTGCCGCCGTTTTGCGTGCCGGCCACGAGCGCATCCTTCGCCCCTACCCTGCCGGTGCGGATGACCCGCACGTTGGAGCCGGTGATGTTGAACTGCGCGGGGCCTCCTCCCTGAAGGGAGAAGTCAACGAAGCCGGTGGCATTGGTGCTGAGCCAGCGGTCATAGCTGTAAGAGAGGTAGTCCAAGCGTGCCTTCTTGCCTGCATCGGAGCGGAGGGTGACATTGAGGCTGGCGGGAGTGCCCATGCCGCTCACGTCGAAGGTGCGCGTGGTGGATGTGGCATAGACGTAGTCGCCGGGCGGCTGTATGGAGAAGCTGCCTGCCGCATTTCCGTTGATAGAGACATTGACGGTGTTCGAGGAGTTGTCCTGACCCGTGAAGACCACCGTCAGCTTTCCGTTGCCTGCGGGGTCGATGGCAGAGAGGGTATAGCTGTGGGAGTTGTTGTTGGCATAGTTCTCATTGTCGAAGAGATGCCGCCCTACCGTGTGCCATGCAAATTCGTCCTTTTCGTAGAGGGTGTGCGCCCTTGCTGTCGTGTGTGTGGACATGGACGTGCTGGAGTTGGCGTTGAGCGTCTCCATCGTGGGGGGCGCGCCCTCCTCCGTCAGGAAGTAGCAGGCTTTGCGGGCGAAGGTGTTGCTGATGCGTGTGTCGCCGTCCCAGCGAACCAGTCCGTTGCCCCAGAAGAGCCAGCTGTCCGTCTGGCTGTTGTAGAAGAGGGGCACCTCGACCATGTCGTCGTGGTGTGTGCCCTCGCGGATAAGCTCCGGCAGCAGATGGCCGCCGTAGCCGTACAGGTGCACGTTGTCCGGGTTGCCGAAGCCCATATTCCTAAGCGTGGTGCGGGAGAACTGGTACATGCCGTCGGCCGTGATGCTCACTTTCACCCACTTGCCGCTGGCCATCCTGGAACTGGCGGCGTAGCGTCCGGCCTTCCCGCCTGGCGCTTCCATGCGGGCGTTGAGCCTTTCGCTCCGATGGGCGTTGATGACAATCTGTGCGCTGATGAGCTTCTCGTACTTTGCACCCTGGCGGCGGATGGGGATGAAGGCGATGTCGAGCATACCCTTGCCGCGCTCCACACCGACGAACGTCTCCACCTCGATGGTCTCGCTCAGGAGGCTGTCGAAACGCTCGGCCACCTGCGCCTCCTTGCTGCTCAGGGGAGCGTATTCGGGATAGAGAAGCGAGACGGTGTAGGTGTGCCTCTTGTAGTCGGTCTCCAATGGCACAACCTCGGTATAGACGGGCAGCACGGAGTCAATCTTCATCTCGTCCCAATCCAGACTGGTGAAGGCCAGCTCCTGCTCCTGTTGTGCCCAGATGGCCTGCACTATCGCAGCAAGCATCAGGCATATCGTGAAAAACCTTTTCATTTACTATTTACCATTTACCATTAACTATTTATGTTCTCCCTCCTCCTCGGGGGAGGGTTGGGGAGGGGGCTTTTACTTTACATTGAACTCCAGCACCTTCTCTCCTTCGAGGTAGCCCTCCAAATGGTCGTCGATGCTGACGGGACCCACGCCTGCCGGTGTGCCGGTGAAGATGACGTCGCCCGTCTTGAGCGTGAAGAACTGGCTGATGAAGCTTACCAGCTTGTCAACCCCGAACAGCATGTCCGCTGTCCGGCCCGTCTGCACCTGTTCGCCGTTGCGAAGCAGGTGGAACTCCAGCTCCTGGATGCCCTTGCCGTAGCGTGCGAGCGGCATCCACTTGCCGATGGCCGCGCTGCCGTCGAAGCCCTTGCACAGGTCCCAGGGCAGCCCCTTTTGCCGCAGCTTCTCCTGAAGGTCGCGAGCCGTGAAGTCGATGCCCACCGTCACCTCGTCGTAGTAGCGGTGCGCAAAGCGCTCGGGAATGCTGCGCCCCAGGTGGTTGATGCGCACGCAGAGTTCCGTCTCGTAGTCGCACCGCTCCGTGTAGCCCGGGATGAAGAACGGTTTCCCGCCCGTCAGCAGAGCAGAGTCCGCCTTCGTGAACACCACAGGTTCCTCTATATATAATAACGAATTATGCAGCTCTTTATTGTGTGCCGCATAGTTCATTCCTATACCAAATATCTTCATTTCGGCTGTAAAGGTACGAATAAGTGCGAAAAAAGCCAAATATATTCAGCCTTTTTCGTCCGAAAGTACCTTCTTATGCACCAAATACCACGCAGATGCACACGGAACGCCCAAGCCCAAGAAGCAAACAAGCACCAGTTGCAAAACCTTACACCCCCAGCCACAAAAGTCATTTATCCCTGTTACAAAACCCAACTCCCCGAGTTACAAAACTCATCTATCCCTGTTACATAATTATTTTCAAGCTTTGAAAATATATTATCAAACTTTGGAAATATATTTTCACGCCTTGAAAATATATTTCCAAGCCTTGAAAATAGTTATGTGGCTCGCTCTTCAGGCTTTTGCATCCAGTTCTTCAGACTTTTACACTTTGTTATATCGTCTTTCCTATCTTGTCGATAAACCCAATTGCGGCTGAGTTGCTTTGTGATGCAACCCAGCCGCAATTGCTATTTTTGTGGAATCTATTTCTTGAACAAATCGGAATGTGTGCCTGTGCGATAAAGTGAAACTACTTGGATAGCTTCTTTCTTCTTATATATAAGCAACCAGTCGGGATTGATATGACATTCCCGATAACCTTTGTAGTTGCCAGTAAGCAGATGGTCACGACATCTTTCTGGAAGTTGCTTCCCCTCTTGAAGCCGGTCGGTAATATCGCTAAGGTCTTTCAAGTTAAGTCCTCTGCGTTTAGCCAGTTTCAGGTCTTTGAGGAACTGACCACCATATTCCAATTCGTATTTGATGGAGTTCATATTGATGCCAACAATTCGGTCATGTTCTTGCAACGCATAGATTTCCCCGCCTCCATATCCCGTATGGCCTGCATGGTTTCGTCATTGAGGAAAGCACCACTCTCTGGGTCATAAAGATTATCCTTTTGTTTCCCTCTTGATACTTCCCATCCCATTCTCTTGCCTAACTTCCTGATGAAGGCGACATCCGCGCGTGGCATATTGATGTTTAGTGATACTGATGCTGTCATAGTCGTTTTCTTTTTTGCAAAGGTACGATATCTATCGTTTCCCGCCAAACTTATAGGGAGAGTATTCTATTTAGTATTTCTGTTCAGACCCCTTTCATCTGTTCGTCGGTGAGACCAAGGGCTTGCTGAACGATGTCTTTTGAGATACCTCTTTCTATCAGAGCTTTTGCATTTGCCAAAGTGGCACGCTTCTCGCCTATGGCGATGCCTTCCGCCCGTCCTTCCACTCGTCCTTCTGCTCTTCCTTCAGCTCGTCCTTCTGCTCTTCCTTCCTTTTGTGCTGTGGAAATCACATCGTTCTGAATCATAATGGCATCCAAATGACGGTCGTAGGAAATCTGCTCCTCGCGTGGCATCTGCATGTACTGCAACTGTCTGCGTGCCTCCTGTAGGCCGGGGGCTGTAGTATCGTCCTTGATGTGACCCGAACGCAGATAGTCCAGCCATTCCTCCAATGGTGTCGTGGCGACCTTGTTAAACTCGTTCACGCGGATGAGGAAGTATTCGGGGAAAATTTGTTCGGGTGTCTTCATCTCGATGACATCCTTCTCCTTGGTGGTTATCTGGAGCGTGTCGCCTGTGTGTACGCCAGTGAACGTCGTCTGTCCGTGATAAAGATAGTCGGCACCCTTGCCGAGGTCGAAGTAGAGGATGCTGATGCTATACACCTTCTTCACCTTGTCGTACTTGTCGCCCAGCTGGATATGCTCGGTGATGGACTTCGCCACGCCGTAGAGTATGCGCTCTAAATAGTATAGTTCCCTCGTGAGCTGTATCTCCACGATAATGATTTCTCCCTTGGAGTTCTTTGCCTTTACATCGACGCGGTTGAACTTGTCGTCGAAGGTGTCCTGATTGCCCTCGCTCTCCAGAATCTCGTCAATGTGTACCTCTTCATTAAGTAGCACCGTGATGAGTCCCTCTAATACGCCGAAGTTCGCCTTGTTTCGGAGCATACGCTTGGCTGCCCAGTCGAAGCGTACATACTTGTCCTTTGCCATAATCGCCTCCTTGTTTGTATGGTTTCTGCTGGCAAAGGTACGGTTTTTAATTCAATATTCAAAATAATTAAATTCAAAATGTTTGCAAAACCAATCCTTCGAATGAAGTTGCAGCAAAAAGCAAAAGGGGACACACCATTCGGCATGTCCCCTTTTGAGCATTAGTGACAAACTATAATTGCTTATTCTGCGCGGAGTGTGAAGCGCTTGAAGTCGGTGACAGTGAGCTCCTTGTCGATGCTCTGAAGATAAGAGGCAACGGTAAGGTTCTTGTCCCAGATGTACTCCTGACTCATCAGGCAGTTCTCCTTGAGGAACTTATTCACGCGACCCTTTGCGATGTTCTCAATCATGGCGGGGTTGAGGTTTGCAGCCTTCTCAGCGGAAACGGTTGCAATAATCTCCTTCACCTTGGCAACGTCCTCGGCTGTAATCCAGCCCTTGGCCTGGTTGCTTTCCATGTGGTCTTCGCTGTCGAAGTGTGCGGGGTTGAAACCAGCCTTCTTGATGGCAGCTTCGACTGCCTTCTGCACTTGCTCGGCCTTGGACTTCTCGATAGCAACGGCGAACTCGTTGTCCTTAACGCTCTGAGGCACACCGCTCTCGTCGATAGCCACAGGAGCAGCGCTTGCAATCTGCATGGCGATGTTCTTGCCGACGGTCTCGTCCTCCACCTTCTTGCTCAGGTTGAGCATGGTGCAGAGACCGTTGCGGTTCATGTGGTTGTAGGTAGCGATGTTCTCGCCCTCGATGGTGCAATAACCGTCGAGCTCCATCTTCTCGCCAGTGATACCGCTGCGAGCTGTAACGGCGTCCTGAACGGTTCCCTCGCCCATAGGCAGAGCCTTCACCTCGTCGAGAGTCTTGCACTTTGCGGCAACAGCAGCGTCGAGAATCTCACGGGTGAGAGCCACGAAGTCGGCATTGTTGGCAACGAAGTCGGTCTCGCACTTGAGGGCGATGATGGCACCAAAGCCATTCTCAGCCTTAACGAGCACGCAACCCTCGGCAGCCTCGCGGTCGCTACGCTTTGCAGCAACAGCCTGACCCTTCTTGCGCAGGTATGCAACAGCACCGTCCATGTCGTCGCTTTCTGCCAGAGCCTTCTTACAGTCTGCCAAACCAGCGCCCGTCATCTCGCGGAGCTTCTTGATGTCATTCATTGTAACTTCCATAGTCGTATAAAATTAAAAGTTTTTACTCAGCCTCGGGGGCTTCTTCCTCTTCGCGAGCCTTGCCGCTGCGACGACCCTTCTTCACGGGCTGGTCTTCCTGCTCGGCAGCAGCGTCGCTGTCAGCCTTCTCAGCCTTGCGCTCCTCGAGACCCTCGTTGATGGCAGCGCAGCAAGCCTGGAGGATAATCTCAATGCTCTTGCTTGCGTCGTCGTTTGCGGGGATGACGAAGTCGATGTTGTCGGGATTGCTGTTCGTATCGACGATAGCGAATACGGGGATTCCCAGACGGTTAGCCTCACGCACGGCAATCTGCTCCTTCAGCACGTCAACGACGAAGAGGGCAGAGGGCAGACGGTTGAGGTCGGCGATAGAGCCGAGGTTCTTTTCAAGCTTGGCACGCTGGCGGCTAACCTGCAGAATCTCGCGCTTGGAGAGATTGCTGAATGTGCCGTCGGCAATCAGCTTGTCGATGTTGCTCATCTTCTTCACAGCCTTGCGGATGGTGGGGAAGTTTGTGAGCATACCGCCTGGCCAGCGCTCGATAACGTAGGGCATACCTACTGAGGTGGCGAGGTCGGCAACACATTGCTTGGCCTGTTTCTTGGTAGCGACAAAGAGGATCTTCTTACCGCTCTTGGCAATCTGCTTCAGGGCCTCGGCAGCCTCGTCAATCTTTGCAACAGTCTTGTGCAGGTCGAGGATATGAATGCCGTTGCGCTCCATGAAGATGTAAGGAGCCATAGCGGGGTTCCACTTTCTCTTGAGGTGGCCGAAGTGACATCCAGCCTCCAATAAAGTCTCAAAATTTGTTCTTGACATTGTCTTGTTGGTTTTGTTTGTTGTTTACTTTCTTGTTAATTCTTTTTGCGTTAGAATCAATCTGCGGGTAGTCCCTCTGTACATTATATAATATATAAAGAGGGAGTCAGGCAGATTTAGATGCTAAACCACGTTTATTTACCATTTAATCATTTACCATTTACCATTTGTGATAAATCGTAAATAGTAAATTGTCAAATAGTAAATCCAATCAGCGCTTGCTGAACTGGAAGCGACGACGTGCCTTTGGACGACCCGGCTTCTTTCTCTCGACCTCGCGGCTGTCGCGTGTCATGAAGCCTTCGGCGCGGAGTGCCTTCTTGTCCTCAGCGTTTATCTTCACCAGAGCACGTGCAATGGCGAGGCGCAGAGCCTGAGACTGGCCAGTGTAGCCACCGCCGTAGAGGTTGACCTTGATGTCGTACTTTTCAACCACGTCGAGCAGAGTCAGAGGCTGCTTAACCACGAACTGCAGGATGGTGCTGGGGAAGTACTCGGTCAAATCGCGCTTGTTGATGGTAATTTTGCCACTACCTTCTTTGACATAGACGCGGGCAACGGCGCACTTGCGGCGGCCCAGCGCATTAGCTATGTATTTCGTATCCATGTTGGGTGATTATTTATACTGGTTAATATCGATTGCCTTGGGACTCTGTGCCTGCTGCTTGTGCTCGGCACCGCCATAAACATAGAGGTTGCCCAGCAGCTTGTCAGCCAGCTTGTTCTTGGGCAGCATGCCTTTTACTACGCGGCGAACCAGCTTCTCTGCACCGTTGGGCTTGGCCAGGATGCTGGCGGGAGTTGCCTCGCGCTGACCGCCGGGATAGCCTGTGTAGGACAGATAGACGCGGTCGGTCATTTTCTTACCAGTGATGATAATCTTGTCGGCGTTCACGATGATGACGTTGTCACCACAATCCACATTGGGAGTGAACTCTGCCTTGTACTTGCCTCTCAGCAATTTTGCCACCTTGGAGCACAGACGACCGAGAACCTGGTCGGTAGCGTCAACCACCACCCATTCCTTCTTCACGGTAGCCTTGTTCATTGAGATGGTCTTGTAGCTCAAAGTATCCATTCTTTGTCTTGCTTTTGTTTTGTTTCTACCTATTTTACTTCTCTTTTTTCGTTGCGATTCACGAACCGTCCGTTCAGGCCAATGATGCGGACTATTCACACGCTCCGAGAGGGCATTTTGGTACCCTTTGATAATAATCGGCGTGCAAAGGTACGACTTTTTTCATAATCTGCAAGCACAAGAGGGACTTTTTTCTCGCTAATGCGCTTATTCGGCCTCTTTTCCTTGCCACTTTCCCCGAAATCTCTGCCCGGTGCTATGAAAACCTCGCCATCCAAGCCTTGAAGACAGCTATGCCGTCGCTGCCAAACTTCTCGAGGCTGCGCATGGCTTGTTCCGGGGTCTTCTCTTCGTCGAGGCGTGTCTTGGAGTAGAACTTGTCGGCATAGCAGACGATTTGCTCCTCGATGCTCTCGGGCGTGAAGTCCTGATGGGGCAAGGGCAGGTTTTGGCGTATTATCTCTTCTGCCGTAAGGCCTGTCCCAGTGTGCCGCTCTGCCACGCGGGCATG
>Ga0265298_10009234_pt1 | contig 11757 bp, 11 predicted proteins | sample AusTroGonzalo_MG_3_FD_193486 | JGI IMG/M metagenome (GOLD analysis project Ga0265298, IMG submission 193486) | Bovine rumen microbial communities from tropical cattle in Woodstock, Queensland, Australia - Gonzalo_01 | ecosystem: Host-associated > Mammals > Digestive system > Stomach > Rumen ...
TCTCGTGCTCCTCGTGGCACCGAGCAGAATGGGGTAGAGTATTTCTTTATCTCTCCAGAAGAGTTCCGTGAGAAGATTGCAAATGATGAATTCGTAGAATACGAAGAAGTATATGAGAACCGCTTCTATGGTACTTTGAAGTCGCAGGTCGAGAAACAGCTGAATGCTGGCCAAAATGTCATCTTTGATGTGGATGTAAAAGGCGGAGTCAACATTAAGAAGTTCTATGGTAAAGATGCCTTGAGCCTGTTTATCCAGCCACCATCAATAGAGGAATTAAGAAAGCGCTTGGTAGGTCGAGCTACTGATACTGCTGAGGCTATCGAAGAACGACTGGCAAAGGCTGAATACGAGTTGACCTTCGCTCCACAGTTTGATAGGGTGATTGTCAATGACGATTTGGAGACTGCTAAACAGAATACATTGCAATTGGTGCAAACGTTCTTGGAGAAATAATTTCTGAATAATTTCTGGTAATTTCTTTCTAGAATAAAAGTAAAGATATGAAAATAGGCCTCTTTGGTGGTTCGTTCAACCCTATACATGTAGGACATGTGGCGCTGGCTAAGGCTGCATTGAAAGAGTGTGGGTTGGACGAGGTGTGGCTGATGGTATCGCCACAGAATCCACTAAAGCAGGACCAAACACTATTGGCCGACCAGTTGCGACTGGAGATGGCAGAAAAGGCACTGGAGGGTGTCAGTGGCGTGAAGGCTAGTGGCTATGAGTTTCAGTTACCCAAACCCTCTTACACCTGGCATACATTGCAGCACCTGAAGGAGGACTATCCAGACTGTCGCTTCACATTAATAATAGGTGGCGACAACTGGGCACACTTTGAGCGCTGGTATCACTGGCAGGACATTCTGCGTACCTGTGACATAGCGGTATATCCGCGAGAAGGACATATCGGTACCTTTGATGCTCCACTCATCAACGTGTCGAGCACAGAGATACGGCAACGAGTGAAGCAAGGACAAAGCATTCAAGGACTGGTGCCTGATGCAATTATGGCTGATGTGCAACGACTATACGCTTAACTGAATTTCTCTTGTCCTGTAAGAATACGCAATCGACGGGCTATTGATTTGCCTATAAATGCCCAATTGCCATAGCGAATGTTAAGCCAGAACTCTTCCAATGAACGGCCAATTTTTACCCAAGGACAACCCCATCCATTAGCTCTATAGAAACGCTTCCAGTAGCCAACTTCCTCAATGACATGGCGAGGATGCTTTAATGGGAAGTCTATGTCGTAGCGATTCATCGTGAACAGACGCTTGATGCGAGCAGGAAGCGTCTTAAAGTCAGAATAATGAGATGAATCTGCTGAGGCCCCCACATTATTTATCATGTTTTTTGTTGGCATTACTGCCAGTCCGGAATTGAACAGCATGGTAGCCCAAAACACACTTTCAAACTGCGCGTTGCCACTATCACGATGGTCTTTGCACATCTGAATGAAACTCTTGCGATAACCGCGTTGACGGATGAGTGCATCCAACTGTCGCATGCTGAAGTCATCGTCGAGGAAAGTGTATTCTCTATCCCACTGTTGTACTACTCTTCGCCATGATGCCCATCCCCAGATGCTGAATGCGGAAGTGAAAAAGTAGTCGTAGGGAACATCGGGAGATATCTCATCAACATTGAAGCCTGCAACCATCGTGATGCGCTCGTCGTTCTCATACTTGTCGAGCATCTCCTTACAAAAAGGGAAAAACGACTGTGAGGGTACGACGTCATCCTCAAGCACCATGCACTTGTCGGCTAGCGAGAAAGCCCATTGATGAGAGGTGTATCCTGCAACCATACAACCAAGATTCTTCTCTTGATAGTTGCGGTGTACTTCGCACTCCCAGTCAATCTGGTCATCAGCGACAATCTGGCGGCAGGCCTCAATGCCAGCTAAGTCGCGCTCTCCACGAGGACCGTCCTGAAAAAGGAAGAGACGTGAAGGCCTGGCTTTCTTTACTTCGTTGAATACTTGTTGAAATGTGTCGCTGCGAGTAAAGAAGAGCAGCAGCACGGCGATATCATTTTTTGCAGGATGTTTCATTGCCGCAAAAGTACTAAATAATTATGAGAAAAAACTCAATAATGACGTTTTTTTTGTATCTTTGCAGTGAAAACCCGTTATGGTTTATAAATAGAATGAGTAAAAACAGTCTTCTCTTAGTTCCTTCTGGTGGCTTGGCCAATTGTATGCGAGCTATCGTGTCGGCTTATCACCTTTGTCAGATGACAGACAGTAGTCTGCAGGTTGTATGGTTTCAAGGGTGGGGTATGCATGCTGCCTTTAGCGACATCTTCGAACCACTTACAAAGGAGAAGATAGCTGTACGTGAAGCAACGGTATGGGATTATCTGGTTAATGACCGCCCTCGCCGCCATAATCTGTGGCTACCCTATCTGCCTCAGCAGCTATATTATGGAGGTGGCGTTATTGGAGAATTGCAGATTGCATCGTTGCAACAGCAGGGCTTCGACTTTGCGCAATGGCTGCGAGGTCATCGTCGCTATATGAGTTGTCATTTTGAGGTAGTTACTCCACCTCGTGAACTTTATCGAGACTTCTTTACACCCAGCGAACCTGTCAGGGCGATGATAGCTGCTTATCAGCAACAGTTTGGCGACGATGTGATAGGTATGCATATCCGTCGTACTGATAACATAGACTCTATCAACAAGAGTCCGATAGAATTGTTTGTTGAGGCTGGACGAGAGGAACTGACAGCACACCCTGATGCAAAGATATTCTTGGCTACTGATAGTGAAGACGTGAAGAAGGAGATGCGCCAACACTTTGGTGAGCATATCATTACCTCTACTGCTGAGGCTACTCGTGATAGTGTGGCAGGTATCCGTGCTGGATTGGCAGAGATGTGGACGTTATCGCTGACTCGTAAGATCTATGGCTCAGCAGGTAGCAGTTTCTCGGAGATGGCGTCGTGGATAGGCGGTAATGAGCTACAGATATTAGAGCGATAGGCTATTGCTTACAGCGGATAGTCCAACGATATAAACTGATGAGTGGGCGCGCCAGGAATGGTGGTAACAGCCATACTGTTCGATCATAAAGAGGGATGTCTGTTGGTAACGAGCCGATGACTTGTTGGTAATAGGATGTGCGCACCTCGTCATTTCCTTCTGCTATAAACCGCTCATATTCTTTTATCTGATGTAGGATAAAGGCTGACTGGAAAGTGCTCCATCGGGGAGCCAATACTTCTCGGAGGATGTCATCATATAGTTTCTCACGCTCCAGTGTGTGATGGCGGTTGTTGGGAAGTCCTGCAGTATATTGATAAACGCAGTCGTTGATAAAATATACTTTGGGTTGCTTCATCAACACCTTTACCTGCATCATCTTGTCTTCGCCCTCAATAATCTCTCGTGGCGTATCAAGGGTATTCTCTAGTATCTCCTTACGGAAGATGCAAGCCCATAGGATAGGGAAGTGGTTCTTGCCTGTGATGATGGTTCGGATGAGTGCGTCTGGATTAGCTGAACCAGTATAAACTACGGGCGATATCTCTCCTGTATGTAAACGGAATGTGCCTACCACCTCATCGGCTTGATTCTGCTCGATAGCATTATAGAGGGTTTGCAGAGCATTGGGAAGTAACTCATCGTCAGCATCTACGAAGATGATATAACGACCAGATGCTTCTTCAACGCCTCTTCTGCGTGCAGCCGTCACACCACCATTGTCTTTATGTATGACATGAATCCGCTCTTCTTTTGCGACCCATTGGTCACAGATATCAGCGGAGTTATCTGTACTGCCATCGCAGACACAGATAATCTCAAAACTGCTAAAGTCCTGTTGCAGCAGACCTTCCAGACAATGACCAATATATTCGGCCTTGTTGTATACGGGTATGACGATAGATATCTCCATAGTCTATTTCTTCTTGAGGAGGAATTGCATACACTCTTTAAGAATAACGACATTCAGTAGGCGCATGATAGCGTAATAGAGAATGGCTGCCAAAGCGATGCGAACCAATAAGAGTATCCACAGATTCGTGATAAATATGGTAAGATAGTGGGTGCCAGTCATCACGGCAGCAGCTATTATCATAAAGGGTGTTACATCTTTGGCCATTTGCAGGAAACTCAGGCCGATGAGTCTGTTGGCAGAAGGTTGCCAAGCACCCAACCACAGGATGTTGAATGCACTATAGGCAATCACCATGATGGTGATACCCTGTTGATAGAACAGTAAGATGACGAGTAGTTGTAAGGCAATCTGCGCGATGTTCAGCCACATATTAATGTCGCTGCGCCCATGACTAATCACTAGGTTTTGGTAGAGTGAGAAGATGGGCATGAAGGCACCGCTCAGACAAAGTATCTGCAACAAAGGTACACATTCTATCCACTGCTCACCAATGGTGCAGAGAATAAACTCACGAGCCACCAATGCTAAGCCGAACAAGAAGGGGAAGGAAAGGAATGAGGTGAAGCGTAGCATCTTACGGAATACATTCAGCTCACGATTCTTTTCTTCGCGAACACTTACCAATACTGGCTGTGCCACCTGTTCTACCATGCCGCCAACCGTCTGGAAAGCCATAGAATCCCATTTATATGCCTGGAAGAAGTTTCCTACGATATGAGCATTGCGGAAAAGCAATCCAAAGAGCACCGTCAGCATGTTCAGGTTGACCGACTTGATAATCATCGTTACCAGAATCTTCATCGAGAACGAGAAGGTCTGGCGGATATAGCTGAAGGTGAACTGCAGTGTGGGCCTCCACTTTACATAGTAGAAGCGCCCCAGTATCAACATCGTAGAGTTTACTACCTGTTGCCAAGCCAAGCTCCAATAAGTAAAGCCGTTCAAAGCAAGAACAATAGCGGTAGAGCCAGAGATGACAAGTGCCACAAGATTGACGATGGTTATCTCGCGATTCATCATGTTCTTCACCATGTAGGCATTGGTGGAAATACCAAACGAGGAGATGAAGAATGACAGGAACAGAAAGCGAGAAAGGTCTGTAAGTCGTGGCTCGTCGAAAGCCCAAGAGATAAGTGGAGCAGAAAGGAAGAGTACACCATAGAGACATCCACCCATCAGGATGTTAAACCAGAATACACTATTGTATTGTTGTGCTGTAGGTTGCTTCTCATTGATGATTGCTGTAGAGAAACCGCTCGACTGTAGATTGCCAGCAATAGCCGAGAAGATGGCCAGCATACCGATAAGACCAGTGTCGGCTGGTGTCAGAAACCTAAGGACCACGATGCCGATAAGCAGATTGAGTATCTGCATAGTGCCGTTATTAACGGCTCCCCACATTAGTCCTTTTGCTGTTTTCTCTTTCAGATTATTCATATTCAAGGTACAAAAGTACTGCTTTTTGTTTGAAGTTCAAAATAAAATGACTAATTTTGCACGCAGAATACGACCTTTGTATATAATATGGAGAATCAAATAAAGAAGCCCCGTCTAGAGTGGCTCGATGCCTTGCGAGGTTTTACCATGATTTTAGTTGTGGCTAATCATGTGGCTGGTATGGGTTTTGGCGAGACGTGGAAAGGTTCGTCATGTATGCCTTTCTTGGTGTTGTTCCGCATGCCCCTGTTCTTTTTCGTCAGTGGATTCCTTGCCTATAAGGCTGCACAAGTGTGGGATCTTCGCAACCTCGGCTCTTTGCTGATGAAGAAGATAAAGGTACAGACGATACCTACTGTGGTGTTCTTCTTCTTGGCAATGGCCATACTGAAACCTCATTTCTGGCCAGCAGTAGAGGAGGCCTTGTCGTTGCCCACCAAGGGTGGCTACTGGTTTACCATCGTGCTGCTATACATGTTTGTGGTATATTATCTATTCTCCTATATAGAGAGCAAGCTAAAGGTACGCTCATGGATACCCATTACGTTATTCTTCATCTTGTCGCTGTGTGTCTACGAGACGTGTTATCTGCCTAAATACTTTTCATGGGCAGCAGGCTATCGTGGCCCTAAAACAGAGGTGTACTACTTCCTTCGTGAGAGTAGCTTGATACAACTGATGCTCTACTTCCCATTCTTCCTGTTTGGAAATATTGTGCATCGCTATTGGGAGCGTGCCCAGCGTGTGATGGATTCTAAGTGGTTCTTTCCTATACTGATTGTCGTCATCATTATGGCAACACTCGATGCACTGAAATGGCACACGCTGCGTATGGCATGGGCCAACCTGCCACAGACCGTTGCGAAGTTTGGACTGCTGACGATTACGTTTATGTATTTCCGCTTCTACAAGGATTATTTCACCAAGTTCACCGTGATGGGCTCATCACTGCAGTATATCGGTCGTCGTACGCTCGATATCTACCTGATACACTTCCTCTTTATGCCGGATGTGCCGCAGATTGGCGAATACTTCAAAGCTCATAGTTCGAACTTCGTTATTGACTTGATGCTTTCTGTATTGATGGCACTCGTCATTATCGGGTTCTGTATCATTACCTCGAATATCTTGCGTATCAGCCCATTCTTCAAGAAGTGGCTGTTCGGACGTAGCTAACTATAGAGATGAAAGAGCTGATACCAGAAGAGCAACCACGATGGAATGCCGTTATTAACGGTGTGCTGCGACAGTTTATAGGTATTTGTAAGGAGCACGACCTTACCTATTTCTGTTGTGGAGGTACGGCAATCGGTGCTGTGCGCCATCAGGGTATGATTCCTTGGGATGATGATGTCGATGTGTTTATGCCTCGTCCTGACTACGACCGATTTGTTCAGATTGCCAGTCAGCAACTTCCTGAGAACTTGGAACTGGTGACACCATACAACAAGGCCAACTATCCTCTTTTTTTCGTTAAGTTATGCGACTGTCGCACCACCCTGCAAGAAGAGTTAGATGTACCATGTGTCTATGGACTGTATATCGATATCTTCCCCATTGATGGAGCGCCTGATGACATAGAGGCTGCTCGTGCTATGGAGCGACAGTTTACTAAGACCAAGCATAAGTTGGAAGCAATCTCTACCCACGTTTCTTTCTGGTCTTATCTAAGTCTGTTAAAGACACCTTACGAGTGGGGACGTTTTGCGAGAAAAACTCTTGGTTTCTTCTTTAGGAAATGGTATAGAGGTCGTCTTTTGCAACAGATGACCGACATCAGTTATCGCTATCCTTATGAGTCGGCATCCTTGGTAGCTGTCTATTGTGGTTCCTATGGACCTAAAGAGGTCTTTCCAAAGGCTTGGCTACAGGGTACCAAATCTTTCTCTTACGAAGGAATGAATGTTGATTTGCCTATTGGCTATGACGACTACCTGCGCCAGTATTATGGGGATTATATGCAGTTACCTCCTGAAGAGAAACGTATCAGCCACCACTTGAAAGCTTACTATAATTTGTATGAACGCGAGGCAGATGAGGTGGTGTGGCGCAAGGCACATCAAGATTAGCGCATTGTATCGATGGTGTGGCGCAGTCCTTCGTCAATACTAAATAGTGGCTGCCAACCTAATGCTTCTAATTTCTTTGTAGAGAACACCGCCTTTGTAATGGGTGTTGTGTTTCCGTTGCCAGATAGATTCATGATAACTTGTCGCCCTGCGATAGTTGCTGTCTTTTCTGCCAACTCACGAATGGTGATATTCGACTCGGCATTAGCTACGTTATAGGCTTCTCCACTCTTACCTTTTAATAATATGGCAAGGATGGCTGCGGCACAATCTACCACATATATCCATGAGCGGTATTGCGTACCTTGACTATTCATAACGATATCTTCACTACGTAGCACATTGCGGATAAACTGTGCAAAGACGCGATTGTCGCTCTCAGTGAAATAAGGACCATAAGTGTGACAGGGGCGGGCAATGGTAATATGTGTCTGGTATTCCTGGTTATAAGAAGCGCACAATGTCTCTGCGGCACGCTTAGATGAAGGATAGCAGGCGCGTGGCGACAAGATGTCGATATAGCCACTGCTGTCTTCTGTGAATACGTTGCCGTCGCCTTCGCCATAAATTTCGCCTGATGAGACATATACCATACGTTGCATGTGGTGCTGGATACCGTAATCAACTAAATGGCTGAGGCCTTCCAAGTTAGCGCGCATCACCTCTACAGGCTTCTGCTGGAAGAAGTTGGGACTGGCATTGCTGGCCGCATGGATGATATAGTGGAAGTCTATAGTGCTGTGTAGCGGAGTACAAATGTCGTGTTCAAGAAAATGGAAACGGGGATTGTTCCAGTATTGTTGGAAACGCTGTTCTGCTCGTTGGCGGTTGCGTCCTAATGCATAGACCTCACACTCGCTATATTGGATAAGTATATCCGTAATACAGCCACCAATCAAACCGGTGGCTCCTGTGATGAGCACATTGCCTGTCAATGTTGAAGGCAATTGTTTGGCTGCCTTAGCGAGGTCTTGCTGATAGGGACTTACTTTAGCCATGACTCTGCCTGAATGTTCATTAATGCTTTCAAGATTTCCAAATCCTCTATGGTGGTAACCTTGATATTTTTCTCTGAACCAGGTACGATGTGCATCTCTCTGCCACCCAACTCAGCCATCAGCGTGCACGATGCCACAGAATTGGTAATACCCTTCTGCTTTGCCTCTTCATGAGCAGCAATGATGTTGCCCAAGCGGAAGGTCTGAGGGGTCTGCGTACGGATTAGTTTGTCGCGAGGAATACTGGTGGTTGTAGAGAAACCATCCTCACTCTCTAGAATAGCCTCACGACATTTGATACCTGTTATGGCGTAGCCATATTTCTTGCAGGTTGCTATGTTAGAGGATATAATCTCCTGTGACAGTAGTGGGCGCACTGCGTCGTGAATCAACACCAAATCATCATCCTGACATCCTGCTTCTCGCAAACCGTAGATGCCGTTATGGATAGACTCCTGACCATTGCTGCCCCCAGGGAATATCCACTTAAGTTTATCAATTGAGAATTGATTAGCATACGACTGTACTACTGTCTCCCAACCTGCCAAACACACCACAGCAATGCCATGAATGTCTGGGTGTTGCTGAAAAGCCTGTAGCGTGTGAATGATAATAGGACAGTTGTTGACATGCATGAACTGTTTAGGAATATCCTGTCCCATACGGTTGCCAGAACCTCCAGCAATAATCAGTGCGTAGTTCATATCTTTTGGTGTTTATTTTATTGCAAAATGGGCTGCCCCAAAGGCCAGCCCATTATATTATGGTGCGTCTTGCTCTTTTTACTTTGACTCCATCACCTGCTTGGCAATCTCGTTGTTTGGATCGATTTCCAGCAACTTCTGTGCATACTGCTTAGCAGTTTCCTTGTTGTCCTGGATAACAAAGTAGTAAGAGATGAGGTAACGATAGCTCTCTGTCAGACGAGCCTTATCGGTTGCATCCTTATTGTCCTTGCCACCAATCAGCTGGTCGAGCTTCTCATAATATGGTTTAGCAAGACCCTTCTTCTGGTCTGGGTCCATATAAGAGTTGACGCGAGCGCGCATGAAGGTTGCATATTCTGCTGCATCCTCATATTTTGTTTCCAAATCCTGATAGGTCTTGTCAGCCATGATGAAGCATTCTGCCTGCTCCTCAGGAGTAGTCTTCTTGTTAGCGTGCTGCAGGTGGAGCTGTGCCAAAGCAGCAATGTCGTTAGCAGAAGCTTTCTCTACAGTATTCAGATACTCTTCGTAGTTCTTGATGGCATTGGGGAAATCCTCTTGAGCCTTATAAGCATCAGAAAGCTGCTTGATGACACCAGCGCGCTTAGCCTTGTTGTCCATGTCTTCCTGCTGCAGAGCCTTCTGATACATCTCGATAGCTTTTGCATGCTGCTGAGCACCACTGAGGGCATTGCCATAGTAGGTGTAGTCGTAGTAAGAGAACTTAGCAGAGTCAGACTTGTTGAACAACGCATCAGCATACATCAAGGCGTCATCCCACTTCTTCAGCTCTGTGCTGTTGAAGAAGGCAAGACGGTTGAAAGCTGCGTGGCGAGGATTCTTGCTAAGACCAAACTTGGCTACCTCAAGAGCCTTGTCGTACTTCTGCTTGAAGAAGGCTGTCATGGCGAAATCGCTCAGGTCACGATCTTCCATCTTTGTCAAGTCTGCTTTGCTATAAGCACGCAGGGCTGCATCGAAATCGTTAGACATGTAGTAGATACGTCCAATCATTGCATCGACAGCAATGTCAGGACGCTGTGAGCGCAACTCTTCCAACTTGCTGACAGCACCGCGAGGACTAATCTTACGATATACGTTAGCATACTTATAGTAAGCCTCGGGCTCTGTAGGAGCAACATAGATAGCCTGCTCGTACTGAGCAGCAGCCTGTCCACCGTCATCTCCGTATGCCTCGATGTCACCCAAAAGGATGAAGGCAGGAGCACACTGGTTCTTAGAAGCTGCGAGTGCATGCATAGCATAGGTCTTTGCATTTGCGGTATCCTTAGCAAGATAGAACTCACGGCCGAATGCTACCAGATTAGCAGGGTTCTTCTTGTTAGCTTTGAAGAAAGGCTTCATCTGCTTGTCGATATCGGCGGGCTTCTGACTGATAATGTTCTTAACGGCCTGTACATCGGCTTCGGTGCCGTTCTGTGCCATTGCGCTTGCGCTATAACCTGTGGTCAGCGCTGCGATGAATAGATATTTAATTGCTTTCATAATTCAATATTATAAAGTGATGGTTGTTTCTTCTTATTTGACGTTTAGAACTTGTAAAGGTTTCTTTTTTTATTAATTATTCACAAATACAGTCCTTGTGTTCATTCCTGCCTGTATGGGCAGCAGACCCGATTTCTGGATGATTAACTGTCCTTTGGGCAGTCTGCAGAAGTGGGCAAAGTTAGAAGGTAATCCGCTACGTGGCTCGTTGAGCAAGGCGTAGATAGTGCGGATGAGCGGATAGTTACCATTATAAATATAGTACTGATAGGGGCGCCAGCTGTTGGCTACTGTTGCTGAGTCCAGTCGGCTCACCTTCATCACTGTTATGTTCTTCTTAAAGGTGACATTAGTCGTGTCACGTTTGTCGTTAAGCCAGTTAGAACCGATGATGCCCAAAGAGTTCTTGTGGCTCTCTACGTAGTCGATTACGGCTGCACTGGTCTTAACAGCTCCAATGTTGGGAGCCTTGAATTCCTTTCCCCCTAATAACGAGTCTACACACCAGCGTACGGTACTCGACAATGGGTTATCAAAAACCACATCAATGGTTCCTAACTTCGAATTGGGGTAGAGATCGTTCCAGTTAACCAACTCACCTTTCAGGATACGCTTAAAGTCCTTGACGGTGATGCAGGTGTCTGGGTTCTCGTTGTTGACAATGATTGCCAATCCGTCATACGCAATGGGGATAGTGCGTGGACGGTATGAGCGGTCTATAAGATTCTGGCGCTCCTTCTGTGTAAGGTCGCGTGTGGAGAATGCCAGCCACGTTTCCAACTTCATCAATCGCTTGATGGCATCTTGCTCGTTGGTATATTCTGCTTCTAACGTGTCGAGAACATTGTTGTAACTGAACACGTCAAGAGCTTCGTTCAGGATGGGACTGAAACTCTCGTCGGCAGTAAAGTAGCGCGCAGCCTTCTGATAGTCCTGCTCGGCTTTAGTATTTTTAGGCTTGTTCCCACAGGAGGGGAACAAGCCTAAAATGAGTGTTAATCCAATTAAAATGGATGCGATTCTATTCATGTTGTTATTGTAGTCTGAAGGTTACAGGTACGGTGTACTTCACACGTACGGCAGAACCGTTCTGCTTACCAGGAATCCAGCGAGGCATTGACTTAACCACGCGC
>Ga0265298_10009235_pt1 | contig 11757 bp, 9 predicted proteins | sample AusTroGonzalo_MG_3_FD_193486 | JGI IMG/M metagenome (GOLD analysis project Ga0265298, IMG submission 193486) | Bovine rumen microbial communities from tropical cattle in Woodstock, Queensland, Australia - Gonzalo_01 | ecosystem: Host-associated > Mammals > Digestive system > Stomach > Rumen ...
ATGATGAAGTTGATTCTTCTCTTTTTGATTAAGTCTTTTGATTTGGGGATGATGTGGTGTTGAGAACCACATCTTTATATGGGTATTACCATTTACCTAATTTTGGTTACTGTAAAATTGTTTGTATAATTGGCAAACGGATTATGACGATGTTTGTTATGTAATGATTTGAGATTGACTGAGTTATTTTTGGCATAGGATAGATTGTGGATGGCTTTGAATTTTAACTTGGCTATGATATGCTGGTCTGAATAATGACAAGATGAACGGGGGATGGTGAGGATTGCTTGAAGAAAAGCGGAGCAAAAACACGGCTGGGCTTATTCGGTTTGTTTACCGAGATGCCAATACCTTATTTGTCTTGACTATTCCATACCCGTGTACTGCCTTTGCGCATCAAACGGGCGCAATATCAATGCGACTTGGATTGACTATGGGGCGATTGGATCAATGAGGGATTACCACCCCAAAATATCGTAACGGTCAAAGTCGATGGCTTGTTGTCCTGCCAAGTCACGAGATTTGTTTGGCTTTGTTTTTTCCAGGCCATCGGCATCTAGGCAAAAACTGTAAGTGTGGCCTTCCGGATGTTTGAGGCGGAACTCCACATAGTCCTCATTTTTCTTTAAGGCTTCGAATACATTGTCGTAAAGGTAATAGTCATATTTATTGATATTGTTGTCTTTGCCGAAGTAGATGCAGCATGCAGGGACGCCACGGTTTTCGCACCAATTCAAGATCTTCGTTATGTCTTTGCCATTCTCATTCTGCTTGAAGCCGTACAGAAGTGACGCATTGGCTCGTGCCTTATGCATGGCCTGGTTGAACAATTCGGGAGTCGCAATTTCCTGTAATGTTTTCATCTCCAACGAGAGGCCAGAACTTGCCATAGCACGTTTCGCTTCCCAGACAAAGTCATCCGGGACGACGAGCAGGAAGTGCATCTGCGGGCCAAAGGAAGCCTTCCTCTGAATCGCCTTGACAACTCTGGCAAGAACCATGCGTGGTTCCAACCCTTGGATGCCAATGCCTGTGTGAGGACCATTGGAGCCAAAGAGGGGGAAGCATGGAATCATGGAGCGTCTCGTCTCAAGGAGCAGGAGGGCTGGCTCCAATATATTCGGTATCGGCATGCCACGGTCCTTGCAATCCTTGATGAAGTCTTCACGGGACTTCCACGACCGAGGGCCAACCGAACCGTTATTCCCCTTTGTGACAGCATCCTCGACCATCACTCCAAGACTGATGCCTTGACCGGCGGCACTGGCAATAATGTTCAGAAGTCGTTCGCGACAACGCCAGTCAATCTCTCCATTGGCAGCTGGGCGAACAACGATTCCGTAGGAGAGGCCACAAGGCGCAGGCCAGCGAATGTTTTCCCAATGGTCACCAAGATAGATAAAGGTCAATTTCCCGCTGGGGCGGGAAAGGACAGCCAGCGCTTTTTCGTCGAAAATGACATTAGGTTTCCGTTCCATGTCGATTTCCAACTGCCCAATGCCAGGGCGAGTTGGTTTGAAAGGAAGTAATACGGCAGGATCTGCTCCCAGACGAAATGCTCTGAGCGCAAATACATTGGATTGCCAGTCGCATCCGCACAGTTCAACCAGTTCGCCTTCTTGGAATAACGGCAATGAACTTAATTGCCCGAGACCAACGACCGGAATAGAACTTCCTTCCTGAAACAGGGCAAGTTTGTCTTCAAGCACGGTGCGGACGAGATTGCCGCACCAGCAATCTTCCTGACCTTGCAGGTGCCGTTCCTTAAAGATATAGGTGGTTTGCCGCCTGTAGTAGTGGAGAAAGACATCCTCAATGCATATTTTTTGGAATCGTGGAGGAAATCCTGGTTGTCCTGATTCTTGGTAGAAACCTGTTTGGGTTGCGACTACCTTGATATTGCATGTGGCCAGAGCACTGTTCTGTGTGTCCGGCAATAGTGGGAAAGTCGTACCGGGATGCTCAGTGCCGATGCCATTGATGTGGTCGATGGTGAGCCTGCTGGCTGCATCGGCCTTGTCAACCGGATTGTCGTGAAAAGATGCATCAGAGATAGCTGTTGTCATGGCTGAAACCTCTCATTCATTAGTGGCGGGGGGAAGTGAATGCTTTGCGATGAATGCCTCGGATTTTTCGATAGCCGTAGGCGCACGCTCTGTGCTGTCGAACAGGCAGTCGTGGCCGAAGAGTTTCCGTATGTATTCCTCGCAGTAGCCGAGGACTAGGTAGATGGAACGGCACCTGAAGACATTGGGGTTGCCCTCGAAGGTCTCCATGGCACGACGGACTTCCCACCAATCCATTATGGCAATGGAGCGGGGCAAAAGCATTTCGCACTCCGAACGAAGCCGTTGGCGATGGAAGAAGCCGAAGATGGTCTCTTCGCCTGTCTCTTGTGAGAGCGGCAGCATCTGGCCTGGAAGCCAGCAACGTGTGCAGAGGTCCATCAGCCCTGCAACGGTCAGGGGAAATGTCGGGAAGACGAAAGCGTCGAGGGGAGGGAGTCGGGATCCACAGAAAGGCGTTGGTGGACTGCTGGCAGGTAGTACATCCTGCGGTCGGTATAGTTGAATTGAAGCATCGGCGGGATTGATTGTGAAACCATCGCCATCGCTGTGCTTGTATTCGTCAAGAAGAGTTTTGGACATATTGTTTTCCTCCATTTTGCGTCTTTGCCGTCTTCTGCGTCTTTGCCACAGGGCAAAGACGCAGAAGACACCATTTGTATTATTCATTATCAGGGAACGTCTTAAGATCAAACCCATGGTAACCACGGGCCGGTTTGCCATTGAATCCCCGGAGGTTATGGCTAACCGTAGCCCCATGTTGCTCTGACATCTGCTCGGCCAGTCCCCTGAAGAACTTCGCCTCCTCTATGAACGGGAAATGCCACTCCTTGGAAAGTCGGTTATAAAGTTCATAGGCATCGTGAGAAAGGAAGCAGTAGCCGTTGGGCATGATGAACTCTGCCACAAATGACTTGATAGGATCCGAGAAGGCTATCAGATTGTCACGGTCAATTTCCTGGACTTTGCTCAATGTGATTTTCCAATTGGCGCGCCTAACCATCCTTGCGCCTTCGAGCAGCCAGTTCAAAATACCGGGGCCCTCCTCGGAGTAGAGCTTGTCCGGCAGTTCCTTATCTTGTTCGGCCTCCGGGATGCTTTTCCTGAAGAAGATGGGCAGCAGACGGTCGCGCCATTCCTGACCATTGCTCTCGAATTCGAAGCGCAACTTGTTGTTGCTGACGATAATGACAGAATAGCGTCCGGCGTATTCGAGGCTTTCGTTCTTGTATTTCTGCTGAGCTGCGAACTCGTCTCCACCGACCAGCCGTTTGGCCCATTCGCCACCACGGCCGCAAAGTGTCCGAGCAATGGCCTCTGTTCCAGACAGCAAAGAGTTCTCCCGTGTGAGGGATGCCAATGCGAATTTTTCGCTAAGATTCTCGAACTTGAGATCGAAGACTCGCGCTCTGCCAAGGATTTTGGAGAGCAGAAGCACCAGTAGTGATTTGCCAGAAGACCCCTCACCGACAAAAACCAGCATCTTGCGCGTATAATTGAGAGGAAATAGCGCTGCACCGAGGTACATCTGAGTGACAAGCCTGTCCATTGGATTCGGCATAATCATTTCAACGGCCTTGCTGAACCTAGGGCAGGCCGCCGTTGGATCGTAGGGAACGGTCAGCGTGTGCACCACATAGTAGTCGGGGGAAGGTGTTATCACTCTGAACTCCTGGAGCGAATTGTCCCAAAGGAGCTGGGCATTGGGCATTGGGATCAGGTCTGGGTGCATGGCTGGAAGAAAATCTTGCTCGCAGTCCAATTTGAGATAATCTAGGATTTCCTTTAACAGCCTGGGTTTCATGGACAATTCCGCCGCTGGTCCGTGCTCTTTGGCAAGTACGTTCACCTCGTCTCGGACAAGCCGCATGACACTGTGCTCCGACTCTGGCTTCCACTTGCCGTCTCCCTGATATCTGCTCCAACCGTTGGCTTGTGTATAAATGAACTTGTAACGCTCGCCAACATGCTGGGCAAGTGCCGGAACATTGGCCTTTGCGACTGACGATAGCATAAAGAAGTCTTGTTCCCTACCTTTAGACGCCCCGGTATCTGGGGTTGTGTCTGTGATGCCCGCATCAGCGGGCAGAATGAATTCGTCTTTACTCATAGTAGCTCCATAAGCGGAATTTTGGAACTTACGGGATGGCGTTCCGCTCTTTTCGCCATCGCGGCAAAAATCTGGGGAGTAACCAGGAAAAATGTGTATGTAACGTATCAACTGTATGCCTCCGCATGGCTGTCTGGCCATGCGGAGGCACCATCGGTTACTTCACAGAATGGCTGGGTACATCAGCGTCATCGTTGCACTGGCTGGCAGGAAGATTCAGCACGACGCCCTTGTAGCCGCGCTTGTTGCCTTCGTCCCGCGTCACGGAATTGCTAGGCTCGACCCTGAAACTAGCGGCCATGTGATCGGGCAGTTGCCTGGAGAACAATGACATCGCCAACGGCGTCCAGTTTCGACTATGGCAATAGTCGCGGTACGAGGTGTAGGCCTCCATGGTGGTCACGGAATTATCCTTCGAGCAAGGAGCCATGGGAACATTATTAGGAACGGCCGAGACGCAATGCTCCAGCCAGATCCGTACAGATTCGGATTCGTCAAGCAAATCTTCAATCTGCTGTTTTTGCTCTTCGCTGGGTTTCAGCTGGAAGCCGTCCTCGATGATTTGGGCGAGTCCTTCGAGGGCGAAATTGAGAATTCCGCTTCCTTCTTCCCTGGCCAGAATGCTGCCATAATCCCGAACGGGTTCGGGTTTGACATCTGGTTGGTGGAAATGCACAGAACGCACTCGCCGTTCCCAGGCATCGCGGTCGCCGTCGATTCTGATGGGCTGTCGGCAGTTGGATACGACAATCACATTGAGGTGACCATGGAAGCTACCGACCCAGTTGCTGCGCTTTTTCTCTACCGTCAGTCGGTCTCCGCCTGTCAGCGCCTTGATTTTTTCGATGCCGCGTTCGCGCAAGAAGGTGGAGGAAACATCCTGTCCGACCAGCAAGGAGTGACCCTCGTAGCGACCGACCTCATAATAGCCTCTGATGGCGTTTGTGCGCAGCTCCGTTGCGTTCTTCTCTCCAAGAACATTCTGGATGATGATCACCACCGTGCTTTTGCCTGAGCCCGCTTCACCAGTGACCAGTAAAATCGTCTGGGTCAGGTTCCGGCCCAAAAGTATCTGTCCCATATAACCTTGAAGGACGCGAATGCCATCGGCTGTCGCTACACCTTCGAGAAGGGCTATGAAACGCGGAGCTGTCGCTGAGGGGTCGTAGTAGGCATTGATCTGATTCCGTGAGCGGAAGCGCTCGTCCGTAAGTGCGTATTGTTTCCATTCGTGGGTCTCGGCATCGTAGCAGACGAAGCAGTTCTGGCAGTGCACGTAATATTGTTGGTCAGCGGCAAAAAAACCTTTGACGGCGCAGCATCCTTTGATGGCCTTGACAATCTCGGCGGCAGTGTTGGCGTTGGCCTTGAAGCCGAACACCAGGCCAACCAGTTTGAAATAGAAGAGGAACAGCGTGTTGACTTGGTTTGCCAGCACCTCGTCTGGAAGTTCTGACCAGACTCCGCTGGAGGCGTCTTTCAGCCATAACTTCATGGTGTCCGTATCGTAGACGCAGCCGATGATGTCGGCGATGATATGCGCCGCTGTCAGCGGGTTGATGTGCTTGATGATGTTTTCCTCTTTTTTGCAACACGCAACCTTTCCGTAAACAGCTTCGTTTTTGGCAACAATGGCTTTTATTTCCTCAAATGACTTACTGTGAAAGGCTTGACGTTCATCGTCTGTAACCTCCGTTTCCAGCGTAGTTGCATTTTCAGAGCGTTTTTCCATTGTTGCCATATTCTGCGTGGTGAGTTCGTGTGACTCTTCGGGCGTATCAGCGAGGGGGGAAGATTCAGGGTTCATGAAAATTTCTCCAATTTTTGGGGTGATTGTGTCCTGATGGTGGGCTGGTGCCTCCAATGAGGTAGAGACGGACGTAGTAATCAAAGTGGAATTTGCCTGATTCACTGCCTCAGGCTGGGCATTTTTTTTGATTGTCTTCATGGTTGAAACTATTTTTGAGAGACTTCAGATCGCCTGTGGATTGCTCCACAGGGCGTGGCCGAATTGCCACGTAGAAGGGGCAGTCACACGTCTGTGTGACGTCGGCTGTCATGTGTCATGGCAGATTTCAAAATGCTGACGAATTCAATTTCCAAAGAGCAGCCGCCGATCAGAAGGGCAAGGGTGGGGTGGCGGATTCCCAGTTGCCAGAAATGGTAGTGTTATTTCGCGGGCATCACCTCCTCACCTGGCTTGGTGACTGTCGAAATTTGGACCATGCCACAGGCAAGTCTTTCAATTTCGTCAGCGTCGAAGCGGATTTTGCGGGCAGAAAGTCGAAATTCATGGACCAGTCCACGACGGATATACTGTCTAAGTGTAGGCGCGGAGATTCCAAGCAAGGCCAGAGTTTCCCCACGCGAGATGAGCTTCCTCCTCTTCCCTGGCTGGTGCTGGATTATAGCCATGATTTCTGCTTGGTCACTGGCTGGGACCTTCAGATCCTCTAGTACTGTTTTTAAAATTGATAAAGACATAACTGCCGTCCTTACAATGAGTGATTTTGTCGTTTAGTGCAAAATATAGCCCAATCTCCACACAATGTCAAATATGTTATCATCCTGTGGTTTAGTGGTTTATACAGAAATTTTACGATATTTCTTGTATTCATTAAACGATAGACTATATTAATATTGAGAAAACAACAAGGAATCACTACAATGAAAAAAAATAATGGCGTTCATAAAAAAATTATCCAGCGTCTCTCTGTCAATTTCTTTCCCTGCCAACATTGCCACTTGCTTCACTCTGCTAAGTCGCGGAATGTGCCATCGTGCCAACAGGGACAGAATGGTCTCCCCTGCGATCTCGCTCTTGCCCCAGGCGAGCTTCTTCGCCTGAAATATGCCCATAAGAACCTGAAAATTAAACTGGAGGAATCTAGCGAGGCACTCGGCAAGAAGGACCTGGACGATGCTGCTGAACCCATCGTGACAGCAAACACGACACCTACACTGCCGACACAGAAAACCGTTCAATGCCAAGGCAAGCGATTGGCCGCACAGATAGAGGAGCTGGCTCTAAGTCTCTATTCAGCCACGTCCCTGCTACTTGAGCACGCTAATTTGCATAATTTCGAGTGTCCGTTACTAAATTCATTATTCTACTACCAATTCGAGGCTGGCAAGCCTATTCCCATGCTGCTGGTCGTTCCCAAGAAATCGGAGGAATCATTTTTAGCCAATGCGCTGAGCGTTTTGTGCAATCACGCCAAATTGCTTCTGCGATATTTGCAGGTTCGCTTGCTCGGAAGGAAATCAACCATACTCAAAAATGATAAAAATGATGCTCTTTTTCCCAGCATGGCCGGAAACGTAAACCGCGAGGTGCCCACGCCATCTGAAAAGGAACTATTCACATACACGCATTTTGGCTTCCCAATGTCCACAATTGAAATTTTCGCGGCGTTTAATTCCACACCGGACAAAATTAAGTTCATAAATTTGCTCACCAATAATGAGAAAATTCCCAAACCAAATCGATATATTGCAAGGTCGATACTGCCAGCATTACTCCTTCTGGAGAATGACGAAGAAAAATCAAAATGGTTCTTCAGACTAAAGTTTGTTGAGGATGGGAAAGTCGAGAGAAACACGATTGGAGTTTTACATTATCTTATAATAAAGGAAGAATCTACAAAATTCGCCAAAGAGTGGAAGGAAGATTTTGATCAAAAATATGGTAAATATCTCGAATATTTGTATTTCAATGGCAATGCTTGCCATTTCGTCCTTATTTTCACGAAGCGAACCCCACTTGGTCGAGCGAAACAATCTCTAGGCTATTTTGCCCAAAAGCGGCAGACGCAATTTTTGTACTTGCACAAAGAGGATGACATACTCCTGGCAATTAGCCAGGATTTCCGGGCGTGGCATGAAGACCAGAAAAAGAAATCAGAACTGCACATTTTCACGAAATGGGAATGGGATAAATCGGCAAAGGGGATGGGGGCGCTTGTAAAAGAGATAACCCAAAAAGCAATTATTCTTCTCGACATACCGCATTGTGAGCCAACTGACATGAAATTGTTAAAATTTCTATATGAGGCAGAGCAAAAGGAATACCTACAGACATTGAAAAAACTGTTTGATATTGATCTAGTATTTGCAGCCATAACCAATTGCCTTAATAAGGAAGATACAGCCAGCACAGCCGAGGCACCGAGACAAATTAAGACACTAGCGGAGAAAATCAAAAAAACTGGGCGAAGGCATCCTCATGGCAAAGACATCTACGAGCCTGTCAAGGCTGATAAATACCATGAATTACACAATGCCTCCTTGTTTATCGTTCTGTGCTGGTGTATGGTCCGTTTCTTGAAAAGCGGCGTTTCTCCCAGTGCCGATGAGGTTAAGGCACAAGTCCGACTGTTGAAGATGGCGTTAAATCTCAAGGAGAAGCAGGGAATCAATGGCCAGTATATGCGAAAATCCTCAAGAAAAACTTACAAAACCAAAAGTCGGGAGCAAGCCCTGAAGGACAAGGTAAAAAAAACTCTTCTCCGAAATCAAGTCTCAAGTGAGGTCTTGCAGCCGCACCCGAAAAAAACCAAAGATAGCCACTGACCAAGACAAGATCTAACACGAGCCCCCATACCGACAATCTGCATACCCTTTGCATACCCTTTGGTGCATCGTACAGTACAAAAATAAGGGAAAAAAGAGGAAAATAGGCGCAAAATACGCACCAAAGAAAAAGCCCTGCAAATTACTGATTTGCAGGGCTTTTAAGATGGTCGGGACGGCGAGATTCGAACCCGCGACCTTTTGACCCCCAGTCAAACGCGCTAAACCAGGCTGCGCTACGTCCCGAAAAAGAAACCTTGAATTGGTTGTTTACATAATTTAATGTCGAATCGATGGTTTTCAAGCGAGAAAACAGAATTTTCCGTGGCAACAGATGACAATCCTCCGATTTTTAGAGATTTTTGCCTTTTTTTCTTCAGAAAACTTGCATTGGACGAATCAGGAGATAAATTAAAGAAGTTGCCCGACATGATGGGTCAACGACATACTTGGTAGGATACCCAAGTGGCCAACGGGGGCAGACTGTAAATCTGCTAGCTATGCTTTCCTTGGTTCGAATCCAAGTCCTACCACCATCACAAATTCAGCCCGGGTTTTCCCGGGCTTTTTTGTTATCCAGGCGAAATAAGCAACCAAGGTGACATCATGGACGACACCCAACTTTACCTGGACTTCGCGGACAGCACTGTGCTCAATCTGGCCGAAACACCGTCCAAAGCCGTGCCTTCCAACCATGTTGTAATCAGCCAGATGCGTCGCGCCGTCATCCGCTGGCTGCTGGCGCAGGAGCCACGGGTCGCGGGTTGCGGTTGCGACATTTCCTGCGGATCGCGCCTGCCACGGGTTGACATCTGCGCCTTCTGGACTCAGAAGGCTCGTGGGCGCAATTCTCGCAAGGCTGTGCTCAGTCCCACTCCGTCCGTGGGAGTCATCTGCTGTGGTGACGAGAGCGAGTGCTATGCGATTTGTTCGCAGCCGCCGGAAGCCTTGTCCGAACTGGCGGAGTTGCACCGTGAGATGCGGAGGCGTGAAGAACTGATTCGCCAGAATGAGCCGCAATTGCAGGACGGCAGTGCGCTGTTTCCCGAATATGGTGACTGGGACTACTCGCGCACTTCAGATCAGGAATACCTGAAATGCGCCGAACAGGCCGCCCACTTGGAGAAGACCATCCTGGCGGGGACACGCTTGGAACGCACACTGCGGACAGGATACTTCTCGGGGATTTATCTGGCCGTGCCCGCCGGTACTCTGGATGCCCCGGATTTGCCTGTGGACTGCGGGATTCTGTGGGTGCACGACGACCTGAAGGTTGAAGTACGCCGGGAACTCACCTTGCGCGAGGTTGCGCCCGCCAACCAGATGGTGCTGGCGACGCGAATTGCCGCTGCCGCCACCCGCGCAGCCAGCGAACTGTATGGCGTCAGAATGAACAGCAAGGGCGCATTTTTCGTCAAGCCACCGCGTTTGCGCCACAAGAAAGAAAATCCTACCTTGCCCCAAGCGTGACCATGCCCTACTGCCTGAACATCGGCAACACCCACACCGAAATGGCGCAGGTCCTGCCAGCAGGCCTGTCTGGCTACCGCCGTTGGGACACCGCCGAGTTTTTGCGGGACGAACTGCCGTCCGATTTCCCTTTTGTGCAGGAAGAAATTCTGGCCGCCTGCGTTGTGCCCGCGGTCAGGGAAAAACTTGCCAGGCACCTTGATTCACGGATTCATTTTCTCAGCGTGGCCGATTATCCCGAAATCGACTTTTCACGCTATGACTGCCGCACTCTGGGGGCCGACCGCATCGCCAATGCCGCCCAGGCCTGGCACACATGCCACGAGGCAGTGATGGTCATTGACTGCGGCACAGCCATCAACTCGGAAATCATTTCCTCCACGGGAATTTTCCTGGGCGGGGCAATCCTGCCCGGGCGCGCCATGCAGTTCTCCTGCCTCCAGAAATTCACCGCCCAGTTGCCGTTGGTCAACGGCAAGGAGGAACTCCCAGCGCCGGTGGGAGAAAACACCGTGGACGCCATCCTCGGCGGCGTGGGACTTGGCGTCATCGGAGCCGTGAAAGAACTGATCGAACGAACCAAGCAACTGCCAGGCCTGGAAAACTGCCGCGTCCTCGCTGTCGGAGGCGATTCGCCTTACTTCAGGCAGGCGATACCGGTGCTGGAGGCTGGCGGGAACGATTTCACCCTGCGCGGAATTGCCCTCTGCCTAACAATGCGCTAGCAAACGTACTTTTGCAACGATGCAAGACGAGAAGAGCGGTCGATTAAAACAAAAGCAACACACTTTGCCAAAGCAAAGCCAAACATTACCAACATAGGAGCCATTTCATGTTCTTTTCCCAGTCAAAACTCTTCAGGGCCGCAGCGTCCTCGCTGCTGATTTTCGCCCTCGCCAGTTGCTCCCGGCAGTCTGCCGAAGACGTCCAGTCTGATGTCCCCAAGACACGGCAGGACGAGGTCAACGCAACTGTCCAGCGCCTGAACGACCTTGCCGAGCAGGCCGCAGAAATGTCCGCCAACACGGACAAGGCCTCGCAGTTCCAGCGCACTGCCGCGCAGGCGCAGCAGGTTGCCCAAGACGTCCAGCCAGATGCGCCCAAGACGCGCCAGGAAGAACTAAACCAAGCCGTCCAACGCCTGAACGAGGTTGCCGAGCAGGCCGCAGAAATGTCCGCCAACACGGACAAGGCCGCGCAGTTCCAACGCACTGCCGCGCAGGCGCAGCAGGTTGCGGAGGAAGTCAAGGCAGACGCGCCCAAGACGCGGAAGGAAGCGGCCACCGAGACGGCGGCGCGTCTCAACGAGGCGGTCGCGGAAATGACCGCCACGTCCCAGAACAAGGCTAAGACAGAGCAGTTGCAGCGTTCGTCCGAAATGGCCAAGCGCGTCGCCGAAGCCGTCCAGCCGGACCAGGCTGACGGCACTGCCCCCTCCCCTGCCCCCGCCGCCAAACCAGAGTAATACCGCCAACCTCAATAGGAAACCATCATGAAAACATTCCGTATTCTGTTTGTGACCAGCCTCATTTCCCTCCT
>Ga0265298_10009237_pt1 | contig 11755 bp, 12 predicted proteins | sample AusTroGonzalo_MG_3_FD_193486 | JGI IMG/M metagenome (GOLD analysis project Ga0265298, IMG submission 193486) | Bovine rumen microbial communities from tropical cattle in Woodstock, Queensland, Australia - Gonzalo_01 | ecosystem: Host-associated > Mammals > Digestive system > Stomach > Rumen ...
CTCGAGACGGAAGCCGAAACGAGTCCCTGGAACAGTCGCCGACGATCCTGAGAACAGAACCTCCGAACCGTAGCTGACGCTCCAATCTCCGTCACCCTCCAGCCTGATGCCGATGGTGTCGGCCGTCCCATCTGGAGTCTCCGTTCCCTGCGACACGCCGTTGACCTTGACGGAAACGGAGACGCCTTCTCCGAACGTGATCTCGGCATATATTCCCTCGCTGGCAGATTCCGTGGACGCCCCGCACAGAAGAGCATATTTGCCTTTGTATCCTGCCTGCGGAATCTGCTGCCATGTCATCGAGCATTCAATTCGCTTGGTTGTGTCGACTGCGTTTACGGTCTTGTAGACGGCTCCGACCGGAGATGCATACTTGCCGTTCGGCGGGTTGTCGTCAACGAAAGGTCTCGAGCATCCGTCCATCGTGGTCCAGCTTGCTGAAAGCGTGCCTCCCTTGAAATCGTCGAATATGGTCTTCTGCAAAGGCAGAGAGCCAACGTCACCAGTGACCGCCGTTCCGCTGGAGGCTGGACGCCAGCGCAACATCGATCCTCTCGCAAGCGCAAGCATGTTGACCTTAGCTCCAAGATTGCCGCCCCAGTGGACGACGCCAGGACGAGAACCTCCCGACATGCGCCTTGACTCCATTCGATACGGACGAACGTTCAGTGCGTCGAGCGTCGTGTATGGCGGCTGGCTCTGGTACGCCAGCTTCCTGTCCAGTCCGCCGAGCGGGAAGAGAAGGTTTTTGAATGAGAACGGATTTGCCATAGTATCACTTTGCAATTGTTGTTGAAATCCACCCGACAACGCCGCCGGAGACAATAGCAGAGATGATTGTCGCTATATAATGGACGACGGTCCTCCATGTCGACTTCCCCTGCTTCATGAGCAGCATGTCCTCCTTCAGCTTTGCGACATCGTCCACGAGGCCGGACTTGTTTCCGCTCCCGTAGATGGTGTTGTAGTCACGCTCCTGACGATCACGAATGAGCCGAACGTCGGACGCAATGGCATTTAATAGCTTGTCTCTTTCGTTGTCAGTCATTCCAATGCCTCCCCCCGCCGAAGGTCACACCAATATAAGTCAGCACACACTTCCATTTAGGGAACCCGTTTGCCTCAAGCTCCGCGACGTACAGCACATCAGCCACAAGACGTGAGCAGATATGTTCTTTATAGATCCAATCATGTTTGATGCTGGGCACAAGAGTAGCCGCGTTGATGGTCGGCGAAATCATCGTCCAGAACAGTCGTGGCACGCTCATGCCGTCAGAGATGAAGCCCGCAGGCACAACATACTGCTTGCCGTCAAGCTCAAACGGGATAGGCTCTAGCGTGCGAATTAGCGTCCCCTGCTCTTTGTCGAACAATATTTGGCATGAGATCTTCGTCATTTTTGAGCCTCCAAGGCCTCGTCAAGAGTTTCCTTAATTATCTCTGGAGGAAGGATTCCTCCTCCATCTGCATAGTCTGTCTGGATGCCGACAAACTGATACAACTGGCTGTTGTTCTTTGGCTTGCCGTCACGCTGGATGAACTCGCCTTGCTCGTCGGTGACTATCAAGGCTGGTATGCGGTTCGGGTTTATGCACTGGGTTCGACAGAAAAACACCAGAGCGTCCTCCCTTGCTTCCATGCTGACAGGAGACTCGGTGTCGTGATAGACCTTAATGAAACGGCTTCTGTACGGCTCGTTCGCAAGGATGGCGTCGAGGCGGCGATTCAGCATCGCGCACTTCGCGCACCCTGTATGACCTATGACATTCGCCGTCAGCATCAGTATCCTCCTAGTCGTCGAATGCTATGCATTCCACACAGTTGCAGGTTTCCCACTGGCCATCATTATTCTCAAACCCGATTTCCAGCGCAGTCAACTTATTGTCCTTGACAGTTGCCGAATTGATCCGCAGACGAGTCGTTGATTTGCCTTCCGCTTGCAGTTTGGCCATTCGTGCCACAAAGGCAACTAAATTGTCATAGTTCGTGTGCTGCCCTTCCTCTGCTGGCTTTTCGCTGGCATCAGCGTATGTCAAGAGTTTTGAAGCGACGGCCGCATGATAGCTGGTTGTCCCGATTGCCTTCAAATCCGTCAGCGTGCAATTTCCGTCCTTACACTCGAACGGTTCGTCAGAAGACTTGATTCTGCTGTACAGCGAGGCGACGGCGTTCTTTACCACGGAAGAGACATCGGACGTGGCCTTGGTGCTTTTCTCCGCTGGAATTGTGGCCTCAGGTTGCCTCGCCTGGTAATACGCCTTGACCGCCGAATAATACGCCTTGACGGTCTCGGGCGGCGCGTCCTTTATGTATCCGTTGAGCTGCGGCCCCGTCTCGATGGACATTTCACGAATGCCTTTGAGCGTGTTGGTCGCTGGATCGAACGATATGCCGGCGGTGGAATCGGACGCGATTGTGATTCGCGTGTTTTCCTTTCCGATGCTGATTGCGCCGAGCCCGTCGAAGTAGCTGATCTGGCCATATTCCGGCGAGCCAAAATCGAGCTTCGTTCCTGCTCCCAGAAAAGCAGGATTGTGGCCGCACGACGTCAACATCAAGGCAACAACAACAGAGAATATAATCAAAATGTTTTTCATTTTAAGCTCCTATTTATTCGCCACCGAAGGAAGCGTCACGTTGAAGAATTTGTCCACGTCGGACTGGCCAATCTTGATGTCAATCGCCTTGGCAAGCTCAACGCCCATGACGTTGAAGTCAATCGGCATCGAGAATGCCGATCGAGCCGAGTACGGTGTTCAGATTCTCTTGCGCGTTGCTTTTGTTTTCAACAGCTTCCATTTTTTGTTCTCCTTCTTTGTTAGTTGTTCTTTTCGTTCTCCTCGAGTGTCATCAGTTCACAATTGAAATGAGACCACATGTCGGAGATTAACTTTGCGTTCGAGATGTCGTTAGGTGTGCCGTTCTTCTGCACAAAGGCAAGCGCCTCTTGCATTCCGCGCCACGAATTTTCGACGGGATTCTCGCACAGACATGCCATCTGCTGCCGTGCGTATTCCATCTTCTTCTTGTAATACTCTTTCATTTTTTCCTCCATTTTAGAAGTTAATATTATCACCGGCAGAATCACCAGTGTCCGGACCAACCTAGATGCTCACTGTCGCACCATTATGCCACGTGCCCGTCGGTACATCAGAAGCATTGCTGTAAATCCATTCGGTAAAATCTCCACCTGAAAATGGCTGTGCATAAGTCACTGGTACATTCTGCGCAAACACCCAGTAATGTTGGGTATCGTCGTCTTCAAGTTTAGAAATGTAGTAGCCGGTCGAGGAGCAGTAGTAGACGGGGGTGCTTCCGTATCCTGTCTGATTCGAGTCGAGCGTATACGTGCCGTTAACCGTTGCGTTGCCAGTGACGGTGATGCCGCCTCCACTTTCACCGCCGCCACCCGATTCTCCGCCGCCAGATTCTCCACCTTCTCCACCTTCACCCGAACCGCCGCCAGATGCCGTCACGTTGAAGACGATGCTGACGGTCACGTCGGGGCAACCGTCGGCAGAGGCTGTAACACTCATAGTCGCGTTCTCGCTGCCGCTGATTGTGCCGTAGATATAGCCTGCGCTTGTCAACGTGATGCCAGTCGGGACGTTCGTCGCGGAGAATGTCACAGGCGCATTATTCGACGCGGAGGCCGACAGCAGAATGGCGGGGTCTATAGCCACGCCCTGCGTCACATTGATGGTCTGTCCGCTGAACGTGATTGTCCCGGAAACGACTGACGTCACTTTGACAACTGTCGGGACTGGGGTGCTTCCGCTGGACTTGGTGTATGTGTCTGTGATTACGTCGCTCTTGTTGTAGTAGTAGCGATTCGTCTTGGACGTGCCGAATGTCCATTTGTACGTTGTGCCTGAATAGTACAGATAATAAACGCCATTGGAATAGATAGGCTTGCTGTTCTTCGTCTGTCCAGTGTCGGTATAGATGCCCTTGAATTTGTTCGATGTAGAGCCAGAGGTCCCCGGCGTGTTCGTCACCTGGTAATAGGTAATTGTCTCGGGCGGTCTCGGCCTGGAGTATTCCAGTTCTGCCAAGTAGCCGATGCTGGAGCTGTTGTCATCGTCATCGTGGTCATAGACTTCATCGATGACAGTATTCTTCATAACCAGGATGCCTGTCGCGTTGCTCGCCAAAGCCGTTCCAGTGAAAGAGTCGTCAAGTTTCTCGGCATAGTACATTACCTCGTTGTCGGCGTTCGTGATGCACCAGTGCGTCTTGCCCTCCGTTATGACATCCGTCATTTTCTTGATAGACAGATTCCCATATTTGAAGATAGGCGAACCGCAGGAGTATTCATCGGTCCGCGCGTATGTCCGATTGTAGTCGCTGGCTGCGTTGCCGACTGTAAGCTCATTCACCGACTGTGTCCCTAGATAATTGTCAACTTCCTGGAAGCTTTTGATTTTCGTGAAATTCCCGACAGGTATCGGATGATTCGCGTTGTACTTCAGGCTTCGCAGGTTGACGCTCCGAACCCCATCCCCGAAATGCCAAAAATACGTGAAATCGAAATAGAATGCCATATTGAAGACGCTCGTCTGCAAGACGACGCTCACTGCATCCGCCCAGCTTTTCGCCTTGTATCCCTGGCCGTCCACCAGTTCTATCCAATTGTCCGCCGGATACCATTCACCGGACTGTTCCATCTCATACTGGTTGTTCTGCACATTTTGCTCGGCAATGGAATCTATCTGAAAAATCGAAAGGCCCGTCGCGTCCGTAGGCTTTGCGAACGTGATTCGTTCTTTGAAAAGTGTCGCCCGGATGTCCCTGTTGATTTCCAGAAGTTGCCTGATGCCGCCAATGAGATCCTCCCACCAGTCTGTCACAGTCATGTCGATGCCGTATTTGGCAAAGTAATTTTCCAGCTGGTCGTCGCTGCAATGCGTTATGGTTTTCACGAATTGTATTTTGTAGGTGGCGTGCGAATTACCTGTAACATAGTATTCGTCGGAGAATGTCTGTGTTTTCACGATGGCGCCATTGTTTTCCCCAATTGTGCCTTCAGTGAAATAGTCCTCATTCCATGAGATGAAGCTTGTTCCACTGTCGGAAATGAAATCAAAAAACCAATATGGAGCCGTCACATATTCAATCACTCCCTGGCTTGGATCTAGCTGCTTCGTCGCAATCCTGTTGAATTTTACCAGATACCATGCTTGCGAATCCCACGCGACGTATTTTCCACCGATAATTTCTTGATACAATTCAGCGGATGTCCTGTTTGAAAATGCCCAGCTTGTGTTCAAGTAGTCTCCATTGGGGTCCACAGTGTTCTTCAGCCTGGCAAGAAGTACATCGGAATGTTTTACCACAAGTCCTTCAAGCTCCTCATCATAATGCAATGACGGGGAATACGGTGAGAAGGTATAGCCGTTGTTCATTGCGTCCATCACGTCGACGTCAACATAGTCTCTGCTGAAATCATTGAAATAGCGGTAATAGAGATAGTTAAATTCATATTTGTGCAATTGGACCCAAACCAGTTCGCTGCTAGACGGGGTATAGCTTGCGCCTTCCGTCGGCGGTGTGCCGTTCGCAGCCGTCATCACGTATGCCGGACGCTGCAAGTCTCCAGACGAAAGAATGACTTTCGTCATCGTCAATTCCGTATTCGACTCATAGCCCATGTTCGATGCAGGAATGAATTTCAAGATGCTTGACACTTTCTGCACCAGCGGGCTTGCGGACGAGTTCAGAAGCTCGGCGATGCGAAGATAGATGTCGATGTCAGGCACAACATACGAACTGCCGCTAGAACCTGGCTGTCCTTCTGGAATACCGAGATTCAAAAGATAGTTTGGGGCAGTACCACCAATGGACGCCGTCGCTCTGCCGCCAGCAGAGACTGTGGTCACAGTGCCGATGGTAATGCTTGGAGTCAAGCCATTGCTTCCGTTCGACCCATTTGAGCCATTGGAGCCACGGGGAATGCCAAAGCTGAAAGTGTACGTCGAGCCAGCGCTTGACATCGAGACAGTCGCGCTGGAGCCAGCGTCAACAGTTGACACCCCGCCCATGGATATGACTGGTGTCACTCCATTTGCCCCAGGCGACCCGTTCGACCCATTGGAACCATTGCTTCCGTCTGAGCCACGAGGAATGCTAATGTCCAGGATGAAGCTGTTGTTCTCTCCGGACGTGATTTCCGCAGCCGCGTTGCTGCCCGCAGGGAGAGTGCTGACAGTGCCGACGGAAATCGTAGGCGATATGACAGTCTGCGTCCCCCCCTGGCTGTTCTCCAACGCGGTCTCAAGCCCCGTAATGTCAGACATAGCATGGGAATGCAAAACGTTCGCCTTGTCTGACAATGCCGACAAAAGACCTGACACATCAGCCTGGCTGTGCAAATGGGAGGTTGGCGTGAAGGCAGACGGCTTGCTTGACACCTGCTCCCACGTCACCGAGCCGCTGGAGGAGGCAGAGCCAAGTGAAAACGTCACCCACTCGCCAGTCCATGCCCTGAGCTGCCCTGCCGACGGGCAGTAGTAGAACAGTCCAGGTTCACCCGTCAGCGGAAACGCATCGACAATGACCAGCGCGTTCGAGCAGCGTTGCGTTCCCTTGTAGATCGTTATGGTGCCGTCCGTCTCTGTGACAAAATATATCGCATATTCAGACTTGACGGCAAGTTCATATTTTTCGCGTGTGAGGGAAAAATGATAGATTCTGTTCAAAGACATCATGGCCTCCAATAGTCTGAATTGTCGCCATTGTCTTCATTCTCATAGACTGGGTTGACATGTCTGCCGTTCAGGAAGAGGCTTATGCCGCATTTGCCTCTCATCGGCTTCATGCCGTCTCCGTTGTACCCGAGATTGTCGGCGACGGACTGCTCGGCATCGATGCGCTTCGACTGCTCAAGCTGCTGCATGTATAGCTGGCGATGAGCGCCGACCTGGTCGTCGGTGTCCGTCTCCGCAGCGGCAAGGCACGCCTCGCGGATTGTCTCCGCGTGAAGTAGACCACCGTACGGATAAGGATAGTCAGTCGTTATCGTGCGGGGCAGCACGCTGTACCGAAGATGAATCACGACATCCTCCAGCGGAGTCGGCCAGACCATGAGTTCGAACCTTTGTCCCGTGTCAAGGGGCATGGACTTCGGAGATATGGCGTAGAACCTCGGCCAGGCGTGCTTCCCGTGGTCTAGCCCCATAATCTGGGTCTGCCCGATGAGTTGCATGACGAAACGTCCGCCGTCAGATTTCTGGACATTGACATTTCCGTTGCAGAACCCGAAGTCATCGGGCAGATCTATCTTCCATGTGTCATGAACGAGCGTAAGCACAGCCCACGGACGGAGGAAGGACCAGGAGTAGGCAGTGTAGAACATACGCAGACCTGCGCCGATGTGGGCGTCGATCATCCGCCTGTCGCTCTCCGATAATGCCTCCCACTCCTCTCCGGTGCTTGGCCGCCCCTTCCCTAGGAAGTAGGCGACCTCAGCCCGAAGGGAGAAGAGGTCAAGGCTCAATGCGCTGTCTGCCATTCCCTTGCCCCTCCATCGTCGTTAAGCCGAATAGCTGTAGGACGGCGCGACCGCATCGGTGCCGTCAAGAAGCAGGCACTTTAGAAGGACGCCGGCTTCAGCCGCCGTTCCGTTCGTCTCGAGAGCGACTGCCGTTCCGCAGCCTTCCTCCTGCCAGGCGGAGATGGTGGCCGTGGAGGTGGACACTGCGATGCTCGTGGTGGAGCGGAGGCCGAAGAGGCCATTCTGCGCGAAGACGACGGTCGTGCTTCCAGCGGTGGTCGCGGGACCGACAAGGCAATGGCAGACGCTGCCGGGAAGGGCAATGTCAATCCACTGTCCAGCGGAGTTGGCGGCGTACGCCTTGAGAGCGACGCCTGCGAAGTGGTACTTGTAGGTTGAGCTGGGAGCACGGACGCACTGGCCGACAGCGGGCTGGCCGCTGGACGGGGCGAGGTCCCAGACGAGCGCCTGGCCCTTCTTGACGGCAGTCGAGCCGGTGAAGAAGACCTTGCGCGTGATGCAGGGCTCGAACTTCTCGGGCCCGATTGAATTGGTGTTGAAAATTGACATGTCGATATCTCCTTATGGCCTTAGGGTGCGTAGGTGCCGACCTTGGAAAGAACGAAGTTGAGCCGACGGTTGGTGCAGACCCAGTTGTAGGCATTGTCGACGAAGACAATGTTGACGAGGTGCTGGTTCGGAGCGTCTCGCACGGTGGACTCGCGCATCTTGAAGTTGCTGAGGAACTTCATCTTGAAGGTCGACGTGTTGACACCGTAGATCGGGTTGGAGCTGTCGCCATCAAGAATCGCGACGGAGTAGAACGGATGGCCCTTGAACGTGGTCTTGCCGTACAGAGGCGTGAGGTCGGACTTGAACATCAGGTCGTTCTTGTCCTCGAGCATCTCCTCGATCTGGGACTCGGTCTCGACGTTGGTGAAGAGCTTGTACTGGAGGCCGAAGGTTTTGCCCATCTCCTCGCCGCCAAGAGGCGACTTCCAGTTCGTGTACTTCAATGCGCGGCGCAGCTTCGGCGCGAGGTCACCGATGACCGTTGTGCCACTGTTGTCCCACGGCTTGATGCTGTAGTACGGTGCGACGTAGTTCTTCCACGCGGGGTAGGTGGTCGGGTTGAGGTCTCCGACCGTGGAGAAACCGCTGGGCGCTCCGCCCTTGAAGCCGCAGTTCGACGTGGCGCTGGTAGAGTCGCTGGACTTGACCAGCCAGTAGAAGAGACCGTACGGAGTCGTCTTGTCGCTGGAATCGTCGGGGCAGCCGAAGAAGTTCTCCTCGAGCAGGTCCGCGAGATTCAGCATGCACTGTTCGCGGCGGGTCTTGATGAGGTTCAGCAGCTGGTGCTTGCCGCTGTTCATCTCGACCTCGTGGTCCTCGAAGAAGTAGGATGTCTGCGTATAGCGCCACGGAACCTTGCCCTTGGTGAGACCGTCCACAACGCTGGTCGTGTCAGGCTCGTAGAGGCCGACGTTCTTTGCGTTTTCGCTGTTCTTCACCAAAGCGTCGAACTCGACTTCGGTTCCGCTCTGCGTCTCGACGTCCATGTCAGCACCGCTGCCCTTGAACATCGTCGGATAGATGTGGTAGTTTTGATACTTCTGGGACAGTTGGGTGAACTTGATCGGAGGCAGCGTGTTGATCGTGCCCTGGATCAGGTCCCGAATGTCTTCATGCGTCATTGGCATAGTTGTTATCCCTCATGGTTTTTTTTGAATTTCTCGATAAAATCAAGTGCAGCGTCGTCACCCTTCGCCGCAGGCGGCTTCTCGCCCGCAGGCTTGGAGATGAACTGGCCGCGCCTGTCCTGCTGCCGTCTCTCCGTCGGACGCTTGAAGTTCTGGGACGCCCAGAGGCCCGCGGCCTCCTTCACTGCGTCCTCCAGAGAGACCTCCTTGCCCTGCGCCTGGTATCCCAGGATCAGGGTCTCGGCCTTCTTGAGGACCTCGTTGCGGTTGTCCATCAGAGCCTTGTCCAGCTTTGAAGCGGCACCTTTGCCAAACGCCTCCGCGAATTCGTCGCCGAGACCGTCGAACACAGAATCCAATCTTGTGCTGAACTCCTCGGCCTTCTGCTTTTCCGCGAATGCGCTGATGTCACGGATACGGTCACGGTTGTCTGCAACCTCTTTCAGAAGCGCCTCGATTCCATCCATTAGAGTGCCCCACTCCTCCTGGGAGAGGACACCTTCATTGCGGAAATTCTCGAACACTTTTGAATCCAGCAGTGCCTTGACCTTGTCGTCCGCCGGAGGTTTTGCCCCGTCTTCCTTCTTGGTCTCGCCGTCGCCTTCTCCGTCCTTGTCGCCGTCGGGCTTCTGAACTTCGGGATCGTCACCGCCGTTCTTCTTATCCTCCGGCTTCTTGTCGCCCTCCTCTGCGGCTTCAGGTTTCTTCTCGGCAGACTGCGTGGTACCTTCAGCTACGTCGTCGGGATTGTCACCGGACTTAGCATCGCCGTCTTTCTCGCCGTCTTTATCCTCAGCCGTTTTGTCGAGCACTTGCTGAATATGCTCCAGCGCCTTGTCGTCCTCGGTCTTTGCCTGAGCGGCGTTCTCCAGCGTCATGGATCCTTCAGTAGTGTTTTCGTTCAGGTTCATAAATTCTCCTAGTAGTATGCCAGTTTATCTTGATAGCCCATTGCCTTCAGACATTTGCGCCTGTGCTCCATGGACGTGAAAATCGGGTTCCCCTCGTGGGTGAACTGGCAGTCCACGCCAGCCTTGCTTCGGATGAGCTCACGGGCCTCTCCTATCTGCGACGGATGGACTCCCGCCGCCTCGCTCTCCATCGGCCAGCCTGACGAGCCGCTCCTCTGTCCGAGATGCTCGGTCACGAAATCACGGTTCGCCACGGCTCCGCACTCGCACTTCTGCGGCGCGTCGCATTCGCTCATGCTCAGTCTTCTCTCGAACGTCTTGCCGCACGTCGGGCATCTATAGCAGTAGATCATTGCGTCGACCTCCCTATGGATTCTCTGACATCGATCGGAAGGTTCTCGCCCATCGCCGCCCGTGCGACCGCGTTCATCTGCGACTGGTATCCGGCAGCAGGACGATTGACACGCTCATAGACGGAATGCGTCGGCGGCCTCTGGATTCTCGGCCCCTCGCCGGGCTGCGGCGGCTGCGGGTCGCCGACTGAAAGGATGGAGTTGAGATCGGGGATGTCGAGCCATCTGGACACGAGCTTGAACAGCTCCTGCATATCTATGCTGATGCCTTGCTGCATCGCCATCTCGAGATATGGCATGAACAGCGTCTGCAGGACCTGGACGACCAGCTGGAACATCTGCTCCGGAGTCTTGTTCGTCATTGAGTATGGGACGACCACGAACGTGTAGTCGAAGAACTCTCCCTGCTTCGCACGCTCGTCGAACGAGACTGGAATCTCGATGCATTTGCCGATGCGCTTGACCAGCGGGAGGTCGATGTACGGGTCGGTCCACATCCACCACGCAAGCTGCTTCAAGATTTCGCCCGCGAACTCTGATACGGTGGACGCCATCTTGTCGAACCTGATGGACGAGTTCTGATTGAGAATCGCGTCCTGAGTCGCGGTCGGGGAGACGTTGCTGAGTCCGCCCGCCACGTCCAGGTTGCCTGCGACCCTGCTGAAGATAGGCTCGATGGCGGCGGCGAGTCCAAGAAGCTGCTGGTCGGGGCCGCCATAGCGAAGCTCCTGGATGTCGCGCATGTTGTCGACATGGACCACCTCGCCGTCCGCCGAATTGCGGACACGCTCGGCGTCCTTCTCGCTGCCGCCAGCGAAGGCCGTTATTGACTTCTGCCGCCTGCTCTGACGGAATATCTTCCGCCACAGCTCATTGGCGAACACGTTAAGTTCGCTCCAGACCGCCGTCGGCGCAAGGGGCAGGATATTGTCGGGGACCTCGTTGAAGCTGAGGATGATGTACGGTCCCTCCCTGGGGCCAGTCCACTCCTGGACGCGGAGTATTCGGTCAAGCTCCTCATCCAGCGTCACGATTAGATTCTCGAACGGCAGCCATATCTCCCACAGGATATAGCGGGGACGGTACGACCTGTAGCGGACGCCGCCGCCAGTCATGTCCGCCGGGCTCATCTCTCCCTCTGACACTGGATTCCCAAGTCCAGCCTCGGACAGCTCGTCGACGTGCTCGTATCCCTCGACCGACTTCAGCGCTTCCGCGTCCACGACGAAGCGGTTGCCGACGAACTGGCAGTGCTTCCAGTCCTTCGCCGTCGTGTCGAACACGAAATCCACGGGTGAC
>Ga0265298_10009238_pt1 | contig 11754 bp, 9 predicted proteins | sample AusTroGonzalo_MG_3_FD_193486 | JGI IMG/M metagenome (GOLD analysis project Ga0265298, IMG submission 193486) | Bovine rumen microbial communities from tropical cattle in Woodstock, Queensland, Australia - Gonzalo_01 | ecosystem: Host-associated > Mammals > Digestive system > Stomach > Rumen ...
GCGCTGAGAGACCAGTGGACGCAGTACCAGAGGGATGTCGCCGCCTTTGAATCCAATCGCGAGAGGTGCGTCAATGAATATTTTGTCGATGCCTGCATCAATACGCTTATCAGGACGAAGAACAAGTATGTGTTCGACCCCTCGAACGACTCGACGTTCAAGATACCGGCCGGGTGCATGCCTTACGACATCGGGAAGGGCACGCGTGATATGCTGGACAAGGTGAAGGCCTACCAGAACAAGATCAACGCTGCGTACGACAGGGAGGTCGAGTACGGTTTGCTTCTTGGACTCCAGAGTGCCGGAAAGGCAAAGAGGGAAGGCAAGAGGCCCGACGAGATCGTGGACGAGGCGGAAGGGATCGACGAGGACTCCCCGGGTTCCCTCGCCCCTGGCAGCGACAAGGGCTCGATCATCGACAAGGACCACCAGGAGTGGTCGGGAGGCGAGTGGAAATGGAAGTGACGGTAGGTTGAAAAGTTGAAAGGTTGAAAAGTTGAAAGTTGAAAAGTTGAGCATCGAAACCATGTCGGGGCGCATTGCCTCGGAGCGGGGCAGCGTCGGCGTCGTGATGGCGCTCGTCATCTTCGTCGTCATGGGGATGGTGACGATGACGTGGAACACGGCGCAGCTCTCTAAGGCGAAGATGCGTCTCCAGAACGCGGCGGACTCGGCAGCGCTCGCGCACGCAATATGGCAGGCGCGCGGCATGAACGCGGTGCAGAACATCAACGACGAGATGTACGAGGCGCTCTCGCTCGCCGTCAAGCTCAGGAACGTCGCAAAGGTCGTCGAGCCCATCGCACTTGCGTTCGACGCGGCCTCCAATGCGCCGTTTGTCGGAATCATCTTCAAGGGCCTCGCCATCGCGATGCACACGATCGGCGTATTGACGGGCGGGACGGGGGGATGGCTCGCGGCGCGAATATGCAAATACTTCTTGAAGTACATCGAGATATTCTACGTCTACGGATCCTCCATCCTCGGGATGGTCAATGCGCAGAAGCTCGCCTCGCAGAACGAAGCGGACCCGCTTGCGGTGTGTTCGCCATCTTCGTCCGTGACGGATCCGGACGGGTGGCATCTCGGCATATACACGCTTGGAATCTCGTGGCCGGTCAAGGACACGTTTCTGCTGCCGCTTGCGGAGTCCGGGAAGGACGAGGTGAAGAAGGCGCCGTGGAAGGGTGACAAGATAGACGTGTTCGACAAATCCACCTCGCCGTGGAAGCAGATCTACAAGTTCACCGGCGCGGGCGACGCATGGGAAATCAAGCCGTACGTCTCGAAGCGCGGCGACAAGGAGGGAATCAAGGTCGAGAAAAAGAAAAAGGACGGCAAGGAGACGACTGAGGTCGACGACCAGGGCGTCTTGCCCGGACCGACGTTTTGGATTGCCTTCAAGTTGGGCCAGAACATCGAGACTCTTCCGATAGACGGATTCTTCAACTCGGGCGACAAGGACCGCTGGACGCGCAAGCTTCCGATGTTTGCGATCGCGGCGGGGCAGTGCATCACGGGCGACGTCGTGCCGCACTCGAAGAAGAGCGAGGAGGACAAGACGAACCAGCGGCCCGCCGGCTTCGGCGCGGGCGCGACCGCGAAGCTCGTTCCTGTATCGCAGGTCTTCTACAAGATGGCCAAAGGTGCCGGCTATGTGGTTGATGCGATAGTCTACCATTAAGGGTTGAAGGGTTGAAAAGTTGAAGGGTTGAAAAGTTGAAAGTTCAAAATTAAAGTTGAAAGCAGAAAGATGAAAGCTGAAAGCGACATTTTGAAAGCCGTCAAGAGGCGGCTGTTCGGCGAGCGGGGAACCGTGATGCTCGAGTTCGCCTTTGTAGCCCCGCTCGTCCTCATTGTCGCCATCTACTCTGCCGACATCATGCGCATCCTGCGCACAGAGCAGCAGCTCGAGATCGCGACACGCCTTGCCGCTGACGTCGAAGCACACATGGCCGACTACTACGGCAATGGCAAGACGCCGAGCAGCGCCGCGAAGAACGTTGCCAAGAGCTATCTTGTCGATGTCGCGCACGTGGCGGAATCCGTTGGCGATGTCTACATCAAGGGCGACTCCTACGTTGTGAAGAACCTGCTGTCCGTCGCCGTCGACTGGATAAACAGGTTCATGAAGGGCCAGGCGTTCAGCGAGGACAACGTGTTTTTGAACCTCATCGGCAAGATCCTCGGCGGAATCATGAATTTTGTCACGTTCAGGACCGTCAACTACATTACCGATGTCGTTCCACACGACCGTGCCGTGAAGATCTCGACGGCCGTGTACATACCAACCATCCTGCCATCGTCTGCATACGCCGCGATTTCGCTGCCGCGACGCGGCGGCGAAAGCGGGGGAAGGATCGGCGTCGGACAGTTTACGCCGGATCTCGAAGGCGGCAAGGCGGCGACAGCGTGGAGTCTCAAGCTCAACGCCAAGAAGCGCCACCGCGTCTACTGCTACATGCCGATCATCGACTCCGTGCCGTTAGCGCCTGAGACGTACGTCAGGAAGTTCAAGTCGTGGTGTGCGAAACAGCCGTTTTTGAAAGGACTTGTCAAGTGAGGCAGAAGCTCGCCAGAACGGCGCTTTCGGTCGCCATCGTCGTACTTGCGGTGTTCGCCGTCCGCTGGACGGTGCGTGCCACGATGTCGCGCGCGTACAGGACCGGCTACGACGTCCGTGCGCCTGAGATGCCGGTCGTGCGGACACCAAGAATCTATTCTCTTTCCGCGCTTGTCCCTGCCGAGCTGCACGTCAACCTCGCCGGACTCGTCGTCCGCCGACATGCCGAGCGGCTTGGAATGCCGTATGATCTCGCGGTAGACGTCGCGGAGGAAAAGGCCGCGAGCGCGGGGTGGGAGCGACTCGACGAAGAGAACGCGCTGACCATAAAGAACCTTTCCGGCATGGAACGCGTCTACAAGACGCCGGAGGGCTCGATCGTCCTCCGCGAAGTCCGCCCCATCATGGGCGATGACTCGCTGATGGAGGATTTCGTGATTCCGGCAGAGATGGTGCCCACTCCCGACGAGCAGACGACGCCCGACGTGTTGGCGAGGCGCAGCGCAGCGCACGTGAAGGAGCTGATGCCGCCTGTCGTGCGCGATGTTGTCGTCGGAAGTCCGCTTTTTACCGAGCTGATCGAGCGCGGCGGAGGTGCCGCGCTAATCGTCCATTGCGTCGTCGAGACATCCGTCGCCGACGCAACGCGCGCCGTTTCGGTCGCGGCCGCGAAGTCGGGCTGGGCGAAAGGCCAGAACCCCCTTGCGGGCGTCAAGGGTGCGCCGGTCGCCGCAGAGAGCTGGACGAAGGGCAACCTTACCTTCTACTTCGAGGTCGTGCCGCGTCCGGGCGTGGGTGGCTGCGACCTCGACTATCGCTTTACAGACGACGAAGTGTTCATTTCAAAGAAAGGAAACAACGATGAAAACTGACAACCATACAAAAATCGCCGCAGTCGCGGCCGTGCTCGTAGGGCTTTTCGCGGTCGTGGCTGTGAACAAATACATCACGCGGAAGACAACCATTGCGCCGACGCCAAAGGCGTCCATCCTCGTCGCGACAGCCGAGATCAAGGAAGGTTCGGAAATCGGCGAGGAGATGCTCGGCTCGGCGGAGATTCCGTTCGAGGCGCTCTCCAACAACCACATCGCGCTTCCCGCGAAGGACGACCCCGACTACCAGAAGGCATTTTCCGACGCATTGGAGAAGATCGTCTCGCGCAAGGCCAAGCGTCTTGTCGCGGCTAATACGCCGGTTTTCTGGACCGACATCGACACCGAGCCGAAGATCCCGTTTGCGGACCTTATTCCCGACGGCTACCGCGCCGTCACGGTGCCGGTCGACTCGGTGAGCTCCGTATGCGGGTTCATCAAGCCGGGCAGCCGCATCGACGTCGTCCTCACGTCGTCGGAGGAGAAACTCGGTCTTGTCACCGGGCAGGCCGCGAAGGAGGCCGGGGCGCGCGTTGTCTCGAGCGTGATCCTGCAGAACGTCCTGGTCATTGCGACCGACAGGCAGTACGACCTCGAGTCGAATCCGTCCGGTTACGGCACGATGACGCTCGCGCTGCCGACGAAGGCGGCTATCATGATCGTGCAGGCTCGCACGATGGGGCAGATCACGTATCTCCTGCGTAACGTGCATGACACGAAGACCGAGCAGGACCGCTCCAACGTGACTGTCGCGCCGGGAATGTCCTTTGGCGACACCGTGAGGTCGTTCCAGAACTGAGCAACGAGAAAGGGGCACGAACATGAAGGCAAATAAACTGATTTTGGCGGCGGCATTCTGCGCGGTGCTTTCGGCGGACGCGGCGGTTGTAAGGAAGCTCCCTGCCGAAACCGTCGTCGAAGGTGAGTCGATCTCGTTCGACTCGATGGGCGCAAACTCGGTGCGAAGCTCAAACACGGCCGTCTTCTCGGCGGCGCTCAGGGAGTCTGGCGAGGCGGTCGTCTCAGGTGCGCGGATTGGCGAGGCCCGTCTCGACTACGTCAAGGAAGGGCAGGTCTTCGCGTCGCGTCCGGTCTCCGTCGTGCCCGTGTTCTGGCAGGTCCTCAAGAAGATGTTCACGGACGACCCGGAGATTGTCGTCGACATCGTGGGCGACAAGGTCGTGGTCGGGGGCTATACAGCCAACGTCGACACTTTGCGCCGCGTCGACACGGCGAAGGCGCTCGACCCCTCGCGCATCGTGACGCAGGTCAGCTACTCGACGGCGCAGATCGCCGAGCTCGTCAAGGACTTCCTTTCCCGCGCCGCCGTCACGAACATTGGCGTAAACGTCGTGGGTCGTGAGGTGTGCCTTTCGGGGCGCATGTACGACAAACAGTCGATCGAGCAGCTTAGGAAGCGCGTCGAGGGCTTCGTCAAGGACTTCCCCGGCATGTCCGTCAACACCGATGAGCTCAGGATCTACAAGCAGAAGATCATGATCAACATCGAGTTCGTCCAGTACAGCGACTCGATGTCCCGCAACCTCGGATTCTCGGGACCCGAGAAGATCACCGCCGGCTTGGACTGGAATTTCGGCTACGAGCACAAGAAGGAGACGAAGGGCGGGCGCGACGGAACACACAACACCAAGTTCGGCCGCGACTATTCGTCCGAGACGGGCTACAATACGGAAAAGGGCGCCGACGGCAAGACATCGAAGACTCCCACCGACAACACGTCCGACAAGGCGACTTTCTTGAGCGACATCGCGAACGACATTACGCGCGGCAACTCGTGGGCGCACAACTGGTCCGGCGGCGCACACGCCAAGGTCGACGGCGTACAGGCGACGATAAACCTCCTCAAGCTGAACGGCGCGGCGAAGTCGCTCTACTCGACGACGCTCTCCACGCAGTCCGGCATCGAGGCCGAGTTCCAGAGCGGCGGCACGTTCAACATCATGACGACTCCCGGCATGGCTTCGAACGGCGACATGGTGTCGATCGAGTACGGCTACATCATCAAGACGACGCCGCTCATCATCGACGCCAACACCGTCAACCTCGACTTCTCCTTGGACAACAAGGAACCCTTGGACAACACGGGAACCCAGATCTCGCGCTACCAGACGAAGTCAAAGTACCTCGTCCGCCCCGGCGAGTCGATTGCCATCTCCGGCTACAGGCACAACTCGGAGAGCGAGGACAAGAAGGGAACCCCCTGGCTCTCTAAGATCCCGTGGATCGGGCCCTATCTCTTCGGCAACACCGCGAACAAGATGGAGCTTCAGGACATGCTGCTCGTCGTGACCGTCAACTGGGCGCTCGAGGACGACGGCGGCGCGACCGCCGCACGTCTTGACGAAATGAAGAACCGCAAGGTTGAAGTGGAGATGCCCTAATGAAGCCGCTTGTCTTCACGCGAGAAGGGAAGCGCATAGCGACGCTTACCCCCCAGGAGGGGAAGGCCGGCGAGGTCTTCACCCTTGGCTCCGCCGCGAAATGCGACATCGTCGTGTCTGCGGAGTTCGGACTTGCGCCCCAGCAGGTCTCGTTCTCGCCGCTTGGCGGCGTCTGGTGGATCGGCGACATGGCGGCGGACGGACGTCTCGAGATCAACGGTCGCAAGACCGCTGCCGAGGCACTTGTCGGCAAGGCGTCGATTCGCGTCGGCTCCTTCGAGTTCGAGGTGTCGAGCGAGCAGTCCGGCGAGCGAAAGAGCCGCCGCGAGACGGCGTCCGACATCCTTTACGTCCACGCGCTTTCGCAGCTGTCGCGCACCTTCGCCGACTCCGCGTCCGAGGACGCTCTGGAACTCGAGAAGCGCGTTGATGCGTCGCTTGACGACATCCTCGCGCGCGGGCTCCCCGCCTTCGAGGGGCTGGATGCGGCGACCTTGGCCGACCTCCGGCGCGAGACTGTAGAGGACATGCTGCGGCTCGGTCCGCTGGAGCCGCTTATCGCGGACGACTCGATTACTGAAATCATGGTCATCGACTACCGCCATATCTACGTCGAGCGCAAGGGCAAGGTCGCGCTTTCCGACCGCCACTTCCGCGACCCGGGCCACCTCATTCGCGTCATCGAGCGCATCGTAAACAAGGTTGGCCGCCGCATCGACGAGTCGAGTCCGCTCGTTGACGCGCGTCTCGAGGACGGCTCGCGCGTCAACGCCGTCATCCCGCCTATAACGCCCGACGGCGCGTGTCTCACGATCCGAAAGTTCGGCAAGTCCCTCTTTACGCTCGACAAGCTCGTCTCGTTCGGCTCCATGAGCCCGGAGATGATGAAGTTCATCGACGCATGCGTCGCCTTGAGGAAGAACATCGTCGTCTCGGGCGGTACCGGCTCGGGCAAGACGTCGCTCCTGAACGCGATTTCTCTCTGCATCGGTCCCGACGAGCGCATCATCACGGTCGAGGACTCTCTCGAACTGAAGCTCCAGCAGAGCCACGTCGTCCGCATGGAGGCGAGGCCGGCCAACGCCGAAGGCAAGGGCGAGGTGTCGATCCGGCTTCTCGTCAAGAACTGCCTCCGCATGCGCCCCGACCGCATCGTCGTCGGCGAATGCCGTGGCGGCGAAGCCCTTGACATGCTCCAGGCGATGAACACCGGCCACGACGGCTCGCTTACTACCGTCCACGCCAACACGCCGAGCGACACCGTGGCACGTCTCGAGACGCTGTGCCTTATGGCTGGCATGGACATGCCGCTTTCCGCCATCCGTGCGCAGATCGCGAGCGCCGTGTCGATCATCGTGCAGACGGCGCGACTTTCCGATGGCTCGAGAAAGACGATCGAGATCGCCGAGGTCTGCGGCCTAGACGAGAAGGGCAATGCGAAGCTCAGGACGATTTTCGAGTTCAAGCGAGAGGGCGTCGATCCGAAGACTCGCAAAGTCCTCGGACACCACGTCGTCGTCGCGAAGCCAACCTTCTTCGAGGACTTCGCGCTCAGGGGCGTTCCTCTTGACGAATCGGTGTTTAAGGGGGTGTCGGAGACATGACCGCCGACCTTCTTATAGCCGCCCTGGCGCTTGTGGCGCTTGCGGTCTTTGTCGGCATCGTCGTCAAGGGGCTTCTTGACGCGGCCTCGAAGTCAGCTGAGTCGTCCGACGACGTGATGGCCCGCGCCGCCAAGGTGCGAGACTCGGGGATGCCTGGGTTTATCGCCAACATCGCGCGCACCCGCCGCGCCGCGAAGGTGCGCGCGGAGCTGCCCGACGCGCTCGACATGGTGTCCAACTCGCTTTCGGCCGGTCTTACGCTGCCGCAGGCGCTCATGAGGAACCTCGACCACTTCCCGCCGCTCGTCGCAGAGGAGTTTGCGCGCGTGATCTACGACACGCGCCTCGGGTTCTCGATTGGCGGCGCGTTCGACAACCTCGCGCGCCGGCTGCCTATACCGGATATCACGATGGTCGTCATCGCCTCGAAGATCGGCGTCTCCCACGGCGGCAACCTCGCCGAGAACTACCGCATGCTCTCGGCGCTTCTCCGCGACAACATGGCGTTCGAGGACGAGCTTAGGGCGATGACGACCGAAGGGCGTATGCAGGCAATCGTGATGAGCGCACTGCCGCTCGTGATGATAGTGCTGCTCGGCCTCGTCAAGCGCGACCTAGTGTCGCCGCTCTTCACGACCGGTATCGGGTGGGCGACCCTCTGCGTCCTCTTCACGATGCAGGGGCTCGCGTATCTGTGGATCCGCAAGATCGTCGATGTAAAGGTGTAAGGCGATGAAAGCAGACCTTCTTATAGCGTTTTTGTGCGCGGCGGTTTCCGCCGCAGTGCTTGCATACCTCTTTGTCCGCGTGCTCTTCGGGGCAAAGAGCCAGGCCTCCGCCGGCGGCCAGTCCGCGCTCCGTTCGCTTCTTTCCCTCGTTGCCGTGGCGTTCGAGCGGCGCCGCGGCACGGACGCCGAGCTCGACCGCACGCTGACGCGACTCGAAAAGCTCGTCGTGCAGGCGGGCGGCAAGTTCCTCGAAGGCGCGACGGCGGCCGAGGTCTTCGCCGCCAGGTTCGTCTTCCCCATCCTTGCGCTTGCGGTCATCGTTCCGCTTGGCCTCCTTCTCAAGTTGTCCGGCGGCGCGGTGTTTATCCTGGCGGCGTTTTTCGCCGCTATGATGTACGCCTATCCCGAGTCGGGGCTCAAGTCGGCCGCGCAGGAGCGTACGCGCCGTTTCACTCGCGAGCTTCCCGGCTCCCTCGACGTCATGCGCCTCGTCTCGCAGTCGGGCGGCGACCTCCTTTCCGCGATTCGGTCGGTCATCGAAGTGAGCGCCCCCGGTCCCGTCCGCGAGGAACTTGCCCACGCCATCGCGCAGGTTGCTATCGGTTCGTCTCTCGTGGATGCCCTCAACGGAATCGCCGCGCGCATCGGCACGAACGAGGCAAACGCGGTGTTTTCGACGCTCGCGCAGTCGATTGAAATGGGCACGTCTGTGTCCGAGAATCTCAAGGCCGCCGCGCAGCTGATGCGCCATGCCGCGCGTGTTAGGGCCCAGGCGCACGCGCAGAAGGCCGTCGTCAACATGTCGTTCCCGCTTCTGCTCCTCATCCTGCCGGGAATCTTCATAGTCCTTTTCGCCCCCCTCGTCATACAGTACGTCAACAGGTAGCCGCCATGCAGAACACAAATCCAAAGCCGGCCATCGTGCCAACCGTCCTTTCCCAGAAAGGCGTCCTCTGGACATTAGTCCTCATCGCGCTCTTTGGCGCGCTCATGTGGCTCTATACGTCCTGGTCTTCGCTTGCCGCCGCGCGCGAGCGTCTTGCCGAGCCGGTCAAGACCACGGTCGAGATGCCGTATTTCACGATTACGACGCCTCTTGGATGGGAGGAGTGGAGCAAGGCCACTGACGAGGTGGCCGTGTGGCGCAAGAAGGATGTCGACCTGCCGATTCTCCACTTCCTTTCAGAGCGCGACCAGGGTTTCGCCTACCATGCGCTCGACGTGAACGCGGCGGTCGTGCTGCGCGTCATCGACGAAGACATCGCGACGGAACGGATACCGGGGCTCCCCGAGACGCTCTCGCTCGTCTCGAAGGGCGTGTCGGGGTTCACCGTCAAGCCGGGAGTCGTCGGCGTACGCGTCGACTTCGACTTCGACACCGCGCCTTTTTCGGGCGAGGCGGCGATTTTCTACTCCGGCGACGTCCGCTATGTCATCTGGGCCATCTGGCCTGAGGACGACGCCGAAGCCGAAACCGAGATACGTGCGTATATGTCGCGGCTTTTCGACGTGATGGAAATTCCGGACAGCCGCGAGTCGATCGACCGCCCCATCGTGAATTCGGGGCGGCTCACGGCTGAACAGAACGAGCGCGTCCACATGCAGGTCGAACGTGAAATGGCGCTCTGGCGCCTCTTCGCGGACCGCGTCGAGACTGGCACCAACGCCGCGCTTCTGCCCGCGCTCAAGCACTACCGCGAGGCGCTGCGGCTCCTTTCGTCCATCCGCCAGGAACGCCTTGCGCTCGGAACCGACGACTACAAGCGCTATCTGACGTTCCTCGAACGCCGCCGGCGCGATGTCGAGGAGTGGTTCGTTGTTTTGGACAAGGCGATGGCGATGCGCGACTGGGACGCGGCCCGTTCGCAGGCGAAGTGGATCATCGACCACGCGACGCTCACCGGCGAGCGCATCGACGCAAGACGTGCGTCGGATGCGCTTGCAAAGATTCCCGAGGAGGGCAAATGACATGGAGAACCTGAAGATATACGGACAAGACGGCAAAGCCGTCCTTGAACGCGACCTTGCGGAAGACAAAGGGCCGCTCATGGTACTTGCGGGCGACGTTCCGCGGCTCGTCGACGTGGTCGAACAGGGGGTTGAGGTCATTGGCGCGCTCGTGCGCGACGAAGACGGGTGGGTTCTCGCGTCCGCGAAGGCGGACCTTCCTGTCGTCTCTGGCTCGAAGCGCTCGCCGTCGAGCCCGCTTGCGTCTGGCGTCTCCTGCTCGCTCGGGCCCTGGGCGTTCCGACTCGACACCGCTGTCGTCGCCGGCGGTCCCGTGCTGCTGTGGCGCGTCGGTTCAGGCGCGCTTGCCGTCGAGCGTCTCGTGCAGGGGCGGAACACCGTCGTTGCCGCGGACGACGGCTCGATTGCGGTCAATCCGCCCGTCTCCGGCGGCGATACGTTGTGCGAGATCTTCCCGACGATTGACGGTGTGGACGTCGTGACGAGCGGGGTCAATGCACTGCGGTTTTCCGTCGAGAGGAACGTCCTTTTCGCCGTTGGGCGCTTCCAGGCGATGGCGATGGATGCGGAGGACGCGGCCGTTGCCGTCAAGTCGGGGAATCCATTCTCGTGGCCTTCGCGCAAGATACGCTCCGGGCTTTTGTTCGGGGTTCTTGTCGTCGCCTTTGTGTGCCTTTGCGCAATGTTCGTGACGAAGCAGCGCCGCGGCGTAGAGGCCGCGCTTGCGGCAAAGACCGGCGCTGTGCAGACTGATCGCCACCGTGACGTTACGGGATTCGAGTTTTCCGACGAAGACGTAATGGTGTACGACAATGCCTTCATCCGTTCGCTACCCATGATCCTTAAGGCCGAGAGCTCGCCTGTCACGCGTGACCTGATCACTCGTGGAGTGCAGCTCATGGGGCACATTGGCGGAGCCGACGTCGGGGAGAACGAGAAAAACGTGGCTGCGCAGGTGCGCTTCCTGAAGGACGTCGACGCCATCCAGCTCGCGGTGCAGAAGGGCGACTGGGAAAAGTTGGTGGCGTTGATAGCAGAGGTCGACAAGTCCTCGTTCGTCCGTTTTGACGCCGATGTGTTCCTCGCCGACGCGGTGGAGATTGCGGACTTCGTGCAGGTCAAGTTGCCGGAGTTCTTCCTCTCCGTGTTGGAGATCGGCACCCCGGGGCTCGCTGAGGCCGGCAAGCGTGTGGAGGCCTGCTTCGACACGCTGGGCGACAACCTGTTTCTGTCCGGCGTGGTCGTGCGCCGCGAGCGTGACGCCGCAAATGCGCGCTGGACGGCGCTCTCCGCCTACATTCCGGCGCGTGACAAGTTCCTGAATGGCGACATTGCCGCCATTTCGTCTCTCCTTGACGCATGGGCGACGTTTGTCGAGGCGTTTGACGAAGACGACGCCGCTTTCGCTCCGCTTGTCGTGCGCGAGCGCAAGGTCCTTTCCGACGCGCTCAAGAAGCGCGCCGCGACGGCAGACGACGTCGCGCTCATTTCGCTCTGCGACCTTGGCGAGGCGGTCGGCATGGAGGATTCCGCGATTGGCGACTGGCGCCGTCGCGCCGAGGCCGCCCGCAAGGAACTTGCCGTGCGCTACCGCACGCTCTACTCGGACTACCGCAT
>Ga0265298_10009239_pt1 | contig 11754 bp, 7 predicted proteins | sample AusTroGonzalo_MG_3_FD_193486 | JGI IMG/M metagenome (GOLD analysis project Ga0265298, IMG submission 193486) | Bovine rumen microbial communities from tropical cattle in Woodstock, Queensland, Australia - Gonzalo_01 | ecosystem: Host-associated > Mammals > Digestive system > Stomach > Rumen ...
CGATTGTTCAACGCCTTGCAAGAGTAAACCATGATAGCTAATCCGATGAGGGTCAACATAACCGCATCGAAAAGCAAAGGGCTGGCCTGGAAATTGCAACTATTACCTGTCAGGACGATATACCCCACATAGATAGCCAAGAGAACGGTACAGCTGAAGAGGTTCAGATACTTATCAATGAGATTCTGATTCTTCTTATACACCTTTCCCATATACATATAGAACCACGCGAAGCCCATCCACTCCACATGCCAAGGCAAATGAGGAATCTGAACAATATAAACCAGGAACCAGTTGAGTACCCCACAGGCTACAAAAGCGGCAAACTGTTTATAGGTATTCTCTATTTGACAGAGGAAATAGAAGCCAAAGCTGTACAGATACAACGAAGGGATGAACCACATCACATTGATATGAGCGTAGCCATATTGCATAAACAGTTCCTTGAAGGACTCCAAGATTCCAATTTGCTTTTCGTTGAACGACAAGACGCTCGACAACAGGATGGTGATCGTTCCTAACAACACGAAAGGCTGCATCAGTCGGCGTGTTCTGGCAATAAACATCTGGCGGAATGGCACCCTTACTCTGAAAAGATAGCCAGAAACGAAAAAGAATGTCGTAAGAAACACAGGGGTGAAGAAACGCATTACCACATCATTTCCATAGTCGAGATGATTGAATATCACCATCAGGAATGCTGTTCCTCTTGTCAGGTCAAACCAGGCGATTCTTTTCTTCATAGCTTCTTACTTTTGGGTCAAAAGTAGTGTTTTTCAATGAACAAAGAAAATAAATTGTCAGTTTTTTCACCATTTTGCCATCTTTTTTTGTTTTTCGATTACTTTTTTTATAATTTTGCAATCCAAGATTGCGGAACTATTCCGTCTCATCAAAAAAGAAAAATAATACAAACATTTAATTATGAATATCATTGAACGTTTTCTGAACTACACCCAATTCGACACGCAATCGTCTGAAGAAAGCGAGAGCGTGCCCAGCACTTCCAAACAACTCGTATTTGCCGAATACCTGAAGAAAGAACTCGAACAAGAAGGTCTTGAAGAGGTGGAGATGGATGACAAAGGCTATATCTATGCCACACTTCCTGCCAACCTCGACAAGAGTGCGCGTGCCAAGGTTCCGACAATCGGCTTCATCAGTCACTACGACACATCGCCAGATTGTTCAGGTGCAGACATAAAGCCTCGCATCGTGGAGCATTATGACGGTAGCGACATACAGTTGTCGGAAGGTGTTGTCATGACTACGGAGAAATTCCCTGAACTACTTGAACATACAGGAGAAGACCTCATCGTTACCGATGGTCATACGCTGCTCGGTGCCGACGACAAGGCTGGTATTGCCGAGATCGTAGAGGCTATGTGTTACCTGCGCGACCACCAGGAGATTAAACATGGAAAGATTCGTGTAGCTTTTAACCCTGATGAGGAGATTGGCATGGGAGCCCATCACTTCGATGTAGAAAAGTTCGGCTGCGAATGGGGCTATACAATGGATGGTGGCGATATCGGCGAACTGGAATTCGAGAATTTCAATGCCGCTGGAGCCAAGATCACCATCAAGGGGGTTAGCGTACACCCAGGATATGCCAAAGGAAAAATGGTTAACGCCAGTCGTCTTGCTATCGAGTTCGCTCAAATGCTTCCTGCTGAGGAAACGCCAGAGCACACAGACGGCTATCAGGGATTCTTCCACCTGACCGGTATGCAGACCAGCACCGAACAAGCAAAGCTGAGCTATATTATCCGTGATCACGACCGTCAGAAATTTGAGGCTCGCAAAAGACTCATTAAGGAGTGTGCTGAGCAAATGAATGAGAAATATGGTGAAGGCACTGTGGTGGCTGAGGTCAACGATCAGTATTATAACATGAAAGAGAAGATTGATCCTCAGATGCATGTTATTGACCTTGTCCTCCATGCAATGCAGGAAGTTGGAATATCACCGAAGGTGAAGCCCATCCGTGGAGGTACCGACGGAGCACAACTATCGTTTAAAGGTCTCCCCTGCCCCAATATCTTTGCAGGCGGACTGAATTTCCATGGTCCATACGAATTTGTTCCCATCCAGTCAATGCAGAAGGCAATGAGTCTCATTGTGAAGATTTGTGAGCTCACTGCTGACTACGGTAAATAACAGCTTATGGCAGAACTTCCCCCACTTATTCAAGACCTGGCGTTGATGCTGATGGTGGCGGGCATCGTTACCATCATCTTCAAGAAGCTGAAACAGCCTCTTGTGCTCGGCTATATCATGGCAGGCTTCCTCGTGTCGCCTCATATGCCATACACAACTTCGGTCGTTGACATGTCCAATATCCATTTGTGGGCAGACATCGGTGTGATGTTCCTACTGTTCTCCTTGGGTCTGGACTTCTCATTCAAGAAGATCTTGAAGATGGGAGCTTCACCCATCATCTCAACAATCAGCATCATCTTCTCGATGTCTCTATTGGGAGTCATTGTCGGTCAGGCCTTTGGTTGGTCGAAAATGGACTGCATTTTCTTAGGCGGAATGTTGGCCATGAGTAGTACCACAATTATCTACAAAGCCTTTGACGACCTCGGACTACGGCAACAGCAGTTTACTGGCTTGGTGATGTCGGTACTTATTCTAGAAGATATCCTTGCCATCGTAATGATGGTTATGCTGAGTGCCATTGCCAGTGGTAATAATCCTGACGGTAGCCAGATGATTGGCTCAATACTGAAAATAGGATTTTTCCTCGTTTTATGGCTTGTTGTGGGAATATTTGCCATTCCACTCTTCCTTCGTTCTGTACGCAAGCTCATCAATGCCGAAGTACTCCTTGTCGTATCGTTAGGTCTCTGTTGTGCGATGGCAGTCTTTTCCACAAAGGTGGGCTTTTCATCTGCTTTTGGTGCATTTATCATGGGAAGTATTCTGGCAGAGACTATTGAAGCTGACAGAATCGAAAAACTTGTTGAGCCTGTAAAGAATCTCTTCGGTGCAATATTCTTCGTGTCGGTAGGCATGTTGGTCGATCCTCAGATAATTGTCAACTACGCCCTGCCTATCGTTGCACTTGTCTTGACCATTCTTATTGGACAGAGCATTCTTGGTTCATTTGCATTTATGCTTGGCGGTGAGAGTCTGAAGTCAGCCATGCGCTGCGGATTTTCAATGGCTCAGATTGGTGAGTTCTCGTTCATTATTGCTTCATTGGGCTTATCGCTGGGAGTGATAAGTGACTTCCTCTATCCTGTTGTAGTGGCAGTATCAGTCATCACGACTTTCCTCACACCTTACATGATTCGATTTGCAACGCCTGTCTATAATCTGCTGGAGCACCGTCTGCCTTCACGCCTCATTCAGGCACTCAACCGTCTGTCTATGAGCCGTCCCACAGGCAGTTCCAATAGCCACTGGAAGCCGCTGCTCACCCAGATGGCAATCAACACCTGCGTTTACAGCATCCTTTCCGTAGCCGTTTTGACGGTGATGTTCACTATCATCATGCCATTTGCCAAGCAACTGGCACCCACATGGTGTGAAACCTGGTATTTTAATGCTGCCATGGGCGTTATCACCGTTCTGCTTATCTCGCCATTCCTCCGTGCAATGGTGATGAAGAAGAACCATAGTGAAGAGTGGAAAGCCCTATGGAAAGAAAGCAACCGCAACCGCTTGCCCCTGCTTTTCACTTTCCTCGTAAGGGTCGTCATCGCCGTGGGCTTTATCTTCAACATCTGCAATTACCTGTTCCACTACACCCCCGCCATCATGATTACGGTGGGCTTTGTGGCTGTTATACTCATCGTCCTTTCGCGCCAGACCAAGCGTAACAGCATTATGCTTGAAAGATTGTTCATCAACAACCTGCGTTCACGTGACATCGAGGCACAGGTGCATGGCAAGAAACGCCCGCTTTATGAAGGACGATTGTTGGATCGTGATATCCATATTGCCGACTTCGACGTACCTGCTAACTCGAGATGGATGGGACAGACGCTTCGCCAACTCAACCTGGGTCGTAAGTTTGGCGTACATGTCAGCAGCATCCTTCGTGGGGGATTCCGACTGAACATCCCCGATGGCGACTATATCATTTTCCCACATGATCGTCTGCAGGCTATCGGCAGCGATGAACAGTTGGCCAAACTAAGTGCAGCTATTGAGAGTGAAGTGATTGCTGAAGACGGTGATGTGGAGAAGCGTGAGATGAAGTTGCAACAACTTATTATTGGTGGTGACAGTCCTTTCATCGGCAAGACACTACAGGAGAGTGATATTCGCCGTGCTTTCAGCATCATGGTTGTAGGACTCGAGGAAGGAAAAGAAAACCTCTCCCCCTTCCCCCCCAACCGTAAGTTCATGGAGGGCGACATCATCTGGGTGGTAGGCGAACAGGCCTCGCTCGATGCTTTGCATAAAAAGGAGGGACATAAAGCATAGACATATCGTTGTTGCAACGCTGCAACATTGAGTGAGGAGAGAAATCCAATCGCTCGCCCGAAAGACGCTTGCTACCAAAGGGAAGCAAGAACGCGGGGAGCGAAATCCAAGAACGCGGGGAGTGAAAGCCAAGAACGCTCAGGGAGATAGCCTACCCCCAACCCGTTCCCCCAAGGGAGGGGAGAAAGGAAGAACAATCACTATGAACATGAAAGAAGGTCGGACGCATGAATGAGGCGATCCGACCTTTTTAGTAAGTTAATACAAAGGAGTTATTATTGTAGCAGAACGGTGACGCCACGGGCGGCTTGAGCACCATAGACAAGGGCGGACTCGATATCGGCGGTCTTGCTGGGACCACTGATGAAGGTGCCGAACTTGTACTGCTGGAAGTATTCTGCCGACGATGCTAACCGCGCATAGGCTTCATGCATATTGCTCACCACATCCTCACGTTTCAGGACGATGACCAGATATTCTGAGGCAAAGCATACGGCCTTCTCCTTCATCTGTTGGGGAATCCAGATACAGGCATTCTCAGCCACGCCGATACGCCCTTCAATGATGCCTACATCAATCTTCATCAGCTCTTCGACATGCTCAACGGTGTCTGGATTCAAGTCGGCAGTTATGCCGGGAAGATTGCTTGCCAGCAGCTTCGCATCTGGATAGGCTCGACGGATGAGTTCATTCAGGTCATCACCTTCTTGCATCTCTATCAGCTGAGCACCTGCCGTTGTGGTAGTCTTCTTGATGAACTCAGCCACGGGGTCACTGAACGTGATGGGGTTCATTCCGCTCAGGTCGGGGAAGTTGTAGGTCTCGCGTGTATTCTCTCGCAACCTGCCTAATATCTCTTCTCTTGAACTCATATTATTACCTCCTTCCATAATTCGTGGAACGACTTCTTGGGGAACTTCATCATCTGATGACCGTAGGCCCAAGGATTCAATTTCAGATTCATCAGCGGAGCGGGCACCCAGTTGACCATCGGTGAGCATTTCAAGGCAGTCTTATAGACTGATGGATGATTAAACAGGAACGACATGCCCTGCGACATCATTTTCTTCATGGGGTCTGCCTTGCCCAGGGAATCAAGCTGTTGACGCCAGCGGTACACCTGTGTGGAGAGGTCGACTTTTGCGGGGCACACATTATCACATGAACAGCAAAGTGAGCATGCCGACACATTATCTGAATACTGCCGAGGGTCACGCAACATACCGAGGTTGATACCAATAGGTCCGGGGATGAAATAGGTATAGCTATAGCCTGCCGAACGGCGATAAACGGGACAGGTATTCATGCAGGCACCACAGCGCATGCACTTCAGCGTCTGCCAATGTTCCTCATTGCCGAGTATGGAGCTGCGACCATTGTCAACGAGGATGATATGCATCTCGCCACCGGGACGCGGTCCACGGAAATGACTGGTATAGACGGTGGTCTCCTGACCTGTACCATTGCGAGCCAACAGCCGTTGGAACACACCCATGGCCTCGTAGTTGGGAATGAGCTTCTCGATACCCATCGATACGATATGCAGCTTGGGAATGGAGGTTGACATATCGGCATTGCCCTCATTGGTACATACCACCACATCGCCGGTCTCAGCAATACCGAAGTTGGCTCCCGTCATACCTGCTTCGGCCTCGGCAAACTGCTGGCGCAGATGCATACGTGCAACGAAAGTAAGGAACGTAGGATCGTTTTCGTCGGCAGGCATACTACCAACCGCAGCGTAGCTTTGGGCTATTTCGTCAAAGTTGGGAATCAGTTTGCGGAACGTATTACCAATATCCTCACGATGCACATGAAGAGCCGGCATCACAATATGGCTGGGGGCCAGCTTCATCAGCTGAAGGATGCGCTCGCCCAGGTCGGTCTCCACGACATCAATGCCACGCTTCTCCAGATTCTCATTCAGATGGCACTCTTCCGTGAGCATACTCTTGCTCTTCACCACTTTTTTCACCTGATGCTGCGAGAGGATGTCATAAACGATACGGTTGTATTCATCGGCATCGGCAGCCCAATGCACGTGAACGCCGTTCCTGACGGCATTGGCTTCAAACGTCTCCAGATAATCAGCCAAATGGGTGATGGTATGCTTCTTGATTTGACTGGCTGCCTCACGCAGACGCTCCCATTCAGGCAATGCCTGGGCCATGCGGTCACGTTTCTGCCGAACGCCAAAGAAGGTCTGGTCGTGACGCTGCACCACCTCTGTATGCTGCTGGTAGACCTCAGCAGCTTTTGAATGCTGTGTACTCATAGGCCAGAAGCAAGGATTTGTACGACATGGATAAACTGTATGGGCAGCTGCTCTTTCTCAGCAACGCCCTGCATGTGCATCAGGCAAGAGGAGTCGGGACCTGTCACATATTCGGCACCCGTGGCAATATGACGGTTCACCTTGTCAAGCCCCATCTTCCTACTGACAGCCTGCTCTTCAACGGCAAACATTCCACCGAAGCCGCAACACTCGTCAGGACGTTCAGGCTCTACCACCTCGATACCCTCCACCAGTTGCAACAGGTCAATAATCTTATTGAACTTTGGCACATTGCGCTCTGACGGTGACGAGAGCCCCAGTTCCCTCACTCCGTGGCAAGAGTTGTGGACACTCACCTTATGGGGGAACTTGGCGGGTAAGCTCTTCACCTGGATGACATCATGCAGAAACTCCACTATGTCAACCGTCTTACCGGCAGCCTCACAATCTTCTGGCTTCTTGCCCAACAGGTTGGGATGGAAGCAACGCACGTATGCCGCGCAGCTCGCACTTGGAGCAACGACATAGTCGTAGGGTGCAAACAGCTCGTCAAACTTCTTAGCCAACGGCACTGACATACGTTCAAAGCCGGCATTACCCATAGGCTGTCCGCAACAGGTCTGCCGTTCGGGATACTCCACATCAAGGCCCAGACTTTTTAAAAGCTTGTATGTCGATACGCCCACCTCTGGGTAGAGCGCATCGACATAGCAAGGAATGAATAATCCTATTTTCATAGATTACATATCTTCGTAAGTATCGAGATAGGTAACATGGGTTACGAGGTATTCCTCAACGCCATGCTTACCGTCGGCACCACCAATGCCGCTCTTCTTCACACCAGCGTGGAAGCCCTGGATAGCCTCGAAGTGCTCACGGTTGACATAGGTCTCGCCGAACTCCAGTTCGCGGCAAGCCTTCACGGCAATATTCAGATCCTTTGTGAAGATGCTGGATGCCAGACCATATTCACAATCATTGGCCATAGCAATCACCTCATCAATGTCAGAGAACTCAATCAATGGAATCACTGGGCCGAAGGTCTCCTCGTGAATAATATCCATGTCCTGACGGCAGTTGTCAAGGACGGTAGCTGCATAGAAGTAGCCCTTATCGCCTACCCTATGTCCGCCGCACAGCAACTTGGCACCCTGCTTGATGGCGCGTTCAACCTTCTCGGTAACGCTCTCCAGTGCACGCTGCTCTACCAACGGGCCCATATCAACGCTGTCATCCTTGCAGGGGTCACCTACCTTCACGGCACTCATCTTCTTGACAAGGATATCCGTGAACTGCTTCTTCACTTCCTTCTGCACATAGACGCGTTCGGCATTGTTACAGATCTGTCCGTTATTGCCGATACGACTGTCAACAATCCACTGGGCAGCACGCTCCAAGTCGGCATCCTTCATCACGATAGCGGGAGCCTTGCCACCCAGCTCGAGAGATACCTTGGTGATATTCTTAGAGGCGGCAGCCATGATGCTCTCACCAGCACTTACAGAACCTGTCACGCTGACGATATCAATCTTCGGCGAACCAGCCATCTCGTTACCAATCACAGAGCCCTTACCCGTTACAATATTAATAACACCTGCGGGAAGACCTGTCTCGGCAACAACCTTTGCAAACTCGGTACAGTTCTCAGGAGTCAGCTGTGAGGGCTTGATAACAATCGTACATCCTGCAATCAACGCAGCACCGGCTTTGCGGGCAATCAGGAAGAACGGGAAGTTCCACGGCAGAATGCCTGCAACGACGCCGATAGGCTTCTTGGTCAGCAGAATGGTCTCATTGGGACGGTCGGAAGGAATAATCTCACCCTCAATATGACGGGCGAAGGTAGCCATATACTCAAAATAGGCAATGGTAGCACCTACCTCGATAGAGGCCCAGGTACGAGTCTTACCCTGCTCACGCATGATAATCTCTGTAAATTCCTTCTCACGCTTCTTAATGCCTTCAGCCATCTTCAGCAAGTACTGGGCACGCTCAATAGCGGGAGTCTTTCCCCATGCCTTCTGAGCTGCACGGGCAGCATCCAGCGCACGGTTCACATCCTCAATCGTGCCTTCGGGCTGACGGGAGATAACTTCCTCTGTTGAGGGGTTCAACACATTGATCCACTTGCCGTTCGAACTCTCGCAGAACTGGCCATTGATGTACATCTGTAAGTCTTTCATACGTTTTTGTTTTATAGATTAGTAAATGGAAAATTTAGTTTTCGTGAGCAAAAATAATGAAAAAAGAGTCACCTCACAAGTGTAAGCATGACTCTTTTTGATAATTTAACAGCAACAGGCTATTAGAAACGGCCTGGGCCACCAAAGCCACCGCCAGGTCCGCCAAAGCCTCCGCGATTACCACCACGTGTGTTACCACCGCGGTTACGTCCGCCTCCAAAGCCTCCATCAGGACCACCAGGTCCACGACGCATAGCCTGACGCATCTCTTTCGTTCCAAAGAGGTTCAAACGGTAGTTCAGGCGCAACATCACATAGCTATTAATTGAGTTATACTCGTTATCAGTACGGCTCATAGCGCTGATTGTACGAGAGAAGTTTGACTGCTGTCCGAGGATATCATAGAACTCCAGACGAACAGAGAGGGGCTTGCCCGTCAGGAATGATTGCGAAATCTGTGCATTCCAAATCAATTCGTTGGTATTGGCAGCAGCATCACTATAGCCACGACGACTTGACATATTCAGCGAAGTGGTGAACTGCATACCCCAAGGTGCCTGCAGTGTGGTGTTGAAACCATAGTTGAATGCCCATGTATTCAGATTCGAATTAGCCTGCATTGCGTTAGAGTTCTTGTTATACTGTACACGACCATTCAGTTCCACTTCGAGCCAATCGTTACGATAGCTGAAGCCTAAACGCTCAGCAATGGTTGTCGACTTGGTTGTCATCTTTGAAACGTTGCCGTCGCGATACTGGTCAATATAGCCTACACGGTTAGAATAGCTGGCATCAGTCGTGGTATTGATGTTGAAATAGCCAGTTGTATCAATAGCTGTATTGAACGTAACGTTTCCACTTACATCCCAGTTGCCATTAATATTCTCAGGCTTCGACTCACGACCACCAGTCTTGGGGTCATACTTCACCATGTTAGCCACTGAATTGCTTGTGGTTGAGAAGCGAATATTGGCAAAGATAAAACGCTGGTGCTTCTCGAAGAAGTCATTATATCGCCAGTTGAATCTCTGAGTGAAGGATGGCTTCAGATCTGGGTTACCAGATGTCTTGTTCAGCGGGTCGCTGTCATCAGTAATGGGAAGCAGGTCACTCATGGAAGGCTGACTGGTAGATCCGCGATACTCGAAACGCATGTTGCCTCTATCGCTGAGCTTCCAACGGAAGTTTGCCGTAGGGCTCCAGTTGACCACGTTGCGCTTTGTGATAGTGTCAATAGTCAGATAACGATATGTGAACTCGCTGCTCTGTGGCACTACCTGAATACCCACGTTGAAGTTATAGTTCGGACGAATTACACGCAACATAATCTCTGCCGTATGAATATAATTCTTATACTGTGAGAAACGGCTCTGGTCTGAATCATAGAAATCAGTATAACTGAGGTTGCCCAGACTCCCGAACACGCTACCCCACTCACGGTAATCAGGCCAGACATCGTCCATGCCGACACGGCGAGTGGGGTCCTTAGCATTCCAGAAATTATACGTTGAACGGTCGTTCTTCGTAAATCTGTACTGGAAGTTGTAGCTGAACTGCAGGAACATATTCTTGAAGATAGGTTCACTGTAGGTCAGGCGTGCATTGTAGTCGTAGTTTTTTGTAGGTGTGTTATAATAATAATTACGGTAATAGCTGCTATCGCCAGTGACAAGCTGGTAGAGGTTCACTAAACTCTTTGAGAAAGACTCTGAGTTGCCATCACTATAGTTACCTCCCAACTGTAAAGTAATGTTACGTCCACGATCACCAATCTTGCGATTGATCTGTAACGTACCACCTAAGTTCTTCGAATCGCCATAATTCATGCCGCCATTGGTCTGACGGTTCACGACGAGTGTTGAGTCGATGCCGAGCATGCGGCTTACCATCACAGCAATATCATCCGACTCAGTAACGTAGTTATAAGGATCGGCACTAAATGTAGCTGATATGTTGCGTGACAGTCCATCGTTGGTAGAGTAGCTCCATGTAGGACGGAATGAAATGTTCCACAATGTATCGGGAGTCCATTCTATTCGCATCTGGGCGTTCCATGAGTTTGAACGTGAATAGCTCTGGTTCACTGAGTTAGAGAATGATCCTGTAGTAGCCACGAAGTTTTCAGTAGAACGGCGGCTCCATGCATCGCCATCATTGTGGTTCCAATGGATAGAACCGTCCCATATCAATTGCTTGGGCTTCTCATAGTTGAAGTTCAGCATGCCCATCTTCGACGCCTGCAGACCATTACGACCACCTCCGCCAAAGCGGCCGCCTCCACCACCGCCACCAAAGCCCATGTCATTGGTGTTATTAGCATTCAGCATAGACATCACACGCCATTCATCCTTCATCATTGCACCAAAGGCACGACCGCTGTAACGGCTCTTTGTGCCTACGCCACCATCTACATTGACGAACATGCCACGATTCATGCCTCTCTTCAATCCGAAATCGAGGACGACCTGCTCGTTTCCATCGTCAATACCAGTGATACGACTCAGGTCACTCTTCTCATCATAGCTTTTCACACGTTCAACAATCGAGCTTGGCAAGTTCTTGATAGCAGTCTTCGTATCGCCAGTCATGAACTCCTTGCCGTCTACCTTAATCTTCTGAACGGTTTTACCATTGATCTTAATAGTTCCGTCATCAGACACTTCAGCACCAGGAAGTTTCTTTACCAGTTCCTCAATAACCGAGCCTTCGGGAGTGCGGTACGCGCCTGCGTTATATATAATGGTGTCGTCTTTCGTAGTTACCTTTGCCAGATTCTTCACAACCTCAACTTCTTTTAGCAATTTTGAATCCGGACTAAGTGTCAGTGTTCCCATGTCAACCGCTTTTCCATCACTC
>Ga0265298_10009241_pt1 | contig 11754 bp, 10 predicted proteins | sample AusTroGonzalo_MG_3_FD_193486 | JGI IMG/M metagenome (GOLD analysis project Ga0265298, IMG submission 193486) | Bovine rumen microbial communities from tropical cattle in Woodstock, Queensland, Australia - Gonzalo_01 | ecosystem: Host-associated > Mammals > Digestive system > Stomach > Rumen ...
TTCATTCTGGCTAATTTGGACTGAGGGGAATGGTGTGTACCACTCTGACGCCTCAGGCCCACTGATACGTCGAAGGGCAATATGCGATAAGGTTTCCGTCATACCATAAGTACTCCATACGGCATTTGGAAACGTTCTAAGCTCACGCTCCATGACTTCATCAATCGCCCCACCACCAATAATCAAGTGCTTTATCTGCATCAGTCGTTCCTTCTCCTCAGGAACCTGAAGAGAGTTATACACCTGCATCGGAACCATGGCGGCAAAAGCTAATTCCTGGCGTTGCCAAGCGGCAGATCCGAGCGGATAATTGGCATTCGCCAGCGGGTGGCCTGAGGGCTCAACAGTGATGAGCCTGAGACCACGCTCTAATGAACGCACGACCATCATCTTACCGGCGATATAATCGGTCGACATACATAACAAAGCAGTATCGCCTGATTTCAGTCCAAGGAAGTCACACGTTATACGCGCAGAATTAAGCATCCTGCGTTTCTCAACCATCATCTTCTTGGGCTCACCAGTACTACCACTGGTCTTGACCTCAACAAACTCTGATGGATTATTCCACTCATCTAAAAATCCCTCTACCGACATAGCCAAAGTTTATCACCACGGATTTCTAATCCCATGTCGATGTTATCAGTAAAGAGTTGTCCTGTACCTAAGCCCTGCGGCATAATGATATCATCACCATAGACATCAGATGCGAACTGGGCTATAGCGTTCAGACCAATATTACTCTCGAGTGCCGATGTTATCCATGTACCAATACCCATATCCTTAGCAATATTAATCCACTCGCGACATCCCATCATACCACCATGCAACGATGGTTTCAAGATGATGTAGCGAGGTTTGATGATATTCAACATCTGACGCTTGGTCTCAACATCGTTAATACCAATCAGTTCCTCATCAAGTGCAATAGGCAGTGGGGACTCTCTACATAATTCAGCCATATAGGCCCACTGTCCCTGCTTGATGGGTTGCTCAATGGAATGAATGGCATATTGCGACAGCAGTTCAAGCTTATAGAGTGCTTCCTCATACTTAAAACCGCCATTGGCATCAACTCGCAGTTCCACCTCGTGAAATGAGAACCGATCTCTGATGCGTTTAACCAAATTAAGTTCCTTATCAAAGTCAATAGCGCCAATCTTCAACTTGACACAACGAAAACCGTTCTCCAGTTTATCTTCCAGACGCTTAAGCATCTCCTCATAATTGCCCATCCAAACAAGGCCATTAATAGGAATGCCAACTTCACCACGAGAGAAAGCGGTATCGAATAAAAGGTGATCGGTATGAAGATCCTGAACAGCCGTTTCCAAGCCGAAGAGCATCGAAGGATAATCGCGCAGGGCATCGTAATCAATCTCACCCTTCTGACAATAATCCTCGCAGAACTTATTTAATATAGTCCGATACTGTTCATCACTCATCGCATCACAACTCAAATCAGGTAGAGGCGCACACTCTCCCACTCCTTGATGTTCACCATCAGAGAGTTTTATCAACCAAATCTTACGCGTCAAATAAACCCCACGCGAAGTCCCCGCAGGCTGTTTAAAATGCAGCAGTTTTTGTTCTATCTCAAATTGCATAGAAAATACATCCGTAAAATCGCGAGCCGCAGCATTATGGCAGCTTAGGATATTTTTTGAAATCAGGTTTACGCTTTTCAAGGAAAGCCTTTCCACCCTCTTGGGCCTCATCAAGGAAATAATACAGCATCGTGCAATCGCCTGCCAGTTCCTGTATACCAGCCTGACCATCCAACTCAGCATTGAGTCCAGCCTTAATCATACGGAGTGCTAATGGCGAGCGCTCCATCATAATCTCAGCCCACTCCACGCACTCATCCTCAAGACGATCGATAGGCACCACCTTGTTGACCATGCCCATCTCCTCTGCCTCCTTGGCACTGTACTGACGACACAAGAACCATATTTCACGGGCTTTCTTCTGACCTACAATACGGGCCAAGTAAGACGAGCCGAAACCAGCATCGAAACTTCCCACCTTAGGACCTGTCTGACCAAAGATGGCATTCTCTGAAGCGATAGTCAAGTCGCACACCAGATGGAGCACATGGCCACCACCGATGGCATAGCCGTTCACCATTGCAATAACAGGCTTTGGTAAACGACGAATCTGCATCTGCACATCGAGTACACTCAGTCGGGGTACGCCCTCTTCATCAACATATCCACCACGGCCCTTCACATGCATATCGCCACCAGAGCAGAAGGCATGCTTGACATCAGCCAATGTCTTACCCTCAGGCACCTCACTCATAGCACCGGTAAGCAGCACCACACTGATCTCTTGCATCTCGCGACACATACTGAAAGCCTGACTCAACTCCCAAGTGGTCTTGGGCGTAAAGGCATTACGGTACTGTGGGCGGTTGATGGTTATCTTGGCTATACCATTATATTCTTCAAAAAGTATCTCTTTAAAATCTCTTATCTTTTTCCAATTTCTCATATATTCAGTTTTTTATAATATTCCTTCACTATGCGTACGTCGCTGTCTGGATCGGTTAGCACTTCCAACAAGACGGGACGATCGCTCTCAGTATTTATCAGGGTGTCAAGTCCCTGTTCCAATTCCTCCATATTTGTTGCTTTAATATACTGCACGTTGTTTTGCATGCAGATACCTTCAGCTGTGGCAGCATGTTCGCCTGAAACGAACTTGTTACGTGCATTGCTCTGTTCTAAGCCTTTCAGCATGCTGAAGATAGTACCACGCTGATTATTCAGCAACAGCACACGCAGATTACCTTTCAGGTTCACATTCCACAGTGCATTCTGATCATAGAAGAAACTCAAGTCGCCCAAGGCACAGAACACCTTTTGATCAGCAACTACAGAGCAACCCGCTGCGGTAGACAACGTACCCTCGATACCATTTACGCCACGATTGCAATATACGAAGTGGTGGGCATAGAAACTGGCCAAACGGATAGAACTACTGTTACCATAATGCACAAAGTAGTTAACTGCAGTACCAAGCATCTCCTCGAACTTCTTAACAGCAGCCATCTGAGAGTATTCAGGCTGATAGGTCATTGCCATATAGGCCGTTTTACGGAGTGCCATATCCCAACGGGCCTTGTAGCGCGATGTAGAACTAATGGATTTTGTCTTGATAGACTCCACCAGATCTTCAATCACATCAGCAGCACGTCCCTCAATCACACCATAAAGGTTCATCGTGGTATCTTGTATTCTTCCATCCTCGGTAACAGCCCATATCTTGGTATTCTTCAGTGTACGCATCCATTGCTTAATACGTTTGCTCACCAAGGTATCACCCACATATAGCAGGAAATCAGGTTCGAAATCAGGATCACCCGACACGGCATAGAGCACCTCATTGAAATGACTGCCACCCTTACCCAAGCTCAACGCTTCATTGATCACCACAGCACACTGAGAAATCATATAGATCTCAGCAGGTAACAACTGTTCCATTGACATCTGTCCAATCACCAACATTGGTTTCTTGGCCGCAACAAACTGGTCGGAACAAGCGATTGACAGCATATAGCGGTCACAACGGGAATTAATCAGATGTATACGACGTTCATCAGGCAATTCAGGAACAGTATACTCGAACAACGGCTCACTGATAGGCACATTGATATGCACAGGCCCATAACCATGATGGTTAGTCTCATTCAGCGCCTCGTTTATCAAGCGGTTACAGTACCAATGCGATTCCTCGTCATGAGGTTCGGGCAACGAGACAGCCTTCTTAACGAAACGTCCCAACGCATCGGGCTGTGGCATGGTCTGACCATCAAGCTGATCAATCCATTGCTCTGGTCTGTCTGCCGATACCACCACCAGAGGCACATGCTGGTAATATGCTTCGGCCACTGCTGGGGCCACATTCAACAATGCAGTTCCGCTGGTGACACAGATGACAACCGGTTTACACAGGGTAAGAGCCATACCCAAAGCATAGAATCCGGCACTACGTTCATCGGTAACCGGATAACACTCTATTTCAGGACACTCGTTCAGGTTATGCGCTATAGGAGAGTTCCTACTACCTGGACAGATCACTGCATACCTTACACCATGCTGTACCAACAAAGACGTCAGTATGTTTACGTTTTCCTTACTGCTATACATATAATAATCTCCTCATTGTTTCCATTTTTGCTTCAGTCTCAAGCCACTCTTGCTCCTCAGTACTGTCTTTCAACAATCCGCCACCAGCATAGAGATGACAGGTATCGCCATCAATATTCATGCAACGCAGCGAGACATACAGATGAGTCTCAGTGCTCCCCAGAGGCCCCATAAAACCGCTATAATAACGGCGTGGGGTATGTTCGTTCCTTACGATAAACTGAAATGCCTCACGCTTTGGCAGTCCACAAACAGCGGGTGTCGGATGCAAGGTACTCAGTATATCGCCAATATGATGATTATCATCGAGTTTAAATGTAAAGTCGCTCCTCAGATGCACCAGATTTGCAGCTCTAACGGTACGAGGACCTTCCTCTCTGAAGTTGCCGGTGAATTGTTCTAGGCACTCTGTAATATATGTAGCCACAATACGCTGCTCCTGGATATTCTTAGTGCTCCACGTCAAGGTCTCTCCCTCGCCATTCAGCTGATCACCTTTCAGTTTCATTGTACCAGCCAATGCAATGGTTCGCCAATCGTTAGCCTTGCCATCAAGCAATATCTCTGGTGTGGCAGTAAGCCAGCATCCACTCTTCTCTGTCTCAACCAGTGCAATAAACAATCGTGGGTACATAGCACAAGCCTTATAGAACAGTTCCATTGGCTCAACGTTTCCATGAAGCTTCTCATCAGCACAACGAGCCAGAACTATCTTTCTAAACTTATCAGCCTCAAGTTGTGAGTGATAATTGGCGAAATCGATTTTATAGAAAGAGGTTGGACCATCTTTACTGTCTTCCCCCTTTTGTACCTCCACGCATGAGGATGGAATTACAGGCAACGATACTTTTTCATACTTACCTTGTATCAACAGAACGGGCTGATGGTCATTCACTTCGAATGGAGCCAACACAAAGCCCTGTTTTCCGTTTAGCTCAGAAAGCGAATGAAGTGCCATGGGTTCACCATCTGTCTGACGAATCAGTGTAGCGTGGTCTTCATGGGGTAGTCGGTATATTGCGTATGCGTTCATTATTTCTTCTGTTTGATAATGTAGTTAGTAACTCGCACACTCGATATCAGCTCTTCGGAAGTATCCTTAATATCTACATTCCACACATGCAGTGTAGTACCTTTGTGCAACATTCTGGCATAAGCTGTTACCGTATCTCCCTCAGCTACCGCCTTCACATGACTTCCACTCACCTCTATGCCAACACAGGCACATCCTGGACATAATGCCGACGATGCGACACCAGCCAGATTCTCAGCAAGAGCAAGTGATGCGCCACCACTCAGAAAACCGAAAGGCTGACGATTTCGCTCATCAACTTTCATTCTTGCCATACAAGTATCGTCCTCGGGAGTGGAAATAAACTCCATCCCGAGGGCTGTACTTAAATTGGGTTTTTCGTTTATAAGTTCCTTTATTCTCTCTACGTTCATTAATCTCTAAATTCTTTAATCTTCATTCTCACTTAAACAGTGAATACTCGGGTACGCTCCAGGCCAGAGCACTTGCACCAAGTACGTCTCGTTCTCTGTCGTTAAGTTTCGAAACCAGTATCTTAACCTTGCCACGCAGGTTACCGAACACATGCTCTTCGAACGACTGATAAGTAGGCTCAAGTAGCCATTTTCCAGCATGCGATATACCACCAGTCATGATGATTGCCTCAGGGTCGACAATCGAGGCGTAGTTAGCCAAGGCCAAACCAAGAATCTCACCAGACCTTCTAAAGACTTCGATAGCCAACTCATCTCCCTTGTCACAACACATCTTAATGGTACGAGGAGATATCTTATCTAGGTCTCTCATCAATGTTGGTTTATCACTCTCAGCCATCAGCTCCTCGGCAGTCTTAATGATACCTGCAGCACCTACATAGGACTCCAAGCAGCCATCGTGACCACAGCCACATTTTCTACCATTAAGAACTACACAGGTATGTCCAAACTCACCTGCATAGCCATTATGACCTTGGTGGTCGCCACCGGCTGAGAAGAAGCAGCTACCAAGTCCAACGCCCATACTCAGTATGATAAAGTTCTTCATACCATGAGCCGAACCAAAGGTATACTCTCCCAATGCCGATATATGTGCATCGTTCGATAATCCTACAGCCAATCCGATTCTGTCTCTCAGCATAGCAGCCAGCGGCACTATACCCTTCCAAGGCAAATTAGCGGCATTCTCAATACATCCCGATACAGAGCTTGCACTTGGTGAACTGACTCCAATAGAACGAATGGTCTCATAGCCGCCATTGGCTTCCACCAGTGTCACAATTTTGTCGCTCAAGTCTTTCACGAAGTTATTCACATCAGGATAATCGCTGGTTGCGAAGTGTTCTTCGGCAATAATGTTTCCACGGATGTCCACGACAGCATAGGTTGTACGCTCATTACTGATGTCAACGCCTACCACTTTTGTTTTAATCTGATATTCCTCCATATCTGTCTAGTTATATTATTTAAATAGCGAATACTCTTTAACGTCCCATGCCAGTGCGCTGGCTCCCAGCACATCTCTCTCGCCTTCTTTGAGGATAGAAACCAAGATGCGGGTCTTATTCTTGATATTATGGAACACGTGCTCCTCGAAGGATGCTCTCATAGGTTTCAACAACCATTTACCTGCTTGCGTCATATCGCCAGTAAGAATGATGGCCTCCGGATTCAACACCGATGCATAGTTAGCCATTCCCAATCCAAGTATTTCGCCAGTCTTACGGAAGACCTCTATGGCCAACTTATCTCCCTTATAACAACAGTCTGCAATCGACTGAATAGTCAGTTTCTGTAAATCGCTCAACATTGTTGGTTCTTTGCTTTCTGCTATCAACTTTTCAGCAGTTCTTACCAGACCTTTCTCCGAACAGTAAGCTTCCAGGCATCCTTTGTTTCCGCAACCACACTGGCGTCCGTTTATCTCAACACAAGTATGGCCCAACTCGCCAGCGAATCCATTAAATCCCAGATGTGGCTGTCCATTTGAGAAGAAGCAGCTACCCAATCCGCCATGACTGATAGATATCACCACAAAGTCCTTCATACCATGTGCACTACCATACGATTTCTCGCTGAGTGCAGTAATATGAGCATCGTTGGCCACAGCAACAGCCAACCCCAAGCGGTCTCTCAACAGTGCACTCAGGGGTATAACACCCTTCCAAGGCAGATTAGCAGCATTCTCAATACAGCCAGTGATGGCACTTGACGAAGGAGCACTAACACCAACTGAACGAATCATATCATAGCCTCCGTTCTCTTCAGCCAGTGCAATAACCTTCTCGCTCAGGGCAGATATATAATCGTTAATATCAGTGTAGTCGGTGGTCAGGAAATAGTCTTGTGCAACTATTTCACCTCTTATATCCACCACGGCATAGGTAGTGCGATCAACGCGCATATCAATACCTATGACTCTGGTTTTGATATTATCTACACTTTCTGCCATTCTTTCGTCAGTTGCCATAATCATATTATTTAAACAATGAATACTCTCTTACTTCCCATGCTAACACACTTGCGCCAAGCACATCGTTAACAGCACTAGAATCGTCTGACACAAGGAACTTCACCTTGCCACAGGTATTGCGGAACACATATCGATCGAAAATCTCCCTGGCAGGTTCAAACAGCCATTTGCCTGCTTTCGCAACACCTCCTGTAAAGATAAAAGCCTCAGGATCTACCATCGTTGCATAGTTGGCAAGTCCAAGACCTAACAACTCACCTGTTCGGCGATACACCTCGACAGCCAACTCATCGCCCCGTTCACAGCATTCTGTGATAACCTCAGGTACAAGATTCTCAACCTCACGCATCAGCGATGGTTTATCTGTCTGTTCCAATATTTCTTTGGCTGTTGTTACAATGCCTTTTGCAGCCACATATGCTTCCAGACAGCCCTTATTTCCACAGCCACATTGTCTACCATTATTAACAATACACGTATGACCAATCTCGCCGGCAAAGCCGTCACTGCCCTTATGTATCATACCATTCGAAAACAGGCAGCTGCCTATTCCATTACCCATGGTAACCACAACAAAGTCTCGCATACCCTTAGCCAGTCCATAAGCATGCTCGCATAAAGCTCTCACATCAGCATTATTGGCCACAGCCACTGCATATCCTATACGATCTCTCAACTGCAGAGCCAGAGGTATCACCCCTTTCCAAGGCAGGTTAGGTGCATTAACAATGCTACCAGACATAAAATTGGCACTAGGAGCACTGATACCTACCGATCTAATACTTTGATAGCCTCCGTTTTCCTCAACCATTTTTATCAAATGGTCACTCAAAGCAGAGATGAATTGGTTGATATCTGGATAGTCCATTGTTGGAAAGCTGTCCATAGCTATCACGTCACCCTTCACGTCGACAATAGCGTAAGTGGTGGCATCCAGACTGATGTCAATCCCAACAACTCGTTTCTTTATAGTCTCTTGTCCCATTAGTTGTTCTAAGTTATCGTGCTACAAATATATATATTTATTCTAAACCTCACAAATATTTCACACTTTTTTTGCAAATATTTACTCATATCTTGCATTTTTCGCGAGATTTTTGTAACTTTGCAGCCATAAAATTGAAATATTCGAATATTTAAGATGAACATTTTAGAATTAAGCGAACAGGAAATCGGAAGGCGTCAGAGCCTTCAGGAACTGCGCTCGATGGGCATCGATCCCTATCCTGCAGCCGAGTTCCCAACTAATGCTTTCAGCACAGAGATTAAGGAAAACTTCAAGGACGACGAAGAGCGCGAGGTAGTGATTGCCGGACGTATGATGAGTCGTCGTGTCATGGGTAAGGCATCGTTTGCCGAGCTTCAGGACTCTAAAGGTCGAATTCAGGTTTATATCACTCGCGACGACATCTGTCCAGGCGAGAATAAGGATTTATATAATAATGTATTTAAGCGTCTGCTGGATATCGGCGACTTTATCGGCGTTAAGGGTAAGGTATTCCGCACCCAGACAGGCGAGATCTCAGTTCACGCTTCTGAACTCACTCTGCTCTCTAAGAGCCTCAAGCCACTGCCTATCGTAAAATACAAGGACGGTGTGGCTTACGACAAGTTCGACGATCCAGAGCTCCGTTATCGCCAGCGCTATGTAGACTTGGTTGTTAACGAGGGCGTAAAAGATACTTTCCTCAAGCGTGCCACCATCATCCGCACCCTGCGTAGCATTCTCGACAATGCTGGTTACACAGAGGTTGACACACCTATCCTGCAGAACATTGCAGGTGGTGCTTCAGCACGCCCATTCATCACCCACTTCAATGCGCTCAATCAGGATATGTACATGCGTATTGCTACCGAGCTCTATCTGAAGCGTCTTATCGTAGGTGGTTTCGAGGGTGTTTACGAGATGGGCAAGAACTTCCGCAACGAAGGTATGGACAAGACTCACAACCCTGAGTTCACCTGCATGGAGCTCTACGTTAGCTACAAGGACCTGCTTTGGGGTATGACATTTACTGAGAATATGCTGGAGCAGATTTGTACTGCCGTTAACGGCAAGCCCGAGGTAGAGATTGATGGTAACATCATCTCATTCAAGGCACCTTTCCGCCGTCTGCCGATCCTCGATGCCATCAAGGAGAAGACTGGTTTCGATTGCGATGGCAAGAGTGAGGATGAGATTCGCGCATTCTGCCTCTCAAAGGGTATGGATGTTGACGAGACCATGGGTAAGGGCAAGCTCATCGACGAGCTCTTTGGCGAGTTCTGCGAGGGCACATTCATCCAGCCAACTTTCATCACCGACTATCCTGTTGAGATGTCACCTCTTACCAAGATGCATCGCTCTAAGCCTGGACTCACTGAGCGTTTCGAGTTGATGGTTAATGGTAAGGAGCTGGCAAACGCATATTCTGAGCTGAACGACCCAATCGACCAGGAGGAGCGTTTCATCGAACAGATGCGACTGGCTGACAAGGGCGACGACGAAGCCATGATCATCGACCAGGACTTCCTGCGCGCGCTGCAGTACGGTATGCCTCCAACATTTGGTATTGGTATTGGTATCGACCGTCTGGTAATGCTGCTCACAGGTAAGTTCACCATTGGCGAGGTGATGTTGTTCCCACAGATGAAGCCTGAGAAGAAGATTCCACAGAACACACCTGCTGAGTGGGCCGAGATTGGCGTAGCCGAGGAGTGGGTACCTGTTCTGCGCAAGGCCGGTTTCAACTTGATTACAAACATCAAGGACGAGAAGCCACAGGGGCTGCAGCAGAAGATTGGCGACATTGTGAAGAAGTACAAACTCGAAATGACCAAGCCATCAGTCGACGAAGTCGCTGCATGGATTGAGAAGGCTAACAAATAGTGAATTTGTAAATAGTCAAATTATAAAATGTTTGATTGTGGTAAGATAGCAATTATTGGTGGAGGCAGTTGGGCCACAGCCATAGCCAAGATTGTGGTGAGTCACACCCACCATATTGGTTGGTATATGCGTCGCGACGACCGTATCGAGGATTTCCGTCGCATGGGTCACAACCCCGCCTACCTCACCAGTGTCCACTTCAATATCGATGAGATCTACTTCGATAGCGACCTGAACCGTATTGCCCAGCAATACGACACACTGGTGTTTGTAACCCCATCACCTTACCTCAAGAGCCATCTCAAGAAACTGAAGACGCGTATACGCGACAAGTTTATACTAACTGCTATTAAGGGTATCGTACCTGATGAAAATCTCGTTTGTAGCGAGTATTTTCATCAGGTCTACGATGTTCCTTACGAGAATCTCGCTTGCATCGGAGGTCCTTCTCATGCTGAGGAGGTTGCTCTTGAGCGACTCAGCTATCTCACCGTGGGTTGTGCCGATCGCGAAAAGGCTCAGGCCTTCTGCGATGTTCTCTCAAGCGAGTACATCAAGACCAAGACCTCTACCGATGTTGTCGGCATCGAATATTCTTCCGTTCTGAAAAATGTCTATGCCATTGCAGCCGGTATCTGCAGCGGTTTAAAGTATGGCGACAACTTCCAATCAGTACTCATGGCCAATGCCGTTCAAGAGATGAATCGCTTCCTTACAGCCGTCTATCCCCTTGAACGCAATGCCTATGATAGCGTTTACCTTGGCGACCTGCTGGTAACTGGTTACAGCAATTTCTCGCGTAACCGTACCTTTGGTACCATGATTGGTAAGGGATATTCAGTAAAGAGCGCCCAGATAGAGATGGAGATGATAGCTGAGGGATATTTTGGCACTAAGTGTATGAAGGAGATAAACCGTCATTGTCATGTAAATATGCCTATCCTCGATGCTGTATACAACATCCTTTATGAGCGCATCGCTCCCCAGATTGAAATTAAACTTCTAACGGATTCATTCAGATAAAAAAGGATGCTTAATTAGCATCCTTTTTATCTAACTTTTCGTAAATCGAATTGTTCGATTTATATTCTGGAACAATGTGTTTCATTTTCGCAACTGTCGCCATATCATCATATTTGCGAGCAATTTCGATAAGTTCATCAATCTCCTTACAAACCTGATCGTAATCATATTCACGGACCTCGGCAATACGTATCTTCTCATGGAACGTAGGCTTAGTACCCTCAAGCTCA
>Ga0265298_10009243_pt1 | contig 11752 bp, 9 predicted proteins | sample AusTroGonzalo_MG_3_FD_193486 | JGI IMG/M metagenome (GOLD analysis project Ga0265298, IMG submission 193486) | Bovine rumen microbial communities from tropical cattle in Woodstock, Queensland, Australia - Gonzalo_01 | ecosystem: Host-associated > Mammals > Digestive system > Stomach > Rumen ...
CCACAAGTTTCTTCGGGAAGAACTGCCAGTAATCGGTTTTGTCGCTGAAGTTTTCGTCATTGATGATATCGTCCCAGAAATACCAATGTTCCAAATCGTTCCACTCGCCAGCAGTGAGGAGTCCCGACCTGCGTTCATTGGATTCGCCATAGCTTCTTCTGGATTTTCTGCGAACTGGCTCGTCATCAATCCATTCGCCTCTGTCGTCGCTATCTGACATCAGATAAACTTCACTAACAGAAGCTTCGGCAAATTTAGGGCTTGCCCTCGGTGCTGCTTTTGCTTTGACCGACGACTTTCTAGCGACACTTCTTGATTCAGAAAGTCGCGAGGCACTCCCGGCCATTAATCCGGCCAAACCATCACTGATTCCGCCAGAGCCTGCAACGCCTTCGTTAAATGCGCCATCAACTTTTCCGCGTCGGCTTCCGAGAGTTGCTTTTCCGCTTGAGCGTATACCTTCTACCTTTTTAAGAACTTTATCTATATCCTTAGTGAATTTAGCGTTAGTCGGGTCAATCGGATACGTCGTGGGTTTCGATGACGATGCCAACATTTTCACCGCACCGCTTGAAGGAGTTTTTCGCTCGGCCTTCACCATCGTCTTCCCTCTGTCAGCCAAAAGGGAACCATCGACAACCATCGTTGTCGTCAAGGCAACTTCAGATTCACTTGCAAGAGAGACTTCGTCGCCTTTGTCTTCTTTGGACCTTTCAGTTTTTGTATTCTCCTTTTTTTCTGTTTGACTTTCTTCGCCGCAATTCATGCAGAACAGGGCGCTAGCTACTACTGCGATTAATAAGAACTTGTTTTTCATGATGTCCTCCTTTTTTCTTTCAAACTAGCACATTCATTTCTGCAAGACCAACAAAACGGCACCGAATCTAGATAAATGTTTTTTACGAAAAAAACCGATAAATATTCAATTTGGCCTTTGTTTTTTTGCTATACAAAACCCACTCCCATCCTTCAACAAGTCATATAATTTTATGTGAGCATTTTTAACAAAAAAAAAACAAAACAACACAATTAGTTTTACTTTATGCAATATGAATTATTCTTTTTATATAAAATTCACACATACAACTTGATTTTACGTTTTTGAATTTGTAAATTTATCTTCATTCAACAAAAAAGGAGACTAAAGAATGAAAAAATTCATCTTGATTTTATGCCTTTTGGCAAGTATCAGCTTCGCTCAAAAGACAGGCATTTTCGTTGGACTCGGTGGTGACTACCATGGTTTAGTCGGCGTAGAGGAAACGTTCCTAGACGACCATCTGTCTGTAAACGTGCATTGGTGCGGTTACGATTCCGACTATGATTTCATGGGTGGTATCGGCGTTGCCTATCGTTTTAACGGGTTCACGGGTCCATACGTTTTCCATGCTTCTGAATGGCTTACCGGTAGAACAAACGATCACATATACCATGAAGAACTCGGCGGTGTAAAGGAAGAACGATTCAATTACTGGCGTCTTGTTTTCGGTTTCGGTCTACAGCACATGTTTACCAAAAACTTGGGCGTTTTCCTTGAAGTGGGTTTCCAATTCTACGCGGGCGATGGCGGTTACTACACGCACCTTGACATGGATGATGGCGGCCTCAGCAGCGACGAGATCGACTTGCCGGCAGCATTCGGCATAACCGTACAATTCTAACGCTTTTCAAATTATCTATCTTTGGCAATATGCCAGAGAAGTTTTCAAAATGGGTGGCTTGCTGGGGCAACGCCACCTCCATTACAGATCGCAAAGAAGCGACTTACGCTAAAGATTTAACGCTCCGCTATCCGATTCGCGCCTGCTTTTCAGGGAGCAAGTTGCGTTTCCATTTTTCAAACCTCACGGGTACAGAGTCTGTACAAATAAGCGAAGCATACATCGCAAAAAACACGCAATCCACAAATGCAGCCTACGCACCAACGAAAATAACATTTGGCGGTCGCACCTCTGCCACAATTCCCGCTGGCGAAGAGATCTTGAGCGACGAAATTCCCTTTGAAGTTACCGCAGGCGAGACATTCGATGTCAGCCTCTACTTCGCAGATTTCACACAAATGAACGCCGGTACCGCAATTACGGGGCCACTTTCTGGTGGCAAGTACAGCTACGGCAATTTTGCAAAGTCGGAGGTACTTCCAGACAATCTCACGCGCAAAACGAACTGGATTTATTTTCTCAATACTATTGACATTTTCACCGAAGAAAAGAACTTCGCGCTCGTCTGCTTTGGAGATTCCATCACGGCACAGGATTGGCCAGACTACCTCACGCTGCGTTGCGCACGCGAGGGTTTCAACAATGTCGCCATCATCCGTCGTGCAGTAAGCGGCACGCGCATCCTTCGCGAATACAGTTGCATCACGTACGCGGCATACGGTCTCAAAGGCGCCACGCGTTTCCCGATCGAGATGAATGTCGCTGGCGCACGCACAGTCATCGTGCAACACGGCATCAACGACATTATCCATCCCGTCGGCGTCGAAGTCAACAAATTCCGTCCGTGGAGCGACATGCCCACCGCAGACGATCTCATCAACGGCGTCCGCTCGCTCTACATCACGCACGCGCGCAAGCTCGGTCTCAAAATCTACAGCGGCACACTCCTCCCAATTTACGGCTGGCGCACCTACAACGAAAACCGAGACATCATCCGCGTGGCTTTCAACGAATGGCTCCGCACGGCTCCAGATTTTGATGGATGCGTAGACTTTGACAAAGCCGTCCGCGGACACGACGATCCCAAGCGTTTCGCCAACAACTTCGATTCAGGCGATCACCTGCACCCAAGCGCCAAAGCATACGAAGCCATGGCCGAATGCGTCCCCGAAGAATTGTTGAAATAAAATTTGTCACCCGTCACGTTAATTAATTATTTTAAAGCCATGAGCTTGAAGGAATCCATTAAGCAACTTCAAAGACGGGAGCACATGACGCAAGACGAAATTATACGCCGTCTTGGCTTTTCCCGCAGTAGCCTTATGGACAACGCGACTGCCAAAGCGCAAATTGCATTTCAGCTTGCATTCGGTGGCGATCTAGACACAAACTCCTCAACGGCAACATTCTTCAACAACAAAAAAGAACTTGCAAGCATCTTGTCGTGGGTACGCAAGTTCCCGATTCGCGCATTGCAAAAGATGGGGCACATCCCCGAAAACGCCAAGGATGCAGACCTCGTTCGTGCCGTATTTAAGTTCATGCAAATCGGGAGTGTCGCTGGATTCAAAAACTATTACAACGCCACTTTACAATCTTCAAATCCGCAAACTTACGCATCATGGATCCGACTTGGCGAACTCTGCGTCAACCGTTCCGCAATTGAATTCGCGCCCGACCGCGAAGCGATTATCGCCAACTTGAAATTTTTGCGGACAAATACATTCATACACCGTCAAAGCATTCGCAAGGTCGCCCGCGAAGCGCTCCTCCCTTACGGAATTGAACTCATAGAAGTGGAACCGTTCAACACGGCACCTACACCCACTTGCGCATTCTATTGGAGAGGTTCACGCCCCGTCATCCAGTTTCCGACAACCAAGATGGACGACTCCAGATTTTTAGAAGCGCTCTTCCACGCTGTCGGTCATTTGCTTTTGCACCCCAAGCGTACCATATGCCTGCAACTTGGCGCGCTCACGCTTCCCGCAAATGCATCTGAATTGCTTGCCGCTCGCCCCGAAGACATTCTTGAACTTGAAGCCGACCGTTTTGCACAAGAACAGCTCCTGTCCGAAGCCGAAGAATGCGAACTCATCTGCTGTGGCCGATTTAATGAACGCCGATGCATCCAGCACTTTTCCGGCGTATTCCACGTGCGCCCAGGCATCCTCGTCGAACGCTTGCAGCAGCAAGGCAAGCTAAGCCGCCGCACTCTCCTGAACGATTCCAAAATCGCCGTATAAAAAAATTGCACGGACATCTCGCCGCGCAATTCGATCAACACCCGCGCGCATATCGTAAAACGCTCGCGGACTATTTTTACAAATTAATAGTTCACACCAAAGTAGACGTTCCAGCTCTTGAAGCTCTTGCCAAAGTCCACCTTTGTAGCAAGGATGTTGAATGCAACACCGACTTCAAGCTGAACGGCAGAATTGTGGAAGAAGTTCAAACCGGCTTCACCACCCAAGCACATGCCGAACGCACCAACCCAATCATCGAAAAAGGTGTCGATTTGCACGCCAATACCAAGACCGCCGCCGACAAACGGTGTAACAACTTCATCAAGAATAGAGTAGCGTCCACCAACAAGAATATTGCCTTCAAATTCCCAATTTTTACCAAATTCGGTATGCAAATTCGTAATCGCTGTAATGGCGCCATGCGTCGTCATTTCCCAAATACGTCCATAACGGATAAGCGGGAATGCCGTAACGTGATCCTGTTCCGGATTTTTGACCTTATCTTTGTAGTTACTCCAGAAAGAAAAGCCAAATGCACCCGTCTGGAAACTATAGACAGGGCGCTGGAGTTTTTTCTCCGGTTCAATGGTGTCATTGTTCTGGGCAAAAGCCGCAAGAACGAGGAAGGAAACGAGTACTAATATCTTTTTCATAAAATGAAATATACAAAAAGATTACACGATAGGCACAAATAACATTCAACCATTCTATATTTTCAGGCAACATGAATAAAGCCGCTATTATTGTTGCCGTTTCAATGCTCCTGAGCCGCGTACTCGGGATTTTCCGTGAAATGCTCCTCGCCCACGCCGCCGGCGTGTCGCTCGAAAAAAACGCTCTTGACCTTGCGTTCATGATTCCAGACATCCTGAACCACGTTGTCAGTACCGGGTTCCTCTCCATTATATTCATCCCGATTTTCACGGGGTACAAAGTCGCAGGTGACGAGCGTGGCGGCTGGAAGTTCTTCAGCAACGTGCTCAACACGTTTGGGCTTGCGCTTTTGATTCTCGTGATTCCAGCGTTCATCTGGATGAAAGAACTCATCTCGCTGTTGACCGTCGATGGAGTGACGCCTGAGCTCTTGGAACGCGCCACTTACTATGGTCGCATTATTCTTCCAGGACAAATTTTCATCTTTGTCGGTAGCATCCTCGTTGCCGTCCAACACACTCGCAAGCAGTTCCTGATTCCCTCCCTCACGGGTCTTATCTACAACATCGCGATTGTCGGCGGCGGCGCCGCAGGCATTGCACTTAGCAAATACACAGGCAACGATTACGGTCTCGCCGGATTCGCCTGGGGCGTTCCAGTCGGCGCATTCATTGGATTTTTCGCCCTCCAGATTTTTGGCGCCAAGCGTGGCGGCGTCCATTACGAACTTATCTGCGAACCTAAGCACCCGGACATTATCCGCTATTTCAAGATGATGCTCCCGATGTCTCTCGGCGTGGGTTCCATGTTCGGTCTTGAATTTATCATCCGTAGCTTTGGCGCAAACTTTGGCACGAGCGGCATTTCAAGTCTCAACTACGCTTACCGCGTCATGTACACGCTCGTCGCAGTCTTTGGATTCTCGGTCAGCGTCACGAGCTACCCCGACATGGCGCGTCTCGTCAAGGAAGGCGACTTCCCGCAGCTCAACCGCAAAATCTGGAAGAGTCTCTCGCGCATGTTCTGCATCTTGATTCCGGCCGTCGTCGCCGTGTGGGCATTGAGCTTCCCGGCGGTGCGCATCCTCTTTGAACGTGGAGCATTCCACCGCGAAACGACCGAAGCGATTTCTGAAATTCTCCGCTGGTACTTGCCCGTAAGCCTTGGGCTTTGCTTGCAAGCGGTTCTCGTCCGCAGCTTCTACGCTTGCGAACGCATGTGGGTCCCGACACTTTTGAACACCGGCATTTTCGCAGCGACTATCCCCGCCTACATTTTGCTTGGCGCCCCCGAAATGGGGCTTGGCATCAAGAGCGTTCCAATTATCGGCGCTATAGGCGCCATCCTGCAAGTGATTTCAATGATTTTCATGTGGGCAAAAAAGAACGGCACCGATGGCATGAAGGATGCCCTCCTCAACATGGCTCGCGCTCTCGTCGCATTCGGTATCATGATTGCAGCCGCTGTCGGCCTTGATCATATTTCTGGAGATTTTGTCCGTAATGCAGGATTTGTGACGCTCGTCGTTTATTCCTGCGCCGCAGGAATTGCGCTCTTTACGCTCACGCTCATCGTTCAGCGTTACCTCGGCAGCAAAGACGCTAAAGATATCCTGAACGAACTCTTAGGAAAAGTCCTCCGCAAGCTGCACCTCGCGCATTAAAAAAGCGGACACAACCATGCCCGCTCCAACCTTGTCATGCCCGCCACTGAGTTCTTTGATCACTTAGTGCTTTGACGCTTTACGTCAGCATCTTCGGCTCAATCATGACAGTCTGCAAGCAGCCTGTCGCGACACTCGCCTTGAATGCTACTAGCACTTATGTGAGCATGATCCGCGTATGGGGAGGGCATCACCTTTCTACTACAACTTATCACCGTACGCATCATTTTTCACCGGCGGTAAAATTTCTTCTGGCAGGGGTTCCGCTCTTGACATCTTGTCGTCCTCAAAACCGTTGAACATCCACTTGAAAAAGCCAACCGTTCCCCCGATAACCGCACCAACGACAAACCCGCCGGCAGCAGCAGCAAGGCCAATCAGCCCCAATTGTTCAGCATCCTTGTCGGAGTGGTCATCGTTATCGATTGCCCCCGCAATGCACACAGCAGCAATTCCCGGGCCAGCCAAAGAAACACCCGTATTCGCCGCATAACGAATCACGGGGTTTGGATTTTTGCTAACAGCGCAGCCCACAAGGCTAAGCGTAAGCAACATACAAATAAAAGCTCTCATTAAACTCATAATCGTAATATAAAGCCGCCCATTTAAATTATCAATAATACAACTTAAAATTTATGACAATTTAGCAAAAATCAAGGATAAAATGCAACATGAAAAAAGCCCGGCGAAATCATGCCAGGCTATCGTTAATTTAACGGATCGAAATCTTTGACTTATACGATGTTGTTGCACCGCGAATTTTGACAATGTAATTACCCGCCGGAATCGTGTTCAAGATCTGAGACGACTTAGAAACACCGGTAGAGCCACCAATTCGTCCTCTCCACACAATGTGTCCCGTCAAGTCTGCAATAATGACAGACACCGGTTCATTCACGCCTGAGATGGAAACGGCTCTACCATCAACGCTAACCTTCGGCACAACAACCTGCACGTTACGCGTCTTATGGATGGCAACAGAACCGTCGGATCCCCCAGTGCCCAAAATCGGTTCGAACTTCTTATTCTGGAACAGAGGAATCACGGCCTCCGCCCACAAACGGTGCATGGACTGGGCACCCTTTTCATTCGGATGCACTCCATCTATAGTGAACTCTTCCGGATGCGCCAAAAAGTGCGTATAAAAGTCCGGACCTTGCGGCAAATTATTGATCTTTACCAACCTGTCAATGACATCCAAAAATTCCTGAGGCACCTGCCACGTCGCCACAGGCTCATTTGTCGCAATGATTCGGGCGATAATCGGAGTAATTCCGTGCGCCTTGGCTGAGTCGATAATCGTCTGCATATTGCTTGCGAACTGCTCAACGGTAATCGTGTTGCCCACCCAGGCGTCGTTTGTACCCATTTCAATCGCCCAGAACTTCACGTTACCGGCGTTTTCCAAATAGAACTTGATGGCATCGACAACGCCATGGCTTGCAAGGCACGCAATACCGCCACGGATCATCGCCGGGTAATGCGCCGGGAAACGCGCATGGATCAATTCCGCAAAGTTAGAGTCCACTGCAAACTGCTTTATGCCCATTTGGGTGATACTCGTTCCCATGAAGAACCAAGTATCTTCAGCTCCGTTACTGATATCGTAGGCACCGACTTCTTCCAGATTCACAACCGGCGACTGCGCCATTATGCGGAACCAGGACATGCCTTCAAAATCAATAGCCAAGCCTCGAGAAGCGGCTCCGCTCTCGCCCACCTGGGCAACAATCTGCCAATCACCATCCAAACCATTCGTCGAATTTGGAGACGTCAACACCAAGAAGTTTTGCAAGGTGGCACCCACCATCACATTATGCTGACATCCTTGCGCATAGACATACCGTTCAGCTGCCCAAGCTTCATCACCACGGGAATCCCACGTAATGAACAACTTCGAAGGACCTTCGCCTACATTAAGCGCAAAGTCGTACGCGTAATCCAGCTGGTTTGCGTCAAGCTTGCCATCGGTATAGACTAGAGGGTCAATATAATTAGGGTTAATGGCCCCTCCAATATAGAGAGGTTTACCTATACTCACGTTAGGGTTTGCCGTAATGGCAAAAGCACTCCCGCAAGCAATCGCACAGCTTAGCGCCGCACCACAAAGCACTTGTGTAATGTTTGAGCGAATCATACCATTACCCCCATATACATTTATTGCCTTAAAAGAAAAATAAGCTATAAATGGGGCAATATTCCAAAAAAAAGCAAAACGGATATTCCAAAACGAAATGGAATATTCCTAAAGGGAGCTTTCGTGTGTCCGCTATTCTTTAACGAATCGCAATTTTTTGGGTATAGGAACGAGTGGATCCGCGAACAGTCACGAAATAATTTCCCACAGGCATTTTGTGAATTCCCGCTGATCCGCTCCATACGACGTGACCCATCGCATCCATGATGGTCACGCGGTCATTTCCGTGCAATCCAGAAATTGAAATTTCACGACCGTTCACGCTCACGCGCGGCAATGCAAAATTCACATTTTGCATTTTCGGGAGCGACGTTCCGCCACAGCCAACAACATCCGGTCTCCCTGCGCACGGGTCGTCCTTGTACAAAGGCGCCACCGCCTCTGCCCACAAGCGATGCATCGACTGTCCGCCTTTAGGCTCTGCCGGGTGCACGCCATCACTTGTAGAAAGTTCTTCGGGATGTTCCAAGAAATAGCTATAGAAATCAGGGCCCTTCGGGAGTTCGTTATCCTTCGTGAGCTTGTCGATAGCATCAAGGTAATCCTGATGCACCTGCCACTTTGCAATTTCAGGATTCGTCGCAATCATGCGCGCAATAATCGGAGTCACGCCATGCGCTTTTGCCGTATCGATAATCGTCTGCAAGTTCTTTGTGAACGTTTCTACATTCGCATTGCTGCCGCCCCAGGCATCGTTTGTTCCCATTTCAATCGCCCAGAACCTCACGTTCCCTACGTATTCTGCATAATACTTGAGCGCATCAACAACGCCCTGACTCGTGACGCAACCAATGCCACCGCGTAACATCGCCGGGTAATAATCCGCAAAACGCGCGTGAATCAACTGCGCAAAATTCGAATCGACAGTGAACTGCTTCATGCCCATCTGGCTGATGCTCGTGCCCATGAAGAACCAAGTATCGTTTCCGCCATTGCTGATGTCGTACGCACCGACTTCTTCGAGATTTTTTACCGGAGATTCCGCCACAATGCGGAACCAGGACTTGCCTGCAAAATCAATCGCAAGCCCGCGGGACGTAACACCGCTTTCGCCCACTTCGGCAACCGTTTCCCAGTCGCCATCCACGCCGTTCGTCGTGTTTGCAGACGTCATCACCTTGAAGTTTTTTAAAGTCGCGCCTTCGGCAAAGGAATGCTGGCAGCTTGCCGCATGCACAAATTCTTCACTTGCCCAAGCCTCGTCGCCACGCGTCTCCCACGTGATGAACAGCTTCGTCGGACCTTCGCCCACGTTCAGCGCAAAATCCGACACCGACGCGACCTGGTTAAAGTCAAGCGTTCCATCGGTATAGACTTCCGGTTTCCAGTTGGAATTGACAGCACCCGCCACGTAGAGGTTCTTGCCCAGACTCACGTTCGGATTCGCCGTAATTGCAAAAGCACTGCCGCAAAATGCACAACCTAGTGCAACGCCAAGCACTTGCATAACTCTTGTATTTTTCATTTCACACCCCAAAAACAGAACTTCCTATTTATTTAGGAATAGCTTTCTAGAAAATAAATAATTATAAAACGAGTAAGACAGTAAAAAAACAATTCACAAATCTGAACTCTGTTGACAAAGCAAAAATATTGGACTATATTTTCTTTCGTTATGGAAAGAGCGTTTAGTCCAATTTCGGTAGAAGATGCAGCCGCGTCTTGTGGTTTAACAGCACAGCAAATAAGAAGTCTTTGTCGCGATGGAAAAGTCTTAGCGAAAAAAATTGGGAAAATATGGCTAGTCGACTCAAATAGCATAGAAAAAATTAAAAGTTCCAGTAGCGTAGGAAACGAAGCTAATTGCACTAGAAAAATTGCTCCTGCAAAAGATAAACCCATTGCACTAAGCTTTTTTAGTGGAGCAATGGGGCTAGACATAGGACTTGAACAAGCAGGAATACAAACCGTATTGTGCAGCGAAATTGATTCAGCTTGTCGAAAAACAATCAAAAAAAATCGTCCCGACGTGGCTTTAATTGGCGACATAAGAAATTATACCGCAAAAGAAATCCTTGATGCCGCCGGCGTAAAAAAAGAGGACATAGACATCGTCGTTGGAGGTCCTCCATGCCAAGCTTTCAGCACCGCAGGAAAACGTCTCGGACTTGAAGATGAACGAGGCAATGTTTTTTTAAAATATCTTGAAATCATCAAGGAAATCCGCCCAAAGTACGCCATCATAGAAAATGTTCGTGGATTATTATCTGCACCTTTGAAACATATACCAAAATCAGAAAGAAATGGAGACGCTTTATCCGAAGAAGAAAAAGCTGGTGGCGTTTTAAAATACATTTTAAGCGTCTTAAAAAATGCGGGATATGCGGTTTCATTTAATTTATACAATGCAGCAAATTTTGGAAGTCCCCAAAAAAGGGAACGAGTCGTATTCATTTGTTCCCGCGATGGAAAAATTCCACCCTATTTAGTTCCTACAAATTCCGAAGACAGCTCGTTCAATTTGCCTAAATGGAAAACTTTACGAGAAGCCATTGGTAACCTGAAATGCGAACACAAATTTATTCCATTTCCAGAAAAAAGACTTTTCTACTATAGAATGCTTAAAGCTGGACAAAACTGGAAAGCTTTGCCACTTGAACTTCAAAAAAAAGCTCTTGGTGGAGCATTCAATTCAGGCGGTGGAAAATCCGGTTTTTTACGAAGACTTGCTTGGGACGAACCATCGCCGACATTAGTCACACACCCAGCTATGCCAGCTACAGATCTCGCGCACCCTGTAGAAAATAGACCCCTAAGCGTTCAAGAGTATAAAAAAATACAAGAATTTCCCGACAACTGGCAAATTGAAGGCAGCTTACTTGAACAATACAAACAAATAGGAAACGCCGTTCCTATTAGTTTGGCAAAAGCCATTGGGAAAATGGTAGTTGCCTTATTAAATAAGCAACCAATCCAAACTATTAAAGGATTTAAATATTCCAGATACAAAGGAACAAGCAACCTTGACTGGAACCCTTGACAACTACAGTTTTTGTAACTGGGTTCTAGTACGTTCTCCTATTTCTGAGAAAATATCCAACAGATCGGAATAAGTACCTTTCCCGCCAATATAATTCCAATAATCAGCACCAATCAAAACACACTTGTCTTCAAGCATGTTAAAAATTTTATTGGGAACAGTCCAGTTGTAATCAGCTCTACTTTCGCCACCAGGATTGTAAAACAACCCAAAGAATACATTTCTTTTGGGATCATCCGCTTTCAACAAAAGCAAATCTCTTTTTGCAATTTCGGTTTGATCTAAATTTGGCTTTACTGTTTTGATAGAAATAAATGTTTCATGGTCTTTGTTTTTTATCCAAAGATCCGA
>Ga0265298_10009244_pt1 | contig 11752 bp, 3 predicted proteins | sample AusTroGonzalo_MG_3_FD_193486 | JGI IMG/M metagenome (GOLD analysis project Ga0265298, IMG submission 193486) | Bovine rumen microbial communities from tropical cattle in Woodstock, Queensland, Australia - Gonzalo_01 | ecosystem: Host-associated > Mammals > Digestive system > Stomach > Rumen ...
TCTCGGTTTAACAGCATTTGTAAGCGCAAAGCCATCTCTTCAAGTCGATAGCGACCGCATCGAAGCGGGTCAGACATTCAATTTGCAGTTCATCGTCCCAACGCAGGAACTGCCGCAGAACAGAGGCGCGCTCCGCCTCGAAACACGTAATAACTTTAAGTTCCTCGGGCTTGACAGTGCCGATCAGGTGATGCGCCCGGACATGGATGATATTTTCAACTCGTTTTTCGGCGGTGGCGGAAGAGCCTACAAAGCCCGAGTCTATTCTTTCAAGATTAAAGCCCCGAAAAAGACCGGCACGCAAGACCTCGGAACGCTCACATGGATGATTAACGGCGAAGCCAACACCATCAGTAGCAAGATTCCCGTCACCGTCCAACGCTCTTATAACGACGACGCGCTCGCCGCAAGCCTCACCCCGAGCAAAAAGTCAATCTACGAAGGTGAACAGTTCAGCGTCACCCTCAGCCTCCACACTTTTGAGCATTTCCAGGGCGGCCTCCAGGCCACCGACATGAGCACCGGCAATGACTTCATCGTCCACCGCAACGACCTCTCGAATCTGGATTTCAAACCGGTCGAAGGCGCCCGCCGCGAAATGAAGGCCTCCGCCAAATACGCGTGGCTCAGCCCGACCAAGAGCGGCACGCTCCAAATTCCGTCTTTCAAGTTCAAGTACACCAAGCTCGGTGAACCCAAAGTCGTCGAAGAAAAGAAGCAAATGGGCGGCATGTCTTTCTCAAGCCGCAGCGTAAAGCAGGAATCCATAGAAACGGAAACCTCCACCGCCCCGCTCTCCATTACCGTTCTCCCGCTCCCGACCGAAGGCAAGCCCGCCGATTTCACGGGAATGGTCGGCAACTACAGCTTTAGCGCAAACTTTGACCGCACAAATCTCAAGGTCGGCGAAGCGTTGACGCTCGCGATTAGCATCAAGGGCGATGGCACTCCGGGCACCATTACGGACCCAAAGCTCCCCGACTTTAGCGAATTCCGCTCCGTTCCGCCCGAAAACAGCATCAACAAGAAAGTCAAGGGCAACAAGGTCATCACCTCAAAGGATATCAAGGTTTTCCTCTACCCGAAGAAAAAGGGAACTTTTGAAATCCCGGCCATTACATATTCCTGGTTCAACCCCGCCAAAAAGAAATACGAAACCGCTTCGGCAGGCCCGTGGACCATCGAAGTCGAAAAAAGCGACGCCCCCGCAGAACCTGTTTACCAGGCTCCGGTCTCCGCAGGCACAGGTACTTCAACCCCAGCCGTCCAAAAGCAAGAAATTGAATTCCTCGGTAGCGACATCCGCTTTATCCACCCGATTACGGACAAGTCCGAATCTAGCGCCCCGCACAGAAGCGCGCTCTTCTGGATTCTATTTGCAGCAGCAATCCCATTCTACCTGATTGCAAACTTCGCCATCACGAGAAACCGCAAACGCAACAGCAACACGGCGCTCGTCCGCAAGGGCAAGGCAAACAAGCTCCTCAAGGAAAAGTTCGCAAACGCCCGCACAGCCCTCAAGAACGGCGACGGCAAGGCATTCTTTGCAGCACTCGAAAATGGCCTCATCGATTACCTCAGCAATTTGACGAACGTCGAATTCAAGGGCATGACCCGTCCGCAAATGAAGCAGGAACTTTCAAAGCGCGGAGTCAAGGAAGAAACGATCGAAGCCATCAGCAGCTGGCTTGAAAAATGCTCGTTCGTGCGTTTTGCTCCAGTCACTGCTACGACCGAGGAACAGTCCCAAATGCTTACAGATGTTGAAAAGCTCTGTGAGGCGCTAAAGCTATAAAAACATTTAACATGTCATTCCCGCCGCGCGGGAATCTCCAATGGACGCTTTTATGAAACTGAATAGAATTATTTTGACAATTGCCGCAGCGCTCCTCCTCACCTCCGCAGCAAGCGCTGCCGACAAATGCAACGGCCTTGAAGCCGGTACCAAGGCATATAACGAAAACGACTTTGAACGCGCGATTGACGAATGGCGCACATGCGTCGACGAAGGCATCGTCAATGCAGACCTCTATTACAATCTGGGCAATGCCTACTACCGCAACGGCAAACTCGGTTTTGCGATTTTCTACTACAAGTCGGCACTGCGTTTACACCCAAGCGATGACGACATCCAGCACAATCTGAATTTTGCACAGACCAAGACTCGCGACAAGGAAGGCGACGAAGAAGAGAACCCTATTCTCGAAGGACTCATGGATTTGCACCACGCAATTTCGCTCAAGAGCCAGATGAACATTTCGCTCGTACTCTTCTGGGCTATCGCATTCGTGATTCTCGGGCGCCGTTTCGTGAACGGTAGCCGCGGCAAGAACATCTGCACAGGCGCCGTATTCGGGATGAGCGTTGTCCTTAGCACCATTGGCGCAAGCGCTCTCTACAAAATGTACACGCTTGAAACAGACATCACAGGCGTCGTGACCGCCTCAAGCGCCGATGTGACAAGCGCCCCAAGTGACAAGTCGCAAACGCTCAACACGCTTAGCGAAGGCACGAGCTTTGAAGTCATCGGCGAACAAGGCAACTTTGCAGAAATCCGCCTCGGCGAAAAAATCCGCGGATTCGTAAAGCTCAGCGAAGTCGGGATTGTGAAGTAAAAACGAACTTCTAATATAAACCAAGGGCTATTACCAAATGGTCAGCCATAAGACTAGGAATGCCGCCCTTGGTTACATTGGTATATGGGCCTAGGCGCCCTCTAACATAAAATGTTTTAGTTTGATTGTCCCAGATAGAATAACGGCAATCAATGGAAAAATCGGAGCCTTCGCTCTTAGCATCGCATTTTGTAAATGCTAAGGTAAAAACATTATCCTCATTTTTCACAAGTTCTTCTTTAGGCGCATAATAGCGTATTACCGAATCTCTCAAGATAAAACTTGGTGAATCAAATTTTCCAGAATAAATATCGCGATAGCAGCGCTCTTCCGCATTGTCGTCTTTGTATGCATACTGCTTTTGAACATAATCTTGATGATTAAAGTCATCTTCAGAAGCATTTTCAAATACAAATTCATACTTTGAAAGATTACGACATAAAAAGCAATAAAAAGTTCTCGAGTTGTTTAAAATTTCCGTCATTCTTTTGATTACCCAAGAAGCATCTTCATTCCGTTCTCCTGGGGCAACAACCCGAAACTTAATTTTTTGGCGCTGATTAACCTCGTTGCTCCATTGTCTAGAAGTTTCATACGGAGGAGTCGACGAATACATCCAAGTGCAACAAGACACCAACAACAAAGTAAGCAAAGTCGAAAGGACTTTTCTCATAGATTACACAATCTGGCCGCCGCCGAGAACCATATCGCCATCGTAAAAGACGGCACATTGGCCCGGAGTCACGGCAAAGAGCGGCTCGTCAAAAACGGCGACCGCCTTGTTCGTATCGACGATGGTAACTTCGCAGCCGACCGCCCGCTGGCGGTAACGCACCATGCCTTCGGCGCGGAACGTCGTCCCGACCTCCCGCGCACCGCCGTGCCATTCGCAGTTCACCATTTCCACGCGATCAAAGCAGACCGACGACTTGTCGCCCGTCACCAGAATGTCGCCCGTTTCCGGGTCCACATGCTTCACGAACGCAGGCACGCCAATCGCCACGCCCAGACCTTTGCGCTGTCCGACCGTGTACTTATGGAACCCGTCGTGCGTATTCCACACCTTGCCCTTCTCATCCACGAAGCGGCCCGGGCGCGTCATCTCGCCAAAGCGCTCCTTCAAAAATTCCGTGTACTGCGAACCGTAAATGTCAAAGCAAATGTCCTGGCTGTCACCCGTCTTGGCATTCACAAAGCCGTTCTGTTCGGCGATTTCACGCACTTCGCTTTTCACGAACGTTCCAAGCGGCGTAAGCACATGATTGCGACGTTCATCGGGAACCCAGAACAGAAAATAGCTCTGGTCCTTGCCGGGGTCTCGCCCACGCAAAAGCCTACGCACGCCATTCACATCTTCGATGCGCACGTAATGCCCTGTCGCCAAGAATTCGGCGCCAAGCGATTTGGCGTAATCCATCATCCAGCCGAACTTGATAAAGCGATTGCAATAGCAACAAGGGTTCGGCGTGCGCGCATGCGCAAAATCCGCATGGCAGCGTTGCAAGACTTCACCCGTAAAAGCGTCGGAGCAATTCGCCACATGATGTTCGATGCCAAGTTTTTCGGCAATCATTTTCGCACGGATTACACTCGGGTCATTTTCGACATCAAAGGCGCCATCGACATCGGGCAAAACGCGGAGCGTCACGCCCACGACTTCGTAACCCTGCTGTTGCAAAAGAAGAGCGGCAACGGACGAATCCACGCCACCGCTCATGCCGACTGCAACTCTAACCTTTGACATTCTCTATTTTACTCCAAATACAATATTCAGCATGAACAAACACATAATAAGTTACTAGTTCTAAGTTCCTAGTTACTAGAATTTCATGTCAAGAATCATTAGTAACTAGTATCTATTAACTAGCAACTCCATAGAGCTAATCAAATCTCAGCATCAACGCAAGTTCGAACTGGAGGATCTGGCGCATATGGGACGTTTCATCATCCAGCTTTTCGCGAATCTGCCTATACTCGATATACGAACTCAACGAAGCCATCTTGTTGAACGTATACGATGCGCTCGGACGGATGAACCATTCATGCGTTCGTGTCGGAACAGAACGGTAAGTCAGCTCAAGCTTCGGCTTATAAATCGTCCGTTCCCCTTCAGGAATGCCCGAATCGTAAGCCCATTGCCTATAGATTCCATCCGTACCGGATTCCTTGTTCCTCATATCATAGCCGTCAACAGGATCGTATTCCTTGCGAATAGTCTTCCTATAGTCATAGCCTGCGGTAAGTTTCAAATCAATATCGTTCTTAAGCTTAAAGAACCATTTCCAAAGCTGGAATCCCTTGTTCAGCTTGAGCGGGTACGAAATAGAGAAGTCGTCACCGATGTTAATGGCAAAGTCATTATACAGTGAAGTCGGCATCCAAGGTGTTTCAAGGAAATAGCTCGTAGTATCCGTGCAATTATCCGTAGACTTCGGCCAGCACGGATCCGAAATGACTTCCTGCTTCGGGCGACGATCCGTAGATTCGATCTTCATACGTACGCTATTTTCAATACGCATATTGCTTTGCGTAAGGAACGAGACGCGAATAAGCGGATTGAAATTCCAAACCTGAGCCCAGGAATCTTCGGCACTCTGGAACGGGCGCTTAATCACCGTGCGACTGTAATCAAAGCGGCTGTTCAGGCTCACGCTGCGGAAACTGTTCAAGAGCGAGACCTTCTGGGAAATGTTCGGGATTGAAATGCCAATGCCAAACTTCGGAAGCGTCGTTGTCGTATCGATATAGAGCGGATATTCGCGAGACTGCGAGAAATCCTCTTTCCACTGGAAATCAGTCGTCAAGGAAATATCCCAAATCGGAAGCGTCAAGCCCGTAGAAATCTGCAAGGAACGAGACACGGAATTGCGGAAAGATCCCTGATAGACAAGCGTATCCACATGCTTGTTACGGTACTGCGCAAAACCGGTAAAGTCATCGCGATCGGTAAGGCCCATGTTGCCCGTCATAATGTTCCAGAGGCCACGGCTACGGTATCCATTGCCAAGCCCCAAACCATAGAGATAATACTGGAACGGGGTCACACCTTGTTCTTCGTAAAGTTGGGCAAGCGTAAAGTTTTCGCCGATGGTGTTCGTGCTTGCATTCCAATTGAATTTGATTTCACGCCACTTGAGCTTGTTGAAGAATCCCGAAACGGCATTATCCTTACCAAACATATTGGCCAAGTCCACAATCTTGAGCGACGGAGTGAACTCGAAGCGATTCGTCTGCGAAATCGTCCAGTAGTTCTTTTCCACACTAGACGGATCATTGAAACTGAAATCATTCGGAATGCTCTTCTGCTGGTTAAAGTCTGAGGAGAACTGCATATTGAACGGGATAAACGGAATCAGCTTCGGATTGAAATTGATCCTGAACTGCTGATTTCTAGAACGTTCGTTACGCAGAATACCATAAGCACGACCATATTCGCGATGGCCAACACTATCGACTTTGTAGAAGGATGTCGTATCGTAGCGGATTTCGTAGGACTCCGGATTCTGCATGTCAATCGTCATCGAGCCCTTCGCCACCGTATCCACTGGAATAATCACAAGACTATCGCGAGACACGTAGACCTTCCTATCGGAATGGTCGTGGTCAAAGATGTAACCGCTAGCAAAGAGACCACCTTCATCAAAGCTAAAGAAGTTCTCCTTGGTAAAACCTTCACGGTCGCCACCGCCAAACATATCGCGTCTGATGTTGATAGAGTAGTTTGTTGAAAGGAACGAGAGAATATTCCAGCGCAAATTCAACTTGTGGTTGAGTTCTGCGGTATAGGTCACGACCTTGTCCACCTGCGGTTCCACAAAGTCCGGATCGCGAGTCTGGTTCACATAGCGCACATAGTTGAAGTCGAAGAGCGTCACGTCAAAAGTCTGCGGCCACGGTTCAAATTCAGTCTTCGAAAGATCCTTGAGCCAAGAATACTTGGCCAAGCCTTCGAACGGCTTGAACTTGAACATGCTAAACGTCCCCAACTTGTACTCGAACAACGTACGGTACGAATACGTGGAGTCCGCCGAGGTCGTAGAGCGCCCTTCGGACTGGTGGTAAGAATAGCTAAGTGCAGGACGTTCCAAGAATGCCTGCGACAGGAATTCTCCAAGCTTCGTTTCGCTGGCCTTGTAATCCTTATGGTAGCTCACGCTAAAGTTCATGTCCTGAACATAGGATTCATAGCCCTTGGACTTTGCGTTATCCCTCAAGCGGTTTTCTTCATTGTCCGATTCTACGGCAAGGCCACCCTGGAACATGTCTCCGGTAAGGTCGACAAAGCTGCTCTTATCGAGGATCATGTCATCAGTCGGCTTCATGTACGGGCGTTTTGTAGAGCTGTGGTAGCCAAACGACATCGGAATATGATATCCAAGAGAGTCGTTCAAGAACTTGTTAAGCGCAATGGAAATGTCCGCCGAGATATCGAGCTGGGAAGCAGCCGTTGCAAGGTCTGGTTTCGGAGAGCGTCCCGAATTGGAAAGCGTTGCAAAATCGCCATCCTGGTAACGCACGGCTCCAGAAAGCGAGATAAAGTCCGCAAAGTTCACCTGACCATTCACACGAGCGGCATAGCCCCATTCCGTATCCATTTCAGAAAGACGAAGGTCATTGATCCAGAATTCACCCTTCAAGTCTTCCGGCGAAGCTGACGAGTCCGCAATAATCACAAAGCGGATCCAGTCAACCTTCGTAATAGACGGATTACCGACCAAGCGAAGCATTTCTTCTCGATTGCCATCGAGCTTTTTCACCACAGGTTCAAGATAAGGAGGATGACGACCGCGCTTGAGATCGGAGAAGTCGACAAGATTCATCGCAAAAGCGTTATCGATCCAGTTTTGTTCATGGCAATCCTGTAGACGATCCGGGCCACAAGAAGACAAGTTCAAGTTCACCGGACGGAAACTCCATTCGTAGTAATCTCTTGAACCGTCAAGTGATCCTTCACCGAACTGCAAAGCAAAGCGCACAGGAACAGACGTTGCATCGGTCTTGTAATGGATTTCCATTTTCAAGGACTTATATGCAGAGAAGTTCTTCGTATCCGTTTCAAAAAGTCGTGTCACACCCACTTCCTGGCCAGGACTCATGTTGTGGTATTCCAAAACAAGAGCCGTTTCCTTAAGAGGCGCATTGGAATCGGCATCGCGTTCCGTCACCGTATTCGGCGACTTGTAATACGTATTTGCATTTTCACGGTTGTTAATCGTGGAAACCTTGATATATGTCGTATCATGCGTGGCAACAGATTCCGTAACATGGTTTTCGACACCGTTCACTTCGACAATCTGGGAATTTTCGTTGGTAGACGTACGGTAGAAATCGGCGACCGTAGTTTCTTCCCAGGCATTGCCCATGACGCCAAGGCTTACCACTTGCACCTTCGCTTCAGAAACGCCCGGACTAAGCTTACCCAGCCACATACGCGTATATTGGGCTTCTGCAAGAATTTCCCTATAGCTATTACCCGTCGAAGAAACAATCGTATCGTACTGGTTTAGCGGAATACGCCACCTACGCCAGCCATTCTTCAGTTCTTCGTAATCGGCAGGATCTGTGCTGGAGAGGTCGATACGATAGCGGACAAAGCTAATGTCTGTATCGAGAGAACCATTCCTATTGATATCTTCAGTATCGTAAGCGCGTTCGCCCAGGTTGTTTTCGGTTCCGTTAATACTCTTAGGCGGATCGCTTTCTTCATCCAAGTCCCTAAAGTCATCCCCTGCAATATCTCTTGTCGACGGATCCACATTTCCATACATCACACCACGTTCAGTCCCTCTACAAGGAGACACGCGGCAATCCCATTCCATTACGGTTTCGTCCGTTCCCGTTTTGCCATCGAGACCGCGGTCGTGTTGGGCAGTCGTCATGCCAAGCAAGTTTTCACCATCGTACTCGCCATTAGGCGCATAACCGTTAATCGAGAGGTCTTCGCTAACGAGGCCCAAGTCAATGAAGATGGACCCTGAATTACCACGAGCGACAATTTCAAGATATTTCATCTCGCTCATATCGTGATAGTACGAGCTATTCGAGCGCATGATACCACCCCATGAATTTCCCATAAGGTTATCATTGGGACGAAGCGTCATCTTGAGCACAGTCAAGTGCTGGTTATCGACATCGGAGTTTCCAACATTCGGATAAATGTACTTGTAAAGCTCCGTATTGTTACTATGCCAAATAAAGTCACCCTGGTGTCTGTAATCCTGGCTTTCGATATAAGTCGAAGGAACCGTATCCACACCACCCGGAGGAGATGCCTGATACCAGGACTGCCTGGACAGCGGATAGACAAGCCCCGTCGAGGTGGACTCGAAATCTTCAACAAGCGCTGTCTGATTCTTGCTCGTATTGGCGTTATGACGGCTACCCGCGAATTCAGCTTCAACACGCCAGTTTGAAGTTGCGGTTGTCTGGATACCCGGAATAGCATTGACCAAATCCGTGAGAGCCTTCACTGAATCCTGCAAGCGGACGTTAAAGCCCCACAAGAAACTTGAATACGGCTCATTGCCAAGCGTCGGGACTTCAGCCGTCGTGCTCTGGCTCTTGTAAAGAGCTGTAATACCAAAGATCGAACCTGCACCAAAGCCGTACAAGTCAAGAGGCAATTCGGCACGCGCACCCAAAAGCAGTTTGTTATCAATTTCAAACATCGGCTCGCATTCGAACTTGACCTTGATTTCCTTGTTCGGGTCAAGAGCGCGTTCACTCAAAAGTTCAATCTGGCCAAGTTCATAGTTGACTTCGTAGTCCGTTCCACGAATAAGCGTCGTAGAACCTGCAGTCACCTTTTCAGAACCCGGAGAAATATCCATACAACTACCGCTATTGACAGAATAGCTGGAGTTCGGGTCACGCACACTAATCATAGAATTGCGGCGCTTACCAACGGATTCAAAATAGAACTGGCTTGTGTAACGATTCAAGTTGTAAACCGGCAGCGTGTAAAGCTGCGCCATCGAAGACGTAGTATCCAAGTTGCGTAACGGTTCCAAGCAGTTTGCACGAGCCTTTTCAATGGCATTCGAACCCGAGTACTCAGAAATAGGTTTACAAGGCAACCACATTTCACCGGTATAGCTACCCACGGAATCCTTCTTGAAAATCGTAGCGTCGTTCACAAGAGGCGTTCCCGTCGTAGAATCGGCAAGGCCAAGCGTTTTCAAGTAAGAGCCGGAAATTCCAGCCTTGTTCTTCATACGCAAGACAAAGCTATTGGCGCTCGCATCCGAAATGCCTATAGAATAAACGTTTCGAAGCATCAGCTTGTCGATGTCCGTAAGTTCGCTCAACGTAGCATCCCACTGGATAAGGACAGCCTCTCCGCCATCGCGAAGCTCCTTGCCCTTACGATCCTTGTTGCTGTAGTTTGCGGCAATAAGCGTATTGCGATTCACACCGTTGATCTTTACGATACCCGTTCTGGAATCATACGAAAAATCTTTCGAAGGAATTTCCACCAAGCGGCCTACAGTCTTGGTAATCGTCTTTCCCTGCGGAGTTGTATAAACAACCTTGACGCTATCGATAACGTTATCCGACGTCGTAGAACTCAACGGAGCTCGCTTGTACAACCTCAAGTTCGTCGCCTGATAGTTCGAAGTCGTACGGCCATGGATGGCTTCTTCAACATAAGCCTTTCTCGCATCGTAGTTCAAGAAGTAATAACGATAAGCAACAAACTGCTTATCCGTCACCTGGAATTCAGTCGTAGATTCATTCGCCTTGAGGGAATACTCTTCCTGTTCACCACCATCCTGGGAGGCAATCGTCGTCAACTTCCAATCGCCCAACTTCCATTCGGCCTTGATACCAAAAAGACCCTGGTGGTTTTCCGAATAACCAGTAAACTCCGTACCCGTAAGCGAGAGGTTTGTCGTACCCGCTTCGACGCGCTGCAAGATATAGTCCTCAAATTCTCCCTTGAACGATTCTTCATAGACAACGCGGACTTCGTTCTGCGAGCCAAGACCTTCATCGACATTTTTGATTTCAACTGTGATATAAGGACCGATCTTACCCTCGACCATGAAGCTCGGGTTGTAGTCCAACGATGGAGAAGGCCACAGGCTATTTTTGGTGCTACCTTCGGCATCATCCTTTTCGCCGTAACCCTTGAAGCGAACATCCATCGTCCCTTTAAGCATGAGCTTTGGCTTATTGAAGCCGAAGTCCTTCATCCAAGCAGGCATGTTCACAGGGATAGTAATATCAAAGACAGAACCCGTCTCTGGCGCTTCGTAGCCACCATCATTCTGACCGACAAGTCCATTCAACCAGAGTCGCTTGCGACCCACGTCATACATGTCTGAAACGTAATCCGCAAGTTCCGGATAATGCGAAGTCCAAAGCACAGTTGTATCTGAACGGGAAACGGAATTCACGCGCTTTTCGGTCACATCGATTTCACGGGTGGCAACATCAATATCGTGAGAAAAGACTTGCCCCTTGGACGTATTCATGAGTCCCGGACGCATACCAATGCCCCCCAGCGGGAGTAGGCCATCAAGCGGAGACGTAGACTTAGGAACCGGAATATACTTGATTGCAGGAGTCCAATCATTGGATTCGACTTCGGAAGCCGGTTCTACAGGCACTTCAGCCGCCACCACACGAACAGACGAACTAGAAACAGGGGCTGACGGAACAACAGAAGAAGACAAAGCCTTGACAACGACCGATGATGACGAAGCATTAACCGCAGAAGAGGACTGCGCAACGCTCGAGACTGCCGTTACCGAACTTGATGCCACATTTGCGGCAGACGAAATCGGCAACACTGCACTAGATGCCGGAAGAGAGGCGCTGGACTGCGGAGCGACGGACGACGACGACTTTGCTTCAATGGATTTTGACGAGGCGGACGATTTAGGCGCAACAGCACTTGAAGTGGGCAAAGCCGCAGACGAAACCGCCACAGTCGGTTGAGCCGACGACTTCGGAGCAGGCACATCCTGGAAAAGTTCATCGTCAAAAAGAGATTCATACGAGCCAAGCGTCCCGTCTTGAGACCAGACGGAACCCACAGCCACAATGCTGCTTGCAGCAAAACCCCAGAGGGCAGATTTTAAAAACTTTCTAAAACGCAACGGTGTACAAAATACAAAAACAGGACGTTCAAA
>Ga0265298_10009245_pt1 | contig 11752 bp, 11 predicted proteins | sample AusTroGonzalo_MG_3_FD_193486 | JGI IMG/M metagenome (GOLD analysis project Ga0265298, IMG submission 193486) | Bovine rumen microbial communities from tropical cattle in Woodstock, Queensland, Australia - Gonzalo_01 | ecosystem: Host-associated > Mammals > Digestive system > Stomach > Rumen ...
TCATCATTCCACATTCAGCATTCCACATTCAGCATTCCACATTCAGCATTCCACATTTTATAAGTCTCCTTCAAGTTTCAACTCCGTCTGCAAAGTCCTCAAAAACGGTCGTTCTTCAACCATCTTCTCGAATTTGTCCTTGTCGGTGTAGGCCTCGATTTCAGCGGGGCGTTCCATCACCTCGGGTTTCAGCTGGAACTGGTTGTTGTGCAGGCTGTTCTTCAAGTGATGTTTCAGCGCGCTCATGCCTTGCGTGTCATGCTCAAAGAGCAGATTGTCGACACTGAAACGGATCTCCGAGCTGCCTATTAATTTAGGTGTGTATTTGCCCAAAGCCGCCGCGAAGCTGGCGGATTCATGTTTGTATCGGTTGATAAAATCAGACCAAGCCGTGGTCAGTTGCTCCTGTGTGAAGGGAGTGTCCCAAGTCTCTTCCTTTTCTTCGGCCTTTTGCTCGGCTTGCTGCATGGCCTTGTTGACGCTGAGGCCGCTGGTGGTGCCGCGCGGTCTTACGACGGGCTGGGCTGATGTGGCGGACGTTGCGGCTCCTGAGCTTGTCGAAGGAGTCGAAACGGGAGCATTGGGTTGTGCGCTTCTAATCGGTTGTGAAACTATTGTGTTTTTGGTCGGCCCTTCGACGCTTCGACTTTGCTCAGCGACCACAGGCTCAGGGATCTTGGTGGCAACTGCAGGCTCAGGGACCTTTACTGTAGCGGACGTTGAGCCTGTCGAAACGCCGCTAGGTGCTGTAGGGTTTACGGTTTGCGCTGGTCTGTTCTGCGCCACCTGCACAGGCTGCGCCTGCGCCGTAGGCATGTTCAAGGCCTGGCTGCACAGTGCGCACATCTTCAGCAAGGCAATCTCCAAATGCAGGCGCTTGTTATTGGCAGCACGGTAGTCGATGTCGCATTGATTGTTGATTTCCAACGCCTTGATGAGGAAAGGCATGGGGCAGGCCTGCGACTGCGCCAGATACCTTTGCCGCAGTTGTTCGCTGACTTCTAAAAGCTGCACCGTGACGGGATCCTTGCATACCATGAGGCTCCTCAAATGGTTGCCCATGCCGTTGACGAAATGCTGCGGCTCGAAGCCCTTGCTGATGATGTCGTTGAGGATGAGCAGGATATCGCTCGTGTTACCGCGCAGGATGTGGTCGACGATTTGGAAATAGTAGTCGTAATCCAGCACGTTGAGGTTGTCGATGACATCCTTATACGTGATGTTTTTGCCCGAGAAGCTCACCATCTGGTCGAAGATGGAAAGTGCGTCGCGCAATGCACCGTCAGCCTTTTGGGCGATGATGTTGAGGGCTTCGGGCTCGGCGCTGACGCCTTCACTTTGGGCGACAAAGGCCAGATGCTTGGCGATGTCATCTACCGTAATCCGCTTGAAATCAAAGATTTGACAACGCGACAGGATGGTCGGGATGATCTTGTGCTTCTCCGTGGTGGCGAGGATAAACTTGGCATACGCGGGCGGCTCCTCCAGGGTCTTCAGGAAGGCGTTGAAGGCCGCCGCCGAAAGCATGTGGACCTCGTCGATGATGTAGACCTTGTACTGCCCGATTTGTGGGGGAATCCTCACCTGGTCGACCAGACTGCGGATGTCTTCCACCGAGTTGTTGGATGCAGCGTCCAACTCGTAGATGTTGAACGAGGCGTTGTTGTTGAAGGCGCGGCACGACTCACATTCGTTGCAGGCTTCAAGGTTTTCGGTAGGGTGGAGGCAGTTGATGGTCTTGGCCATGATGCGAGCACAAGTGGTTTTGCCCACGCCGCGCGGACCGCAAAACAGGAAGGCCTGTGCCAAAGTGTTGTTGCGGATGGCGTTCTTCAAAGTGTTGGTGATGGAGCCTTGACCCACGACCGTGTCGAAGGTCATCGGCCTGTATTTTCTTGCGGATACGACGAAATTTTCCATGTCGGGTATGCGTTGGTTTAAAACTGACAAAAATACAACTTTTCGGCATTGCCTGCGCGGACTTGCAACATTTTTCGCTTTTTTGCCGTATGGTATCGAAAATCGTCCTATCTTTGCCCCTATGAAAATGCTCGTTCTCGTTCCCAAAGTCACAGGTCGCGTGATGTACGTCTTCGATTTGATACTCAGTCAGTTGCTGGGTATTCAATACGATTTGACTTTGGATGCCGAACAGTTCAAGGCCTTTGAAGGACCGAAACTGAATTATGGTTCGCAACGCCTTGGCGATGAGCCTTTTGTGAAATCGGACGAGATTCTTTTTGAACGCCATGTTCACGAGCAGTCGTTCCGCACGGTAGCTTTTGAAAACACAGTCGCTCCATATGCGGTCTATGGTCAAGGCAACCTGCTGCCTTTCGATGTCTTTGCCGCCTCGTTTTTCTTGGTGTCGCGCTATGAGGAGTACCTTTCGCAGGTGCGAGACCAGTACGGGCGTTTCCGCGCCGAGTCGACTTGGATGTATGAGAACGGGATGCTCCAGAAGCCGTTGGTCAATATCTGGGCTTTGGCCTTGGCAAAAAAGCTGAAAGCCCTCTATCCCGACCTCGAGATACGGCAGCCCAAATTCACCTTCGTCCCGACGTACGATGTAGATGCGGCCTGGGCTTACAAATGCAAAGGGCTGTATCGAACGGTGGGCGGTTTCTTGAAGGATTTGACCTCGGGCGACATGGAGCGCATCCGAGAGCGCCATCAAGTGCTTCGTGGCAAGCGCAAGGATCCCTTCGATTCCTTCGACTTCCAGTTTGCGTTGCAGAAAGAATTCAAACTCAAGCCGATTTACTTCATCCTTTGTGGTGAATACGACACTTACGACAAGAACATCTCCATCCGAAAGGAGGCGTTTCGTTCGCTCATCAAGACCCTTGGCGATTATGCCGACGTGGGCATCCATCCTTCGTTCTCGTCTTATCTTGACATCGACAAATTGCAAAAGGAAATCGATGACCTCTCAGAGGTGTTGCATCGTCCCCTGACCAAGAGCCGCCAGCATTTTCTGAGGATGAACTTGCCGCGTAGTTATCAGAAACTCATTGAATTGGACATCAGCGACGACTACACGATGGGCTTCGCTTCGCAGGCGGGTTTCCGCGCGGGCATCGCCGATACGTTCCGCTTCTACGATTTGGAAAACGACATGGTCACCAACCTGCGTGTGCATCCTTTCGCCCTGATGGACGGCACCATGCGCGACTACCTTAACCTCGATGCGGAGGCCTCGCTCGACCTTGGCAAGCACCTCGTTGACGAGGTGAAAGCAGTAGGTGGCACCTTTATCTATCTCACGCATAACGAAACTCTTGGCGGCGAACAGCGTTGGGTCGGCTGGCCCGAAATGTATAGGAATCTTCTGGAGTATATAGTACTATGATTCAATACCTTGAACATAAAGCCATAGACAAACCCAAATGGGACGCCCTCATTGCCGAGTGCGGCAACATCTATGCCTATTCCTGGTACCTCGACATCGTCCATCCGGGCTGGGAGGCGCTTGTGGAAGACGACTATCAGTCGGTGATGCCTTTGACGGGCGGGAAGAAATTTGGTGTGAATTATCTGTTTCAGCCTTATTTCGTGCAGCAGTTGGGTGTATTTTCCAAGTCGCCCATGACAGCCGAGACGACGGAGGCTTTCTTGAAAGCCATTCCCTCAATATACCGTTTCGCCGAAATCAGGTTGAACGAGGGAAATGCCTTTGTAGATGGTGCTCAAGGCGTTGAATATCATAGGAATGTGTTGCTTGACTTAAACCAAGAGTACGATGCCATTCGTGCCCATTACCACCAGAATACGAAGCGCAATCTGGCCAAGGCCGAGACCTGCAATCTGCAGTTGGTCACCACGGTGATTCCCTATCATGTGGTGGCTTTGTTCCGCGACAACCGTGGGGCCTTGCTCAACAAGTGGGGCGATGCCGAATACGGCGTTCTGACCACGTTGGCGCAGGTAGCCCAAAATCGTCATACCGCTTTTATTTTGGGTGTGAGCGAGAAAGGGGTGGGGCAGTTGATTTGTGCCGCAATCTTCATGAAAACAAAGGATCGTATTACATTCCTGTTCTCGGGTCTCACCGAGGAAGGCAAACAACGCCAAGCCATGACCTGGCTTTTGGATCAGGTCATACGACAATATGCACACCAACCGATAACCTTTGATTTCGAGGGCTCCGATGATGACAATCTGGCGCGTTTTTATCTCGGTTTCGGCGGCGAGGAGGTGAAATACCCGTCCTATACTTTCAATCGGCTTTCTTTAACAGGGAAAGCTTTGTTGAAGGTCTGGAAAAAGCGTTAGGCTTCAGCCTTAGGCTCTTCAGTTTTGGCTTCTTCAGCTTTAGGCTCTTCGGCTTTGACTTCTTCAGCTTTAGGTTCTTCAGCTTTGGGCTCTTCCGCTTTGGCTTCAGGATTCTCATCGTCGCGAGCCCATTTGGTAGCCGCGTTTACTCCGGTTTTCATCGTGTTTAGGAGCGATTTGCCCAAGCCAGCTCCAAATGAAGTGAAGTCCTTGCCGACCTTCTTCCAATTGTCTTTCAAATCTTCTGCCATGATATGGTTCCTTTCGTTATTTTATTGATGATAAATTGTTTTTCAGCAGCGCAAAAATAGGTAAATTTTGTGACGCATAACGGCTTTTGGAAAAAAATAATGGCAGTTTTGCGTATGTTTGGTTTCTTTTCCCTATTTTTGTGGCATATACCAACACACTATGATTAAAATTAACAACCTAGAAAAAACCGACAGCGTCTTCAACCAATATATGGCTGAACTTCGCGACGCTGTCATCCAGCAGGATCGTATGCGCTTCCGCCGCAACCTCGAACGTATCGGCGAAGTGATGGCTTACGAAATCAGCAAGAGCTTCGAGTATGATGATGAAGAGGTGGCCACGCCATTGGGTATCAAGCAGATTCGGACGATGCATGAGCAACCCGTCATCGCTACCATTCTGCGGGCAGGTCTGCCGTTCCATAACGGCATGCTCAGCATGTTCGATCAAGCTGACAGTGCCTTCATCGCGGCCTACCGCAAATACGACAAAAACGAGGAAGACTCAGAAATTCGCGTGGAATATTATTCTTCGCCCGATATCGAGGACCGTATCCTCATCCTTTGCGACCCGCTGCTGGCTACTGGCGAATCCATCGTAAAAACTTTGAACGGCTTGATGGAGGATATGATGCCGAAGGAGATTCATATCGCTGTGGCTGTGGCATCGCAAGATGGTTTGGACTATGTGGAACGCACCATGTCGCGCCTGCCTGTCACCATTTGGGTAGGCAGCATCGATGAGGAACTGACCGCTCGCGCCTACGTTGTCCCGGGCATCGGTGATGTAGGCGATTTGGCATACGGAGAAAAGAGATAAGCCATGGCTGAAGAAAAGAAAAAACGCGATGGCTTCGGCTCGAAGCTCGGTATCATCGCCGCGGCTGCGGGCTCGGCCATCGGACTGGGCAATATCTACCGCTTCCCTTGTGAGTTGGGCAACAACGGCGGTGCGGCTTTCCTGTTGGTCTATCTGGCCGTCGTCATCTTCTTGGGCATCCCCGTGATGCTTTCGGAATTGGTTATCGGTCGTCGCTCGCAGAGCAATTCGGTGGGCGCGTTCAAGAAGTTGGCGCCGAAGTCAGCCTGGCCTGTCGTGGGTTATATGGGCGTGTTGTGCGGCTTCCTCATCTTTGCGTTCTATTCCACGGTGTCAGGTTGGATTGTAGAATACATCATAAAAGCTGTTTCCAATTCGTTTGATGGCCGTGATTTGGCTGCCGATTTTAAGACTTTCAAAGATTTGGGATGGCGTAACGTAATATGGCAGGCCCTCTTTATCTTTTTGACTGGTATTGTGGTATTCAAGGGGGTGAAAAACGGCATCGAGAAATGCTCTAAGATATTGATGCCCTTGTTACTTGTCATGTTGGTGGCATTGGCTATCCGTGCAATGACGTTGGATAGCGTAAAGACAGAAGCGGGGCTGGCTTTTCTGTTTAGACCTGATTTTTCTAAAATCAATGGCGAGGTGATTATTAGAGCGTTGGGACAAGGGTTTTTCTCGCTGAGTCTCGGCATGGGTGTAATGATTACTTATGGCTCCTATGTGAAAAAAAACGACAACCTCACATCGACAGCTTTTTCGATAGTGTTGGCAGATACTCTTATTGCTATTTTGGCTGGACTTGTCATTTTTCCAGCCTTAGGTGGTATAGTCCCTAAAAATCCAGATTTTGGTTTTATTTTCAACGTTTTTCCAAAGTTGTTTAGCGAAATGCCTGGTGGATATTGGTTGTGTATCTTTTTCTTTGTTCTGCTCGCTATCGCTGCTTTAACATCCACTATTTCACTGCTTGAAGTGCTAGTCGCCTATATTTCAGAGGAATTGCACATGAAACGACAATGGGCAACAGTGGTAGCTTGTGTCGGAACGATGATCATCGGCAGCTTTGCTTCTTTGAGTCTGATGAGTGACACGCCTTTCGCTATCGGTGGGAAATCAGTGTTCGAACTTATGGATTTCGTTTCGTCCAACATCTTGTTGCCCATCGGTGGTGTTCTTATTGTCGTCTTTGTGGGCTGGAAACTCGGCAAACAGAAGTTTTTCGAGGAAGTGACCAACGAAGGCTCCATAAAGGCTTCATTTAAACGAATTGTATTCTTTATTATCCGTTATTTGGCTCCTATCGCCATTACCATTGTTCTTATCAGCGGGTTTATTAAAAAAGAAGAAGATTCAGATAATACTACCCAACCCGTGCCCACAGAACAAATTCAGTCGGTCGAAGACACAATTCAATAAGGTGCTATCATGGATTCCTTGCGCAAGTGGTTTTCCTTCAGCAAAGGCGAGCGCGTCGCCATCATTACGATACTGGCGCTCATCTTGCTGTTGGTTTTGGCCTGCCTGCTACGTCCATCGCGCAAGTCGCTGAGCGATGATTCTTTGCATAACCTGGATTCTTTGTTGGCCTTGCGCCAAGCGGCCATTGAACAGCAACAGCTACAACAAGCCGAGAAAATCCAAGAGGTGGCCGAGTTGCATCCATTTCCCTTCAATCCCAACACCTTGACGGAAGAGGAATGGCTGCAGATTGGCCTCACCGACCGCCAAGTCCGTAACATCATGAACTACAAGGCCAAGGGCGGCAAGTTCTACTCGAAAAACGACCTCGGCAAACTCTATACCATCAGCGAAGAGGAATTCGCCCAGCTGGAACCTTTCATCGTGCTGCCCGAGGTGCAGCGAAACACAAGTTATAAATCTGCATCGAAGAAGAAAGAGGAACAAAAAGGGGAGGAGGCAAAGCCTGTGGAGAAAAAGCCCATTCCCATTGTCGATATCAATACTGTGGACTCGACCACATTGGTGGAGTTGCCGCAGATAGGTGGCTTTATGGCTTCGCGCATCATCGAGTTCCGCGAAAAGCTGGGCGGCTTCGTCAACGTGGAACAGCTCCGCAACGTGAAAGGCATGGATGAAGCGCGTTACGCCACTATTCAGCCTTATATTAAAATAGGTGAGGTGGAAACACAGAAAATCGATGTGAACCGTGCTGATTTCAAGACCTTGGTGCATCATCCCTACCTCAGCTACGAGCAGGTGAAGCGTATCTTCAACCAGCGCGAGAAGCGTGGCATGATCAAGGACTGGGCGCAGCTGGAGGAACTGCTCAAGGAAGAAGGGGAAGTGAATCCATTGCTGGAAAATTATGTGAAGTTTTAAGGGCTATTGAACTTCTGTATGAGAAGTATTGCCCTCTGTCTGTTCACTTTGTCGCCGGATTATGCTATATGCTCAATGAATTCTCGTCCAGAAGGAAGGGTATGATACCAACATACATGATGCCGTCTTCATCCATCCAGGCCTTTGCATTTCCGTCGACGATAATGATCTTGCGGAAGAAGTCGCCTGAGTTTTTCAAAGAGAAGGTTTCTTGATTTTTCTTTGCTTTCGTGTCTACATTCAAAGCCGACTGGATATAAACCTTTTCATGCCCTGTATTGACGATAAAGTCGATTTCATATTGCGACTGTTGTTTCTTCCCATCCTTCACAATGGTCACCTCTACCACACCCACATCCACACTGTAGCCCCTGCGTAGAAGCTCGATGAAAAGCATATTTTCCATCAAATGCGACTTCTCCTGCTGGCGGAAATTCAACTTGGCATTTCGCAACCCCGTATCCATAGAATAGAATTTCAACGTGTTCTCGAAATAGCGTTTCCCCTTCACATCATATCGCTTGGCACTCGCAAACAGGTAGGCGTCTTCCAGATAGTCCAGATAGTTCTTGATGGTGTGGTCAGACGTACTACGCTTCATCAGTGTGCCTGCGGCATTAGCCAGATTATGCGGATTGGTCAACGAACCAACAGCAGACGACAGCGCATCAATCAGTGCCTCCAGTATTTCATCGTCCTTCAACTTATAGCGCTCTACGATGTCCTTGATATAAACCCTCTTGTGGAGTCCTTTCAGGTATTTGCGTTTCTCCGTCTCGTCTTTCTCCAGCACTGCCAGCGGCATTCCCCCATAGGTCAAATACTCCTCAAGTGCATCCGCCTTTTCCAGACCGGATACAGGATAATATTCTTTAAACGACAGAGGATAGACCTTGATTTCAGTACCGCGGTCACGGAAATTGGTGACAATATCCTTTGAAAGCATCTTCGAGTTTGAGCCAGTCACATAGACATCTAGGTTGCTCCGTCCCATCAGGTCGTTCAGGATGTCATAGAAAGTAATGTAGAGCATGTCATGGTCCTCTTCAGGCACTTGGCTTTCGTCCACATCCGGATTCTTTATCTTGAACGACAATTGAATCTCATCAATAAACACATAGTAGCGCTTCTCTAGATCCTGAGTCCGGTTGACGACATAGTCGTACAACTCGTTGGGATTCCTGTATTTCACATGGGCCTTCTTGTCCAGCGCAATCTCTACGAAACAGTCGTCCGTTACTCCTTCTGTTTTGAGGTAATTCTTATAAAGGGTAGACAGCAGGAACGATTTACCACAGCGACGGATGCCAGTAATGATTTTCACTTTGCCATTCCACCGCTTGTTTAGTAGTTCTTTTATGTATTGTTTTCTATTGATAATCATTGTTATAAATTATAATTACTGCAAATTTACTCGTATTATTCGACCATTTTTGCAGTGCAAAAATAAAGACAATTATTTAAATCACCAAATTTTTCATAAATTACAAAAATAAAGCGCTGATTTCTTCAGTTCAGTGTTCATGTACTTCTCTTTCAAATGAAAATAAGCCTCGCAAGGGGCTTGCGCCGTTTTTTTCTGAACCCTGGTGCGGTTTTGAGACGATCAAGGAGTTTTAAGTGGAATTGTTTTGAGATTTATTTTGCCTTGGTGATTGAATTTTTGGCAACATGTGTCTATATTATGATGTAACCCCCTAAAAACATCAGTAATATGAACACCACCATCAAGACCAGCTCCGAGAAGCAACTCAACCAAATCCGTCGTTTCATCAAGAGAAACAACATTTACAACACTATTACCGAGGAAAACAACCTCTACACCATTAAACTCTTCGGTCTCAAAGACTCAGAAATCGAAAAGTTCATCAAAGATTTCACCAAAGCCAACCGCCTTACCAAAGTCCAGCAGCAGGAGCCTCAGGCTCTTGCTGCTTGAGCTATTATGCTGTAACCCAGTTTAAACAACAACATCATTAACGTGAATGTTTATTCCCGAAAAGCCTTTGCCATCATCTCTTGTTCGCTGCGTGAAATATGGTTGGCCGAGGCTAAACTGCGCCATTGGGATATGACTTCTTGTGTGTGTTGGATAATCTGTTCTGCAACAGTCTTTGCGATACCTGCATAGGGAGCAATCTCAAGGGCAAGTTGGTAATCGAGCGCATTGTCATGCTCGTTGATGTTGAGACTCAGGCCATCGCCGTATTCCTGTGGGTTTAGGTCGTAGGCGGGGGAGAGCGTCCAACCATGGGGTGTGAGCAGAAAACCATGGTTGCGAAGGTGATCGTCGCAGTTGGAAACGGCAATGTTGAAAACGATACGCCGCCACATTTGGACGAGGTTGTCTTCCACGCGACAGCAGTTGCGGCTAATCCACTCAAAGAGTTCCAAATAACTGCAACCCACCGTGTCGCTGTCGGTATAGCCGAGCATGGTCATCGCGGAGGTGAAATGGATGCGTTTGCCTTGCTCATCGCGGTCGAAACGGCGCGTAAGGAAAGTGGCGTTGGCATTGGCCAGAGTGCGTGCTTCAAAAGGCGCGACCTCAATGTGACATTGCTTGGCCATGAGCATGGTAACGGCCTCCCAAGCCCCTACATTCTTGTTGTCATGGCGGCTGGGAAACTTTGCAATCCACAAGTGCCCGTTTGCGTCTTTTACGTTGGCTTTGGGTCGGGCACCGCCCAATGAGGAGCCGGGCGCAAGCAGTATCCTTAGCCAGCGGCTGACATCAGGGCTGTCGTCTTGCTCCAACTGCCATGCGGCGTTTTCCAAGTCGCGCAAGGAGGCGAAAGGTGGCGTGCTATAATTGGAGTCGTTGTCGAGGAAGTCGCCTTCGGGCGAGAGTTTCATGCGCAAAGCGCCCATGCGGCTCTCGTCGAACACGCCAAGCAGATAGTCGCTTTCCTGAAGGTTTTGTCTCTGGCGTTGCTCCGTTCGGGCGCGGTAGCTCTCGCGACGGTCGAGCAGGACACGCCCCCAACGATCGGGCGACGAATCAAGGAACAGACCAAAGTTGCTCTTTGGTTCAGGAAGATATTGTCGACCTTCAAAAAGTTGTAAATCAGGGTCAAACAAATGGCAATGACTGTCGCGCAACCAGCCTTCTGCAAACTCGAACGAAAACACTTCATGACCACGCACTTGCTGGGCTGTTAGCAGTCCCATCAAGATGGGCTCAACTGTTTGAGCATCATTGAAATAAATATAGATTTTCCTTTCCATGGTGTCAGTCATTTATGGGAGGCCGTTTCGTGCTGCGGCGCGGCGTGGTCAGTCCAGCGTCTTGCAGTTTTCTCCCCAAGACATCATCACGGGCGATAAGCAGCAAATCGTCCTGAAGCCCCAGCACGATAAGCACGCGGAAATACAAGCCTATGGCCACGCCTTCGTCGCCACGTTCAATCTTGATCAAGGTGTTGCGCGAGATGCCGGCACGCTCCGCCACTTGCGCCGACGACAAGTCGCGGCGCAAGCGCGCCAAGTGCAAGTTCTCGCCCAATGAACGCATCATCCGTTCGTGTTTCGGTAATAATGGCCGTTTCATAATGTTCATAATTTTGCGCAAAAATACAATTTTTTGTTTAAATCTAACAACATTATCCGAAAATTTTTATTTTTGCCTCGGTTTTTCGGTTTTTTGTTAATTTTGCCACCTATTTTGTTTTAGGAATTCCCACATGCGCAAAATATATCTATTCCTCATTCTTTTAGCTTTGGCCTTGCCTTCCAAGGCAGCCTACCTCCTCATCCCCATGGACAACACCCAGACGAACCATCTGAAAGCCTACGGCGTGGCCTATTGGGTGCTGCAACGCGAGGTGGAAATCAGCTGGCTGCTGAACTATAGGGGAGGGAGTTACCTGATTCCCTACCACGAGATGTTTGAGCGCGAGTGTAAGATGCGCAACGTGTCGTACAACGTCATCGCCGATGCACAAGCCGATGCCATCCTTGCCGAAATCGCCGACCCAGGCGTGAACATGGACGAGATGAAACTACAAAAAGTGCCGAGAGTGGCGGTGTATGCACCCAAAAACAACCTGCCTTGGGA
>Ga0265298_10009246_pt1 | contig 11750 bp, 9 predicted proteins | sample AusTroGonzalo_MG_3_FD_193486 | JGI IMG/M metagenome (GOLD analysis project Ga0265298, IMG submission 193486) | Bovine rumen microbial communities from tropical cattle in Woodstock, Queensland, Australia - Gonzalo_01 | ecosystem: Host-associated > Mammals > Digestive system > Stomach > Rumen ...
TACTCCGCGCACCGGAAGCAACTGTCGTATCAGCAGACGATGTATTGTCTTCCATGGAAGAAGTAAAATACGCGCTGTTCTGGGAACTGCCTTCGTTGGGAAGCCCGATCGTGTCATAAACAGAACTGCTGCCGGATCCAAGCAGGGAGCTCAGCAGGTCTGCCAGTCCGTTGCTGCTGCCTGAAGCACTTCCGCTGTTATTGTTACTATTGTTGTTACTGTTGCTGCTGCCGGAAGTGTTTTGCTGCGCAGTGGAAGGATTGTTTCCGGTGAAAGTGTCTCCCCCGAACAACCCCGTCATTTTCCCGCCGAAGAAAAGAACCACGAGGGCAACCAGAATTCCAATCAGTTTTCCACCACCGCCCGTGGAACGGGCGCCGCCGCCTTGTGCGTTTCCGCCGGCAGGACGACTGCTTCCGGAGGTTGTATTCATCTTTCTGGCAGAATGATAGGTTTGCTGCTGCCCTGAAGTTGGCCGGGCAGCGCCTGACGGAGTCTGCTGCTGGCCGGAAGCCGGTCGTGCAGTTCCGAAGGGAGACTGTTGCTGCCCGGAAGACGGCCGTGCGGTTCCAAACGGAGACGGTTGCCCGGAAGCCGGCCGTGCAGTTCCAAACGGAGACTGCTGTCCGGAAGCCGGCCGTGCAGATGTGGCTCCGGAGGAGGAAGGTTGCGAGGGTTTCTGAGGGATCATCGGCCTCCCTGCTTTGCGCTGTTCTTCCTGCTGGCGCCTGGATTCATAATTTCCGGCGTTGTTCAGCGGCCCGATGCCAAGCCCCTGCCCTTTTTTCTCCACACCTTTTCCGCTTTCACTGATCTTTTTCTCTCTGGCTCTCGGCTTTTTCTGTTCATCCATATCCCACACTGCCCCTTTCGTGCTTTATTTGGCGATTCCGATTTATGAAATGATCTCATCATTTTCGGTATTGGCAGGATCGTCGGTGGTTTCCGCTTCCGGCATCGGCGGCAGGTCTTCCAGACCGGAAATGCCGAAATGGCTCAGAAATTCATCCGTCGTTCCGAAAAGGATCGGCCTTCCGATCGTATCCTTTCTTCCGACTTCCCGTATCAGTCCTTTTGCCATCAGGCTCTGCAGGCTGTAGTCGCACTTTACGCCCCGGATCTGTTCCACTTCTGCCCTGGTTACCGGTTGCTTGTAAGCCACAACCGCCAGGGTTTCCATCGCAGCCTGGCTCAGGCTTTGCTGCTGAACCGGCTGAAGCAGCCGGACAACATCCTCCGAATACAGCGGGCGGGTTGCCAGCTGGACCTGGGTTCCGAACTGTTTCAGCAAAAAACCGCGCTGATTATAGTCATACTCATCCCGCAGTTCGTTCAGCACACATTTTAGTTCACTCTCTGAAACTTGTAAAGCTTTGGCCAGGTCTTTTCGTGCCACCGGTTCTCCGGCAACATAGAGAATCGCTTCAATCCGTCCCTTCAGGTTTCCCGCTTCTGCCACGTTTTTTCCTTCCTTTCTCCTCCTCCGGAGGAATCAGTTCCGTTTGGGGAACGGGTCTGGCTTTTCCGGATATCAGTTCTATGCTTCCGTAATTCTCAGTCTGTTTCAGATGGATCTGGCCAACCTTCATTAATTCAAGGATTGCCAGAAAATAGGTGACGACCTCTTCCCTGGTGGGCGCCTCTGAAAAAACATCCTCAAACCGGATGCGTTTCTTTTTCCGGATTCTGGTCATCAGTTCCAGCATGCATTCGCGTACCGTAAAATTGTCGCGCCTGATATTGCGGGATGCATAGTGGTTGCTCTCCGGATCTGCGTCCAGCACCGGTTTACGCTCCAGAATGCGGAGAAATGCCTGCATCAGCCCTTCCATTGTCAGTCCGTTCAGTTCCACCTCCTGCGGTGGCAGCGGGTATTCTTCCGGCAGTTTTGTAAACACATGTTTGGCTGCATCTTCAAAATGCTTCATCTGGTCTGCGCTTTCCCGAAAACGCTTGTATTCTTCAAGGCGCCTGATCAGCTCCGTTTCCGGGTCTTCTTCATCTTCCGGCGGCGGAGCCTTGGGCAGCATCGCTCTGCTTTTAATTTCCAGCAGCGTTGCAGCCATAACCAAAAAATCGCTGGCTTCATCCATATCCAGGTCCCTGGCATTCCGAACAATATCCAGATACTGGTCAGTGATTTCACTGACAAAAATATCCTTTATATCAATCTGCGCTTTCCCGATCAGCGTCAGGAGCAGGTCCAGCGGCCCGTCGAAATCCTTCAGTTTGAATTCTCTCATATCTGCCTCAGATGATAATGGATGCGGCGGAACACAGGACACCCATGACAGCGCCGTTGACTGTGCTCAGAAGGCCGGACAGCAGGCCGCTGAAACAGATAATCAGAAAGACGATCTGAATAATCTGCATCGTCTGAGGATTCAATGCAAGCCGTCCCTTGAATACGAACTGGTCCAGCACACGGTATCCGTCCAGCGGAGGAACCGGCAGCAGGTTGAATACCGCAAGGCCAAGGTTCATCTGCGCAAGCATCAGGAACAAACGCTGTACATATGCCAGAACAACATTATCCTGAATCAGCTGGTTGATGCTTCCCGAATAGATAGCAGCTCCTGAATATAAGCTGATATAATTGGGCGAAAGGTTAAACGGTTCCCTGGTAAAATCATAATACACATTCAGCAAGGCGTCTTTTACACCATATTGGGAATAGGACGTAATGAGTTCCTTCGACCACACAAATTTCGCCAGCAAAGCAGAAATAATAAGGCTCAGAATGCAAATGACCAAATTAGCGGCAATCCCCGCCAATGAAACCAGAATATAATCCCGCCGGTAGTTTCTGAAATTATTCGGGTTGATCGGCACCGGCTTCGCCCAGCCGATTCTCAGAAAGATCATGCAGATGGTACCAATTGGGTCCAAGTGCTTTCTGGGGTCCAGCGTCAGCCTCCCCATCCATTTGGCAGTTGGGTCTCCGCATTTGAGTGCGACATATCCGTGGGCACATTCGTGGATCACCAGGCTGAAAATAATGCATACTGCCACATACAGAAATGTGACAATCGTACCAACGGGATCTTTTTGCAGGTTGGAAATGGTATTTGTAATACTGGAAAACATTCTTTTTCCCTTCCTTATATTATGTTTCCTGTCCGATCCGGTGCAGGAATTCCTCTTCCCCGATGACTTCAACGCCGAGGCTCTGTGCTTTCGCCAGCTTGCTGCCGGGGTTTTCCCCAGCCAGCACGAAGGAAGTCTTCCTGCTGACGGATCCGGAAGCATTTCCGCCGTGCAGGCGGATCAGGTCCTCTGCTTCCTTCCGGCTGAGCGTATTCAGCGTACCCGTGACTACCACAGTCATTCCGTTCAATGCACCGCCCGAGGGTTTTTCAGGCGCCTGGGGATGAACCCCTGCTTCCGTCAGCCTCCGGATCATGTCCAGATTTTCCGGAAAACTGAAATATTCTGTAATACTTCCGGCAACAATGCCCCCGATATCCGGTATGGCCGTCAGTTCTTCCTCGTTTGCTGCCTTCAGCGCATCCAGGCTGCCGAAAACCTGCGCCAGGTCCCGTGCGGTTTTCGTTCCGACATTCGGAATGCCAAGCGCATACAGAAACGCTTCGAGACTGCAGTGCTTACTTTTTTCAAGCGCCTCGGAAAGATTTGCCGCTTTCTTTTCCTGAAATCCTTCCAGCATCAGCAGATCCATCGGGGTCAGACTATACAGGTCCGCCGGCTGCATTATGCCCATGGAATCATACAGCTGTCCGGCGGTCTTTTCGCTGAAGCCTTCAATGTCCATGGCATCCCGGCTGGCAAAATGCGCCAACCGGGCCACAGCCTGGGGCCGGCAGGTTTCCCGGTTCATGCAGAAAAGATGGGCGCCCCTGCGGGTCAGGGGGCTGCCGCAGGCCGGGCATACCTCCGGTTCCGTCACCGGTATTTCGCCTTCCTCCGGGTCTCCGGCCCGTCCCATGATTTCCGGAATAACGTCATTGCTTCGCCTAATCCATACATTACATCCGATGGCAATATCCTTCCTCCGGATGTCGCCGATATTGTTCAGTGTCGCCTTTTGGACGGTTACGCCGTAAAAGTTCACGGGATCCAGATGGGCCAGCGGTGTCAGCTTCCCGGTTCTGCCAAGCTCCCACGTAATATCGCGAAGCCTGGTTACGCACTCCTCTGCTTTGAATTTGTAAGCAACTGCCCAGCGGGGAAACTTCTCCGTATATCCGAGCTTTTCACGAATTTTTGTATCCCCGATTTTTATTACCACGCCGTCGATCAGCCAGTCCAGACTGCTCCGTTTTTCTCCGATGGCAGTGATCTCAGCCTCCAGTTCCCGGATGCCTTTTCCGCTGCCCAGATAAGGGCTCACCTGGAATCCGTTCTCCCGAAGAAACTGCAGCATGCCTGGCTGATCGGAATATGGAGGGTTTTCAATGGTGCCGATCTGGTAAAAAAAGGCATCAAGATGCCTGCTGGCGGTTACGGCCGGATCCAGGTTGCGCAGGGCTCCGGCGGCTGCGTTTCGGGCGTTTTTTAAAGGTTCTTTGGCAGTTTTGTTATATTTCTCCAACGTGCTCAGCCGCATGATGCATTCACCCTGAACCTCCAGCAGACCTTCATAAGGGATTTCCTTCGGCAGGGAATGAATGGTCATGGCCTGCGGTAAAATCGCTTCTCCGGTGACACCGTTGCCGCGGGTAGCCGCCTGAATCAGCCTCCCGTGCTGATAAGTCAGGTTCAGCGTCAGTCCGTCAAATTTGTATTCCAGATAATATTGCAGGTTGGTTTCCCCTGCCAGTTTTTCGGCCCTTTGTATCCAGGCTTCAAGTTCTTCGAAGCTTTGCACCTTATCCATGCTCCACAGGCGGGTAATGTGCCGGTGTTCTTCGAAACCTTTCAGCGTTTCCCCGCCAACCTTCCGCGTCGGAGAGTTCTCCATCACAATGCCGCTTTTCTCTTCCAGGGCTTTCAGCTGGTCATACAGCTGGTCCCATTGCATGTCGGAGATCACCGGATTGTCCAGCACGTAATAAGCATGGGAAGCTTCATTGATTCTTTGGATCAGTTCCTGCATCTCCTGGATATCCTGATTCATGGTATCAATCCTCCCATTTCACGATCGGAGCGACAGCCAGCGCCAGTTCCCTTTCACCAGCGTTATCGAAACGGACACGAATCCTGGCATCTGCACCGTTCCCGGTAACGTTCAGCACAGTGCCGGCACCGAATTTTTTATGCATCACCCGTTCCCCTGCCCGGAAAAGATGGTGGATCGCACCGGATGCGGCGGGAGCATTGATGCCTTTGCTGACGCCGGGAATCCTATCCAGCGAAACACCTTTGAACGTAAGGGTGGGTTTCGCGGCAGCTTTGGGCGGCCTGGATAAAGCCGGATGAATCTCGTCCGAGAACAGCTCATCCGGATTCGGCCTCCGGAAACCGGGCCGCTCCTGCCTTGTGCTGTACCGGTCCGCATACCTGGATGTCCGGCTTCTCTCCTCATGGATTAACCGTTGCGGGATTTCTTCCAGGAACCGGCTCGGAGGATTATGGCTGAACTGGTTATACAGCATTCTCTGCGATGCCCGGGTAATGAAAAGGCTTTTTCTGGCCCGGGTAATTCCGACATACATCAGCCTTCGTTCCTCTTCCATCCGCCGCTCATCCTCCAGGCTTCGGCTGCTCGGGAAGATGTTTTCTTCGGCTCCGATAATGAAAACATGGTCGAATTCCAGCCCCTTGGCGCTGTGAAGCGTCATCATGGTGATATAGTCCCGTTCATCCCCGCTCCGGTCCAGATCAGTGACCAGCGCAACGTTTTCCAGGTAATCCTCCAGGGTGTTTTCTGCGCTCAGCTGGACAAATTCATGGACAGCGCCTTTGAACTCAGCGATGTTTTCCAGTCTTGTCCTTGCTTCGTCTGTGTTTTCTTTGGCGTACTGTTCCTCCAGGCCGGTCTGTTCCAGCAGGTAATCGATAAAATCTTCCAGCGGCAGGCATTCCTTCATGGCAATCAGCATTGTCATCAGCTGAAAGAAATTGGATACGCTTTTTTGAGCCCTGCTGCCAAGCTCATCGGGCAAATCTGACAAAACACCGTACAGCGGCATTTCTTCCTCGGCAGCATGCTGCTCCAAAATTTCCACAGTAGCATCTCCGATTGCTCGCTTGGGGACGTTGATAATTCTTCTCAGGCTCAGGTCGTCGGAAGGGTTCACGATCACCCGCAGATAGGCCAGGATGTCTTTGATTTCCTTTCGTTCATAGAATTTTTGCCCGCCGAATACCTTGTATGGAATCGCGCTGCGCATCAGCATTTCTTCCATGACGCGGCTTTGTGCGTTTGTGCGATAAAGAACAGCGATGTCTCCGGCACGGATGCCCCGCTGGCGCAGTTCCTGTATTCTGGCAGCAATCCAGGCTGCTTCATCCCGTTCGTCATCTGCGCAGTAGGTTCTGATTTTTTCGCCTTCACCTTCCGTGGTCCAGAGCTTTTTGTCCTTTCTTTTTTCATTGTTCGCAATAACCTGGTTCGCCGCATCCAGAATATTGGCCGTGGAACGATAATTCTGCTCCAGTTTGATGACCGTCGCATCCGGATAATCTTTTTCAAAATCAAGGATATTGCGGATATCAGCCCCTCGCCATCCATAGATGCTCTGATCATCATCGCCGACAACGCACAGGTTGCGGCTGTCCGCTGTAATTAACCGTACCAGTTCATACTGCGCTTTATTGGTATCCTGGTATTCATCCACCATCACATATTCAAAACGCTTCCGATAAATATCCAGCACGGGCGGATGGTCTGCCAGCAACTCCAGCGTCTTATTGAGCAGGTCGTCAAAATCAAGGGCGTTCAGCGTCTTCAGTTTTCTCTCATAGACAGTCATGGCATCATGAATCAGGCTGTTTCGCCTGTCCCTGGATGTCTTCATAAACCACTCGTCCGGGCTCAGAAGGCCGTTCTTGGCATCGCTGATTTTTCCCTTGATTTCCCGTGCCGGCAGAAATTTGTCATCAATATTCAGTTCTTTCAGGATATTTTTTATCAATGATAGCTGGTCGTCGTCATCATAAATTGCAAATGATCTGGTGTATCCGATTTTTTCGATGTCACGCCGCAGAATTCTGGCGCATGTAGAATGAAAGGTGCTGATCCAGGCCTGGTCTGCCGCTTCTTTTCCAATCAACAGTTCAACACGTTCCTTCATTTCCCGTGCGGCTTTATTGGTAAATGTCAGGGCAAGAATATGCCAGGGTGCCACTCCGTGGTCGATCAGGTTGGCAACCCTGTAAGTCAGGGCCCGTGTTTTTCCGCTGCCGGCTCCAGCCAGTACAAGCACAGGCCCGTCCAGCTTTTCAGCGGCCTTTCTTTGTTCCTGATTCAGTCCGGATAAATCCATGCTCGTTCAATCCTTTATCTGTCAATTACTTTCGTTTTCCTTTTTCCAGGGCGTCCAGAACCCTGTGATACCCATCTGCACCGTAGGTCAAGGCACGGTTTACCCGAGAAATCGTAGCACTGGATGCGCCGGTTTCCTCAGCAATCTTCTGATAAGTTTCCTTGTTTTTCAGCATACTGGCCACTTCCAGCCGCTGGGAAATGCTTTTGATTTCAGGAATTGTACAGAGGTCTTCAAAAAAACGGCTGGCATCTTCCTCTGTTTCCAGTGTCAGGATCGCTCTCATCAGCATTTCGGTCTGCCTGTTATGAATCTTCGGTTCAAACATGGATTCTTCACTTCCCTGTCAGTTTCATACTTTAGCTTGTGACATTGAACAGCATACCATAAATTGACGCTGAAAACAATTATGAAGCATGATTCATTAAAAAAATACTGTTTCGGAAACGCTTGACAACGTGTCCGTTGTTTTCTAAACTATTCAGGATTGACAGAAACAGGAAGGGGTGTTCCCGATGGCGTTTACCGACGAAATCTTTGGCATCAATGTTTTCAATGATTCAGTCATGCGCCAGCGTCTTCCGAGGGAAACCTACAAGGCGCTTCGTTCCACCATTGATAACGGAACGCTTCTGGATCCACAAGTCGCCAGTGTTGTCGCCAACGCAATGAAAGACTGGGCGCTTGAAAAAGGAGCAACTCATTATACCCACTGGTTTCAGCCGCTGAATTCCGTTACGGCGGAAAAACATGATGCTTTCATTTCTCCGTTGCCCGGCGGCCGGGTGATTTCCGAATTCAGCGGGAAAGAACTGGTTCGAGGCGAGGCTGATGCATCTTCCCTGCCAAGTGGTGGACTTCGGTCTACTTTTGAGGCACGCGGTTATACGGCCTGGGATCCGACTTCCTACGCCTTTATTCGAGACCATATTCTGTGCATTCCGACAGCCTACTGTTCTTATGGCGGTGAAGCGCTGGACAAAAAGACCCCTCTTCTTCGTTCCATGGAAGCCCTGAACGTTCAGGCTGTCAGGATTCTTCGCCTTTTCGGCCGGAAAGATGCTACCCGTGTAACACCGACCGTCGGGCCGGAACAGGAATATTTTCTGGTGGATCAGGATCTGTTTGATCAACGCAGCGACCTGATTTTTACCGGGCGCACGCTTTTTGGCGCCAAACCGCCCAAAGGGCAGGAGCTGGGGGATCATTTTTTCGGCACCATCCCCACCCGGGTACAGGCCTTCATGTCCGAGTTAAATGAAGAATTATGGAAGCTCGGAATCCTGGCAAAAACGGAACACAATGAAACCGCACCGGCCCAGCATGAAATGGCTCCGATTTATTCCATTGTGAACGTGGCCTGTGACCACAACCAGCTGACGATGGATATCATGAAAAAGGTAGCCAAAAAGCATCATTTGGTCTGCCTGCTACACGAAAAGCCCTTTGCCGGAGTGAACGGCAGCGGCAAACATAACAACTGGTCCATGTTCACCAATACCGGCTATAATCTGCTGGAACCCGGAGACAGTCCGCATGAAAGCGCCCAGTTTTTGCTTTTCCTGACCTCCGTCATAAAAGCTGTGGATGATTATCAGGATCTTCTGCGCGCTTCCGTCGCCTCATCCGGCAACGACCATCGGCTCGGCGGCTGCGAAGCGCCTCCGGCAATCATCAGCATTTTCCTCGGAGATGAACTGACTGAGATTCTTGAATCCCTGGAAGCGGGCAAAGACTACAACGGCCGTGAAAAAACGGATATGGCCATCGGCGTCCATGTCCTGCCCAAAATTCCGAAGGATACCACAGACAGAAACCGTACCTCTCCTTTTGCGTTTACCGGAAACAAGTTTGAATTCCGTTCTCTCGGTTCCGCGGCTTCCATCTCTGATGCAAATGTTGTGCTGAACACAATCGTTGCCGAGAGTCTCCGGGTTTTTGCCGATGAACTGGAAAAGGCTCCCGATTTCCGCCAAGCACTTCACGATCTGATTGTTCGCACCATCCGGAAACACAAGCGGATTCTCTTCAACGGCAACAATTATGCGGACGAATGGGTGCAGGAAGCAGCCCGCCGCGGCCTCACCCGTCTGGAATCCACTGTGGATGCGCTTCCCAGCTATACAGCCGAAAAGAATATTGCCCTGTTTACACAGCACAACGTCCTTTCCGCAGCAGAACTTCGTTCCCGCAGGGATATCGGGCTGGATTCCTATGCTAAGATTATTAATATTGAAGCAGAAACGATGCTGATGATGGCTCGCAGGCAGATTATTCCCTCCGTGATTCGTTATGCCGGGGACATGTCCGCTTCGCTGCTGCGAATTCAGGAAGCCGGTTACGCTGCGGCTTCTGCCGGATCTGTGCTGCATGCAGTCTGTTCAAACAACGAGAAACTGATTCAGGCTGCTGATGCCCTGGAACAGGTAATGAACGGGAAGCTGAATGATTCCGAGCCCGTGTTTGCCGCAGCGTACATGCATGACCGTGTGTTGCCAGCGATGCGTGAGTTGCGCAGAATCGCAGATTCCCTGGAACAGCTAACCGATAAGTCTTACTGGCCCTTCCCGACATATGATCAGCTGCTTTTCAGTGTTTAACCTGGATAGCCCATCCACTTGTCCCAGTCAAACACAAACACGCTTTCTGCTGGCCCGTCAGGCTTTGCCTGTCGGGTTTTGATATTGGGGTTCAGCAGCACCGGCTCCGATTCCGCCAGCCTTCGGTCTGTCAGGCTGCGGAGATAAGCACGGACTTCGTCCCCGTCCCGCAGCATCGGCTGATGCGAACAGAGCACGGCATCAAAAGGCAGATGGTCGCACACAGCGTTCATATTCTTTCTCCAGATCTGCGCAGGGACAGAGCTGGGAAACCAGAGCCAGGTGCAGGGATTCCAGTTATCCCCCGTCAGCAACAGCTTTTCCTGCGGGTCATACAGCATGATGCTTCCCGGCGTATGTCCGGGCACATGAATACACAGAATGGTCCTTCCGCCCAGATCTGTCTCCATGTATTCAAAACCGAAGCTTTTTCCCGTAAACCGGATCAGTTCGGGCGCCGGAACAGTAGCCTTGAAAAAGTCGTCCGGTAGTTCCACGCCTTTTGCTTTTGCCTGTTCCGCAACTTTTCTCCGTTGTTCTTCACCGGTTCGCATCACATATTCTTCTGCATCGGATTCCTCCAGCAGCACCCGTTCAAACCATCTTGCGCCGAGCACATGGTCATGATGCGCATGGCTCAGCACCACATTTACAGGAACGTCCGTCAGTTTCCTGATAAATGCCTGTACATTTTCCAGTCCATACCCGGCATCAAACAGAATCGCCTGTTTTGTTCCGGCCAACAGGGTAAAACTGACTCCCATATTGTCCGTAATATGGTAGATTCCAGGGAATACTTCCTTGGCTGAGAACAATTGATTTTCCCTCCTCCGGCTTCGTTCTTATCAGTTACCGGAAAAGCCCTCCGGAGTACCGATCCGGAGGGCAGTATCCTGTATGATGGTTATCCTTTATACCCGATTTCATCAGCAAGCTTCTGCTCGATAATGATATATGCCTCACGATGCAATCTCATAAAAGTACAGGGGCATTTCGGATCAATCCTGTCTTCGATGAGCAGTTTGGTTGCCGCTTCCTGCTTGTTTCCGCTGATAATCATCAGCAGGCGCCTGGCCCGCATGATATTGCCCATGCCCATCGTCAGAGCATGCGTTGGAACTTCCTCTTTGGATGCGAAAAACCGTTTGTTTGCTTCGATTGTGGACTCGTCCAGGGTTTCCTCATGCGCGCCGTCATAAAGCGTTTCTCCCGGCTCATTAAAACCGAGATGGCCATCCGGGCCAACGCCGAGCACCTGAATATCAATGTCCGTCTTATTCAGGATATCGTTGAATTCCTTCAGGTTTTTCTTCAGGTCGCCGGTTCCTTTGGCAACGTAAGTATTGGCTTTATCAATATTGATATGGTCGAAAAGATTGTCGTTCATGAAGTAGCGGTAGCTCTGTTCATGGGTTCCTTCGAGGCCTGCATATTCGTCCAGGTTCACGGAATGAACCTTGCTGAAGTCAAGCCCTTCCTCACTGCAGCGGCGGGCCAGCTCCCTGTACATGCCGACAGGGCTGGATCCGGTCGCCAGGCCAAGCGTGCAGTCTGGCTTTTCACGAACGATTTTCTCGATAATGTCGGCCGCTTTCCGGGCGCCTTCCTGGTAATCTTTAACAACGATAACCTTCATTTTTCTGTCCCCCTTGACAAATAATGATGAATGCCCTCTTTGGCATTTTTATTGTTTTTTGACGATAACCCCGTTGTTCTTCCAGATGCAGCCTTCAGGAATTGTGCCCCGGACACAGGAGGTCGG
>Ga0265298_10009247_pt1 | contig 11750 bp, 10 predicted proteins | sample AusTroGonzalo_MG_3_FD_193486 | JGI IMG/M metagenome (GOLD analysis project Ga0265298, IMG submission 193486) | Bovine rumen microbial communities from tropical cattle in Woodstock, Queensland, Australia - Gonzalo_01 | ecosystem: Host-associated > Mammals > Digestive system > Stomach > Rumen ...
CCGTTCACGTCTAAAGAAATTAGGATTAGTAGAATAATGCCAACCATTCCCAATATAGAACGTCATCCGCTGCAACCATTCTTACCCAAGGACGCACGCTTGCTGATGCTCGGCAGCTTTCCGCCGCCGAAAGAACGGTGGTGCATGGAGTTTTTCTATCCGAACCCGCAGAACGACATGTGGCGTATCATGGGGCAGGTGTTCTTCGGCGACAAGTTGCATTTCGTGGAGCAAGGAATAAAGAGCCAAGAACAAGGACGCAAGGCGGTGTTCAAACACGAAGAGATAGTGGCTTTCTGTGAGACACAAGGCATCGCCATTTTCGACACGGCACAAGCCGTTATTCGTCAAAAAGGCAATGCTTCTGACGAGCATTTGGAGATCGTCAAGCAGACTGACATCACCACTTTGCTGCAGCAACTGCCGCAATGCCATGACATTTGCTGCACGGGCGGCAAAGCCGCAGAGACCTTGGCGAAAATGCTGCAAACCGGCACACCTAAAGTAGGCGAATATATCGAAACAAGCTTTGCCGGCAGACCTATTCGTTTCTGGAGGATGCCGTCTTCCTCCCGCGCATATCCGCTGCCGCTGGACAAGAAAGCCGCAGCCTACCAACACATGTTTGCCGAAGTTGGCACAAATTGAGCAATAATACTATGATAGACGACATTATTCAATTCAACCAATCTTTCGTGGCGCAGAAAGGCTACGAGAAGTATCTGACAAGCAAGTACCCCGACAAGAAACTGGCGGTGCTTACCTGCATGGACACCCGTCTGACAGAACTGCTGCCTGCTGCACTCGGACTGAAGAACGGTGATGCCAAAATCATCAAGAACGCCGGCGGACTCATCATCACGCCCTTCGATTCGGCGATGCGCAGTCTCATTGTCGCCATCTACGAACTGGGCGTGGAGGAGATCATGGTGGTTGCGCACAGCCATTGCGGGGCGTGCCACATGAGTTACAGCCATTTCCACCATGTAATGAAAGCACGCGGCATCAAGGACGAGACGCTGGATACCATCCGTGAATGCGGCATAGATCTTAACCACTGGCTCGAAGGTTTCCGCGACACACCTACATCCGTGCGCAAGACCGTACAGACTATCAAGACCCATCCGCTCATTCCGAAAGACATCATCATCCGCGGTTTTATCATCGACTCCGAAACAGGCGCATTGGAGGAAATCTGTTAGCAACAATGACCAAAATCCTGTTCATATGCCACGGTAACATCTGCCGTTCCGTCATGGCGGAGTTTGTGATGAAAGAGCTGTGCCGTCAAGCCGGTGTGGTGGAGCAGTTTGAGATAGCCTCCGCGGCTGTCTCAAGGGAAGAGATCGGCAACGACATCTACCCGCCTGCCAAGCGCAAGTTGCGCGAGAAAGGTTTCCCGTTTGAGTTCCATGCGGCGCGCCAGATCACGCGTGCGGACTATGCGTACTACGACTATGTCATCTGTGCAGACCGTTCCAATCTCCGCTGGCTGGAACGGATAATAGGCGAAGACACGGACCACAAAGTGTCGCTGATGATGGCCTGGCCGCAAACAAATCATAAATCTGAAGTCATCCCCGATGTCTCCGATCCCTGGTACACGGGAGATTTCGAAGCGGCGTATCAGGATATCGAACAATCGTGCAAGGCAATACTAAAGACATGTATTACAAAGTAGGAAATATAGAACTGGACACCGATGCGCATAGCGTCATTCAGGAGGGCAAAAACATCCGTCTGACTCCGCTGGAGTTCGGGCTGTTGGCCTATCTGATGCAGCACCCGAACCGTCTGTGCACGCGCACGGAGATAATAGACAAGGTGTGGGGACAGCGTTTTCAGTACGACACGGGCACTATTGATGTGCACCTCAATGCGCTGCGGCGGAAATTAGGCTATGCGCGTAACTACCCGATTGAAACCCTCCGCGGAGCGGGACTGATTTTGCACACCGAAGAAGCCTCCAAGCCGTACAGCCTGACGATTCAACCCTTCATCACGGAGTGGCTGCAGAGCCATCATGGGGAATTTGAGAGCAAAGGACTGGTCGCATACATGCATCTTGACCCGTTCGTGAGTGAGATCACGATGTCCCCGGACGACCTGCGCACGATGTTAGACGGTATTTTAGCCGCATTGCTGCCTTCTGCCAAACCCGGCACGATTCGCGTATCCTCGCATCTTGGAGTCAGCTATTTTTCCCTGACCCTGGCGGTTAACGGCACTATCAACGAACTGACCGTACCCCTTGCAGGCTAAGTTCCGCATCCCCATTTATGGGGAATTTGACATGTCTTAAGGAAATCTTAATCTTTGTTTAAGAAATTTATCGTACCTTTGCGCTCGATTTGAAACGTGAAGGTATCATGGCTTATCTTATCAACAGACGTATCCTATACCTCATAGCAGGAATTATCTGGGGGGCTCCGGGGCTGATTATTGCCACAAAAGGAATAATCGCCTATACTGCAATGCCTGCGGATGAGTTATGGTGGCTCATTCTAATCACGCTATGCGTACTGACAGGTTTTGTTTGGATGTTCCGACGCATAGTAAACAGGTATTGCAGCCTTATTGCAGCATTACCGGCAAAAACCACTGTCTGGCATACTTTCCCGCTTCGGGGATGGATTCTTGTCGGCTGTATGTCCTGTCTTGGTATTGCCCTGAAATTTGTTCCCTTCATACCCGCAGAGTTTACTGCGGCTTTCTATTCCGGTCTGGGTCCTGCCCTTGTTGTTGCAAGCGTCATGTTTGCCAAAAGGTACAGAATATTATGAGAACAAGGGTACTTTTTATAGGATTATTACTTGCTTCGGTACTTGGTACCAAGGCTGCTTCTCCGGAAGGGTGGACAGATACAATTGCCCTTCCTGATTTAGAAGTATCTGCGTCACGTATAGCACGTCCCGCCACGCAACAACAGATACAAATAAGCGTTATCGACAGCCGTTTGTTGAACGAAACGCAAGCAACTACACCCAAGGATGTGAGTCAGTTGATTCCAAATGTCTATATGCCTGACTACGGTAGCGCCATGACTTCCTCCATTTATATCCGAGGTCTGGGCAGCCGCATCAATGAACCGGTGATGGGCATGGTATTGGACGGCGTACCTCTTTTGGACAAAAACATGTACGACCATGCCATGCAGGATGTCAAACGCATTGAATTGCTTCGCGGCCCCCAAGGCAGTCTGTACGGCCGTAACTCACCTGCCGGAGTAATGGAGATACGTACGATGCGCCCCCTTGACCTCAACGCCTACTCTGTCCGTGGTTTGGTCAGTCATGCTACAGCGAACACGATTCTGGCGCAAGCATCTTTCTACCAACCGGTTCAAACGAACTTCGGCTATGGTATTGCGGCACACTACCGGCGAACGGACGGCTTCTATTTTAATGACTATACCGGAAAAAAGATTGATGGCGGACAACAAGCAGGCGGACGAATCATATTAGACGGCAGGCCTTCGGACGAATGGCGCGTGACTGGTACCGTCTATGCGGACTGGCTGCGTCAGGGCGCTTTTCCATACGCTTCGGTCGCCACAGGTCGTATTGACTACAACAGTCCCGGCAGTTATGAGCGTCTGGCTATTCTTCCTTCTCTGCGGGCTGACTATCGGCATGAAGACTGGCATCTTATGTTGGTTGCAAGTTACCAGTTCATGCACGATGACATGCACATGGACAATGACTACACGCCTGCGGACATCTTTACACTCCGACAGACGCAACGCCAGCACAGCGGCACACTCGATGCGCTACTGCGTGCACCCAAGCCTTGCGCGTGGTATGACTGGACATTGGGTTTGAGCGCGTTTGTGAAAGCTAATGCGATGCAAGCACCGGTCACTTTCATGCGCGAAGGAATAGACGAACTGATTTTAGGCAATGCCAACCGAGGGATTCAGACCGTCTTTCCGGAAGATTCAATAGAAATATCCAATCACCAGTTACCAATTCCCAGCACCTTCGATTTGTTCAATGCAGGTGCGGCTGTCTATCATCAGAGCCATTTCCATTTCGGCAACTGGCATATCAACGCAGGAGTACGCATTGATTATGAGCACACACGCATGGATTACCTCAGCACTGCCGATGTGAACTACCGGTTCACGATGATCATGTCGGATTTTGAGACCGTGCATACCGCTATACAGGGCAAACGAGCAGCGAACTATATCCAAGTGCTGCCGCGGCTCGCCGTGTCATATGACGGAGCATGGGGTACAGTCTATGGCTACGCAGCCAAAGGTTACAAAGCCGGTGGATATAATCCGCAGATCTTCAGTACCATTACGCAAAACCAGGTAATGACAGACATGGCGGCCGACATGGGCATGCACCTTGACATGGCAGACTCGCGTTTTTCGGATGTCGCCATCACCTCCTATAAACCGGAAAAAGACTGGACTTTTGAACTCGGGGCACATTTCACGCCCGTTGAGGGCCTGAAAATAGATGTGGATGCTTTTCATATCCAGTGTATTGACCAGCAAGTCACTATTTTCCCGAACGGCAAGACCACCGGTCGTATGATGGCAAATGCCGCGCGTTCACGCATCTGGGGAGCCGAAGCTGCCCTTCATTACCGTTGGCAGCAAGGAAACTGGCAAGGGCTCGTCGATGCGTCCTATGGCTTCACAGATGCACGCTTCATCGATTTTAATGACGGTATGGGAGATTATTCGGGTCATTTCATCCCATATGCGCCCAAACATACTGCGCATGTCTTGGTACAGGCTGCTTACCGTGTAGGACGCAAATGGCTGCATGCATTGTCGTTATCCGCACATACAAACATCATCGGGCCCATCTATTGGAACGAACAGAATGATTGCAGACAGACCCCATATGCGCTCTTGGCTGCCAACCTGACGCTGGAATGGGAATATGTCCAACTCGAACTATGGGGACGTAATCTCACAGGTACTCAATACGACGTCTTCTATTTCCGCTCCATGGGTAATGATTTCCTGCAACGTGGCAAACCGCGTGAGTTAGGAGCAACTATACGATTTGAAATATAATAATGAATCAATATATGAGAAAATTTTTCCTTTGTGCATTGTCCTTGATGGCTCTGACACTTTGTTTTACCTCTTGCCACATAGCCTCCGAAGAACCGGAGGAAAAACAAGACGAGAGCTCTTACGAAGCTTACGGCCTGTTAACCATCCCTTCTTCCGGCTTTACCAAAGAGAACGTACGCACAAAAATCATGCTTGCAGGTGATGGCTTGTTGGACATATATATGTTCGATGTCAAATTTGCAGAGTTGATGCCGGTAACAATTGATATGGTTATCCGTGGTGTCGCCTATAATAAAACAGCCGATGAGATTCGTTTCTATGGCGACAGTATTGTGCCCACAGCCGGAAACAAGCCCTATGAAAAATACATCGTCACGGACTTGCAAGGCTATATTACCGCCGATTCGCTATGCCTGTCCAATAACTACGGTGACACGCCCAGTATCTATGCCGGCAAACTAACCAATGAATAAATGGTAAATGAACCAATGGTAAATTTCACTGGGATTATCATCGGCGCATCGGTCTTTCTGATGATCGGTTTCTTTCATCCGGTTGTCATCAAGGCGGAGTACTATTTCGGCACAGGCTGCTGGCCTGTATTCGCTGTAGTCGGAACGGCTGCACTGGTCGGTTCCTTATTCATCGCAAATACCGTTATTTCGGTGCTGTTAGGCGCGTTTGCGTTCTCTTCCTTTTGGTCCATTCTTGAACTCTTTGAGCAGAAGAAACGCGTTGAACGAGGCTGGTTTCCTAAAAATCCAAAGAAAAAATAACGAAAAAATCCTGCATTGCTTGTTCATGTGGGATTTTTTTTGTACCTTTGCGCTCGCAAAGGAGCCAGAATAGTAAAAATAACTATCTATAAATACAAAAACACTATGATTTCCAAACGTTTAGAGGACGCTATCAACGCCCAAATCAATGCCGAAATGTGGTCGGCTTATCTGTACCTGAGTATGTCTGCTTACTGCCAGGACAAAGGCTATGCAGGAATGGCAAAATGGTTCTCTATCCAGTTCAAGGAGGAGCAGGACCATGCGCAGATTTTCTACAACTATCTCATCAGCCGTGGCGGCCGCGTATGGCTCAAGGCGATTGACGCCGTTGAGACCGAATGGGCTTCCCCGCTGGCTGCATTTGAGGCAACCTACGAGCATGAGCAGCACGTTACCGCACTCATCAACAACATCATGCACATTGCCGTAGAGGAGAAAGACTATGCCGCACAGAGCCGTCTGCAGTGGTTCATCGACGAGCAGGTTGAGGAGGAAGAGAATGCGGTTGAGATTATCAACAAGCTGAAAATGCTGGACGGCAACGGCTACGGCATGTACGTTCTCGACCAGGAACTGGCTGCACGTGTTTACGCCACTCCTTCACCGCTGGCAGCAAAGGCTTAACACCGGTAATCCGTAACCGATAACCCATAACCGATAACCCATAACCGGTAACCCATAACCGATAACCGAAAAAGAGAGGCTTTCATCAGCCTCTCTTTTGTTATTACCCTCCCCACGTATTTCTGTCCAGCGACCGATAGGAAATGGCTTCAAGCAGATGCTGCTTCCGGATATGCTCACAACCTTCGATATCCGCTATTGTGCGCGCAACCTTGAGGATGCGGTCATAGGCACGGGCAGAGAGGCCGAGTTTGGTCATGGTAAACTCCAGCAACTTGTCACACTCATCATCCAAGACGCAATACTGACGAACCATCTTGGCGTTCATCATCGCGTTGCTATGGACAAGTCTGCTATGTTTGAACCGTTCATTCTGAATGGCTCTGGCCTTGAGTACGCGCTCACGCATCACGGCCGAAGACTCACCGGGCTGCGCATCTTTGAGCTGGTCGTAGGGCACAGCCTCTATCTCACACTGGATATCGATTCGGTCCAACAAGGGACCGCTGATCTTCGACATATAACGGTGTACTTGTGCGGGCGTACATGTGCAGGGATGGGCGGGGTTGTTCTCGCCATAGTGCCCGCACGGACAGGGGTTCATCGCTGCCACAAGCATGAACGAAGCCGGGTAATCGACCGTCTCTTTGGTTCGTGCCACGGTGATGTGTCTGTCCTCCAGCGGCTGCCGCATCACTTCCAATGCAGAGCGCTTGTATTCAGGCAGTTCATCCAGGAAGAGCACGCCGTTATGCGCCAGAGAGATCTCCCCCGGATGAGGGTTCTGTCCGCCTCCGACCAGTGCCACATCGGTTATCGTGTGGTGTGGAGACCGGAACGGACGTTCCACAATAAGGGCACTACTGGCTCCCTTGCGTTTGTTCGTCAGGCCGACGATGGAATGGATTTTTGTGGTCTCCAACGCCTCTTCCAAAGTCAGCGGAGGAAGAATCGACGGGATACGTTTGGCTATCATCGACTTGCCTGCGCCCGGAGGACCGACCATGATCATGTTATGTCCGCCTGCCGCAGCTATCTCCACCGCCCGGCGCACTTTGTACTGCCCGCGCACGTCCGAGAAATCAAGGTCGGAGGGAAACGCCAACTCGTCAAACAATGCCTGCGTATTGACGTGCGTCGGCTGCCATGGCTCATCGGGTTGCAACTCATCTTTCGGCTGACCGTCCAAAAACCGTACCACCTCTTGCAGATTATTCAACCCGTAGACTTCCAGCCCGTCCACCACGGCCGCTTCTTCGGCATTGGCAGCCGGCAGAATAAGCCCTTTGAAGCCTTCCTTGCGCGCGCAAAGAGCAATGGGCAAGGCTCCGCGGATGGGTTGCAGAGAACCGTCCAGCGACAACTCGCCGACTATCATATAATGCCCCAACTCCTTGGTTTTTATCTTCTCTCCGCCAGCCAACATACCTATCGCCAAAGGCAAGTCGTAGAGCGAACCCTCTTTCTTGATATCAGCAGGAGCCATGTTAATGGTATAGGAGCGATGCAGCGCCTCCATGCCGTTCACTGTCAGCGCTGCCATAATGCGCTCGTGAGACTCTTTGACGGAGACATCCGGTAGTCCGACCAGAATAAAGTCAAAGCCCGGTTTCGAGTGCACCTCAATCGTCACCTTCACCGCATCAATGCCAACCGGCGCAGCACTATATATCTTGACTAACATAGGTTATGATGTTTTGATTTAATATATTATTTTGTCAATTTTAATTGCATCATTTTAATAAAATCCAAAAGGGCCGGCGAAGGCTTGCCTTCCTCCAGCATATCATGAATCATAGCCTCCACAGCCAAATCATCCACAGCATCAGGGCGAATCTCGTTCTTAGCATCTTGTACTTTGTTCCGTTGCGCTTTCCTTTGTGACTTTGTTCCTTGTCCCTTTGTCACTTTCTTTGGTTTCTCCATGATCGGCTGCAACTCCGACATCGGAGCCGCAAACGTGTTACGGGCCTGGAGCAACGATTCGGAGGACGGAGTCTCTGCCTCTTCCAGAGAGCGCATCAAATGAATCTTTTCATGCAAGCCTAAGAACAGGTCATTCATCAGCGGTTCGAAATCCGACACATCGGCTTTGTTCTTGCTCCGGCACGGATGGTCTGCTACTTGTCCGGCCACCTTTTCAAGCATGGGCGCGAAATACTGACTTGCCGCCGTCAGGCGCTGTTTGAGCATCGACGGGTCGTTGGATAACAACAGTTTGGTCAGTTGTGGACGGAATTTGTCTGCCACCGTTTGCCATTCGGTGAAAATTGGCGCCAATTGTTCCAGGTATGGCAGCGTCTCATCGTTGAACGAGACGGCTTTCTTGGCTATCTTGCGCATCTGCTCAACCAGTGACATCATCCGATGGAAGTCAAAGAGCGCATTGAAAAGCAGTATTTCGTATTCCTTGCGCGCTTTAGGCAGCGTCTGGCTTACCGTCTCCACCGAGGGCTGGTCGCTCGTATAGCGGATGACAGAAGGCTCATTGTCCAGCTTCACATGACTAAGCGGCGTGGAGAGCACTATTCCTTCCAGTGTGCGGCAGCGTGACAGCGCCACATAGACCTGTCCGGCAGCGAACGCACGCGCCGCATCGATAATCACTTTTTCGAATGTCAGACCCTGGCTCTTGTGAATCGTCACAGCCCATGCGAGCCGTAAGGGGTATTGCGTGAACGTGCCTAACACTTCTTCGTCTATCTTGCCCGTTTGCTCGTCCTCGCGGTAGCGTATGTTCTCCCACGTCATGCGCGCCACCTCAATGTCTCCGTCATCGCATCGCACAAAGATTTTGTTGTCGTCAATGTCCGTAATGACGCCTATCTTGCCGTTGTAGAAGCGCCGCGGCTTCTGGTCGTCGTTGCGCACGAACATCACCCGCGCACCGGTTTTGATGGTCAGTTTTTCTTCCGTTGGGTAGATGTTTTCCGGAAAGTCCTTGACTACGACGGCATAGGAGACAAACTCTTTTCCGGGCAAATGGTTCAGTTCCCGTTCGTTGAGTTCGTCCGCTGCTTTGTTGTGCGTCGTGAGAGTGATATGAAAATCATCATCGGTGTTCTTGAAATGCGGATTATACCGCGAAGCCAGCAATGCCCTGCCTTGCGCCGTCAGTTGATTGTCCCGCACCTCGTTCAGCAGGTTCACAAACACCTCGTCCTGCTGTCGGAACACATGGTCCAACTCGACGTATATAGGCTGCATTTCCTGCATCACTTTCGCTTGGAAGAAATACGGGCCTTCGTAATATTTCGCCATGGCTTGCTCGTCATCACCTCTGGTCACTACCGGAGAGAGTTGGAACAAGTCGCCTATCATCACCACCTGCACGCCGCCGAAGGGCTGGTCCTTGCGGTATTTGTATCGCCTCAATACGGCATCAATGGCGTCCAGCACATCCGCGCGAACCATACTGATTTCGTCAATCACTAACGTCTCTAAATGGTAGAGCATGTTGCGCTTGCGTTGCGTCATGCGCTGTTCGCTGAAGAGTTGACGATACGATTCCGGCGTCGGGATGAGTGTCCGCACCGGCAACTGGAAAAACGAATGAATGGTCATGCCCCCTGCGTTGATAGCCGCCACACCCGTCGGAGCCACCACCGCCATGTTCTTCGGTGACTGCTCACGCAGTTTGCGCAAGAACGTGGTCTTGCCTGTTCCCGCCTTGCCCGTAATGAACAACGGCCGGTTGGTCTGCATGGCAAACTGCTCGGCGAGGTAGTACGGGAGCGATTGAGTGTTATGTTGCGTCGGGGGCATCATTGTATGCTGTTTTGTTCGCTGCAAAGGTACAAAAATTAAATGAATTGCGCAAATATATGCCCCAAAATCGTCAATAAATCTCAATTTTGAAGCGGAAATATAGGAGTTTTGATACTATCCCACATACAATTGTGGGAAAAGGATGTAGGTGACGGGCTGACAAACGAAGAAAGAAAACGCGCCGCAGATGCGACGCGCAGCAAACGAAACGAGGTTAGCTCGCACACGGAGAGCGCGAGCACAGAACACCCGCATTTAGAAAGGGTACTGCGTTGCATCGGCGAGAGAGGTACAAAGCCACTACATACAAAGAACCCCTCATCTTAAAGATGAAGGGTTCTGAAAGTGGCGGCTACCTACTCTCCCACGATGCAATTTCCGCAGTCCCATCGGCGATGCTGTGTGTGGGCGGCTCTGCCGCCTCTCCGCGCCACGCGCCCGTGAGCGCGCACACCGCACGCCCCACACCGTCCGCCACTGCAGACACCGCGCGCGCCTCTGAAGCAGGCTTGGCGATGTCAAACGCAGGTTAGACCGCCCGGGGCATAAAAGATATGGGCTCTCTCCCTTTTTTAGAATAAAGGTTGAGAGTAACGAAAACCTTTCTAGGCGGAGGCCGCTCTTTCCGTTAAGCGGAACGACGCTCCGGGGCTTTCCTTTTTTTCGAGCGCCAGCGAGAGTGAATTAGCCGCACATTGTTTGTGTGGCACACATTATTATATATACGCGCGCAAGCGCGTGCGAGAAAAAATTTAGAAAATCTCGGGTTGGGGGCTGTTACATGTGAAATGGGGCGTGGTTTTGGGGTCCTCTTGGGGCAGTTGGCGTTGGTGGAGTTGGTTTATAGCGTTGCTTGCGGGGGAAAGCGGTTATTGATAGAGGGAAAGGCGCGGGGTGCGTGGTGTTGCGTTTCCGTTTGCGGCGGAGAGCGTTGGTTCGTGTTGATTATTAGGCGGCGCGTAGTGATGGCGTTGCTATTCGCGTTGCAAAGCGTGGTCGGTTTGCATTTCTATTCGTGTGTGCTACACACGCGGAAGCGTAAACACTAACAACCGTTTGGGATTGCGTAGTATGCGGCTTGGGGAGCCGCGTAGATGACTAAACACCTATCATGCTACGATAGTTTTTTGACATAAGCAAATAAATCTTCCGATTTATTAAGCCCCCACCCTTTCACATCCGTCCATAAATCAAAACATTATTAGCGTATCTCGAAAAAATATTGTATCATCGCAGTTGTTTTATCATCATTTGAACGTGCGGAGCACATAAAACAGCCGCGAGAGTAACGAGCACCTTATTAGGAAAGCCCTATATTCGCGTTCGGCAACGAGGTTGCGATGACGATACCACTCTGCTAAATCGTAGAAGCAACTCGTGCCTCCGCTCTCCCCATCGCAAACAGCCGAAGGCTTCGGTTTACGCTGGGGACCCCAGTGCAGAGCACTTAAACATAGACCGTGACCGGAGGGAACACCTTATTGAGAGAGAGACCATAGATTTTATGTAGTCGGGCGGAATAACCGGAGTTCGGGAGT
>Ga0265298_10009248_pt1 | contig 11749 bp, 7 predicted proteins | sample AusTroGonzalo_MG_3_FD_193486 | JGI IMG/M metagenome (GOLD analysis project Ga0265298, IMG submission 193486) | Bovine rumen microbial communities from tropical cattle in Woodstock, Queensland, Australia - Gonzalo_01 | ecosystem: Host-associated > Mammals > Digestive system > Stomach > Rumen ...
AACCATCAGAATCTTTTTCATGTTTTTTTCCTCCTTCCGCTTTTTGTTGCGGTTTTCTTTCTTTAATTACCGGCCTCTTTCCGGACCGCTTCGTTAGTTCATACGAAGTACGGGCACCGGATGGCAGCTTTTTGTTCTTTTTTTAAGCTTTTGAGCTTCATTTGACGGGGATTGCGGCACTCATGTCAGCTTTCCCTGTTTTTTCGTCAAAAGGCGCCAGGAAGAGCGATTCCGGCAGGTTTTCAATGTACGGAAATACAAAATGTGCCTTTTCCCCATCGTATTCTTCCATACCGCCCTTCTCCGCGAAAAGCACCGTCCCGTTCCCGTCCACCAGTTTCAGGCTTTGAAGCAAGGGAGCAACGACGTCGAGAGGATCATCGTTTTCGGTCGCGCCGGGCTTGAGTTCCGTTTCCACTGTGATGTATGTCAGCAGCGGGGAAAACGCGGCTTCCTTTACTTTCACCGTAAATCCGGACAGCTCCGCCCCCTGCTCCGGATGGAAGGTCCTGACCAGGGAAAGGATATCCTTTGTATCCAGTTCAAAGGTTGCGACGTCATTTTCAGGCAAGGCGTCGCCTGCCGGAAGGCTGATCCGCACCTGGCCATCCAGGAAAATGCCGTCCTTGTACAGCGGGAGATAATACGTTTCAAAGATCTCACCCGGAACATCGCTTCCTGAAACAGCTTGCGTGGCTCCGACAGACGGACCCGTTTCTTTGCCGTTAATCAGGAACTGATACCACCACGAACCGATCTGTTTAGCCTCCCGAAGTTCGTTGCCTTCCTCTGTCAGGACTCCTGTCTCATAGCTGTCCGGCTTCAGTCCGTCCGGCGGGAATGCTCCGTATATTTCCTCAGCCCTGACACCTAAAGCGTTTTTCGCCTCCGGGATCCGGTAGCGGTACCGCAGGAACAGGGATCGTCCGTCGTATCCCGCCTCATTGACAGTAAACTCCATCCCGTTGACTGTGCCGGAATACATGTCCCGCTGCAGCACCTGATCCGCATTTTGGGCCGCGTCGGAGTCCGTCAGGCAGAGATTGTTGTCAAAGATCTTCCAGTCCGTTTCGGCCGGTTCCGCCGCGGCACAGCAGCAAAGCGGCAGCAGGGCAAGAACAAGTAATACAGCTGTCAAACGTTTCATCATGATCCGTGCTCCTTCTTTTTTCTGTATAAATGATATCATGCTCCGCTATTTTTTATTTCGTCTCCCTTTCTTTCTCTTTTCCCGGAAAGTGACGCGATCACCCATCCCGTCAGCGCCAGCACAATCCCCCATCGGATCATTCCGCTCCAGAACCGGATTTCCGCCAGCTCCGGCGTCACAAACTGCAGGGGATTGGCCGCCGCGGTCGTCAGCTCGCGGAATCTGGTGGCGATAGCTTCCGGTTTCACCAGGTTCTCCGGAACCCAATCCGGAAAGGCCGTCATCATCTGACTTCCCCAGTATACCAGCACCGCCGCCGCGGCAACGCCGGCCGCCGTCAGCAGGAACATCTCCAGCCCTCTTCCCAGGAACTTCCAGATCATCTGGCGGGGATAGCTGTACCGCATTTCCTCCTTCAGGCCGCGGATCCATTTCCCGAACCATTCCCGCAGTTTCCGGCTCCACAGCACCAGTACCCGCAGCATCAGCAGAATCAGCACAATCCGAAGCATCACGGTGCCCCGTATTTTTTCCTTCCGGGTCAGAATCGTCTGTCCCGTTCCGAAATGCCCCTTGGCCCCGTTCTCAAAGATGGAACGGAGGGTATCCAGCCCCGTCCCGCCGGCGGAAAGGGTCATGATTATGCAGTCCGGAGCGCCCGAAGCGCCCAGCGGAATCCAGGCCTGGCCGCTGCCGCGCTTTCCGACGCTGTTCCGGGCCTCTGCCACCCCCACCACCTGGAACCTGGCGTCCCCGATCGTAACGACCTGGCCAACAGCCTCGTTTTCTCCGAACATTTTGAATGCCAGCGCGGAATCCAGCACCATGACCTGCTGTCCCGTGTCGCCCCGGGCCAGAGGGCGGCCTGCGGTAAAAACCCGGGGATAAACGCTGAAATATTCCCCCAGGGTTTCCGTCACGGTGACCTGATCCGCCGTCACAATCCCGGTCTTCAGCGAAACCCCTTCCGCCGTGCCGTGCAGGCTGTCCGCCGGAAAGGCGTTCTCCCACTCCTTCTCCGTCTCCGTCAGCTTCTGCAGCCAGGGATTGCTCTCCTTGCCGGCTCCGCTCCCGGCCGGAGTCTTCTCCTCCGCCCCGGGAAGAAAAACATACTGGATGACATCAGGTATCCTTTCCGGCATAATCGCGCCCCAAAGGATCAGCAGCGCCCCGGGCAGGATCCACAGCAATTTTTTCCATCCCGGCTTTTTCCCCCTGCGGGTTCCGGTTTCCGTCCTGATTTCGCTCATTTTGCCGCTGCTTCCTTCATATACTCCATGACCGTGCCGCCCTCGTTCAGCGCCCGGTCCTCCATATAAAGAATCCGCTGATCGGTCATATTCTCATTGATGGAGACCGTGGCGCCGGATTCCGCCAGCACGGTGACATTGACCTTCCGGACCACGATCTGGTTGCCGCCGAAGGTGGAGGACCGATTCTCGCCCACGTACACAAAGCGGTTGCTCCCGCTGCCCCGGACCGCCGTCGCCGGCAGCAGGCAGGTGGACGTCTTGGCCCGGGTCACCAGCCTGGTCTTCAAATCGTTCTTCATCATGGCGGCCACATTGCCCAGGGCATAGGTCACGTCATTTGTAATCTCCGCGTCCGCGTAGGGATGCCCGTCCGGGGTCAGCCCCGTGTCAATGATCTTCGTGGTGGGATTGTTCCCTTTTTCCGCGATCACGGTCAGATTGGCGCCGTTCTCCACTTCCTGTTTCAGGTCGGTCAGATCCACCCGGATCACCGGGTCCTTCCCCTCCGCGGTCAGCTCGGCGATCAGGGTATCCCGGTTGATCGATCCTCCCTTTTCCACGTTGAGAGAGGCGATATAGCAGTCTCTGGGGGCGGTAATCTTTTCCGTGGTTTTCATCAGGACCTGGATCTCCGTCATCTTCTTTTCCGCGGTCTCGATCTTCTTCCTGTATTCCTTCATTTTCTGGATCGGCGACCAGATATCATTGGGAATCGCGTATCGGTCCAGCTCGGAAAGCTTTGCGGAAGCCTGATTCAGCGCTTTCTCCGCAATTTTCCAGGTATCGAACAGCGCCTTCGTTTCGTCCTTCGCGCCCTCCGGGAGCTTGCCGTCCTCCGTCAGTTCCAGATCCTCCGCAACCAGTGTCGCCGTCAGGTCCACCCGGGCGTTCCGCTCCGCGGTCCGTGCCTCATCCTCCGCTTCCCAGGCGGCCTGCCATTGCTGCTCCTGCTGGGTCAGGCGGATCTCTCCCGTCTTCTTCTCCAGCTCCCGCAGTTCCTTCCAGGCGGTATCCACCTCGGTCCGCAGCGATTCCAGGGTCTTTTCCCCGTCCGTCACCCGGGCGTTCAGCATCGTGGCGCCTTTCTTCACCCGGTCTCCCTTGGAAACCCGGACGGCGGTGACCGTCAGGGAGACGCCTTCCGGCAGCTTCAGCCGCCATTCCTCCGTCTCCGGAAAAACTACTTTCCCGGTCAATTCCGTCACCATTTCCATCTTGCCCATCCGAACCTGCGCAAACCGAACCTTCGGCGTGGTCATGGTCCGGATGGTGCCGGAGAAAAAGATGCACAGGGCCACCACAATGGCGACAATCAGCAAACCCTTCAGAGCGATTTTCTTCATTTTCCCACTCCCAATATTACTTCAGCTCCGTCAGCGTAATTCCGCTGAGGATGTCCTCCTGGAAAAAAAGATAGATAAACAGCGCGGGCAGAATATACAGGGTCGCGCCGGCAAACTCAAACCCGGTGTTTTCCCTGGCCAGCTGATTGAATTGGATGGACAGCGGCTGCAGATCCGGCCGTGCCGCCAGGTAGGTCAGCGGCTGCTCGACCAGGTTCCAGCAGTCCGCGAAGGACAGGGCTGCCGCCGCGCCCAGAATCGGCCGGCAGACGGGTAGGATAATCCGCAGGTACGTGCTGAAAGTCCCGGCGCCGTCCATCTCCGCTGCCTCAATCAGTTCATTGGGCAGCCCCACCATGAACTGGCGGATCAGGAAGATGTAAAAGGGCATGAACCACATGGGCAGGATCACCGCCCATACGGTGTCCGTCAGCCCCAGGGACCGGAGCGTCAGCACATTCGGCACCATGGTCACCTGGAAGGGCAGGAGCATCAGCAGGATGATTCCGAAAAAGATCGCGCCTTTTCCGGGGAAGCGGAACCGGCTCAGCCCGAAGGCCATGGCCGGGATGATGATCGCCTGTCCCGCCATAATCATCAGGGCGTACATGGCGGAATTGACGAAGAGCCTCAGCACCGTATTGTCCGTGATCAGAATCTGATAATACTGCTCCAGGGATACCACGTTGGGAATCAGATGCGCCTCCATCCACCGGGTTGTGTCGTAGCTCCCCCGGGTCTTCAGGAAGGCCTTCATTTCGTCGATGGAGCAGAAGGAATACAGGAAGGTCTGGATGATGGGCAGCAGCAGCACCAGCGCCAGAATCATCAGCACCCCCTGCAGGATCCGCAGGCGGATGCCGGACATTTGCTTCACACGCTTCGCCTCCTTTACGACAGGCCCCGCTGGGCTCTGTTCTGCAGCCAGAACATCAGCCCGAACAGGACAAACACAATCACGGCGAAGGAATAGGCCGCCGTCGTCACGTTCTGATAATTCAGCTTGGAATACATGTTGTTCATATAATTCTGTAGGGTATAAATCGGCTCGTCCGGATAGGCGCCGCCGATGAAATAGACTTCCTTGAAAATCCGGAAAGCGTTGACCCAGCACAGGATGAACACCAGGAACGCGGAAGGAACGATCAGCGGCAGGGTAATCGTGAAAGCCTGCCTGGGAAAAGACGCGCCCTCCAGCGTGGCGTATTCATACAGGGATACGGGAATCGCCTGCAGTGCCGCCAGGAAAATGACGATGCAAAAGCCCATGTTTTTCCACAGAAACAGCAGCACCACCGGGAACCGCAGTGGGGCCCCCTGTAGCCACTCGATCCGGCTTCCGCCCAGCGCCGTGATCAGATGGTTGACCGGTCCGCCGTAATCGAACCAGAGCAGCCAGATAATCAGCACCGCGCTGGAGGGCATCAGATAGGGCAGCAGCGCCGTATTCCGGAACACCGACCCTGCTGGGCGCATCCGGTTCACCACCACGCTGATCACGAAGGACAGGAGAAACAGGAGCGGGGCGCAGATCAGGCTCAGCTCCAGGGTGTTCTTCAGTCCCAGCTGAAACATCTGGTTCTGCCAGACGGTGGTATAGTTTTTGAAACCTACAAAGGTGTTCTCAAAGCTGCCGTCGGTCAGGCTGTACCAGATGCCTCCGAAAAAGGGAGCTACATAAAACAGCAGCAGCCCGGCCAGCCCCGGCAGCAGAAAGGGCAACACCTGTCTTTTCTTTCTGTACAAAGTCTCAGTTCCCTTCCTGTCGCATCATCTGTATTTTCCGGTCGATCCAGCCCAGCAGGTCGGAAGCGGACCGGGTTCCCTCCATGAAGCCGTTCATCATCTCCATGAACTGATCCACGCTGTCAGAGGTCATGAGAATCTGGAGGAAGATCCCTTTCGGGGCTTTCAGAAAGCCGACCCTGGACTGATAGGCCGCAATGGCATCCGGGGAGATCAGCCAGCTTTGATCCTCCAAATCCGCCAGCTTTTTTTCCATCGTCTTTACCGTCTCGGTCCATTGTGCCCGGGCACCCTCGTCCTCGGCGGTTTCCTCGTTCTTCTTTGATATCTCCAGCCATTTCTCCATGTTGGCCTTTTCCGCCTGATAGCCGGACTTCCGGACGGGCTCCGTCACATCCCGGTACAGGGAGTGGCTGGTGAAGACATCTATCTGCTCCAGGGCGCTCTCCAGGAAGGTCATGGCTTCCTGCGGGTGCTGGCTGTAGGGATTGATAAAAGCAACGATGAGCTGGACCGGCAGCACGGGATCCTCCCCCGCCGCCAGCGCCAGCGGCAGGGCAATATTGGGGGTCTCCCAGATGGCTGCCGGACTGCCCGCATTGAACAGGCCCGTCTTAAGGCCGCCCATTGCCTCGTACATCTCTTCGTCGGCATTCGCCTGTTCGATTTCCTCCCCCGTCAGGATTCCCAGTTTCTCATAGGGAATCCGGTTCAGCTCATCCAGCAGATTCTGCAGCAGCGGAACGTCATAGGGTTCCTCCGGATGGAGCACGGAATACTGGTTCAGCAGGTTTTTCAGGATTTCTTCCTTGAGGGTCCTCCGCTCAAGGGGGAGATCAAAAAGGCGGAAATCCGTCCCTTCCAGCTTCTCCTTCTCCTCCTCCAGGCAGGCGAAAAACGCCTCCCAGGTTCCGGGCAGATCCGCCGCCGTCCGATTCAGCTTCTTAAGGGCGGGTCCGTTATAGCCGATGCCCAGTGCATTGACGAACAGGGGCACGGCGACCAGTTTTCCGTCCTTGCTCAGGCTCTCCGACGCGAATGCGTACATCCTGTCCGCCGCTTTGGTCAGCTTCTCACTCCCGTCCAGTTCCTTCAGGAAGTTCCGGTTGTACAGGGATCCGAAAACCGAGGAATCCGTGGCCATCAAATAAACATCCACCCGGGAATCCTGATTCATCATCGCCTGCAGAACGCTGCTTTCATCCCCGGCGTTCTCCGGCGCTACCGACAGATCGCTGTGCTCGCTGGCAAACCGGACCAGCGCCGCGTCCATGCTGAAATTCTGTGCAAAGGACTGGATCCGGATGGTGGTCTTCTGATTCAGGGAGGGATCTGTCGTTCGCAGGAAAACCCCGTCCCTGTTCCAGACCATCAGTCTTCCGTCCTCCAGCTGCATGCTGAAAGGCCTGGTGGAGGAAAGAACATCGGTGTTGACCCCCTCCGCCTGCTCCGGGTTCCGGTTTCTGACGGCAAAAATCTCGCCATTCCGGCTGTAGTAGAAAAGATCGTTCTTTTCGTCGTAGTGGGCGCTGTCCCCCGGGTCTTCCATGTCCGTGGCCAGGGTCATCAGCTCTTCCAGGCTTCCCGTCTCCCGATTGTAAAGGGAATAAGTATTCTTCTGACCGCTTTCCGTGCTGCTGACCTGGCAGATCACCAGTTTGTCCTCTCCCAGCACCTCGAAGGAATCCAGACCGACGGGCGTCTCCTCCGTGCTTTCTCCGCTCAGCAGATTGAAGCTGATCAGCTCCGATGCATCGCTGTCGTTCGTTACAGACAGATACAGCCGGTTGCCCGCGGAGCCGCTGGCCTGGACCGACTTGTCCCCGCCGTCTGCCGTCTTCATCCGGCTCCAGTCCAGGCTCACGCTTTCCTCGTCCTCCAGATCCGCCCGGCCTCCGTTCAGCTTCAGCTTCCGTACATGCCCTCCGGAAACGGCTTTCCCCTCCTCCAGCATGTATTCCCTGTTAACGGCGTTGTAAATCTCCCCGTTCCAGGCAAACCAGACGCCGGTGGATTCCGAAACCTGCAGGATCCTGGTTTCCCGGGTCAGTCCGGCCTTCTTCAGCTCTTCCTCCGGAATTTCCTCCGCCTCCGTCTTCAGGGAAGACAGGCGTTCATTCATCTGGTCAAAGCTGTAGGTTTCCGAATCTCCGGTGTCGATATGGTGAATCGTCAGGGTTTCGCTCTCCGCATTCCGGAAGATATAGATAAGATTTCCCGTCAGAATCACGTTCCGGATTCCTTTGCCGTAATTCTCGGCGGGATCCCCTTCCGGTGCCTCATAGAAAATAAGCTCATTTCCGCCGGTGGGGTCCCGGTGTTCGACCTTGGGTTCGTCCGCTTCGGCGGTTTCCGCCATCAATGCCGCCATGGCTGTGCCAGAACCGGATTCTTCCGTCTTCAGTGCGGTGTCTTCGGTCTCGGCGGCGGGTTTTTCGGCGGGCTCCGTTTCCGCTGTTTCCGTCGCCTGCGGCTCAGCGGCAGGCTCCGTTGTTTCCGTTTCAGTCACCGTGTACTGATCGTCGTGCTTCTCGGCGGGCTCCGTTTCCGCCGTTTCAGTCTCCTGCAGCTCAGCGGCAGGTTCCGTTATTTCCGTTTCAGTCACCATGGCCTGATCGTCGGGTTCCGCCGCCTCTTCCGAAAACACCGTGATCATCATGGTCATTCCCGGCCGGATCCTCTCATCCGCTTCCAGGGAAGCGTAAGCCTTGTAGGTTTTGCGTTCCTTCGTCTCTTTGTTTTCCGTATTCTTGTTTTCCGTAGGCACATAGGAGATGGACGTAATTCTTCCGGAATAGGTAACCCCTGTCTCCCTGGCCCACAGCAGCTCCATGGAGACCCGCTGCCCCTCTCTCAGCAGAAAGAGATCCGCCTCCGGAATCTCAAATTCCACCCGCAGCTCGGAGGTGGGCATGATTTTCATCAGGGTGTCGCCCTTGGCGGCGTTTTCCCCGTCTTTCTTGTCCACGCTGGAAATGATCCCCTTCGCCGGAGAGTGCACCCTACTGTCCGATGCCTGGAGCCCGTCCAGCACCCCTTCCACCGTCTCGAAAAGCCGCTGGCCCCGTTCCACATAATCGCCGTTGCTGACGTGGATCAGCAGCACGCTGCCCGTGCCCTTGACGGCCAGGGGCTTCGTCCGGTCCACCTTGCCCCGGCCGATATTGCTTGCCTTGCTGTAATTCGGATCGCGGTAGACGTTCACTTTCTCCCCCATGGTGAAATCCCCGTCGATGACCTCAACACTGTATCCTTTTTCGCTTTTCGCTTCCTTATCGCTGGTGCCGGCGCTGGCGCTGGCGTCGTCGCTGCCGTTCATGGCGGAGATGATTCCCGTCCCCCGGTGACGTCCGCCCGTAACGCTTTTCAGATAAACCTGTTCACCCAGGTGGATATATTTGTTTTCACCGGTGGCTTTGCTGGGGGTAGCCTTCACCACGTAGCGGTTGACGGGCTCGATAAACAGGCTCGCCCCGTATCGCTCCGTAACGCTCTCCGCCTTGTCCCCTTCCGTAATGTACAGTCCGGTGATCGTTCCCTCGATCGGCGCATAGACCGGGGTGGTGGAAATACGGACCAGGGTATCTCCCTCCGAAACCAGATCGCCGACCTGTACCCGGGTATCCGTCACCTTTCCGCCGAAGGGCGCCTGCACAAGCAAAAGGTTTCCCGAGGTCACGGTGCCCTGATAGGTTGTATCCGCAAGGGATCCCCCCATCAGGAAAACCATCATGAAGGCCAGCGCCCAACAGCAAATACGTTTCATACTCCGGTCTCCTTCCGTCTTTTTCCGCCGGTTTTCCCGCTTCCCGGCAAAGCGTTCGTACAAATCCGGGCAGCTCAGTGATAATCTGCGATTTCCATATTAAAAAAGTAGTTACCTTCCACGGTAAAGCGGATTCTGTACTGATTCTGGAAATAGTCTGGTTATAGACTTTTCAGTCTCCCTGTCAGCAAAGCTTCTGATCATGAATACAATATATACGAAATACGCGTATACCGTCAAGACTGTTCCCGGCCTCATCCGCCCTTCGGATACTGCCGCAACTTCAATAGGAAAGATTCTTTGTGTGACATTCTGGAACATTTCTTGTCATGACTGCCATCCGTCTGGTAAGATGCGTATAGAACAGCGAGAAACCTGTCATTTACAATATTCTGTCAGGAGGTATTTTCAATGAAACTGAAAAAAATCGTCTGCCTGCTGCTCGCCTGCTCCATGATTCTTGTGGGAGCTGCCGCCTTTGCGGAGGCGCCGGCCGCGCAGCATACTGTCCCCGTGTTCTATACGTCGGACGGAGCACTGCTCATCCAGGCGCCCGCCCAGGACTGGTATGAGCTCCTTGACGCCGGTTACTGGTTTGCCATTACCAACGGGTTCGACCTGATCACGATCAACCATCTGAAACCCGGGGATACCCTTCAGGCGGCGGTCACCGCGGATGACAAATACAGCGCCGTGTGCCACACCTTCCTTTCGACCAGGGACGACGTACTCGATGTCAGGGGTTTCGCGGTAAATCAGGATGACATATCCGCCATCCAGCGGGCGATCGGGACCATCAGGTTTCTCAGCCTCGGCTTTACCGTATACGGGGAAGACGGCACCACCGCCTGGATCATGCAGACTGACGGCGCCAACACCTATACGGACACCCTCGGCAACACCTATTCCCGCCTGCCCGACGGGCTGTATCAGCGCAATGATACGGGCATGCTCTATTCCACCTATCCCGGCTACTGGGGCCGGAACATCGGGCCGGAAACGCCGGACGGAAAACCTTTTACGGTTTATGGCGAAGACGACACCAGGGTGTCCATCTATCCCACGATCGGCGGATACTACATGGACGCGAACGGTAATACCTATGACAGGATGAAGGACGGGCTGTTCCGCAGGAACAACAGCGGCATGCTGTATTCCGCCAATCCCGATTACTGGAACAACAGCGAAGGACCGGACACCCCTGACGGCGGATTCTTCACCGTGTACGGCGAAGACGGCACCAAAGTTGATATCTATCCCACCGTGGGCGGCTATTATCTGGATTCGAAGGGAGACATCTTCGAACGGACGGAGGACGGCCTCTACCGCAACTACGACAGCAAGCTCCTGTATTCCGCCAGTCCGGATTACTGGAATGACGACCGCGGTCCGGAAACCCGGGACGGAGATGATTTCGTCGTGTACGGCGAAAACGAGAGTGCGATTTCCATCTATCCTGTGGTCGGCGGATACTATATGGACTATGACGGGAATGCCTACGATCTGACAGAAGACGGGCTTTATCGCCGTCACAACGGCAACGCGCTGTATTCCGCCGATCCCGGTTACTGGAATGACCGCGGTCCGGAAACCCGGGAGGGAGACGCGTTCCCGGTTTACGGCGAAGACGGCACCAAAGCATATATCTTCCCTGTGGCGGGCGGATATTACATGGACGCGTCCAACAATTCCTACGATCCGACAAGTGACGGCCTCTATTCGCGCCATGACAGCGGCATGCTCTACTCCGCGGATCCCGGCTACTGGAACGTCTCCGAGGCAGAGGATGAGACGCCTGAGGAAGAACCGGTTGTTGATGAACCTGTTCAGGATGAACCCGTTCAGGATGAACCCGTTCAGGATGAGTCCGTTCAGGATGAGTCCGTTCAGGATGAGCCCGTTTATGATGAACCGGTTTACGATGAGCCCGTTCAGGACGAACCTGTTTATGATGAACCCGTTTATGATGAACCCGTTCCGGAGGCCGATGACTGAGATCTGGCAATCCGGAACATATCTTGAAACCATCATTGAGGGCCACCTTCATCGGTGGTCCTCTTTCGTTGTATTTCCGGAAAGCCACGGAGGACCTGTCTGAAGAAGCTAAAGGCACCGCGGCAAACAATCCGGATGGTTAGTACTTGTCAGGAAAAGAGCTCCGGGAAAGTTTGCCGACGTAGGAATACAGCTTTGCAGGCTGTGGCTCTCCGTTTTCCCATACGGTTTTGATAAAGATCGGCTTCACATGGAATCCGGGCGGGTTCAGCGTGCCCGCAATGAGTTTTTCCGGAAAGATCCGGCCCGTGATCGTTTTGTTGATTTGCTCCATGCGTTCATCTGCCATGCCCCGTGACCGGAGCAAAGATGCAAGGGTTGCTCCGCTGCCTGTCTCGAAGGAGCGGAGAAGCTCAGCCGGCCGGATTTCGCCGAAAGAAACGCTCAGCGCGATGGTATTCCCGCCTCCGGATCTCCCTGTGCGGCAAACCAGCTG